>Ga0255057_10000940_pt1 | contig 16803 bp, 13 predicted proteins | sample Cases_109_6_MG_FD_189022 | JGI IMG/M metagenome (GOLD analysis project Ga0255057, IMG submission 189022) | Seawater microbial communities from Amundsen Gulf, Northwest Territories, Canada - Cases_109_6 | ecosystem: Environmental > Aquatic > Marine > Gulf | place: Canada: Northwest Territories... | reverse complement strand
CCACCCAACTCGGGTTGCGATGTCCTCTTAGCCCTTACGACCCTGTGCTCTGGCCACGCATGTCGGTCTGGCGGAGAGGGTGGGATTCGAACCCACGGACCGCTTGCACGGTCAACGGTTTTCGAGACCGCCCCATTCGACCACTCTGGCACCTCTCCTGTTTGGTTTGGCCGCTCCCCTAGAAGAACTCGATGTCCGGCCGGCACGGAGGCCGGCCGCTTCGTCCCGCAAGTCCCTAGGCCCCTAAGCCCCGGGCGGGCGGGCGGGTCTGGCGGAGAGGGTGGGATTCGAAGTCCGCTGCGCGAACTTCGTCTCGAACTTTGCCTTTTGGCGGCGGCGCGCAAGCGCGCCGACCGCTGGGTTCGAATCCCACCCGACTCGGGATCTACCATCCCCCTAGGCCCTTAAGCCCCTATGCCCCGGGCAGGCAGGCAGCCTTGGCGGAGAGGGTGGGATTCGAACCCACGGTAGAGTTGCCCCTACACACGCTTTCCAGGCGTGCACCTTCGGCCACTCGGTCACCTCTCCGTAGTGCTGTCTGGCCTTGCGGCCGTCAAAGAACCGGTCGTGCGGAGCGCAGCGTAGCAAAAAACTCGTTCAAGAGACGAGCGCAATCCTCGGCCAGTACGCCCTCGGTAACCTCGAGCCGATGGTTGAGTCGCCCGTCGGTGACCAGGTCACCGAGGCTGCCACAGAAGCCGGCCTTGGGGTCCCTGGTGCCAAAAACCAGGCGTTCGACCCGGCTGTTCACCAGCGCGCCGGCGCACATGGCACAGGGTTCAAGCGTCACATAGATCGTGCAGCCGACGAGGCGCCAATTGCCCACCGCCCTCGCCGCCTGGCGGATGGCGAGGAGCTCGGCATGGGCGAGCGGATCGCCGTCGGTTTCTCTCCGGTTGTGCCCTTCGCCGATGATCTCGCCTTGTCTGACGATAATCGCACCAACCGGGATCTCCCCCATGCGGGCGGAGCGCTCCGCCTGCTCGAGGGCCTGCCGCATCCATTTACCGTTGTCCATAACGAAAACCGCTCTGCCGCGGTCGCAGCCGGCCGACAATTCTAGCAGCGGGGCCCTGTCGGCCCGTGACATGTTCGCCCCTGGCTTTACATGCTTCTTCGCAGAACGTACCATCAGATCCCCGGCAGGGGCGGGCGAAGGGTTCGGGTCCTGTGCACCGATCGGTTCCGAACCTCGTCAGACCCGGAAGGGAGCAGCGATAAGGCATCTTGGTCGGGTGCCGCAGACAAGCCGGAGCCCTTCGTCGACCCCTGACTCCCGGAATCATCGATGGCCTATCAGGTTCTCGCCCGCAAGTGGCGCCCGCAAGATTTCTCCAGTGTGGTCGGCCAGGAGCCGATTGTCACCGCGCTGCGCAATGCCTTGAGCGAAGCCCGTATCGCCCAGGCTTACCTCTTCTCCGGCATCCGCGGTGTCGGTAAGACGAGTGTAGCCCGCGTGCTGGCCAAGGCCTTGAACTGCGAGAAGGGTCTTGCGGCTGATCCCTGTAACGAGTGCGTTGTCTGCCGCGAGATCACCGGTGGCTCCGACCTGGATGTCATCGAAGTGGATGCCGCCACCTACTCCAAGGTCGAGCAGGTCCGAGAGCTGACCGAGAGCCTCAAATATGGCCCCGCGCGGGATCGCTACAAAGTGGTCATCATCGACGAGATCCACCGGCTCTCGCGACAGGCCTTCGACGCCCTGCTCAAAATCGTCGAAGAACCACCCGAGCATCTGCTTTTTATCTTTGCCACCACCGAGGTCGAGGCGGTTCCGGCAACCATCCTCTCCCGCTGTCAGGAGTTTCATTTTCGACGGGTGCCGACACCGGCCGTTGCCGCCCACCTCGCCACGCTCGCCGCAGCCGAAGAGATCGAAGTCAGCGAGACCGCCCTGCGGTTGCTCGCCCGCGCTGGTGAAGGGAGCATCCGGGACTCGGTCGCGCTGCTCGATCAGCTGGCGACTTACGGCTCGGGGAAGATCCCCGACGAGGAGGCTGCTCGTATCATGGGCGGCGGCGACGCCGCTTTCCACCATCGGCTGTTGACCGCTATCACCACTGGTGACAGCGCTGGCGTTGCGGCAGCAGTCCAGTTACTGGTCACCGAGGGTTGGGAGCCACGGCATGTCTACAGCGAGTTTCTCTCCTACTGCCGAGATGCCCTACACCTGGCCCTCGGTGTTCCGAGCGAGCAGATCGACCTGCCTCAGGAGGAGGTCGCGACTCTGGCCGAGCTGGCGTCGGGGGCCGGCTACGAGAATCTGCTCCGCCTCCTTCATCAGCTGCTCTCGAGCGAGCCGAACGTGCGCAGAAGCGAAGCTGGATCCCTGGCGGCGGAGATCGCGTGGCTTCGCTCTGCTGAGCTTCCCAAGCTGACCCGAGTCGAGGAGATCTTGGGCGGCCAGGGGCCGGTCCAACCCGAGCCCGACCGAGATGGTGAGAGCAAGCCGGTGCCAATCAAGGAGGACGCCGTCCCACCTCCGGCGGAGACCGCCGGCTTCGACCGCGGCCGCTTTGCCGACGAGCGGGTGGATGCGCTGCTGCTCGAGGTCAGCCGAGTAAAGCAATCGCTGGCCGCCCATCTGGGTGAAGCCGAGGAGCTCTTTTACGCCGATGGTGAGCTGCGTATCTACACCCCGCCCGAGGATCGGTGGCTCCATACGGCCTTGCGGCGGGGAAACAACCGGGAAGTCCTCGAGCGCTGTCTCGCCGCCATCTGGGGCAGTGGGACCGGCTGGCGGTTGCTGGAGAAGCCTCCGGCGCCGGCGTTACTTGAGACCGAGCCGGAGCGTGATCCTGCCATCCAGCACCCAACCGTGCAGAACGTGCTCGAGGTTTTTGGCGGTTCTGCCCACACGATTGAAACCGACTGATGTTGAGGAGAACGGCTTCACCATGAACATCCAGAAACTGATGAAGCAGGCCCAACAGATGCAGGAGAAGCTGCAACAAGAGCTCGGCGAGCTCGTCGTCGATGCCAGCGTTGGCGGCGGCATGGTGGAAGTCAAGATGAACGGCCACAAGCAGCTCGTGTCGGTGGTTATCGACCCCGAGGTCCTCGACCCCGAAGACCCCGGGATGCTCCAGGACCTGGTGATGGCCGCGGTCAACGAAGCCGCCCGCCTGGTCGAGGAGGAGATGCAGAAAAAGATGGGCGGTCTCACGGCAGGTCTGCCCGGTCTCTTCTGACCGGAGGGTCCAGTACTTTGAGTGATCCGCTGGCGCGACTTGTTGGGGAGCTCTCCCGGCTTCCAGGCATCGGTACGAAGACCGCAACCCGGCTCGCTCATCATCTGCTCAAAGTGCCGGTTGCCGATTGCCGCGCCCTGGCCGACGCCATCATCGAAGTTACCGAGAAGCTCTTCTATTGTTCGGTGTGCAATGCCATCACCGACGTCGAGCCATGCCGGATCTGTACCGATCCACAACGGGATCCAAGCCTCCTCTGTGTGGTGGAGGAGCCGTTCAACATCGCTCCGTTAGAACGCACCGGTGAGTTTCCTGGCAGGTACCACGTGCTGATGGGCGTGCTGTCCCCGCAGCACGGTGTCGGTCCCGAACAGCTGCGCTTGGCTGGCCTGCTGGAGCGCCTCGATGGGGTACGGGAGGTCATTCTCGCCACCAACCCGAGTGTTGAAGGGGAAGCCACCGCTCTCTACCTCGCCCGCCTACTCAAGCCCAAGGAGGTCAAGGTCACGCGTCTGGCTTTTGGCATGCCGGTGGGCGGTGACATCGAATACACGGACGAGGTGACCCTCGCCCGCTCGCTTGCCGGTAGACGAGAGATCTGACCACGACGCTGGCCTATCTGAGCCACAGTGACACGCCTTGCCAGGGGGGACCTGCTCCCCAAGATCCTCACTCCACCGCCCGGGCGTCGGGCCCGCCAACTGTCGCGTTCTCTGGCGCGCTCGGAAGCTCCCGGTGTCAACACTTTGCGCGCCGGGGCACCCACCATCCTGTGGCAAGAGGCCAAGGGTGCCAACGTCCTGGATGTCGACGGCAATCGATTCTTGGATCTGACCTCGGGCTTTGGTGTCGCTGCCGTTGGACATCGGCACCCACGGGTAGTGGCTGCCGTGCGCCGTCAGGCGGGCCAGCTTCTCCACGGTCTGGGCGACGTCCAGGCACATCCCCAACGCGTTGGTCTGGCCGAACGTCTTCGCCGTCGGGTGCCGGTGGACGACGGGCAGGTTTACTTCGCGGTCTCCGGGGCCGATGCCGTTGAAATCGCGCTCAAAACCGCCCTGCTGGCGACCGGCCGCCCGGGAATCGTCGCTTTCGATCCTGCGTACCATGGCCTTACCCTCGGTGCGCTGCACGCCACCTCGCGGCCGGAGTTCCACCGGCCCTTTGCCCAGCACCTCCACCCCCATGTCCACCGGCTACCGTATGGCTGCTTGTTGGGAGCGCTCGACAAGGTCTTACGTGAGAGTGGCGACATCGGCGCCGTCATCCTGGAGCCCTTAGTCGGTCGCGAGGGTGTGATTCCGCCTCCGTCGGGGTGGCTCCGGGGGGTCGCCGACCTCTGTCGGGAGCACGGGGCCTTGCTCGTCGCCGACGAGATCTTGACCGGCTTTGGCCGCACCGGGCATTGGTTTGCCGTCGACGCCGAGCGTATCCGGCCCGATCTGCTCTGTTGTGGCAAGGCACTTGGCGGTGGCATGCCCATCGCCGCGACCGTCGGTCGGCGGCAGGTGCTCGCCGCCTGGCAGACATCCGGAGAGGCCCTTCATACCGCCACCTTTGTCGCCCATCCCACGGCCTGCGCCGCCGCCCTCGAGGTACTCGAGATTCTCACCGACGACAAGCTCCCGCAACGTGCCGCCCGACTCGGCTTGGTGCTCGAGAAACGATTTGGTGATTGGCCCTCTAAGTTTTCGGCGGTTACCGCGGTGCGTGGCCGAGGCCTCCTGTGGGGTGTCGAGCTGGCCTCCCGTGAGGCGGCCTCGGGGGTCACCCGTGCTGCTCTCGGCCGGGGCCTGCTCATCCTCGCCGGTGGCGCCACGGGTCGGGTCCTGCAACTCCTGCCCCCTCTTACCATCAGCGAGCGGCAGATAAGCTTTGCGCTGGAGATCCTCGAAGAGCTGCTAGCCGAATTCTGAGAGAATCGACGACGAGGAGTCAAACGTGCCGGCGGCCATCCACTACAAACTCGCTTTCATCGGTAGCCACGGCGTGGGCAAGACCACCCTTTGCTTCGGTCTGGGGGCTCGTCTCAAGGCTCGCGACTTCTCGGTCGAAGTAGTTCACGAAGTGGCCCGGCGCTGCCCGCTGCCCATCAACGAAGACACCTCCGTTGCCGCCCAATCCTGGATCCTCCATACCCAGATCGCCGAGGAGCTCAACGCCCAGTCCCGTTATGGAGTGATTCTTTGCGACCGCAGCGTCCTGGACAATTATGCTTATCTGCTGTTGGCATCGGGGCGTCAGGCGGGGCTAGAGCCGCTGATCGATAGCTGGATGGAGACCTACGATCTGCTGTTTCATGTTCCCATCCTCGAGCTGCCGCAGGACGATGGCTTCCGGGCAACCGATCCCACCTTTCAGCGGGCCGTCGATCAGCGTCTGCTCGTCGAGTTGGATCGGCGGGGGCTCGCCGCCCACCGCCTCGATCCCTCGCAACGCTCATCCTGGCTTGATTCGGTGGAAGATACGCTGTGGAAACGGTTACGTCCGGCGCAGCTCCAGCTGTTGTAAAGGTGACAGTCGCACTCTTGGCCGCGGGGTAGAATACCCCCGCTTTGGACACCTTCTCGCAGCTCCGGCAGTTTCCCCTCTTCGGACACTTCGACGACGAGTCGGTGCGCCAGGTCATCGGCGCCTCTTTTGTCGAGAACCACTCCTCCGGCTCCAAGGTCTATCGGGAAAGCGATCCTTCCTTTGCCCTTTACATCATCCTGCGAGGAGCCGTCCGCATCGAGCGCTACACGCCGTTCAACCCCTATCATCTCGGTAGCTTCATAAGAGGCGAGTTCTTTGGCGACCGGGATTTTGTCCATCGTTCCGGTCGGGGTGCCGATGCTGTCACCGATGCGGACTCGGAGCTGCTGATGCTCGATCCCGATCTGCTGGCGACCCAATGTGAGCGCCGACAGCCGTTCGAGCTGGCTCTCTACTGGGCGTTGTGGAAATCCCTCTCGGCCAATCTGCGCAAGGCCAACGACCGGATGGCGACCTTCTTTAGCGAATCCGACTCGCGTCAGACCACCGGCCCTCCCGCCGCGGACCGCGGCCAGACCGCCAGATTCCGCGTCGACATGGCCTCCAAGCGGAGCGTCTTCCAAGAGCAGAAGCTTTCTCCCATGGAGATTAACTTTCTGGCCTCGCTGTCGAAGGAAGAGCGCCTCAAGCCCGGTCAGGTCATCTTTAGCGAAGGTGAACCCGGCGACAAGATGTATGTCGTCCTCGATGGTGAAGTCATGATCAGCAAGCTTATCCCCGGGGTCGGCGAGGAGGCCCTCGCCTTTCTGGCGCGCGGGGACTACTTCGGCGAGATGGCCCTCATCGATCGTCTGCCTCGCTCCGCCGAGGCCAAGGCTCACTCCGAAGGGGCTCTGGTGCTCTCCATTCCGCGGGATGTCCTGGAGGGGATTCTCAACATTCAGAAGGTCTCCTCCGTCCGTCTACTGCGCTTGCTCAGCTCTCTCGTGGCTCACCGTCTGCGTGAGAGCGACGATCGGTTGGTGGGCTGGCACGTGCTGGCCGCCGGTCAATCCGGCGGTTGATCTTTCTCGGATTTCACCCCTGCCCGGCTCAGCACCTTGCGGTCTAGGCCCGAGACGGGCTTGCGGTCCAGGGTCGACGGCGCCAGCCATCTGGCCTCCTGTCCTTCGCCGACATCGTTGATATCCTTCAGCACGCCGTGTCGAATGCCGACCTCGATCGAGCGAAAAGTGATGGCGTGACGGACCGTGCCCTCGGGCTCACCGATTGCCCAGCTGCCACCGTAGCGCCGTGAGAGTTGCTCTTCGAGCTCCGGTCCGTTGCTCTCGTCGGCCCACGGCAGCTCCCAGAGACCCGCCAGCAACTCGCTGTCCTCGGGCCGACGGAAGAACAGTATGCACTCACCACGTCGTGCGATGACCACCGCGCGCCGGCTCTTGACCATGGCTCGCCGGCGCCTGGCGGCCGGGTAGCTCTCCGGCTCCCCGCTCGCCGCCGCCCGGCAGCCGACTACCAGCGGGCACTCCCCACAGCGCGGCTGCCGCGGGCGACAGACCATTGCCCCCAAATCCATCAGTGCCTGGTTGCTGGTACCGGGCTCCTCCGGGTCGAGAAGCGCGGCCGCGACCTGGTGGATCCGCTCTCGTCCCGCTCCTTTCCGTGGATCGCTATCGAGCGCCAAAAGCCTCGAAACCACGCGCACCACGTTCCCGTCTATGGCGGGAACCCGCGCGCCGAAGGCGATACTGGCTACCGCCGCCGCCGTGTAGGGACCGATCCCCGGCAGCTCTTGCAGCCCTTCCGGGCGCCGGGGAAATCGTCCCCCCCGATCCACTATCTCCTGTGCGGCGGCGTGCATCTGCCGCGCCCGCCGGTAGTAGCCCAGCCCCGACCACAGAGCCAGGACTTCGTCTATCCCGGCTGCTGCCAGATCGCCGACGGTCGGAAACCGCCGCAGGAACCGCTCATAGTAGGGGACGACGGTCTCCACTCCTGTCTGTTGGAGCATCACCTCCGAGACCCAGACACCATACGGCTCCCGGCTCCGGCGCCACGGCAGCGGCCGCTGGTGCTCGAGAAACCATTCGAACAGGGAATGAGAGAGAGCCGAGGGCATCTGGTTAGGGCCCAAGTCGAATCTGCCGCGCCGGCCTGTCATTTTGGCCGGCCGGCCCCGGTTTCTGCCAAAGCTGACAGATGGTTGATCCTACAGCACGCCACCCCTTTTCCCCCCACCCTCCTCCGCCGCGCCGGAGATGAAGTCCCGGGGAAAGGTTCTGTTAGGGTGGGTTTTGTGGTTTAACCCCTGTTCTTGCTTAGGGGGTTGGGGTGAGATTGAGTGGTGGGTGCGGTCCCTCGCGGGCCGCCGTAGGGTGGTGGGTTTCTTTGGTGTAGGAGAACCTTCCCCATCGACTTCTTTTGCTGTGCATTATCTCTAGCAAACTTCGTGCCCGGCTTGGTCCCCCCGGTCCTCTTGCGCTCGCTGTGGGCCTTTCCCTGGACTCCGCTGACGACATCTGGAACAGTAGGGCAGGGAGTCACCCGATGAAAAAGCTGCTGCTCGTCTTTGTTGTTCTCGTCTTCCTGGCCCTCTTGGCGGCCGTCGCCGGTATTCTCCTCTCTGAGCGTGCGCCGCGGCTCGCCGGCGCTTCGGTGGTCACCCTCCGTCTCACCCAGCCACTGCCCGACTACGCCCCGGCTCCCGACGTTCCCTTTCTGGGCGTCGATCGCGATTACAGCCTGGCCACGATCTACCGCGGGCTGATCGCGGCTCGCCAGGATGACGATATCAAGGGCCTGGCCCTCTACATCCAGAACGCCCGCTTCGGCCTTGGCAAGGCCCAGGAGTTGCGTGATCTTTTGCTGTCCTTCAAGGACCAAGAGAAATTTGTGGATTGCTATATCGAAACCGCCGGGGAGGGAACCAACGGCACCCTCTCCTACTATCTCGCTGCGGCCTGCGACCATCTCTCCTTGGCGCCCGCTGGTCACCTCAACATGCTCGGCCTCTATGCCGACAGTGCCTTTTTTCGCGGCACTCTCGACAAACTCAAGATAGAACCTTTCTTTGCGCGCATCGGTCCCTACAAGAGCGCTGCCGAGGCTTACACCGAGTATGAGCACTCGGCGGCGGCCGAGGAGGCTCTGGGCGAACTCTTGGATGACGTCTATGAGCAGATCGTCTCCGCTATCGCCGTCGGGCGCGGTCTCGCTCCTCTGGACGTCCGGGCGCTCATCGATCGGGCACCGCTCACCGCCGAGCAGGCGCTCACCGCGGGGCTAGTGGACGAGCTCGCCTATCCGGACGAGTTCGAGAGTCGAATCGACGAGCTTGCTGGTGGTCCGTCTCGGCTCGTCACGCTCCGAGACTATGGCTCAGGTGCCCCTCCTGGCGGCTCGCGCCGCGTGGCTGTGGTCTTTGCACAGGGCACGATCATCCGCGGCCGTGGGGGCATCGACCCCTGGACTCAGCAACGCTACCTCGGCTCCGAGACCCTTCAAGAGGTGCTACGCGATCTCGCCGAGCGAACCGAGATCGTTGCCGTGGTCCTGCGCATTGATAGTCCGGGTGGCTCGGCCCTCGCGTCCGACCTCATGCTACGAGAGATCGAGGCTCTCGCCGAACACAAGCCCGTTGTGGTCTCCATGTCCGATGTCGCCGCGTCGGGCGGTTACTACATTGCCGCCAAGGCGGCTCGGATCATCACCCAGCCGGCGACCCTGACCGGCTCGATTGGAGTCACCGGGGGCAAGTTGATGACTCGCCGTTTTCAGCAGGAGCTGCTCGGCATCTCTCACGACACTCTGCTACGTGGCGCCAATGCCGACTTCTACTCTTCGCTCGAGGGTTTTTCCCCGGCGCAGCTTGCTCGTTTCGAAGGGTTGATGGCCGACGTCTACGCCACCTTTGTTGGCCACGTGGCGGACGGTCGCAGCATGACCCTGGAAGACGTCGGCGCGGTGGCGGGCGGCCGCGTCTGGACCGGTCGTCGCGCTGTCGATCTCGGTCTGGCCGACGAGCTGGGAGGCTTGGACAAGGCCCTGGCGGCCGCGCGTCAAGAGGCGGATGCCGACGATCTGTCGGCGCTGGCCATAGATTTCTTCCCGCGGCCGCCAACGCTCTGGGATCTGCTCTATCGGCGCTCGCGGCCATTGCTTTCAGTGCGTCAGTTGAATCTAGAAGAGATTCTGGAGCCCCGTACACCCCAGCTCCTAGAGCTCCCCCCTGGGCTTCTTCAGCTCACTCGGCCGTTCTAGCTTTGGGCTTCTCCAGTGGTAATTCGGCCGCTGACTTTTGGCGCCCTTCCTGGTATCCTCGCGCTCAGGGATCGTCGGTCGCGACCCGCACACATTTACCATCGAACGAGAGGGTTGACCCCTTGACGCGTGTGCTATGATCTCGGCCTTCGCTGTGTAGCTCGCGAAACGTTTCGGCCCGGACGTTTTTCAACAGATTTTCCACAGATTGTGGAAATTTTCTGCGGCTAGGATTCTGTCTTGACGACACCAATAGACCCTTCACTCTGGAACCAACTGCAGGATCAACTTCGTCGTGAGTTGGATCCCGAAGAGTTCTCCACCTGGTTCGGTCCTCTGCGTGTTCGTTCGGAACAACAGGACTGCCTGGAGTTGCTCGCACCCAATCAGCGCTTTCTTCGCACTCTCGAAGAGAGCTATCGCGCCACCGTCGATCGTGCGATCTCCGGGCTCGGGGGACCGGAATGTCGCGTGCTGATCTCTGTACAGGAGGACTCCTCTCCGGCAGCGGCGCCCACACTGAGTCCCTTCAACCCACACTATGTCTTTGAGAGCTTCGTTGTCGGCAGCTCCAACCAGTTCGCCCATGCCGCCGCGCGGGCCGTGGCAGAGAATCCCTCCCGTAGCTACAACCCTCTCTTCCTCTACGGAGGTGTAGGCCTCGGCAAGACTCATTTGCTCCACGCCATCGGTCATAGTCTCGTCCACAGACACCCACACCTGCGGGTGATGTATCTACCCGCCGAGCAGTTCGTCAACGAGTTGATCAGCTCGCTCCGCTTCAATCGCATGCCTGCGTTCCGGGAGCGCTACCGGAACATCGACGTGCTGATGGTGGATGACATTCAGTTTCTTGCCAACAAAGAACGGACGCAAGAAGAATTCTTCCACACCTTCAACACGCTCTATACGACTCAAAAGCAGATTATCCTGACCTCCGACTCGTCACCTCGCCACATTCTGGCACTCGAGGAGCGGCTTCGTAGCCGTTTCGAGTGGGGGCTCATCGCCGACATCCATTCTCCCGATCTCGAGACCAAGGTGGCTATTCTCAGGCGCAAGGCCGACGAGGAGAAAACCGAGCTACCCGATGACGTGGCTCTTTTTATCGCCCGCCAGGTCAAGTCCAATATTCGCGAGCTCGAAGGGATGCTCAACCGTGTCATTGCATTCTCATCGCTCACCGGTAGAGTCCTGTCTCTCGATCTCGCCAAAGAGACCCTCAAGGACGTCCTGCTGCCCGAACACGGCCGCACCCTGGCGCCGGAGCTTGTCAAGTTCGTCGCCCGCCACTACGGTCTCAAGGTCAGCGAGATCAAGAGCCGCAACAACTCCAAGCAGATCGCCTTTCCCCGCCAGGTGGCTATGTATCTCTGTAAACAGCTGACCGACCTCTCCTATCCGGACATCGGTAAGCTCTTCAACAACAAACACCACTCCACCGTCATGTACTCAGTCGAGAAGATAGAAAAGCTGCGCTCTTCAGATCCCGATCTCGATCGCACCCTGGAGACTCTCGGCCAAAATTTTTCTTGAGCCCGACTCGGATCTGATCCTGCGGGCCACCATCCTTGTAAAGTGGAAAACCAACCTAGCACCCCACTAATTAGGTGTGGAAGCCCTGTGGAATATCTCCATCCCTCAGGTTTTCCATATCTCTTCCACAATCCAAACACAGGGTTTTTCCACCGTTGACAGACCTCAACTTGCCATCAGCGGCAGTCGCTTGTCGGACATTTTGGGGTTTTCCACTGCCCTTACGACTACTACTATTATGAGATATCCTAAATTCTTCTAGTCGGAGGAGACCCGTATGGAAATTCGCGTTAAGCGCTCCGAATTCCTCAATGAGCTTGCACCCATGCAGGGCATCGTGGAGCGACGGACGACAATTCCGGTCCTCTCACACATTCTCCTACGCGGTGAAGACGACAAAGTCCATCTGGCGGCCACCGATCTCGACGTCTCACTGACATCCTGGTGTGGAGCCGAGGTAAAAGGGAGCGGCGGTGTTGCAGTCCAGGCAAGAAAATTTCTGGAGATCATCCGTGCGGTGGTGGGTGATGAGGTAGAGCTTGTCCTCGAGGACGAGAAAAGACTGAGTATTGTTGCCGGCAAGTCCCGCTTCAAGATAAACGGACTATCCCCGGAGGACTTTCCAACCCTACCCGATGTCAAGGGCGAGGAGGCAACGGCGATACCGTTCTCTCTGATCAAGCGGATGATAGGCAAGGTGATCTTCGCCGTCTCGACGGAGGAGTCTCGGTTCCAGCTCAATGGCGCTCTGATGAAGCTCAAAGAGGGGGGCCTGGAGTTAGTGGCAACCGACGGGCACCGTCTTGCTCTGGTAGAGAACGCGCTCGAGTCGGGGAAGGAGGCAGACGGGGTTCTGGTACCCCGTAAAGCGCTTCAGGAGCTGCTCAGGTTCGAGGGTGTGGGCGATGTGAGTTTTCGCCGCAGCGAACACCATCTGTCGTTTGTGATCGGTCACCGTGAGCTCATCTGCCGCATCCTGGAGGGTACGTTTCCCGACTACGACCGAGTCATAGCCAAGGACAACGACAAGAAGGCCGTCTTCGATCGCAAGAACCTCGGTGAAGCCATCCAACGGGTGGCCCTGTTGACCGGGGATCGTGCGCGCGCCGTGAGATTCCAGTTCGAGACCGGACGGTTGACGATCTCCGCAGCCAATCCGGACCTGGGAGAAGCAGTCGAGGAGGTTAGCTGTGAATATGCCGGTCGCGAGATTCGCCTGGGGCTCAACCCGGACTACATGCATCAGTTTTTATCAGCGGCGGAGACCGAGAAAGTCCACCTCGCGCTCAAAGACGAGAACACTCAGTGCATCGGTCTGCCGGTAGACGGTGGGGACGAGCGATACCTCTGTGTCATCATGCCGATGCGCATCTGATCATCACCCGGACCGCTCTCCAACCGTTGCTGGCACAGCTCTCCTGTCGATCGTTTCGCAATCTGACCGATTCGGATTGGCGTCTTCAGGCCGGGTGTCATCTCCTTCTGGGTGCCAATGGGGCCGGTAAAACAAGTCTGTTGGAGGCGATCTACTTACTGGCGACCACCAGGAGCTTTCGTACCTCTCGGCCCGAGGACTGTGTTCGCTGGGGTGAGGAGCGATTCCATCTACGGGGGGAGTTCGAGAACGCCGAGCGGGTGTTTCTCGAGGTGGGATGGGGGCCGAACGGACGCTATCGCGCGGTCAATGGTGGGAGTGCCCCACTGGCGAGTCATCTCGGGGTACAACCAACCGTCAGCTGGACAGCGGCCGAACACGAGATCTTGTCCGGGCAGCCGGCCGGTCGTCGTCGGTTCCTCGACCAGGGAATCGTGGGGCTCAAACCTGCGGCCCTGGCGGTGCTGGCGCGCTACCGTCGGGCACTGAGCCAAAAGAGACAGATACTGAGAGTTGGCGGCCGGGGCTTGGACCCGTGGAATGAGGTGCTGGCTGGGGCTACCGCCGAGCTCGTGAGTCTACGGCAGCAATACATCGAGCTTCTGCGGGCGGCGCTGAGCCAGACGGTGGCGGAGACCGGGGTGGAATTACCCGCGATCGATGTGCGCTATCGGCCATCGGTCGATGCCACGGGAGGGGCCGAGCAGGTGTTGGCTCAGCTGGCCGAGGTGGGCGCACGAGAACGAGAGGAGAACAGAGCACTTCTGGGTCCCCACCGCGACGAGTTGGAGGTGCTCTGGGGGAACCGGCCAGCCCGCCGAGCGGCCTCTGTGGGAGAGCGGAAGCTGCTCGGTCTGGTGCTGACTATCGCCCGCGGCCGGTTGTTGGAGGAAGCCCGGCGACCACCTATCTACCTGCTGGACGACGCCGACGCGGAGCTCGACCAGGAGCGGCTGGAGGCGCTCTGGCCACTGCTCGCCGGGGCGCCGCAGGTCTTTGTCAGCTCCAATCGACCGGCGGTCTGGGAGGGTATCAGTGAGGTCACCCGGTGGTTGGTCGATGGTGGCGATGTGGGTCCGCAGCAGGGATGATTGCGCGAGCCGGAAATGGCGGCGTAAACGTCTGATAAATAAAGACTTACAGTTTGATTTTTGAACCCGGCCATGATATGGTTTGGGTAGCAAAACGGCTCACCAGGGGACCGCGGGTTGGACTCCGGAGAGCCGACCAGAAGAAGAGCCCGAGGCAGCCCCACGCCCAGCCGCGGAAGCCGAGATCTCAGCGGTACACAGAGTGAGAATGGGAGGTAGAAAGTTGGCTACCCCTGAACGAGATTACACCGCCGATAGCATCAAAGTTCTCAAAGGACTGGAGGCGGTTCGCAAGCGCCCGGGGATGTACATCGGCGACACCGATGACGGCTCTGGGCTCCATCACATGGTTTTCGAGCTGGTTGACAACTCGATCGACGAGGCACAGGCCGGACACTGCGACAAGATCACCGTCACCATCCACAGCGACAACTCCGTCACCGTAGAGGACGACGGCCGCGGCATCCCGGTCGACATGCACAAAGGGGAGGGTAGATCGGCGGCCGAGGTGATCATGACCGAGCTCCACTCCGGCGGCAAGTTCGACAACAACTCCTACAAGGTATCAGGGGGCCTCCACGGCGTTGGAGTGTCGGTAGTCAACGCCCTGTCGGAGAATCTGGAGCTCGAGATCAAACGAGACGGCGAGGTCTGGTACCAAACCTTTCGGCTCGGTCGGGCGGAAGAACCCATCAAGGCGATCGGCAAGACAAAGAAGTCCGGCACCAAAGTGCGCTTCTACCCGGACGGCAAGACCTTCAGCCAGATCGAGTTCAACTACGAGACCCTCTCGCAACGCCTGCGGGAGCTGGCCTTTCTCAACCGCGGGGTGCGGATCCAGCTACTGGACGAACGCAGTGACAAGAAAGGCGAGTTCTCCTATCTTGGCGGCATTCAGAGCTTTGTAGAGCACCTCAACAGGAACAAGACGGCACTGCACAAGAAACCGATCCACCTCGAAGAGATGCGCGATGACGGCACCGGGGAGGAGACGATCGAGATTGCGTTGCAGTGGAACGACGGCTACCAGGAGCAGATCTACTGTTTTGCCAACACCATCAACAATCGCGACGGCGGCACCCACCTGGTGGGATTCAAGTCGGCTCTTACCAGGACGATCAACGCCTATGCAAACAACAGCGGCCTGTCAAAGAACCTAAAAGAGAACCTGACCGGTGACGACGTGCGCGAGGGACTGACCGCCGTTGTCTCGGTAAAGATCAAGGATCCGAAGTTCTCCAGCCAGACCAAGGACAAGCTGGTCTCCTCAGAGATCAAAGGGTGGGTCGAGCAGGTGGTCAACGAGCGACTGGGCAGCTTCCTGGAGGAGAACCCACGGATCGCCAAGCGCATTATCGAAAAATCGGTAGAGGCGGCGCGGGCGCGGGAGGCCGCTCGGAAGGCAAGGGAGCTGACGCGCAGGAAAGGTGCACTCGACGCATCCAATCTGCCGGGAAAACTCGCGGACTGCAGCGAGCGCAATCCAAAGTTCGCAGAGCTCTTCCTGGTCGAGGGGGAGTCGGCCGGAGGTACGGCCAAACAGGGACGAGACAGAAGGTTCCAAGCGGTATTGCCTCTCAAGGGCAAGATCCTCAACGTGGAGAAGGCCCGGTTCGACAAAATGCTGACCTCAGAGGAGATCAAGACCATGATCTCCGCCCTCGGCACGGGAATCGGCAAGGATGACTTCGATGTCTCCAAGCTGCGTTATCACAAGCTCGTCATCATGTGCGATGCCGATGTGGACGGCAGCCACATTCGCACTCTCATCCTCACCTTCTTCTACCGGCAGATGGAGGAGATCATCCACCGGGGCCATCTCTATATCGCGCAACCGCCGCTCTACAAGATCAGCGAGGGAAGGCGGGAGACCTATCTCAAGGACGACAACGAGTATCACGATTTCTTGGTGCAGCGGATCCAGGATTCCTGGGTGCTGGAGATGGGTGTCAACGGCGGCCACAAGAAGCTCAAGGGAGCGCGGTTGGCGAGCTTCCTCAACAAGGTGGCAGATTTCCGCCGCAACCTGGACAGGCTTGCGGCCAGAGGCTACCCAGAAGACGCGCTACGCGTGGCGCTTTTACACGGCCTCAAGGACAAGACAGCGCTTTTCGATCAGGAGAAGGTCCAGGAGATCGCTGAGATCATCGAGGCATCGGGATTTCACTCGGTCGAGCTCGGACACGACGAAGAGCACAGTACTGGAGTCATCAGCTTTGTCAGTCGGCGGGACGGCGTTGAGAGGCGGGTGAAGCTCGACTGGGACCTGCTGTCGACCGCGGAGTACCGGGCCATGGCCCGCAACAAGCAAGGCCTCGAGGCGCTGCAGGCCAGCATCTTCTCGCTGGCCAAGGAGGGCGAGGACAAGAACAGCTACGAATCACTGGACGAAACACTCGAGACACTCTATGCCGGCGCCCGCAAGGGCCTCGGGGTGCAGCGCTATAAGGGCCTGGGTGAGATGAACGCCGGGCAGCTATGGGAAACCACCATGGACCCGGAAAAGCGGCGGCTGCTCAAGGTCCGCATCGATGACGAGGTGGGGGCCGATGAGATTTTCACTGTATTGATGGGTGACAAGGTGGAGCCGCGACGCGAATTCATCGAGCAGAATGCCCTCAACGTCAAGAATCTGGACGTCTAACGGGAGGACGCCCACGCGGCAGGACGGACGAGGCCAAATGGATACGACTGAGGAAATATGAGCGAACACGAACGAGTCCTCCCCTTCGACAACTCGACACCGGTCGACATCGAAGAGGAGATGAAGCGCAGCTATATCGACTACGCCATGAGCGTCATCATCGGGCGAGCCCTGCCCGACGTGCGCGACGGGCTCAAGCCGGTCCACCGGCGAGTGCTCTATGGCATGTGG
>Ga0255057_10000939_pt1 | contig 16822 bp, 10 predicted proteins | sample Cases_109_6_MG_FD_189022 | JGI IMG/M metagenome (GOLD analysis project Ga0255057, IMG submission 189022) | Seawater microbial communities from Amundsen Gulf, Northwest Territories, Canada - Cases_109_6 | ecosystem: Environmental > Aquatic > Marine > Gulf | place: Canada: Northwest Territories... | reverse complement strand
CGAAAGACACGCCCCTCTCGTCGAACACCTCGACGATCTTGGCAAAGTCGCCGAGGGATCGTGTGAGGCGATCGACCTTATAGACCACCACCGTATCGATCCGCCCCGCTTCGATGTCCGAGAGTAGGCGCCTCAAGGCCGGACGTTCCATGGTGGCTCCCGAGATGCCGCCGTCGTCATACATCTCCGGCAGCGCCGTCCAACCCTCGTGCTTCTGGCTGAGGATGAAGGCCTCGCAAGCCTCGCGCTGAGCATCGAGCGAGTTGAAATCCTGCTCCAGCCCCTCTTCGGAGGACTTGCGGGTATAGATCGCGCAGCGGCTGGTGGCCTTTCCATTGGCGCGGTTACGCATCGGCCCGCTCCTCCTGGCTAAAAGGCTTCGGTCCTCGAGCCACTTCCAGCAGGACCGGCAGTAAGACAGGCAGCGGTTCGCCGAGATCGGGGCCACCCGTCGCTTCTCGGCCAGGGCGCGATTAATGTCGACGGCTGTGATTTCAGCGACGGACCGGTGGGCGTGGGAAGTCAACAGGTCTCGGAGGCAGCCACCCTCATTCTTAATTTGGCGCTTGGACTGATGGGCCTTGATGTAGGCCTCGATGGCCTGGCCCGTTGTCAGTTCCAGCCAAGCGACTTGCTCTCGCCGCTCCTCGGCCCTGTGCACACCCTGGCGTATTTCGGCGATGGCCTCGGGCGCCAGCGCCTTGGCGGCGGTCAAGGAGAGTTCGGGCCAAGTCCCCAGTGTCCGCCTTATTTGCCGACCGCCCTTCACCCGGCGGTGCACAGAGAAGGACTTCACGCCACCGTTCGTGACCCGCATGCATAGACCTGGCGTTTGGCTGACCAAATCTCTGTGCAGGTCGCCGGCTATGACCAATATACATTTAGAACAATAGTATTTTCGCGGCCATGGACGTGCTTGTTGAGTTCGTCCCAAACTTCGCGCAGCTTCTTGCGAAGCGCGCCCACATTGCAACAAAGGAGGATCCAAAACCTGAGAGCACAGGCCGCATGAAGGCGGCAACATCAACCCAACCGTCTCTTAGCAACCACCCCAGTTGTCCAAATTCAGCTGACGACGTACAACTTGGCGCTCGGCTGCGTTAAAAATGGAGGCACTTTACTGGCACTGATCCCCAAGGACAGAGATCAATAAGACCGCCGACGAGCATCATCGACGAATGGATCGTCAAGTATAATGTGCCCACGCGGGAGAGACATTCGAAGGTGAAAAGCCTAAGCTCAGGTTCACGGACGGTAGCAAGTAGCTGAGCTCTAAAATGAAGAAAATTGAGAGCAAAATTCCAGCTGAGTCCTTGGCCCATAGCGCGACCAAGGGTGTAGCCGCATATCGTTTTGATTTCATCGACGATTACCGCGGCTTAATAATAGTACTAATGATGCTTGATCATGTGTCGTTGTTTCTCAACGCGCTTTGGTTGTCCTTCGATAAATTTGAACCTGTTTTTCCGGATCTTCCGCAATTCTGGCTGCGATACAGCAGCCTACCCGTCGCGCCCGGCTTTCTACTCTTCAGCGGCGTCATGGTTTGGTACACTTGGCAGCGGCGCGTCGAACGTGGCGTCGCGCCGCTGCGAATCCGTCGTCACCTCGTCGCGCGCGGACTTTTCCTGGTGCTCTTGCAACTCTTCTGGGTTAACTCGGCCTGGGGTGGCTTTCAGCAGCTCCACGTGGATCGCTTCGGCATCATCGGTTGTATTGGCCTCTCAATGTGCCTGAGCGCTTTCCTGGTCGACCGCAATTGGACCGCTCGCCTTTTGCTTGCGGTTGCGATTGTCGTCGCATACCCGGCGTTGTCCTCCATTCCCTATGACGCTTCGGATCCTGTTGAGAGCTGGTTCGCGGAGGTATTCGTGACTGCAGGGCCTCGTAATAGTTACCCGCTGGCCCCGTGGTTCGCAATGGCCCTGGTCGGTACAGTGATTGCCCCGCTCTGGCTGCGGCGGTGGACCGACACGTTCTCACGTGTGAACGGAACACTGCTGCTCGGCGGCGCTGCCTTGGTTCTCGCCCTCGCCATTCGCGGGACGGGAATGTACGGCAGTGAATTCAGCTACGCTGGACCGCTTCACCCGTCCTTTATTCTCGATCAGAAATATCCACCCACGCTCTTCTTCACACTGTGGTTCTTCGCACTCAATATGTTTGGGATTGTTCTGTTGCTTGTAGTCGGAGCAGCCGCACCGTGGGTGCTAGTGCCGTTACGTGTTGTGGGTAGGGTGCCGCTGTTCTTCTATCTCATCCACATCCCAATCCTCGCAATTCTCACGCGCCGGCTGGATATCTTCTATCGGGACGGGGGCGTGCCGGAGGTCCTGCTTGGCTCAGTGTTCCTGTTTGCACTCATGGCGCCACTTTCCATCTGGTTCGCCCGTTTGAAGCAATCAACAAATAACCCCGCAATCAAGATGATATGACGAGATGACTGTCATCGATAACTAACCGCTGGCTGTAGATAAATCGTCCGCGGTCGGGCGCGCAAACGCTGATTTTATGGGTGTCGCTTATGCACATTGGTCCGGTAGGATCAACATGTTGTAAGTGAACGGCTAGGCATTTAGGACGATGCCGAGTAGGGAACGCAAGGCGGCGGGGGGGCATTTCGCGACGAATGAAGCGGAACCTATCGAACCTAACCACCGCAACATATGGGGCAACCGGACCATTGTGCATAAGCGGCTTATGGGTATTGTTGTCGGGGTGCGTAGAAGATCAGCCTGGCGCTTTAGCTTTCTCCGATCACGTCAGGAATGTTCAGCTCTAATACCGGTTGCAGATCTACCACTTCCGTCTACTGGTAAACGAGACGAGGTTTACCGTCCGTACTACCGTACATCCGGAAAGGAGCAGGTCCGCAATCGGGAGTATTTAGGGGACGAAGACAACCCATTTTCCATTCACCTGCAGTCTCGGAAGTCAAGGTCGTTTCTAGTTCGGCTGCTTGACCTTTATCGAGTTACACTTTGAGCGCAACAGAATCCAAGTAATTGCTCACCTGGGGTCCACCGGTCGGCTCCACGGACGGTATCTTTCGCCAGCTTGATGCCCAGATATTGATTTTTCTTGATCGGAGAGCGCGAATGTGAGTCAAGGTATAGATGACTCAGGCTCCACCGCTCCCCGACCTCGGCCAGCTTTCCGATGCGGATAAAGACGCGCTTGTCATGGTGCTCCGGACGCAGTTGGACGCGGCATTGGCGGTCAACGCGGAACTGATGGCGAAGGTGGCGGCGCTGACGGCGCGGGTGGCCGAGTTGGAGGCGAAGTTGAACGAGCCCCCCAAGACGCCGGACAACTCTTCCCTCCCGCCCTCGCACGGACACAAGACCAACAGGCCGCCTCGCCGCAAACGGCGGAAGGGCCGCCGCCCCGGCGTGGGGCGGGAGCTGCATCCCGACCCCGACCACATCGTCGAGGCCCGGGCCGAGACCTGTCCTTCCTGCGCGGCGGCTCTGGCCGAGGACGATCAGAAGCTGCAAGCTGTCTACGAGCGGATCGAACTGCCGCCGATCAAGCCCATCGTCACCCAGGTCCGCCTTCACGGCGGCACCTGCCCCCATTGCGGGGAGGCGTTCACGGCGCCGCCGCCGCCGGGTCTGGAGCCCGGCTCGCCCTTCGGCCCCTCGATCGAGGCTTTGGCGGTCTACCTGCACCATTGCCAGGCCATCGGTTTCGAGCGGCTGTCCGCCCTGTTCCGGGACATCTTCGGCCTGCCCATCAGCGAAGGGGCGCTGGCCAACCTGTTCAAAAGGGTGAAGCCGCGCTTCGACGAACAGGCGACTGCCATCAAAGAACGGGTTCTGGACAGCCCCGTCGTCTGTTCCGACGAGACCTCGGCCCGGGTGGAGGGACGGAACTGGTGGGAGTGGGTCTTCCTCGGCACCGATGCCGTCCTCCATGTCATCGAGCCCAGCCGGGGGAAGAAGGTGCCCAAGGGGATCTTCGGGGATAGACGGCCCGCGGTCTGGGTCTCCGACCTGCTCGGTGCCCAGCAGGGACACGCCGAGGACTGGCAGGTCTGCCTCGCCCATCAGCTTCGCAATGTCCAGTACGCCATCGATGCCGGCGATGACATCCTCGCTCCGATGATGAAACGAGTCCTGCTTCGTGCCATTGCCATCGGCAAGCGACGGGACCGGCTCAAGGACAGTACGCTTCTCCAATACCGTGCCGACCTGGAGCGGCGTATGGACGCGATCATGAAGTTGCGGCCGACCAACCGTCACGGCATTCGCCTGCGCAAGCGCTTCGCCAAGATCCGCTCCAACCTCTTCGTCTTCGTCACCAACCGTGCGGTCCCCTATACCAACAACGCTTCCGAACGGGCGCTGCGTCCCAGTGTCGTCTTCCGCAAGGTGACCAACGGCTTCCGTTCCCAATGGGGCGGCCACCTCTTCGCCGCTGTCCGTTCCGTCGTCGATACCGGCCGCCAAAACGGCCTCTCCGTCTTCCAGTCCATCCGCGCCACGCTTGATGGAAACGCCATATTCATGACAGCGTAGATCAACCGGGGTGAGCAATTACGAATCCAACAACGTGCACCGGACTATGGCCAGCCACAATCCCTTGCAAACGGATATCGACCAAGCCTCCGGGTGGTACGCATTGATGCCGATCCCGGGGCCCACCGATCGCCTCCGGGGCAATCAAAAATCCGACTGGGTGGTCGTCGGCGCTGGTGTCACCGGCCTGAGCGCAGCTCGCCGGCTCGCGGAGCTTGATCCCGGGGCACGTGTCGTCCTGCTCGAAGAGTACCGCATCGGCTATGGCACATCGGGTCGCAACTCGGGCTTCGTCATCGACACACCGCGTCACACCGAAACATTCGATCCCTCGTACAGTCGGCGTGTCTCCCGCCTCGTGACGGCCGGACTGGCCCAACTTGAACGCCTAGTCCGCGAGCATGAGATCGAGTGCGGATGGTCGCGATGCGGCCATCTGCATGCGATTGTCGAAGCAAATTGGGTAGGGAAGCTCGAAAGTATCTGCCGCGCGCTCGATTCGGTGGGCGAAGACTACGCATGGCTCGAACGCGATGCACTCGCGGATGTAGTCGGAACGCGTCACTACCATGCCGCGATCTTCATGCCACGCACTGTATTTATGAATCCAGTGGAACTGTGCCGCGGGCTGGCGAACACGATGCCCTCGAACGTTGAGGTGTTCGAAGAGTCACCCGTGCGCCGAATAGAGCCTAGCTCGCCGGTGCAAATCGAGTGTGCCGAAGGCTCGATCAGCGCCGGAAAAGTTCTTCTCACCACAAACGCGTTCACGCCCAAGCTTGGCTTTCTGCAACGCGAGCTGTGCCCGATGGTCGCCTATGCAAGTCTTTCGAGGCCCCTCACTGACGACGAAGACGCGGCGATGAGCGGCGAACCCGAATGGGGGATTACTCCCGCCGTTCCTATGGGACCCACAATCCGGCGCACGCGCTCGAGACGCATTTTGTACCGTCATGGGGTTCGTTACACAGACAATTTTCTTGTGGATGGCGCCTTGAGACGAAAGCTCCGCGCTACACATGAAGAGTCTGTGCGCAGGCGCTTCCCCATGCTCACAGACCTTGAAATGGAGTACACCTGGGGCGGGGTCTATTGCATGACGCGACGTTCGGCGGGGTTTTTCGGGCGCCTTTTGCCCGACATATTCGGCTCCGGGGGGTCCGGTGGAACTGGAATACCCCGGGGAGCTATCTCAGGCGCCCTGCTTGCCGAATATTCATTGGGCTCCGAATCCGATCTAATCCGAGACGCCCAAGCGATTTCGGGTCCAGCACGCCTTCCTCCCGAGCCGCTGCTGGGGTTCGGGGTGAACGCGAGGCTTTGGTGGCAGCGCCGGCGCGCCACCGGGGAATGCTGAGAGTTTCACGCAAGCGAGCTATGCGCTGTAGATCGCGAAGCAGCCCATGTTCCCAGCTCGGCTGGGTCGGGGTCCACGCTTCCAAAGCCTATAATCCTACAAATCCGAACTGCCTCGGCAGGTTTGGCGGAGCGATTGCCGTGCCATCTGCAATGATTTCTCGTAGAACTCGGCTAACGCGTGAGAAAGATGGTCATTGCGAGAACTGCCAGCCAGGCGGCCTAGATATAGGTGATTGCTCAGAAATTCCGGTTTGGTTATGATCTGATCGAGATAGTAATTAAAAGTATAAACACAATCATAAATGGCGATTCATAGATGTATATGGCCTCAAAAGGCGCTCGGCATGAAGCGGAGATACCGCCTTGGACTTGGCTTCGGAACCGGTTGTGGCGGCTCAATTTTCTCTTAGGGCGTCTGCTCTTTGCCAATATGGATCCTTTGTCACACCACGTTCGTTCGATCCTCTTCAAGTTGCGGGTTCGTGCTAAGGCCAGTTGGAAACCACGGGGTGACGTCTTGTTCGCGGCCGAAGAATTGAAACAGGATGGCTATGTATTGCTTAAGGGGGCTTTTTCGCCTGGTTTGGTCGGGCATATTCGAGAAAAAGTGACAGAAGCTCTCGCCAAGACGGAAGGCAGATTGACGCGACAACATGCTGCCCCAGATGGCAATCATTATTCTTGGTATTTAAAAGATCTGGCGACCGTGGTACCGGAGGTCCAAGAACTCCTCACGGATGAGCTGATCGCTGCTGTGGAGCATCATTATCGGTCCTATGTGAGGGTATCTAAGGTCAAGTGCTATCGCAATTACTCCGTTCCCGAAAAGGTCTATGCGCAAAGGGAGCTCCATTCAAACCGCTGGCATTTTGATCATCATAGAGGGGCGGGCCTCCTCAAGATTTTCTACCTAGTTAATGATGTCACCGATGCGGATGGGCCCTTTTGCCTTCAACCGCGACCAAGAACGTTGTTCCTCATGCGCAATAAATTCGGCGATCGTGATGATTACCGTCTTCCTATGTCAGTGATGGAAGACCCCGAGCATGTTTTCAAACTCACGGGGCCCGCCGGCACGGCGGTCGTTTGCGACACTACAATCTGCCTCCATCGCGCTAGCAAAGTAGCACCGGGACGACATCGCGATATCGTCCAGTTTCAATTACGGCCGTCTTCCACGCCGCTACCCTCAAACTGGTTTGAAGATCCGCAAGTTACATACCTGTCCGACGCATTGCTTGGCATTCGCGAGCATCCTACCCATCCGACAGTAGAGCGCAGGCGGTGACTCAAATTTCCTCTGCAGCCGCTTGGAGCAGCAGCTTGTACAAGTCTAGCTCAGTCAGCGCCTTCTCGAGCCGGGCATTCTCCTTCTCAAACTCCTTCAGACGTTTGACCTACGCAAGTCATGCCTCCGTACCCCGAGCGCCAACGGTAGTAGCTCTGCTCCGAGACTCCCGGCAAGCTGCGAGCTTGGCCATTGTCAGGCGGTGGGACAGGCCAGGTCCGGCGTTGCGAAATCGCTTGATGCTTTGCTCTGGCTTATGATGTTTAAGGCTCATACCATTCTCTTTCCTCCCAAGAAGCAAAATGCGCCAATTCGCTCACTTCGTAAGGATCACTTCCTGGGGGGTCGGGATAGTATTCTCAGCCGAGCAAGAAGATGAAATGCCAGAACTTCTAGACGGGACAATGGTTGGTAAGCGGACAATCGCATGGTAATTGCCAATCGGCGACAATTGTAGCCTCCTTTTTGTGACAAGCCTGCATGGAAGCGTCACACAAGAAATCCGAAGAGGAAGAAATGGTGCAGGGATCATCTTCCGAAGTCAGATCTCTTCACCGACGCTTGCGTTTCGCTAGTTGGAGTCAAGTCTGCATCAGTAGAATTTTTTATCGTATCGGCCTAAGCGCTCTCGCACTTCGGTTGGGAAGAACGCCTTACAGCGTGGCCAACATTCTCTACGACTTGACTGAATGGGTTCGGAACGGATTTCGACTGAATAATCCTGGGCAAGTCCATATTGCAGCATTGGAGGCGCCCATCCGCTTGCCACAAATTCCAAAACACCGAGGCTACTGGCATGATCCGCAGAGGAACGCTTTGGTAGGGATGCACCTCGGACTCGATCTGGTGCGAAACCAAGGCAAATATTACTTGATCGAAGCCAACCTCGGCGCGGCCTTAAGACCTGAAAGAAGGTCTCTTTATTGTTCCGAGCTGGATCCCTTAATCTCCGAATTCCTGGCCTTGGCGAAACAGAATAATTTCAAGAGGATTGTTTTGTATCGTTCAGGCTGGTCCGAAGAATATCGCAAGGAATTCGAGCTAGCCCAACGCCATAGCGGGATCGAAGTCATCGGAGCAAGCTCGCCGATCAATGACCCGAGGGCACCGCATCCCATGACAGGACTACCCGAACAACTTCAGAAAAATACGATATATGTGATTTTCTCAGGGCAAAATTCGCCCTTGTCAGTCTTTATTCATGATAAGCTTTGGGTGGGCAGTTGGCTGCAAGAGACAATAGATGCGCATCGGCCAGAAACCAATCTCCTCAGGTACATACCAACCTATGAAAATCTGATCCTACCTGCGGAACCTCAGGACCCTAAGTGGCCCAATCTAGTCATAAAGCTCGCAAGTGGGGATCAGGCCAAGTTTGTCCTCATTGGACGATTTCGATCAGAGGCACACGCGCGTGAAGAGCTTGGACTTCACAACCCCGACGGTATTCCAGGCGCCTTTCATCTCAGCCTAAAGGATAAGATGCTCGATCGGTTGTTCCCCAGATTGCAGGCCATATACCAACCCTACATACCTCCCGAAGTGGTTGACGGCGCACCCCGTAAGGTTCGGCTGCATGTGTTCATATCACCGTTGATTAACCAATTTCTCTCGGCCCACTATATTTACACGTACCAGCAAATTGAGGAGGTGTTGCCGGAAGGTCTAATCAAGGGTCCCAGCGCTTACATCGTGAGTTTCTCATCCTTAGGAGGTCATTTTGAGAAGCTCGAAAACACAACTGAAAGCGAACTACGCACGGTCACGGATGAATATGGCCGTATCGCGAACCTGGCGGTGAGAAATAAATTTGAGATCACCCCTAGCTAATGCTGAAAAGCTCGTCGGGCATCGGCGAGGAACATTCCTACTTTGGTGGTGCCGCTGCACCTGTCTTGGCGTTTGCAAACTATCTATCCTCGTGCTGCAGCTCCGAGACACAACCCTAGCCAATGGAGCATGAACATTCGCTGGAGAGATAGATGAACAAAAGGCTTTTTCCGTGGCTTCTTCTCGTGGCCCTTTGCTACGCCTATTCGGCGACCCAAGCCAATGGCAATCAGGATCAATTGGTCAAGATCGTCATTCTCGGCGATACAAGCTTTGGTGAGTCCTATCAAGACCGCCTTGCGAGTAAGGGTCGCGAAAGCGTGCTCCATACTCGCGGCTACGATTATATGATTCAAGAATTCGCCGCATTCCTATCCGATGCCGATTTCACGGTTGCAAACCTTGAAACCGCTATAACAGACAAATTCCCATCTCCTTTCGAGGACAAGAAAGAATACATCCATTATGCTGATGTGAAGAAGACGCCTTTTTACTTGGAGAGGTATGGGTTCGACTTGGTTTCTCTTGCGAATAATCACGCCTTGGATTTCGGAATCGCCGGCCTCCAGCAAACCCTCGAGCTCCTTTCCGCTCGGAAAATCGACAGCTGCGGTGCCGGCCCGGACTGGAGCATGGCTAAGCGGCCCTATATAAAACGCTTCGAAATTGCCAGTCGACAGATCCACGTGGCTTTTCTGTGCATGTTCGAGTACCGCGAGAGTTATGAGGAAAAATATGACTACTACGCCAATGCCGGCCGGGGCGGAGTAAACGTTTTAGCCGCCAGTGAAACCGGCTCCATTGTCTATGAGCTGAGACAGAAATACCCAAATCTGTTGGTGATCGCTTACCCACATTGGGGAGAGAATTATAAGTGGGCCTCGGAAACCCAGCGCACGCAGGCCCGTACCATGATCGATAGCGGGGTAGATTTCGTCATCGGACATGGCGCTCACCTTGTGCAAGAGCTCGAGCGTTATAAGGAGCGTTGGATCGCCTATAACCTCGGCAACTTCGTTTTCGGATCTCCGGGGCGATACAAAAAGAGGGATGCGCACCCCTACGGAGCGATAGCCACGCTTCTGCTGTCGTTAAACGTGAACGGGATGGACCAAAAGCTTCGTCTATATCCGATCTTCTCGGACAATCGCCTGACCAACTATCGGAGCCGCTTTGTCACCGAGGCGGAATTCGAAGAAGTTCGAACACTCCTTCGCTCCCGAAGTGGCTTAGCGGACCATTTTGATACGCTCGTAGCCTCGGGTGCCGACGAACACGGGCTTTTCCTGGAATTGAGTATGGAGCCCTGACGAGTGACTTTCGTAAGTTGCCAATGCCGGGAGGATGGCTACACATCAAGTTACCCAGACACCATGGGACGCATTAAGGTGCGATCTCTCAATAGGTTGTCCAATTGGCCCATAGCGTGGAAGCTGAAGTTGCTATCACATCAGTTTCCAAGGAGGACCGGCCGCCACCCCCAAGGTCGGTAGGTTCCGAGAATCTGCATCCGCTCCTCATATGGGCGGCAGCACGGCTGTGGTCGACGGCCTCGGCGCTTATGAGCTGCTCTGTTTGTCCGAGAACATCCAGAAATCTCGCAATTCTTTTCTCTGTGTACGCCCGGGTGGTGAGCAGCTCGATCGTGCCGCAAAACCGGGCGACCTTGTCCCAACGTCGGCTTGGGGCCGTCCGGCCAGGATGCCGAGAGTGCTTAGCAAGAGAATGAGCCTGAGATCTCAGACTGCGAGAATCACTGTGGCTGGGGGAGACCCTTAGCCTCCTGCCGAAGGGAAAGAGATGGTGGATCTAGCCGTGGTCCGAAGGCGCTTCGTGCTCCGGGCGATTTCGTTGCCGCAATGAGGTGTGTCGGATTGCATCGGCAACGACCGTCAGTACGCGAGCGATCCTGCGGAACAGTAGCTTGAACGCTGAAGCCCACAAGCCGAAGACGCTCCAAACCACTATGGGCCAGTCTCGCTGATTATACTCGGCAACAACCAACGTGCGCGCGCTCAGAGACCTCCACCACTTGCGCGGCGACATGACCCAGGCCGGGTGGTCCCAGCGGTAGCGAAGCAGCACGCTGGTGAGATCAGAAAGCAAGTAGACGTACTTCACTGTCCCAGGCTCGCGGTTGTAGTACACGGGCTTGAGCTCGCAGCCGGTCAGGTCTTGATATGCGATCCAAGGTATGTCAACGGGCGTGGCGGGGGTGATTCCGATCCAGCTCCAGCAGCGCGGGTTGATCTCGATTAGCTGGAAACAGTCTGTGTCCGGTTCCCGACGATATTCGAACTCGGCAATTCCGGTATAGCGCAGCAACCCGATGATCTTCGACACCTCTGAGAGAACGTGATCCGGTACCGCGTCGTTCTGGCCTGCCTTGGTGTTACCATACATCGCCGGGTAGCCCCGGATCTTCCGGCCCACAAACAGTCCCTTGATCGTCGACTCCGCATCCGCATAAACGCCGATTGAGTACATGTCCGCTGTCGTGCCCGGGACGAACTCCTGCACAATTAAATCCTTCAGAACGTCGCTATTTTCCTGACGGAAGCGATCCCAGCCTTCCGCCGATCGAATTAAGGTGAAGCGAAGATCCTCCGGCTTCTTGCCGTGAGCTAGTTTCTCGGCCTTAGTGGCAAAAGAGGACTTATTTACTGGCTTAACAACTACCGGTAGTTTGAGAGTGTCCGTGAACGCCGCGGCTGGGATCGTACTTGGACAATTCAACGAGTGCTCACTGGCCCATTCCCAAAAGCGCCTTTTGTCCATGATCAAATCGACGACGGCTTCAGGGGCAACACAGGGTATGGCAACCTTTTCGAGTTTGGCCCTGTAATGCGCGAGGGCCTGGGCGAAATGGTCGTTCGTCGGGATAATGACCGGCCGATTGCCCAGTGTTTGAGCGAGGGCAACAAGACGACTTATCATCCCGGGCGTATCTTTTCTTGGATCGGGTATCTGGTAGTAGCGGGCGTACTTAGACCACGCTGCTATCGACCGCTTGGGATCGCAGACCCAGCAATCCACGCCACGGGCGCCAAGGGACTGGACGACGCCTAACGCCGGGAACAGCCCACCAACTATGAAAACCGGATTGTGTACCTCCCTTGTGGCTGTCATTCGCACCCCGTCGCTCCTCGGAAGAAAGAACCCCGCCAGGTAGGAAGTTTGGCTGCATAGCCCGGCTTCCCTTTCAGAAGTCCTAAGCGTGCCAAGTCGTCGGCTCCCGACACTCGGCAGGCATCCATCGGAGCCGGACCACTTGGTGCCTCCATCAGCGGATCCAGTGGCTACCTTGCGATCTCCTTGTAGCATATTGCGCTTCGATAGGGTGATTGCCGAGCCACAAAGCCGTCGGCAAGACAAGGTGATGTTCCAAAGCATAATCCGGCGTCATTCATTCTACGGATGAGTTGTGAAATCGTTAATAGATCATCAACTATGTTCGTATTCATGGCTTGCCGAGATCTTGCGAAACACAGGCATTTAGATGATGGAATGAATGCGACTCGAAGGATATTGATCCTCAGTGGCGACGCCGACGGCAACCTTGGCGACCACGCCATTGTTCAGTCGATCTGTAATGGCCTACATGCCATCTGCCCGAGGGCCGAAATCACTACAGTCTCAGCCGATCGTGCTCGGGCTGAGAGGGACTATGGCGCGCGCGTGATCCCGCCGGGGCCGGGCGGATTCGTAAAGCTTTGTGCCACCGCAATGCAAAGCGATTTCGTTCTATGCGGCGGCGGAGGCCTGTTTCAGGACGACGACAGCCTGATCAAGACCCCTTATTGGGCCCTGCGCGTCGCCCTAATGCGGCTGCTCTGTCGTCGCGTGATCGGCTACTCGCTCGGTGTCGGCCCGCTCAATGCATCCGGTAGCAGGTTCTTCGCTCGCCTTGCATTTCATTGCATGGAACGAGTCACGGTGCGGGATTCCGGAGCACAGAAGACAGCACAACTCCTGACAAATAAGAATGTCAAGGTGGTCCCAGATCCGGCCATCCTGATTTCGCCAGCCTCTGGACGAGCGGCGCGGACCTGGCTCCTTGAACAGGGTGTCCCGTTGGACGGTGGGCCGCTGATCGGAGTGACGGCGAGGCGCTGGTTCCCGCCGCGCCCACGGATCATACCGTACAGAGTCACCGCAAAACTGAGGCTAAACGGCGGTGGCCCCTGGCACGAATCGAAACGGCTGATCGCATTACTCGCCAAGGTGCTGGATCACGTGATTGCGCGGACCGGTGCCTATGTGCTGTTCCTGCCCTCCTACAACGTGCCGCATGAGGGCGACGATCTGATCTGCACGAAAATCCTGGAACAAATGTCGTCCCAAAGAGCGGCAATCCTGCGGTGCGGTGATGCGGCCTTATACAAAGCAGTGACGGCCCAATTCGCCGCCTTTCTTGGAGGACGCCTGCACCCCTCAATATTCGCCGCCTCGGTGGGGACACCGGTGGTCGGTTTGGCATACAATCCCAAGTTCAATGGATTCTTCGAACAAGTTGGCCTTGGAGATCAGTTCATGGATGTGGAGGACTTCGTGGCTAATGAACGGGTGGGCGAGCTCGCCGATCTAGTCGAGGCAGCGGCCAAGAGCGGCCGCAACTTTCGTCTTGCCAAGCGTGCCGAGGAACTCGGGGACCAGATTCGCTCTTTCAACGCCAGTCTATTTGCATGAGTTTCATCGCCACACTCCGGACCTTCCGCGAACTTGACCGAGCGCAATGGCTCGACCCTGCTCGCATTCGCGCACTTCAGGAGGAGAAGCTACGACGAATTGTCGATCACGCCTATCGGACCGTCCCATTCTACAGGCGCCGGCTCGACGGCGCGGGCATCGTTCCGGATGACATCCGTTCGCTGGACGATCTTCGGCGGATTCCTATTACTACCAAGACCGAGCTTCAGCGCGCGGAGTTTGAGGAGATCACGAGTTCCCGCTTCTCCAGAAAGGATTTGGTTCCCGTGCTCACAAGCGGCTCATCGGGTAGACCCTTCACCATCTATCATGACCGGCACTTCATCCATGTGCGGAACGCATTGTTCCTCCGGGCGCTCAGGGCTGCAGGGTATCGCTTTGGCCGCAAGCTGATGCTGGTGACCATGGATCGTGACAAGTCCTCAAGATCCTTGTTGCGCTGGCACAACGCATCCATCGAGGATCCACCCGAGAAGTTGCTGAGAGACCTGCGGCGGAGTCGACCAGAGCTCATATACAGTTCCGTGACGCCCCTGCGTATTTTGGCAGAGCTCATCTCAGAGCAGAAAATGGCGCTGCCGTGGCTCAAGACTGTGATCTCGAAGGCGGAAACCCTTGATGATTCCACGCGGCGCAGCTTCGAGGAGACCTATCAGGCAGAAGTGTTCGATACCTACGGCCTCTCCGAGATGGGCTTTGTGGGATGGGAGTGCGCCAAGCATAGCGGCTATCACCTCTCTGAGGATACGGCGATCGTCGAGAGCGTGCCGCTTTCCGGCGGAACCAGCTCAGCGCTTGTCATGACCAATCTTGAGCTCAGAGGGATGCCGCTTATCCGTTACCACTGCGGTGATCTCGGGATCATGGCGGCGCCCGGAGCTTGCTCTTGCGGCAGGACGACGCGCAGGCTGGAGCGTATCGAGGGCCGATTGATCGATAGTGTACGTCTGCGCGATGGCCGCGTCCTGTCGCCTTACCGCTTCACTATGGAGATTGAACAGGTTCCGGGAATTGCCCGCTACCAGGTCATACAAAATGATCTCGATTCCTTCACGCTCCGCTTTGAACCGGACGGCAGCGGCGGCGGCGAAGTTACCGCTCGGGTTCAAGCGGTAATCGCCCGATTGGCGGGCGCCGAGGTTAGAGTGGAGGTCCGCAAGGAGCAGGATATTGCGCCACCATCTGGCCAGAAGTTTCGTGTCGTGGAATCGCGCCTGCCACCTCCTGACATCCGGGCCGGCGCGATCCAGTCAGATACTAGCAACCGAGTATCGGCGCGATCCATTGCGGAACGTAAAGAGGGGGAGAGTGTTCCCTAGAAGCAGGCGAGGCGGTGCTCGGAATTGGCTTTGCGTAACCAAGATCTTTGAGAACGATGGATGACTGACAAACAGGGAAGACTTGGCCGTCGGATGGCGCGGGCGGGCGCGCTCTTCGTGACCAAGCGTTTCCTGTTGCGCTCCTTGGACCTCCTTAGCACTGCTATTCTCGCGCGGCTACTCGTTCCTGATGATTTTGGTCTGATCGCGATCGCGATGATGATCTTCGGGTTCCTCGATGCGATGGGCCGATTCGGGTTCAACTTGGCCCTGATCCAGAACCAGGAGGCAGGCCGCGCGCACTACGACACTGCCTGGACCCTGACTGTGCTCCGCAACTGCTTGACGGCAGCAATCCTGATACTCGGCGCGCCGATGGCGGCCTCATTCTTTAAGGATGCGCGCTTGGAGGACGTGGTCTATGTCCTAGCGGTCATCGCGCTCGTGCGCGGCTTCGAGAACGTCGGCATCGTCGACTTTAGAAAGCATCTATGGATCGGTCGGGAGATCAAGTTCCAGATCCTTGGCAAACTAGGGTTTCTTGTCGTCACGGTCACCCTTGCGTTTGTTCTGCAAAACTACTGGGCACTTATATTCGGTCTTCTCGCCCAGCACCTACTGCTCGTGCCTCTCAGCTACCTCTTTCATCATTACCGACCACATTGGTCATTGGCCGAGTGGCGTAATCTGTTCCGGTTCTCTGGGTGGGTGGCCGTCAACAGTGTCATCGCGTTCCTGAACCGTGGCAGCGATGTGTTCGTCATCAGCAAGGTCAGTGGCATTGACGTCGTTGGCCTCTACTCGGTGTCGCGCCGGGTGGCGACTCTAGCATCGACAGAGATCGTCCAGCCCGCGGCGCGTGCCCTCTTTCCAGGATTCTCTAAAGTCGCTAGCGACCGCACTCTCATGGCGGGCATGTATGTTGACGCAATCTCATTGCTTATCTTCGTTGGGGCCCCAGCCGCGGTCGCAATTGCCTGTCTGGCGGATCTCTTTGTGAGAGTTTTGCTCGGTGACCGCTGGCTGGCGGCGATCCCGCTTGTCGAACTCTTGGCTCTATACGGGATTCTTCGGATCAATCTTGGCAACGCCGCCAGCGTCTTGCTCGCGCTGGGCAAAGCGAAGATTCTGACGTTCATGAGCTTGGCGCAGTTCGCGGTGTTCTTGCCGCTTCTCGTCTGGGCCGTTTTCAGCGCCGGTCCTTACGGGGCGGTCTGGGCGTTGATCGGGTCGACGTCGTTTCGGCTCGTGTTGAATTTTTCGATGCTCATCCGCACCATCGGGTTAAGCCTGAGACAGCTTGCCGCGCGCCTCTGGCGCTCGGCGGCATCGACTGCGGTGATGGCGGGCATCCTGCTGATCGGCCGCCACTACTGGCCGCAAGAAGACACGTTTCTTCTCACGCTGATGCAGTTCGGCGTGTTCCTGGGTCTGGGCGGGCTGAGTTACCTTGCGACGCATTTCGCCCTTTGGGCGCTATGCGGCTTCCCCTCCGAAGTCGAGCGCCACGCGATCCGATTCCTGCGCGACGTCATCACAATTTCTAGCGTCGGTGAAGAAGACGCTGCGGGAGCAAAATGGTGAAAGAATGCCTCATTGCGCGGCGATCGTTGCCTGCCAGGGCGTGACCTGCCACTGAAGTTTCATCCAACCGGAACCGGAGCCCTTGTGGTTGATACGCCATTTGGCGCGGAAGGAGCAACCGGCCGTTGCGCGTAGCCTTCACATAGCGCAGCGTGGCGGCCGGTTGCGGTGGTCAAGCGCTTGGCATGAGCCGTCGGAGTCTGGTAACCCAG
>Ga0255057_10000938_pt1 | contig 16826 bp, 19 predicted proteins | sample Cases_109_6_MG_FD_189022 | JGI IMG/M metagenome (GOLD analysis project Ga0255057, IMG submission 189022) | Seawater microbial communities from Amundsen Gulf, Northwest Territories, Canada - Cases_109_6 | ecosystem: Environmental > Aquatic > Marine > Gulf | place: Canada: Northwest Territories... | reverse complement strand
CTTATGTCTGATGTCTGATGTCTGATGTCTGATGTCTGATGTCTGATGTCTGATGTCTGATGTCTGATGTCTGATGTCTGATGTCTGATGTCTGATGTCTGATGTCTCAATCAAAGAACGTCTTCGCTACCTCGTACAGCTCCGGGTCTACGCCGCGAACCTCCGCACAGGCTTCTTCCAGCGGCACCGGCACGATCCGGGTTCCCTGCAGCGCCACCATCACCTTGCTCTCTCCTGCGACGGCCAACTCGGCAGCCTTCGATCCGAGACGGGTGGCTAATACCCGGTCGAAGGCGGTGGGGGTCCCTCCGCGCTGCAGATGGCCGAGAACGGTGACGCGAGTCTCGAACCCGGTCAACTCCTCCAGGCGTGGAGCGATTTGGTAGGCGATGCCCCCGAGCCGCTCGAATCCGAAAGCGTCGGTGGCGAGTTCCATCTTCTCCGGCGGCTCGACGCCTTCGGCGACGACGACTATCGAATGCTTGCGACCGTGACGGTGGCGACGTTTGATGATCCTGGCTACTTCATCGAGGCCGATCGGGACTTCCGGGATGAGGATGGCGTCGGCACCCGAGGCCAGTCCGGCGTAGAGGGCAATCCAGCCCTTGGTGCGGCCCATCACCTCGCACAAGATCACCCGGTTGTGCGCCTCGGCCGTCGTGGTCAGACGATCGATCGCCTCCGAGGCAATCTGTACCGCAGTGTCGAACCCGAACGTGACATCGGTCGCGGCGATGTCGTTGTCGATCGTCTTGGGCACGCCGATGACTGTGACGCCGTCATTGGCCAGTTTGAGCGCGGTCTGGAGGGTGCCGTCCCCTCCAATCACTACGAGCGCCTCGATATCGTTCTTGTCGAGGGTCTTGCGAACGGTCTCAGACCCATCTCCATGCACGTACGGGTCGCGGCGCGATGTACCGAGAATTGTTCCTCCCGTGGCCAGAATGCCGCGCACATCGTCGCGATCGAGCGGCCGGGTTTCATCGTTCATCAGGCCTTCCCAGCCGTTCCTGATCCCGACCACCTCGTTCGGTCCCATCTCGAGGGCTCGGGCCACCACGGCGCGGATGACAGCGTTGAGACCCGGACAATCACCCCCAGCCGTCAGGACACCGATGACACTCATTTGCGCGCCGTACGATCGATATCGAGCCGGGCCGTCCATCCGCCGCACGGCCCCATATCCTCGTGTCCCTCGTCGGTCGCTTGGGTGACCACCACCTTGATGCTGGGGTTGAGACCGGGGATCCTGCCGCCGGTGAGGATGTCGATACGCATCGCGGTTCCAGGCTCAGCCGGTGGCCGAGCGGTACACGTCAATGAACCGGATGAAGTTGTCGGAGATCGAGGCGACCGCCGCGTCGCGCTCCAACGTCCCGTCCTTCCAGCCTTCGACGCCCGCCCACCAGATGGACCGGCCAATTGCAAAGCCGGTATACCCATCTACCGGGGCTCCCATACTGAGCCAATGATCGACCTTGGCGTCGTCGGCGCCGCGTCCCAGGACAACTGATCGAACGCCGTCGCGCCCGCCGGATCGGGTCAGTTGTGCGATCAGTTCGCAATCCGCAACGGTATCGATGCCTTCGATCTTCCAGATGTCGGGTTCGACACCCGCCCCGAGTATCTCGTGGATCGTTTCGAGCATGAAGGTCGGGCGTAGGTGGCTGTCGAAGGCATCGGCGTTGCCCCCAACGAGGGCCAGTTGCCGATCGCTCGCCGGCACCAACAGTTCGAAGAGAAACTTGCGATCGTTGGCGTGGAGCCAATCTGCGAGTTGCTTGAGCTTCTTGCCCTGATCGTCCTTGACGTCGGCCGCATCATCCGGGTTCCAGCGAACCAGGACTTTCACAAAGGAAGGATCGAACTCTTCGATGTGGTCGGCAAAGTCATCGCCGTATTCGAAGTCGAATCCGGGTTGTCCGCTCTTTTCCACCGGCATCGCCAGGGGAACACCCAAATCCTTGGCTTCACGGGCAATAGCCGCGCCCATCTCCTCGTCGACGAGGATGCCTGCTTCTCCGACCGGCGCTCCCGCCTCCAGAGCAGCCTTGAAGCCGTCCCAGACCAGCCGCTTGGCGTCTTCGAGGCGTGCATGCTCATCGGCCGTGGGATCTCCCGCAATCCCGAACATCTTTGTGCGGAAGCTTCCGCGGTGATCGAACGCGAGGATGAATAGCGTTTCGTCGTAGCCGAGGCCCATGGCTGCTCCTGATGAATCGTGTGGAGGGATTCTACGAAGGTGGAAGGCGTCGTTTTTCGTCCTCCGTGTTCCGCATCCGCGGCGACGGTGATTCTGCGATGACGGACGACTCGACGGTGCGTGGTGTTGGAGTCGGCCATGCGCGTCGTGTCCCGGATCGGGCTACAAGTCGGGGTTCGATTGGCGGGGGAGCGTAGGGCGTAATACCATGCGGCATCGCCTCGCATCTGCGAGGTGCTTTCCGTGCGCAGTCACACGCTCACGGTGTCGTGCCGGAGCCCTCCGGTCGGCCGCTTCCGCCGAGGAGCCGAACATGAAGCAGCAGAAGACTTTCTCGCCTCGTCCCGACGACATCAGTCGGGAATGGTGGGTCGTCGACGCCACCGGATTGCCGTTGGGTCGGTTGGCTTCCGAGGTGGCCAAGGTCCTGCGCGGCAAGCACAAGCCGACCTTTGCCCCGCATATGGATATGGGCGATTACGTGGTGGTACTCAATGCTGCCCAAGTCGCCGTCACCGGGGCCAAGGCGACCGACAAGCGGTACTACCGCCATTCCGGCTATCCGGGCGGCCTCACCGAGCAGTCATTCAACGATCTGCTGGAGAAGTACCCGGAGCGAGTGATTGAGAAGGCGGTCCGCGGCATGCTTCCCAAGAACCGGCTCGGTCGGAAGATGTTCAAGAAGCTCAAGGTCTACGCCGGCGCTGATCATGCCCACGTCAGCCAGGCTCCGCAGCCGCTCACCATCGACGTTCGAAAGGTCGAAGCCTGATGCCGAAACCCCAACCTCTCACCCAGACCATCGGCCGTCGCAAGACGTCGGTAGCTCGAGTCCGTCTCTACGACGGCTCTGGCGAGATGACGCTCAACGGTCGAAAGCTCGAAGAATTCTTTCCCACGATGGCGCAGCGCATCCGCGTGCTCGAGCCGATGCGCACCGTGAATCTCGAGGACAAGTACGACGTGATAGCTCGACTCGAGGGTGGCGGCACCACGGGACAGGCCGACGCGTTGCGCCTCGGCATCGCACGTGCTCTTATCGAGCTCAATCCGGAGCTGCGACCGGACCTCAAGAAGGCTGGTCTGCTCACTCGCGATTCACGCGCCGTGGAGCGCAAGAAGTACGGCCTGAAGAAGGCCCGTCGGGCAGAGCAGTACACGAAGCGCTGAACTCCCCGGCGAAACCCGCCGAAGGAAGTCGGTATATGTCGGACACGCCCCTTTTCGGGACTGATGGCGTGCGAGGCTTGGCCAATGTCGAGCTCACCGCAGACATGGCGTTTGGCTTGGCCCGTGCCGCCGGCGACGGCCGTACCGGTTCGGTCGTGGTCGGTCGCGACACCAGGCGGTCGGGACAGATGCTCTCAGCGGCAATCCAGGCCGGGTTCAACGCCTCCGGGTTTGACACCGTCGATGTCGGAATCATCCCGGTCGGCGGCGTTTCTCATCTGATCGGCGCGTTGGGAGCCGACTTCGGCGTCATGGTGAGCGCCAGTCACAATCCGGCAGCCGACAACGGGATCAAGTTCTTCGGACCCGGCGGATCCAAGCTCGACGATGATCGCGAGAGTGCGATCGAGGCCCGATTCCGCCACGGCGAGCCATGGGACGAGGTCAGCGGCCCGGATGTGGGGATACAGATCACGATCGATGACGCGGTCGACCGCTACGTACGGCACCTGGTGGCCCAAGCCGATCACCATCTGTCGGGCATCGACGTCGTGCTCGACTGTGCAAATGGAGCAGCAGTTCGGGCAGCGCCCGACCTGTTTCGAGCGGCGGGCGCCACGGTGGAAGCCATGTGCGTCGAACCGACCGGACTCAACATCAATGACGGTTGTGGCGCGGTTCATCCCGAGGGGCTGGCTGCCCGTTCCGAGGGACGGATCGGTCTTGCCTTCGACGGCGATGCAGATCGTCTCATCGCAATCGATGAAGACGGCCGGGTTTGTAACGGCGACGTGGTGATGGCGATCCTCGCCCGATATCTGCGTGAGCGCCAGGAACTACCCGGGGACACCGTGGTTACCACGGTGATGGCGAACCTCGGCTTCAAGATCGCCATGCACGGTCTGGCCATCAATGTGGTCGAGACCGACGTCGGAGACAGGTACGTCTTCGAGGAGATGCGTCGTATCGGCGCAGGTCTTGGCGGTGAGCAGAGTGGCCATGTCTTGTTGCGTGATCGGGCCACCGGCGACGGGCTGTTGACGGGGCTTCGTCTCCTCGAAGTGGTGGCCAGCACTGGGGCTCCGCTTCGAGAGCTGCGCAGGGTGATGATCGAATTTCCGCAGGTGTTGCGAAACGTCCAGGTGCGAGTCAAAGAGCGTCTCGGTGATGCCGACGGCGTCTGGTCGGCGGTGGAGAAGATGGAGAAGCGTCTCGGTGATGATGGCAGGGTGCTGGTACGGGCCAGTGGGACCGAGTCGCTGGTTCGGGTCATGGTCGAAGCTCGCGAGAGTCACGAAGCCGCAGCCGTAGCCGAAGAGTTGGTGTCTGTGGTTCGGGCGGAACTTGGCGGCTCCTGAGCTTGCAGCTTGCAAGAGGTTTCACTGCATGCTGCCAACTGCATGCTCGGCTTCACTCCCAGCGCCAAACTTCCGATACCAAGTACGCTTGCACCACAACCTAAGAAGACCGGCGACCCGGCATGACGAACCCAGCGCCTGCCCTCGCTCAGCGAGGGGACGAGGTAGAGGGAGTATCGAAATGTTCGGCGGATGCCCTCTCGGCCGCTCACGGTCGTGACGATCCGGAACAAAGCCTGGGAGTGATCCCGGAGACAGATCCCGGACCGATGTGAGACGAGGCTCTATCTGAGCTCGTGACCGACCAGGTCCCGGTCTCCCACACGGAGGAGACACGCGCACATGTGCGGAATCATGGGATACCTGGGGCCTCAGGATGCGGCCCCCATTCTGCTCGACGGGCTTCGTCGCCTCGAATACCGCGGCTATGACTCGGCGGGCATCGCGGTCCACGACGGATCCTCTCTCAAGGTTGCCAAGGCCGAAGGCAAGCTGGATCGGCTTGTCAGCCAACTAGACAAAAGACCGTTGACCGGGTCTTTCGGGATCGGCCATACCCGGTGGGCGACGCACGGACCCCCCAGTGATCGGAATGCTCATCCGCATGCCGATCCGAGCGGAGACGTCGCTGTGGTTCACAACGGGATCATCGAGAACTTCACGGCTCTCAAGGAGGAACTGATCGCCAAAGGTGCCGCGTTCGCCTCCGATACCGACACCGAGGTGATTGCTCACTTGGTGGCGGAGGAGTACGACGGCGATCTGCTCGAAGCGGTCCGCCGGGCGGTTCGGCGCGCCGAAGGCGCATACGCGCTTGTGGCGATGTCGAAGCAGGAACCGGGACGGATCGTGGCGGTGCGGATGATCAGCCCACTGGTGATCGGGATCGGAGAGGGTGAGATGTTTCTCGCCTCCGACATCCCGGCCGTGCTTCATCACACCCGTTCGTTTGCGATCATCGAAAATGGCGAGATGGTCGACATGTCTCCTGAGGGCTGGCACATCGAGACCATCGAAGGTGTCGCCGTCGAGCGCGAGTTGTTCGAAGTCGATTGGGACCCCCAGCAAGCCGAACGCGGCGGTTATCCCCACTTCATGCTCAAGGAGATCTTCGAGCAACCGGCTGCGGCGACCGAGACTCTCAGCGGAAGGATCACCGAGGACGGCCGGGTCGAACTGGACGGCGTCGACTGGCCGGACGGGTACATCGAAGATCTGGATCAGATCTGGATCACGGCCTGTGGTACTGCTTTCCATGCGGGCTTGGTCGGTAAGGAGATCTTTGAGCGACTCCTGCGGATTCCGACCGAGGCTGCTTACGCCCATGAGATGCGGTACCGGGATCCGATCATCACCGGCAGCACCATGACGCTGGCGGTGAGTCAGTCCGGAGAGACGGCCGACACTTTGGCGGCGGCCAATCTGGCCCAAGAGCGCGGTTCGAGGCTGCTGGCTCTGACCAATGTCGTCGGATCGACATTGAGTCGTGATGCGGATGACGTGCTCTACACGCGGGCCGGTCCCGAGATCTCGGTTGCGTCCACCAAGGCGTATCTGACGATGCTCCTTGGAGAATATCTGTTGGCGCTGGCTCTGGGTGAGCGGCGAGATGCGTTCGAGCCCGACGATCACGCCCGTCTGGTCGACGCCTTGCGTCATCTCCCGGTCAAGATCGAGGAGGCTCTGGAGCGCGATGCCGAGGTGAAAGGCGTAGCCGACCGGTTCGCCGGCCACGACGATGTGTACTTCATCGGTCGAGGCCTCGACAGCGCAGTGGCGATGGAAGGGTCTCTCAAGATGAAGGAGATCTCCTACATCCACTCCGAGGCGATGCCCGCCGGCGAGTTGAAGCACGGCACCTTGGCTCTGGTCACCGAAGGGACGCCGGTAGTGGTGGTTATCACCCAGTCCGACGTCTACGACAAGACGGTCTCGGCGATCCAGGAAGTCAAGGCGCGTGGCGCATTCGTGGTGGCGGTGGCTTTCGAAGACGACGAGCAGATTGGTAAACACGCAGATGAGGTGCTCCGCATCCCGCGAGTGCCCGATGTGCTGAGCCCGGTCGTCGCCATCGTCCCACTGCAACTGTTGGCCTACCACGTGGCATCTGCCCGCGGTCACGACATCGATCAGCCGCGCAACCTGGCCAAATCGGTAACAGTCGAATAGGGCGCGCTCACTGACCGTCGGTGTAACGGCGTCGAGTATCCAGTACAAAGGGTCGTTGTGTTGGAGACTCTGGACGCGCCTTCTTGATTGTCGAAGGCGTGCGGTCGAGTATCCAGTCAAGACCTGAAAATGTTTGGTTACTGGTTACTGGTTACTGGTTACTGGTTACTGGTTACTGGTTACTGGTTACTGGTGACGGATAGGCTCACTTCCTCATGCGCATCATTGGAACCGGAATCGATTTGGCCGACATCGAGCGGGTCGGTCGCGTGCTCGCCAAGTACCCCCGGTTTGCCGAGCGGTGCTTTACCGAGCACGAGCGTGAGTACGCGTTCCGGTTCGCCAAGCCGGAGCGGCGCCTGGCGGCTCGTTTCGCCGGCAAGGAAGCGGTGATGAAATCGATGGGTACCGGCTGGCGGCGTATCCGTTGGAAAGACGTCGAGATCACCGGCGGAGGCAAACCCACAGTTCGGGTCTACGGGACCGCTTTGAAGCGGGCCGAAATGCTGGGAGTGACCGGATTCGAAGTGTCGATCACCCATACCGACACCGACGCCATGGTTTTCGCGATAGCGCTCGGAGAACACGAGTAGCGCCCTTCGGGCGCGGTATCCAGTACCGAGTGTCGTCGCGTTGGAGGCTGTGGACGCGCCTTCTTCATCATCGAAGTAGTGCGGTCGAGTATCCAGTATCCAGCCAAGACCTGAACATGTCTGGTTACTGGTTACTGGTGACTTCTTCTACCGAGCCTGCCAATAACGATCACCACGGCAAATCCCGCCAGGGCAAAGAGCACCGGTGCGAGGGGTTCGGTCGGCGAGCCCAAACTGGCGGTGTCGGTCCCGTCCGGCCACGGCCACAGCACTCGAAGGGACCCGGCCATGAGCCCGATCAGGCCGGCGGTCATCGTGTCGTGATGGTCGCGCAACATCCGGTCGAGGACCGTCGAGAACAAGGCAAGGCCGATCACCGCTCCCAACCCGAACACCGCGATGACCGCTAGATCGCGATCGGTGACCGCGTCGAGGACTGCTTCGTACATGCCGAGCATGAGCAGGATGAACGAGCCGCTGATGCCGGGCAGGATCATCGCCACGATGGCGACCGCACCGGCACCGAAGAACAGGAGGGTTGCCGGATCTGTCAGCTCTTCGGAACGCAATCCGAGCACCAGGAAGGCGATTACCGCGACTCCGACGGCCATGGTGGTGCGGGCCGCGGTCCACCGGCTCACCAGCGGCCAGGTGATCACGATCGAGGCGGTCACCAGTCCGAGGAAGACTGCGGCGGTGTTTATCGGCTGTTCGTCGAGAAAGTGCTGAATGAGGGCGGCAAGGGAAGCGATCGCAAGACCAATCCCTGCCAGCAGCGGGATCAGAAAGTTCCATTCGATAGCCTTGGCTCGTTCCAGTGATTCTGATATCCGGCCGCGCACCAGGGAGCCGAGTGCCCCGGCTCCGGTTCGGATGGCGTGGATCAGCCGCTCATAAATGCCGAGTACCAGGGCGATCGTGCCCCCGGAGACGCCCGGCACCACATCGGCCGATCCCATCAAGAAGCCGCGCAAGATGTTGAGGAGAGGCATGAGGCCGCGTCAGACCTTGAGGAGGTGAGGCATGAGCGGGAGGGTAATCAGAGAGTCGCCAGTCGCCAGTCGGACGTCGGGCGCTCTTGCTGGAGACTGGGGACTGAGGACTGGAGACCCGCTCGAGACGGACTGTTCGAGAGTTGTTGTTCTTCGGTAGCCTTGATCTTTCTCGACCAGGAGGTGTTGAGATGATCGACCATGTCGTTCTCAATGTCAGCGACCTGCCTGCAAGTCGCGCTTTCTACGAAAAGGCGTTGGAACCCCTCGGGATTCAGCTACTTGGCGATTATGAGGGCTACATCGGCTTTGGCAGGGGTAAAGAGGCGCACTTCTGGCTGACCGCACGCAAGGCGACATCTCATAACGTCCACGTTGCGTTCGGGTGCGATGAACGCTCCACGGTCGACACCTTCTACAAGGCGGCGATAGCTGCCGGCGGGAAGGACAACGGGGCGCCCGGTGTACGGGAGATCTACCACCCCACCTACTACGGGGCGTTCGTGCTCGATCCAGACGGAAACAACATCGAGGCGGTCTGCCACCAGTAGCGCCCTTCGGACGCAGTCTTCAGTTCCAGGCCCTGTCTCACTGATCCGAACACACGCACCTACCTGAGAATCGGTCACCCACGGTCGAGTCCTGAGTCTCCAGCCGAAACACGTCTTTGGTTCGACTGGGGACTGGGGACTGGGGACTGGGGACTTCTCTACGGCGGAACCCCAGTCGTCGGAGGCGAATACTCTTTGGGAAGATGCGTCCCGTAATCACTCCCGCCGAAGCGAGTCGGCTCGATATGGCCTCCGACGACTCCGTCGAGGTCCTCATGGAGCGTGCCGGGCTGGGGGTGGCGCTCACCGCGGTCCGGATGGGGGCCGGATACGGATGCAAGGTGATTGTGCTCACCGGGCCCGGGAACAACGGGGGTGACGGCTTCGTCGCGGCCCGCCATCTGAAACAGCGTGGTGTCGAGGTCGAGGTGCACGCTCTCGGATATCCGAAGGGTGACGATGCACCCGCCCGCAAAGCGGGGATCGCCGCGGTGCACGCCGGGGTAAGAGTGGTGCTTCTCGGTGAACCCGAGTCGGCCGACTTGGTCATCGACGCGCTCTTCGGGGCCGGGTTCCGTGGGTCGCTGCCTGAAGTCGTCGTTCCCTGGATCGCTCATTCGGCGCCGATCCTTGCGGTAGACCTGGCCAGTGGACTGAACGGCTTCGACGGTTCGGTTGCCGGCCCCGCCTTCACCGCCGAAGAGACGGTGACGTTCGATTTCGCCAAGGTCGGCCATCTCGTGGGTGAAGGGCCCTCTCGTACCGGGGAACTTCACGTCGTGCCGATCGGCCTGACCGATCCGAAGCCCGAGTTCATGATGTGCGATGCCGAGGACGCACCCGTGCCGACCCGGGGTGGAGATGCCCATAAGTGGTCGGTGGGATCTGTGGTTGTGGTGGGTGGTTCGCCAGGTTTGGTCGGTGCGGCGGTGATGGCGTCCGAGGCCGCACTTCGTTTTGGTGCGGGTGCGGTGAGGCTCATCGTTCCAACCGGGCTACGGGCAGAGGCGGCGGCGGGTCGGCCCGGACTCATGACGATGGGTATCGGTGACGCCGATTCGTTCGGACCATCAGATGTGGACCAAATATTGGAGGCAACGGGTCGTTTCGATGTTCTCGTACTCGGCCCCGGAATAGGTAGCGGCAGAGGCGCCCTGATCGAGGCTCTGCTGGAGCGGTGGAAAAGGCCGTTGGTTCTGGATGCGGATGGCATAAGCGGTGCGAGCGTTTCTGCTCTCACCGCCCGCACCGCGCCGACGATCATCACTCCACATGCAGGGGAATTCGAACGCCTCAGCGGATCTCCACCGACCCCAACCGCAGCGTTTGTGGTTGCCTCCGAGACGGGATCGGTGGTGTTGTTGAAAGGCAATCCGACGTTCATCGGCGGGGAGCAACGGTGGGCGGTGGATAGCGGGGGCCCGGAACTTGCCACCATCGGCACCGGCGACGTTCTCGCTGGGATGATCGGAGCGCTGGTGTCCCGCGGCCTCGATGCAGAGGTGGCCGCCCGGTCGGCAGCGTATCGTCACGGGCGGGCCGGTAAGCACCTCGCATCCGTCACTAGCGTGACTGCCATGGGGTTGCTCGACGAGATCGGAAGGTGGGCAAACTGAGGCCGTCTTGGATCGAGATCGACCTCGGTGCGATCCGACACAACGTCGCTGAGATTGGGCGCATCGTGGCTCCGGCGCGGGTATGTGCCGTTGTCAAGGCAGACGGATACGGCCATGGGGATGTTCCGGTGGCCGAGGCCGCCCTCGCCGCGGGCGCCGACTGGCTGGCGGTAGCACTCCTCGCCGAGGGAGCGAGGCTGCGCGAGGCCGGCATCGAAGCACCGATCCTGCTTCTGTCTGAACCCGGTAAAGGCGATGCCGGCGAGGTGGTTCGCTGGTCGCTCACTCCTTCGTTGTACCGGTCCGAATACCTCGAGGAACTCGAGTCGTTGGCGCCGCCGGGCTACCCGGTGCACGTCAAGGTCGATACCGGGATGCACCGACTCGGCATCGATCCGGAGCAGGCTCGCTCGCTCGTCGAGGCGGTCGTCGCCGGGCCTTTGAGTCTCGATGCGGTGTGGACCCACTTTTCGGTATCAGAATCTGACGAGGAATTTACGGCCCAACAAACTCGGATTCTCACCGATTTTGTGGCCGAATTGCGTGAGGACGGTATCGGTCCCGAGTTGGTTCACGCCGCCAACACTGCAGGTGCTCTCGGCCACCCGGGGGCTCGGTTCGATCTGGTACGACCCGGCATCGGCGTGTATGGCCTGCGCCCGGCTCCCGGATACGCCCCCGACGTGGATCTGCGGCCGGCGATGCGAGTGATCAGCCATGTCGCCCATGTCAGGCGGCTACCGGCTGGAGCTCGTCCGTCGTATGGCCGGACCCGTCCCATGCCTGCCGACGGGACCGTGGCAACCATCCCAGTCGGGTACGCCGACGGGGTGAACCGTCAGCTCCAGGGTGCCGGCGGCATGGTGCTCATCAACGGCAAGCGTTATCCGTTTGCCGGCAACGTAACGATGGATCAGATTCTGGTGGACGTTGGAGTCGATGTGGTGCAAGTTGGCGATGAGGCAGTGCTGTTGGGGAGCCAGGGCAACGACGAGATCACCGCCGACGAATGGGCGGAGAGGCTGGACACGATCAATTGGGAGATCGTGTGCGGTTTCGGGCCCCGGCTGCCGCGGAGGTACATCGGATGACACTCACGGAGGTGCCCGGAGTACGGGTGGGACATTTCACCGACCCAGTCGGCGTGACCGGCGTGACTGTTGTGGTGCCTCCCACACCGAACGTGGCCACGGTGGAGATTCGGGGGGCAGCGCCGGGATCTCGCGAGACTGCCCTGCTCGCCACCGGGATGCGCATCGAGACGGTGCAGGCCATCGTGCTCACGGGTGGAAGCGCCTTTGGGCTCGCTTCGGTCGATGGTGTGGTGGCAGCGCTGGAAGCAGACGGGTCGGGTCATGAGACCATGGCCGGGCTGGTGCCGATTGTTCCCGCCGCGGTGATTTTCGACCTGTGGTTGGGAGATTCGTCGGCTCGACCCGATGCCGCAGCCGGAGAGGAGGCCTACCGGGCCGCCTCGGACGCTCCGGTGGAGTCGGGCAGTGTCGGTGTCGGAACCGGCGCGGCCGTCGCCGGGTGGCGCGGACCGTCTCATGTCCGCAAAGGGGGCATCGGATCCGCATCCGTCCGAGTTGGCGACGCCACCGTCGGTGCCCTGGTAGTAGTCAACGCGGTGGGGGATGTCTTTACTTTGGAAGGGGTGCCGTTGACCGGCGGCGACCACGTCCCCAGTGGCTCCCGGGTCGGTCCGGTCGAGGAGAACACGACCCTCGCAGTGGTTGCGACCGATGCCCGACTCGATCGGGCGGACCTGACTCGTCTATGTGTGCAAGGTCACGATGCGATGGCTGCCTGCCTTCGTCCGAGCCACACTCGATACGATGGCGATGCGGTGTTTGCGCTGTCCTGCGGTGCGGTGCAAGCAGATCTTGACGCGGTGGGCGCCGCTGCCTTCGAGGTTGTGGGGAGGGCGATCGAGGCGGGGATAGCGGCAGCCACTTCCCTCGGTGGGTTGCCGTCGGCCGAGACCCCGGCTTCGGGGGTTGCCATGCCTTCTGGGGAGGGCATGTGACCGCGGCAACCAAACTCGAGATACTCGGTCAAGAGGCTTCGGGGTGCACCGCGTGCGACCTGGCTGAGACCAGGACCCAGGTCGTGTTCGGGGTGGGCGCGTTCGATGCCGACATTCTGTTCGTGGGTGAGGCTCCGGGGAAGAACGAGGATCTGCAGGGCGAACCGTTTGTCGGTGCGGCCGGCAAGTTGCTCGACCGGCTTCTGGCCGAGATCGGCGTCGATCGCGAGGACGTATACATCGCCAACGTGCTCAAATGCCGACCTCCGGGTAACCGCGATCCACGACCCAACGAGATAGATTCCTGCAAGGGGTATCTGCGTGCTCAGATAGAACTGATCGATCCGAAGGTGGTGATGACTCTGGGCAACTTCGCCACCAAGCTCCTGCTCAGGCGTGATGTGGGTATCACCCGATTGCGCGGTCAGATCTACCCGTGGTGGCGGCGTCATCTCGTGCCTACATTTCATCCGGCGGCGGCACTCCGCGGCGGGGATCGGGTGACCAATCAGATGCGTCAGGACTTCGCCCTGGTCTCAGGGCTCCTCAATGCTCCGCCGGAGCCGCCCGTGCCGGAAGCGGCCGATGAGACCGTTGAGCAGTTGGGACTGTTCGGATGATCGAGGTCGGCTGCCCGTCACCCGACGACACGCGGGCCCTGGCCAGACGCCTGGCCAGCCTGGCCCGACCGGGTGACGTGTTGCTGCTCAAGGGCCCGCTGGGAGCGGGCAAGACTGTGTTTGCCGGAGGTCTCGCCGAAGGGCTGGGGGTTCAGGAGCAGGTAACCAGTCCTACCTTCGTGCTCAGCCGGCGCTATGACGGGTTCATGCCACTTATTCACGCCGACGTCTACCGAATCGGATCCTCGGCGGAGATCGAGGATCTCGATCTTCTCGACGAAGCGGATCGGGGACTGCTGGTCGTGGAATGGGGCGATGTCGTCGAGAAGCAGTTCGGTGCCGATCACCTCGTGGTGGAGATCGTTCCCGGTGATGATGAGACCCGCCTCATCCGGCTGATCCCCCATGGATCCTGGTCTGACCGGCCTCTCGATGAGGTATCGACATGAAGATGCTGGCCATCGAAACCGCCACGGCTGCATCCTCTATCGCGCTGGCCGATGATGAGGAGTTGGTGGCGTCCGCCCAGAAGGTCGACAGGCGGGGTCATGTTGCTTTCCTCGTCCCCGCGCTCGAGTTCTGCTTCGCTCAGGCGGGTTGGGAACCGGGCGACGTGGATGTCGTGGCCGTGGACGTCGGGCCGGGACTCTTCTCCGGGATTCGGGTGGGAGTTGCCACCGCCCACGCGGTTGCCGGAGCGGTGGGGGCGCAACTGGTTCCGGTCTCGTCGGTCGATGCAATCGCCCTCCGGGCCACTACCGGGCACCGCAAGATCTGGTCGGTCGTCGATGCCCGTCGGGGCGAGGTTGCGGTCGGGAGGTATCGGGCCGTCCCCGGGGGTGTGGTGCGCGACGGTTCGGTGGAGATGTGCTCGCCCGACGAGCTGCGGGCGAGGATCGAAGAGGACGCTTCGCAATCCCTCATCGTTGGCGACTGGGCAGCTTTGCCCGACGACGCCTTGCACGGGCTGCATGCCGTAAAGACCGGGCTGCCACGATATCCGGACGCTCCGGCCGTGTTGGAGATAGCCCGGGGACGGGTGCAGCGGGACCAGCTTCCCCATCCCGACGAGGTTCGGCCGCATTACATGCGGGACGCCGACGTGACTATTAACTGGACCGACTTTCGATCGGAGGGACCGTGGAAGTGAGCCTGGCTCGATTCCGGCCGATGGTCGAGGGAGATATGCCCGCCGTGTTGACTCTGGAGCACAGCGCGTTTTCGGTGCCGTGGACCCAGCAAATGCTGCGTGACGAGCTGGCGGCTCGGGGCCGTACTTATCTCATCTTGGATGGCGAGATCGGGATCGTGGCGTACGGCGGCTTCATGCTCTTCGGTGTCGACGCCCACATCATGACGATGGCCGTAGATGAGCCGCATCGCCGCCAGGGCACCGGAACGAAGCTGCTGCTCGCTCTCATCGATGCCGCGTTGGCAGCCGGGGCCGAACACCTCACCTTGGAGCTACGGGTATCGAACGAGGCCGCCCTCGGCTTGTACGAGAAGTTCGGCTTTGCACCTGTCGGCATCAGGCCTGCCTACTACGTGGACGAGGACGCACTCGTGATGTGGGCCGTCGATGTTGCCGGTGCGGAGTATCGGCGGATGTTGGACCGAATCCGGGAGGGCACCAATGAGTGATGTTCCTCTGGTACTCGGTTTCGAGACCAGCTGCGACGAGACCGCGGTGGCCGTCACCCGCGGGTTTGATGTGCTGTCGAATGTCATGGCGTCGCAGGTGGAAGACCATGCCCGTTTCGGAGGCGTGGTGCCGGAGGTGGCGGCTCGGGCTCACGTCGAGGCGATTCGTGCCCTGACGCACAGTGCGCTGCGAGATGCAGGGGTGCACTCGATGGACCTCGATGCGGTGGCGGCGACACAAGGCCCGGGCCTGGCGGGTGCCCTCATGGTCGGATTCTCATACGGCAAGGCTTTGGCCTGGGCGCTGGGAGTGCCATTTGTCGGAGTCGATCACATGGAAGGCCACCTGTTTGCGCCGCGCCTCGAGCATGCCGACTACGAACCTCCGGCGGTGGTTCTGCTGGCCTCCGGTGGTCATAGCCAGATCATTCACATGCGGGACTGGGGCTCGTACGACACGATCGGGTCCACGATCGACGATGCCGCCGGCGAGGCCTTCGACAAGCTGGCTCGTTTTCTGGGTCTCGGGTACCCGGGCGGTCCGGCCATCGATGTCGAATCTGACGGAGGCGATCCGGAGGCGGTGCGGTTCCCGCGAGCGCTGCCCGATCGCCCGTTCGATTTTTCGTTCTCCGGGTTGAAGACCTCGGTGGTCACATACGTTCGTCGTCATCACGAGGCAGGAACCCTCCCGGCGATGCCCGACATTGCGGCCAGCGTGCAGGAAGCGATCGTCGACGTGCTGGTAGCTAAGACGATGAATGCTGTTGACGAGACCGGCGTATCGACTGTTGCCGCCGGTGGGGGCGTCCTGGCCAATCGAAGACTGAGGGCCCGGCTTGTCCAGGAGTGCGATACCAGGGGCCTCAGTCTGTTCCTCCCGTCCCCCGCGCTGTGCACCGACAACGGAGCGATGATCGGCGCCGCCGCTTCGTTTCGGCTCGGTCGGGGAGAAACTACCTCCGCCGAAGCCGAGATCGACTCCTCACAGCAACTCGGGTCCGGTGAGTAAGAGGGCGCGCCGTAGAGCACAGCGCCGCCTGCAAGGGCGGCTCCATCATGCCGAGGCTTTCGAGGCCGATTAGGACTCGAACGTAGAACACAGCGCCGCCCGCATGGGCGGCTCTCTCATGCGGAGGTGGTTCGGGGCCGAAGAGGCCCCGAACGCCGGAGCCAGATATGGAGCCAAATACGCAGCTAGATAAGGCGCGGACTCGGCGACCTGGGGCTGGGGCCCCGAGTTGCACAGCGATGAGCCGTATGGCGATGGCCGCCGCTCGAAGATCACCATCTTTGAAGCCTGCTGAAGAAATCTGATAAGCATTGACTCATATTGACCCTTCGGTCTGGCAGTTGCGTGGGGAGACTGCTATCGTTGGCAGTCGCAATCACAGAGTGCCAGGAGTCTGTTGAGCGCAAACATGCGTTGCAACAGGCTCCTCCTAGTCCCATTTAGGAGGGAGATTCTCTCGATGAAATTGCAACCGTTGGGTGACCGCGTGGTCGTAAAGCCCAAGGACGAAGACGAGGCCAGGACCCCGAGCGGGCTGGTCATCCCGGATACCGCCAAGGAAAAACCGCAGCTGGGCGAGGTTCTCGCCGTAGGCCCAGGTGAATTCCAGGACGGCGAGCGGATTCCAATGGACATCGATAAGGGCGACGTTGTCGTCTACTCGAAGTACGGCGGAACCGAAGTCAAGTACGACGGTGAGGATTACCTCATCCTGTCGTCACGTGACGTTCTCGCCGTCATCCGCTGAGGCCTGAGGAGGAATCGACCCAATGGCAGCAAAGGAACTTCAGTTCAACGAGGAGGCCCGTAGGGCCCTCGAGGCCGGCGTAGACAAGCTGGCCAATGTCATCAAGGTGACGCTCGGCCCGAAG
>Ga0255057_10000936_pt1 | contig 16846 bp, 14 predicted proteins | sample Cases_109_6_MG_FD_189022 | JGI IMG/M metagenome (GOLD analysis project Ga0255057, IMG submission 189022) | Seawater microbial communities from Amundsen Gulf, Northwest Territories, Canada - Cases_109_6 | ecosystem: Environmental > Aquatic > Marine > Gulf | place: Canada: Northwest Territories... | reverse complement strand
CCGAGCCCAACCAAACATGATCGCATACAACTCGCGGAGCGGATCGGCGAGAACCGCGTCGTCCAAGTCTATGTGAACACCGACGAAGCTCTCTGCCGAGAACGGCGCCCCGACGCCGACTTTTCGACCTTCGAGCCGCCGGAGAATCCGGACGTGACGGTGGCGCTCGACAACATGCGAATCGACAAGGCCGTCAAAATCATCCTCGAAGCCCTAGAAGCTCGCGGCCAGTTCGAAGACCACTAAAACAACATCATCTAGCTTCCGATCCATCCTGTGATCCGGCCTCGCTGTTTGGTGTGCGTATCGGGGATCCGCTCCTCTACTCGTCTTTGCTTGAGGCGGCCTTCTTTCTCCGCGTCTTCTTCGCGGAAGCTTTCTTGGGCGGTTTCAGCTTTCGCTTCCCCGAAGTTTCTGATTGCTCGACGCTCGCCTTCAGCGCCTCGAACAGATCGATGACCTTGGCTTGTGGTGCTTCGGGATTGGTGGTGATCTCGCGCCCCGCGATCTTTTCTTCGACCGCCTCGAGAACGCGAGCGCGAAATTCATCTTGAAATTTGTCGGGCTCGAACCGTTCCTCGCTGAGCTGCTCGATGAGCTGCCGCGCCATCTCGGTCTCCGCCGGCTTGAAGGAAACATCATCGCCGAGGTCGACGTCCCCGAAATCGCGAACCTCGTTCGAATAGAAGACCTGGTGCATCATCAGGCCCTTCTTGTAGGGGCGAATCACGACGAGATGGCTCTTGCCACGCGCAACATGATGGCCGAGGGCAACCCGGCCGGCCTCGCGCATCGCCTCGGCAAGCAACCGGTACGCTTTGTGTCCGCCTTTATCAGGGCCGAGGTAGTACGACTTCTCCACATAGACGAAGTCCACGGTGTCGAGCGGCACGAACTCGATGATCTCGAGGTTGTGCGTCTTCTCTTCTTCGAGCGCCTTCAGCTCGTCCGCCTCAAAACGCACGTACTGTCCTTTGGCGTACTCGTACCCCTTGACGAGATCGGCCCTGTCCACGACTTCGTCGTCGGTCGGGCAGTAGACCTGGTACTTGATGCGGTTCCCACACTTTTCGTGGAGCTGGTGGAACTTCACGCCCTCTGCACTCGCCGCCGTGAAGATCTTGAAGGGGATCGACACGAGGCCAAAGGACAGAGTCCCTGAGCTTGTGGCACGCGCGGGCACCGGAACATGATAGATCGCATCGTAGGATTGGCGAAGACTTGAGTAAGGAACGTGACAAAGGGCTCTCGCAATACCGGAAAAAGCGCGATCCCAGCAAAACCACGGAGCCGTTTGAAGCTGAACCTGCGCGCAGGGGCGGGGAGACGCGGCGCGGGCGGTTCGTCGTCCATTGTCACAGCGCAAGGGCGCTTCACTACGACCTACGGATCCAAGTTGGCGGGGTCTTACAGAGCTTTGCAGTTCCGAAAGGTCCGAGCCTCGACGTCGAAGACAAACGGCTCGCCATTCAAACCGAACCCCATCCGCTTCGCTATCTGAACTTCGAAGGCGTCATTCCCGACGGAAACTACGGCGCGGGTCCGATGATCGTCTGGGATCGTGGCCGCGTTTCCTATCCACGGGACGCGGCAGAGGAGGGCCTCGCCAAAGGCGCGCTGTCCTTCGAACTCGATGGCTTCAAGCTGAAGGGTCGTTTCAGCCTCGTGCGTCCATCGAAACAACGAGGCGACCAACAGAATCAGTGGTTGCTGATGAAGCGCGACGATGCGTTTGCAGGCGACACCGATATCATTGCTGAGCGGCCACTTAGCGTGCTTTCGGGGCTCACCGTCGAAGAGCGCCGCGACGCCGAACGCTTGTACGAGGAGGCTTGCGACAAGGCCCGCCAACTGGGAGCGAAGAAGGGCAAGGTTCAAGCCAGTCGACTCACGCCGATGCTCTGCACCCTCGACGACGTTCCTGTCGACCGTCCAGACTGGCTGTACGAGCTCAAGCTCGACGGCGTTCGCATCTTGGCGGAGCGTAGAGACACCGAAGCGCGGCTCTTTTATCGAACACATCGCTCGGCAACCGCCAGCTTTCCCGAGATCATCGAAGCTCTCAAGACACTCCTCGCTCGCAACGTCGTGCTCGACGGAGAGATCATCACCTTCGACGACGTGGGACATCCTTCCTTTCAGAAGCTCGCGAGCCGCATCCACGCGCGACGCCCTGGCGACATTCGGTTTCTCCGCAATGCGGTCCCGGTGGTTTTCGTGGTCTTCGATATCTTGAGCCTCGGGGACCTCGACCTGCGATCGCTCGCTCTTCTTCACAGAAAAGCCGTGCTCGCAAAAGTGATCCGTGGCGCTGGGGTCATCCGCGCTCTCGACTACTTCGAGGACGATGGCAGCGCAATACTGGCTTTCTGCAATGCGCATGACCTCGAAGGGCTCGTAGCGAAGCGCAGCAACTCCGTCTATCGCGCAGGTCCGAAGCGTTCGGGACACTGGATCAAAGTCAAACGTGTTCGTGAAGACGATTTCATCGCTACCGGCTACACCCAAGGCAAAGGAAGCCGAAAAAAGCTCGGCTCACTGGAGCTAGGCACCTACCAGAAGGGCGAGCTTCGTGCGTGTGGTCGCGTCGGAAGTGGGATTTCGGACCGCGAGATCGAGGTCTTGCTCGAACGGCTTTCCCAAGAAGCCGTGGTGGTCGTGCGGGTCCGTTACGCCGGCTGGACCGAAGACGGCCATCTCCGACACCCCGTCTACCTCGGCATTCGTGACGATGTTTCGCCGGAAGACGTAACCCTCACACCCAAGCCGGAGGACGCCACCATGCTCCACGACGGCGCCGCCGCGGATAGTGACGCCGACCGTGTCGTCGGCAAGGCCCGGCTCACCAACCAGAGCAAGTTGTTCTGGCCGGACGACGGAATCACCAAAGGCGATCTCTGCAGCTACTACGAGGCCATCGCCCCGACCCTGCTACCTCATCTTCGTGATCGGCCAGTAACGCTGGTTCGTTTTCCCGACGGCATCGACGGGAAGAGCTTTTTCCAGTGGAGAATCCCGAACCAAGCTCCTCCATGGCTCCGGTCCCTGCGCCTACGGTCCGAAGAGGAAGATGGAAAAGAGGTGAACACTATCCTGGTCAACGATCTGAGCTCGTTGATGTATGTCGCGAACCTCGGGTGCATTCCGCTCCACGTTATAGCCTCGCGCGCCGGCTCGCTCGACACCTGCGATTTCCTCACCCTCGACCTCGATGTCGAGCTCGCATCCCTCGAAAAGGCGATCCCGCTTGCTCTGACGATCCGAGAAATCCTCGAAGAAGTAGGGCTTCAAGGGTTTCCCAAGACCTCCGGCAAGACCGGTCTGCATGTCCTGGTTCCACTCGGCGCGGGTCTCGCATGGGATGCCGCCAAACAACTCCTCGAGTTGATCGGAAGATTGGTCCTGCAACGGCATCCAGACGAGGCAACGATGGAGCGCCGCAAAGACAAGCGAGGCCCCCGAGTGTTGATCGACGTAGGCCAAACCGGCCGACATCGAACGATCGTGGCTCCTTACTCCGTCCGGGAAGTTCCCGGCGCTCCGGTATCCACGCCGCTCTCGTGGGACGAGGTCAGCCTGTCTCTGGACCCTTCGTCCTTCGATGTTTTTACAGTCCCGCAACGTGTTCTCGCGGCAGGCGACCCGATGCAGGATGCGTTCGCTTCAGAGCTCAACTTAGCCGAAGTCTTGGTCCGCTTGGGAAACCTCGTGGGCAAGGACAACCCAACTTGATTCCGGTGCTACATTGAACCAGGGTCTCCGACTAGATGAGCCTGTTCGAAGAGCTTGGCGGTGAGCCAAAACTTCGAGCCATCGTCGATGACTTCATCGACCGATGCTTCGACGACGTGATGATCGGTTTCTTGTTCGCTCGTGCGGAACGGGATCGAATCAAGCGTTTCGAGTATCAACACGCCGCCAATGAGCTCGGCGCGCCGATCGAATACGAGGGGCGACCGATCGACGAAGCCCATCGGCCCCACCGCATCCTCGGGGGCCAGTTCGACCGTCGTAAGCAGATTCTCAAAGAAACGCTCCGCGACCACGCGGTACCGGAGGCCGTAGTCAACGCCTGGATGGATCACCAAGATACTCTGCGTCATTTGGTCACAAAGGACCCCGACTCGAACTGCCAAGACTGACCATGTCGGAATCGCTCCAGGGCCTCGTTGTTCGTTCGACCGCAGGTTTCGTAGACGTACGGATGAACGACGAGGTCATCCAATGCCGAATTCGAGGGAGGCTCAAGAAGGGCCCACGGGACAGCGATCTTTGCGTCATCGGCGACCAAGTGGTCGTCACACACGCGGACGAGCGGACCTACGTCGTCGCCGAGGTTCTGCCGAGGAGAAGCCGGTTCTCTCGACGTCAACCCGGTAGGGGGCGGGGCAGAGAAGACGTGCTCATAGCCAACCTCGACCAACTGTTCGTGACTTTCTCGTACGGTCGACCGCTCTTCAACGTCCGGCTACTCGACCGGTTTCTGGTGATCGCGGAGCATCAACAGGTTCAGCCCATCATAGTCATGAACAAGGCGGACCTCGAGCAAACAGGCGACTCGAGTTGGCAGAAGACCTACGAATCGATCGGATACCTGGTGTTGACGATGAGCGCAGGGACCGGCGAAGGCATGGACCCGCTACGCGAAGTTTTACGGGGTAAGATCTCCGCGTTCGTTGGACCCTCTGGAGTCGGCAAGAGCAGCCTCATCAATCAGATCCTGCCGGCATTAGATCTTGGCGTCGCCTCGGTGAGCGATCATCACGGCAAGGGGCGCCACACGACACGCGTCGCTTCGCTCTACGCGCTCCCTGGCAACGGATTCCTAGCTGACACGCCTGGCATCAGGGAGCTCGCAACGTGGGCGCTCCCCATCAACGAGCTCGACCGGTGTTTCCCCGAGCTCACCCGATATCGAACCGGGTGTGCATTTCGGAGTTGCACCCATACTCACGAACCTCAGTGCGCAGTCATCGACGCAGTACACGAGGGTGCGATCGATCACGACCGCTACGAAAGCTACGTGCGCCTACGCGAGGATGCCTCTTCCTAGACCGGTCTAGGGCTCGATCGAGCCTTGACGTGCTTGTTTTCGGAAGTCGAACCGTGCCCGAGAGACGCGGTCGGACTTGACGTTGACCTTCCGCCTGATCTGGCGGCCGTTGTTGAGCTCGAACTCCAAGGTCACACGCCCGAGCGGGACGTAAACGTTCTCCATCGGCGTGCGCCCCAGCAAATCGCCTCCGACGAACACGTCAGAAGGTGGGTTGGTTTCGATGTCGATTCGGCCATAGGCCCCGGGCTGAGCCCCCCCCTGCTTTCCGAGGAGCCTCGCGGTCACGCCCGCAGTCTCACCGGTGGAAACCTTCGCGGTGGTAGACCATGACGCGAAACCTGGCGTCTCGATGCGGATTCGATACTCGCCCTGCATGAGACCCGTGAGCGCAACGGGTGTCACGCCCTGTTCCTTGCCGTCGAGGTAGATCTTCGCACCCGGCGGCGACGAAGCGACCAGGATGCGAGCCCCGTGCTGCTGCAGAAGCGGATTGTCATCGAGCGCAATCTCCGGCGGGCCTTCGTCGGGGAAGAGACCCTCGACGTACTTCATTCCGTCGTACTTCATCATCGCAAATCCACCGGCCCCCACCAAGGCTACCAGCAGCGCGACGAGGGATTTTCGGCTTTGCCTCCGGACCGGCCTGCGTCGAGCGGGCCCCTTGCTCACGCGCTTTGGTGGATCCACTGTCGGCTGTCGGCTCAGTCGAGGCCCCGAGGCGTCCTCCTCGGACGCTGTCGTGGTCGGTTCTGGCGCAGCCGCTGGAGCGGGCCCCGCATCGAGCAGGTGACCCAAATCGAGATCGGCACTAGTGTCGATCTCCAGCTCACGTACACCCGGGACCTGCGACACGTACGACTTGGAAGAGTCGTTGGCGTGATGCATGTCGAGGGTGATCGAAGCGCCAAAAGGAACTGTGTCGACGCGAGGCCCTCGAGTAACCTCTTCGGGGAAGACCTTTTGAATGAAGTCGGAGACTTCACGCTGACGAGCGAACTGCTCAGTCGACTTCCCAAACTTCTCGAGTGCATCGCCGAACTCTTCGGCGGTCGCGAATCGATCACCCGCCTCTTTTGCGAGAGCTTTTTGCAAGATTTGGTCGAGCTCGTCCGACACGTCCGGGAGTCGTTCCTTGAGCGTGGGAACCGGGTCCATGATGACGGCACGCATCGTCGCCGCCTCCGTCTGCCTTCGATAAAGCGAGCGCCCCGTGAGAGTTTCGAAAAGACAAACGCCGAGCGCGAAGATGTCGAGACGATGGTCGGCTTGTGCCCCAGTGCATTGCTCGGGCGCCATGTATGCGAACTTGCCTTTGACGACGCCGGCCTGAGTTTTGTGGGCTCGGTGGTCCGCCTTGGCGATGCCAAAATCAAGGAGTTTCACCGACCCGTCGTACCCAATCATGATGTTGTGGGGCGAAACGTCGCGATGGATCATGTTGAACGGCTCGCCGTGCTCGTCGTCAGCGGTGTGCGCATAGTGAAGCGCTCGAGCCATGTCCGTTCCGATACGAATGGCGATCGGAAGGCCAACGCCACTTTGTTTTCGGGCCTTCCGAATCAAGCGACCCAGAGGCATCCCGTTGACCCACTCCATGACGATGAAGTGCGACCCTTCGTCGGCGCCGAACTGGTGGAACTTGCAGATATTGGGATGCTTCAGCTGCATCCCGATGCGCGCTTCATCGAGGAACATCTGGACGAAGTCGTTGTCCTGCTCGAAGTGCGGCAAGATCCGCTTCACCACCATGAAGCGCGTACCGCCATCGATGTCCTTGTGACGCACGAGAAGGATCTCGGCCATGCCCCCGAGGGCAAGACGCCCTAAAACGTCGTACCCGGCGAACTTGCCGAGGACTGGAAGGTCCACCGGCGGCTTCGGCCCCTCCACGTTGGCTGTAGCTTGCTGTTCCTGCGTCACGAATGTCCTCGGACACACCCCCCCCAAGGAGTATGTCCCACAAGACCAGCATAACCCTTCAAAAGAGCCGTCGCCTACTCAGGACGCCGAAAAGATCAGTGAGCCTGAGGAGTTGTGGGCTTTCTCACAAAATGCGCTCGGTTCGGCCGAGCTCGCGACACATGTTCTTCTGATGCGCCTCGAGTGTGCCGCCGCCGATTTCGAGGAGCTTGGCATCTCGCCACAGTCGTTCGACAGCATACTCGGATACGTAGCCGTAACCCCCAAGCACTTGGATGGCGCGGTCAGCGATTTCCTTGCCCATCGTCGAGGTAAAGAGCTTCACACCATCCGTGTCCAATCGATGGCCCGGAGTCTCCAAGCTCATGCTCGCCGCCGTGTAATAGGCATAGGTACGGCCGGCCATGAACTCCGCGTACGACTGGGCGATGTAGCGTTGGATCTGGCCAAACTCTCGAAGTGGTTTCCCGAATGAGCTGCGTTCGTTGGCGTATCGATTCATCACTTCGAGGGACCTACGTGCAATCCCGAGGCTCATCCCCGCGAGCGCCAGACGCTCAATCTCGAGATTGCGCATCATGTGAAGGGTAGCGGTCCCTTCTTCGCCTACCAGATTCTCCGCCGGCACCTCGCAATCTTCGAACACGAGCTCAGCTGTCGTGGAAGCACGCATCCCGAGCTTGCCCTTGATTTTCTGGCCCAGACTGAAGCCAGGGAAGCCCTTTTCGACGATGAACATCGAGAGCTGGTTGCGTCCTTGCCCCTCGACGCGCGCATAGACCAAAAACACATCCCCGAGCTCCGAGTCGCTCACTGCTCCGTTGGTGATCCACATCTTCGCGCCGTTCAACACGTAGATATCCCCGTTGCGGACCGCGGATGTCTGCATGCCGAGGACGTCGGTCCCGGCGCTCGGTTCGGTCATGCACATCCCGCAAACCTTCTCACCTGTGCAAGCGCCAGGAAGGTATTTGACGCGCTGAGCATCGCTACCGTTGATCTGCAAGTTGTTGGCAAAGAGCATGGAGTGCGCGAGAAACGCGAGCGCAAGACCGGGGTCCGCGGCAGAGATCTCCTCGTGGGCAATGACAGCGGCCACCGGATCCAACCCCGAGCCACCGAAGCGCTCTTCGACGGTGATGCCAAGAAGCCCAAGCTCGCCTAGTTGCCGGAAGAGCTCGACGTTGAAACGTTCGGCGTGATCGGACGCCTCGGCTTGTGGATCGATCTCGCGTTCTGCGAACGATCGAACAAGCTCCCGGAGCGCGCGATGCTCCGGAGAGGGATTGAAAAGGTCAGCCACCTTCCGGGCCTAGCACGCCCACTAGGCTGCGTCTGCAACCTGGGTATTGGACAGGATACTGGTGACGATCGCGCGCGACGCTACCGAGGCGGCGCGATCGAGGTCGTCGACCCTGTCGTCTAGGCACGCCTCGGCCAGGCCAAAGATGATGCTGACGAGCAGATCCGCATGCAACGCAGCATCGGCCGGGGTGACGTCCGGGCGAACCTGCACGAGGATCTGGCGCGTCCGCTCACGGAGGCCCTCTGTGAGTACGGTCCAACGTCGACCGAGAGCGGACGTCTGATCTCTCCTGTTAGAAAGGAACACCTCGGCGACCTTGCGATCCTCGATCAACGAGCGCGTGCACTTCGACACCGCTTCCTCGAGAACCTGAGCTGCGCGATCGCGCTCTGGCGACACCGCTGGCTCGAAGCCCGGTCCGAGCTCCAACGCGACCCATTCAGCCACTTGCTCGAGGGCCTGGTCCATGCTTCGGAAGTGGACGTAAAAAGTGGGTTGCGCTACCCCCGCAAGCTGTGCGACCCGCCCGGTCGTCAGCGTTCCGTACCCGTAGCGATGGATCGTCTTGAGAATCGCTTGAAGCAAGCGACGCCGTGTACGTTCCTTGTTGATTAGGCGTGACATGGTCCTCATGTAGCAGTGGAACCCACCTGGTTCCATGCGAAACTCGTAGCGGCCGTGGTATTTACCCCAATGAAACAAACACGGCCTACACCAGCGCAGAAACTGCGCGCTCGCATTATGACGAAACGGTCCCTAGATCAACCCAACTCGCATTCCGCTGAAGATTTCGCGCCAGGTTGGTATGTGTTGGCGGCAAGCAGTGAAGTGGGCGTTACACCGAAGCCGTTCGTGTTGGATGGGCTACCGCTAGTTACATTTCGCGACCCAAAAGGACACCCCGCTGTATTGGTCGACCGCTGTGCTCATCGAAACGCGCCGTTGTCTCTCGGCCGTGTCGTCGGATCGAACATTCAGTGCCACTACCATGGCTGGCAGTTCGATCATACGGGCAAGTGCCGCGAGGTGCCGGGGCTATGTGGAGACACGGAACACCCAAAGCGTCGCGTCCGCGCGCACGCGTGTCGCGATGCGCAAGGTTGGCTCTGGGTCTATTCGGTACCGGATGTCGAACCGGACTCGGCTCCGTACGAGATCCCGTTTGCGGATCAAAAGGGCTACCTCACGGTTCGCGAACGAATCGAGATGCCGGGCCCGCTCGATGCAGTCGCCGAGAACGCGCTCGACGTCCCACACACGGCGTTTGTCCATGCGGGCCTCTTCCGGAAAAACAAAGACCGGCAGCTCATCGAGGTCATCGTCCGCACGTCCCGTGACCGCGTCGAAGCCGAGTTCGTGGGGGAACAAAGGCCGGGGGGTTTGGTCGGGCGATTGCTCGCCCCAAAGGGCGGCGAGGTGTTCCATTGGGACCGCTTCATCCTGCCTTGTATTGCCCAGGTGGAGTACCGTTTGAGTGAGTACAGCCACATCATCACGACAGCGGCGCTGACGCCGCGAACCCCGACCATGACGGATCTTTTTGCCACCGTCGCGGTCAATGCCCCGGTTCCCAACGCAATCCTCCGGGCCCTCGCAATACCCTCGGCGATGCATATCCTTAGACAGGACGCCAAGATCCTGCAGCGACAGACCGAACAGGTTCGTCGCTTCGGGGGCGAAGAGTTCGCCTCCACCGAGATCGACGTCCTCGGGCTCCGGATCAAGAAGCTGCTCCGCGAGGCCGCGACCGGGCATCTTCGCGAGGGTGGCGAAGAGCGACGGATCAAGATGCTCGTTTGAGGTCGTTTGGTGTACCCTTGACCTTGGTGGGCCCAGGGAAGAATCGCGACTCGACGTACTTGATCAAGAACGCGCCGTCTGATCAGGTGGATTCGCCGAGCCCCAGTACCGCTCCTGAGCCCGAGCCGCCGAGCGGGCGTTGGCGAACGTCGAACCCGCCGCCCGGGGAGAGCCTCGAAGCGAAGTGGTGGCCCGACCGAGAGCTTGGCAGCGCATTTCGCACGTGGACGGGTATCCCACCAGCCGGTGGCGAAGGCGGGCGTTCAGTCGCACTCGAGTTTCTGGTGGAACACCTCAAAGTTACCGATCTGACGGCAGTGGGGACCGCGCCACGTACCGCCCTACCCCCGATCGAGCCCCCCGACTTCTCCGCGCGCGCCGAAATTATGGTCGTGCGGCTCGGCATGCACGGCCCAAACGAGGAGGCCCCCGACCACCGAGCCCTGCTCGATCTCGGCGAAGAGGTGCTCCCCACGCTGCAAGCGCTTTTTCCGGGGCGCCTTTGGTTCAACCGCTGGGAGCCTCATGTGCAGCCGCCTAAAGGTCGAAGTGTGTCTGGCCTGTGCAGGACGCTGGTGGCTTTCGGCGAGCCCGCGGTCCCGTATGTCGCCGAGCTCCTGAGATCCGACAGCGAGGAGATCCAATACTACGCCATCCTCGTGGCCGCCGAGCTCCCCCACCCCCTCTTGATCGAGCCCCTTGCCGCCGCACTATTCGCCGACGACCAGGGCGTGTCTCGAAGTGCGCTCTACGCGCTCGAGGCCTTTCACGAGCTCGAGGGTATCGACAGCCTCAAGGAGTCCCTTCGTGCACTCGCGACGACGCCGAATACCGATCAACGTACGCGACTGCTTGCCATACGGGCACTCGCCGTTCTTCGCGACGAGGCATCGGTGGAAGCGTTGATCCCCGCCCTCTCTGAGCGCAGCGTGCTCGGGGAAGCCGCCTGGCGTGTGCTACGCATGCTGAGCGCACAAGACTTCGGCACCGACATCAGCGCCTGGCGCGCTTGGTGGGACGAAAACGCGCAACGTCCGCGGGTCGAATGGCTGATCGAAAGTCTCGACCACGACGACCAGGAAATCCGCGAGATCGTCGCCCGCGATTTGGCTCGGCACTCCAAGCAAAGCTTCGGCTATAGCGCCGAGCTGCCTTCGGAAGAACGACAAGCGATCCGCGAACGCTATCGTCTCTGGTGGTCAGCTCAGCAGAGCGCAAACGACTGATCGTCAGTCGAGGAGCTGTCCCGCGATCGATGACGCAAGCTTGCCGTCGATCTCGCCCCGGTGACGAGCCATCACCTCTTTCATCACCTTGCCGAGGTCTTTCTTGCTGGCGACGCCTAGGTCCGCGACGATCGCGGTGATCGCTGCGCGAGCCTCGTCTTCGGTGAGTTGCTTCGGTCGATAGCGCTCGATGACCGCGATCTCTGCTTCTTCCTTTTCGGCGAGGTCATCGCGGCCGCCATCCCGATAGCTCTGAGCGCTGTCCCGCCGAGATTTCACGGCGCGGGAGAGAACCGCCGCTTCGTCGGGGTTCTCCAAGGTGAGGAGCTCCGACTTGAGCATTCGCAAGGTGTCTCGGGTGAGTTCGTCCCGCGCCAACATCGCCTTCTTGAGATCCGCATTGATCGTATCGAGCAGTGACATGCGCCGAAGCGTGCTCTGGGATCCGAGCACGCAGCAACTATCGAGATCCCTGTGATCCTGGCTAGTTGGCCTAAAAGCTAGCCAAATCGAGCTTGTAAAGTGCCTGTAAATGCCTGTTTTTATTGGGTTTCGGTTGACGTTGGGGGGCTATCAATCCACATTGAGCCTTCCCGGCTAGTTAACTTGTAAACAGCCGAGGCAGCGAAAGGAACCAAGATGTTGTCGGCGAGCACGACGAGCACAGCAGGGTTGAGCGCTAAGTCCATGGACTTACTCAACTCTCGCACGATCAAACACGTGGTGATCCTCGGCGCCAATGGCGCGATGGGTGCGGGCAGCGGAGCGCTTTTCACGACCACGGTCCCCCGCGTGACATTCCTAGCCCGAACCAAAGAGAAAGCCGACGGTGGGTTGTCCGCGGCGATCAAGATGGTTCGGTCGAGCACGGTCGGAGCACGCGTGGACACCGGCAGCTACGATGCGGACTTCGATCGCGCCGTCGCCGAGGCGGATCTCATCTTCGAGGCCGTCACCGAGCAACTCGACCTCAAGCGTGAGTTCTTCGAGCGCATCGACAAGATCAGGCGACCGGATTCGATCGTCGCGACGGTTACGTCCGGCTTGTCGATCAACTTACTCGCCGAGGGACGGAGCGAATCGTTCCGCAAGAACTTCCTCGGGCTGCACTTTTTCAATCCGCCGAACGTCATCGTTGGGACCGAGCTCGTCGCTGGCAAGGATACCAATCCGAAGCTCGTGGACTTCATCGACGCGTACTGTACGAAGCGGCTCGGTCGCGCGATGGTACGCACGGCCGACACCCCGGGCTTCGCCGGCAACCGCATCGGTTTCAAGGTGCTCAACGAGTGTGCAATCCTCGCCGAGGAGCACGGCCCACTGCTGATCGACGAGCTGGTCGGCCCCTACACCGGACGAGCGCTGACGCCGCTCGCGACGATCGACCTCGTGGGCTGGGACATCCACCGCGCGATCGTCGACAACATCTACGAGCTCGCACCGGACGAGGCCCACGAGACCCTGAAGCTTCCCGAGTACATGGCGGATCTGATGGCCAAGGGTGTTCTCGGCAACAAGACGGGCGCTGGCTTCTTCGGCAAGGACGACGCCGGTGAGAGCATCGTTCTCGACCCGAAGACCCGCAAGTACAGCCCAAGGAGCGCGAACGCACGTCCGGAGCTCTCCTTCATCGAGGAGATCTCGCGCTTGCATCACGTGGGTCGGTATAGAGAAGGCATGCAAGCGTTCACGGCGGCAACCGGCCCGTATGCTGCGATCGCCCAGAAGGTGATCGCCGGATACATCAGCTACTCCTTCCACCGTGTCGGCGAGGTCACCGACGACATTTCCGGCATCGACCGCATCATGGGCTACGGCTTCAACTGGGCGCCGCCAAGCGTTCTGGTCGACGTCATTGGCCTCCGGCCGACCATCCAAATGATAGAGAAGGCGGGGCTTTCCGTGCCGCCTGCCCTTGCGAACGCCCAAGAGGGCACGACGTTTTTCCGAGACCCACAGGTCAATGTGGGCAAGTTCTTCGTTGCCGCGTGAACGAAAGGTTTTGGTGAATAAGATGGCACAGGTTCCAGAGGTCTACGTTCTCGGCGGACATCAAACGGATTTTGCCCGCAACTGGAGCAAAGAGAAGAAGCACTTCGTGGCAATGATGCGCGAGGCCGTTCTCGGCGCGCTCGAAAAGACACAAATCGAGCCCGGCGAAATCGATGTCGCGCACACCGGTAACTTCGCCGGTGAGCTCTATAGCAAGCAAGGCCACATGGGGGCGTTCTTTCTCGAGATCGACCCCGCGTTCAGCGGTCTTCCGACTTCGCGGCACGAAGCGGCTTGCGCCTCGGGGAGCATCGCGATTCTTGCGGCCGGCGCCGAGATCGAAGCCAAGCGCTACGATCTCGCATGCATCGTTGGCGTCGAGCAGATGAAGACGGTGGGCCCCGGTGAAGGCGGCGATTTCCTCGGCACTGCGGCTTGGTACGAGCTCGAAGCCAAGGGGATCGAGTTCCCGTTCCCCAAGCTCTTCGGCAAGCTGGGCGATGAATACGACAAGCGCTACGGGTTGAAAGACGAGCACCTCGCCGGGATCAGCACGATCAACTACGCCAATGCGAAGCTCAACCCGAATGCACAGACCCGCACCTGGTACATGAACTACGACCACGCGATGAGCCGCGACGAGTTCAACGGCACCGTCGGTGGACGCATCCACATCACGGATTGCTCGCAGGTGACCGACGGTGCGGTAGCTCTGTTGTTGGCGTCGCCCGAGTACGCCAAGAAGTGGGCGGAGCGCGTCGGCGTGCCACTCGAGTCGATCCCCCGCATCAAGGGCTGGGGTCATCACACGGCGCGGATTCGCTTCGAGGACAAAATTGCCGAGAGCGCTGACGACGAGTACGTGCTCCCCCACGTTCGCGCCACGGTCACTGACGCGCAGAAGCGCGCCGGCATCGCCGACACCGATGGTATCGATGGCATCGAAACGCACGACTGCTTCACGACCTCGGAGTACATGGCGATCGACCACTTCGGCCTCACGGCCCCGGGCGAGAGCTGGAAGGCAGTCGAGGAAGGCGTCATCGCCCTAGACGGCAAGACGCCGATCAACCCGAGTGGCGGCCTCATCGGCGCTGGCCACCCCGTCGGCGCAACCGGCGTCCGCCAAGCCCTCGACTCGTACAAGCAAGTGGCGGGCGAAGCCGGCGACTACCAGATCGACGGCGCGAAGAACATCCAGACCCTCAACATCGGCGGAAGCGGCACCACCAGCGTCAGCTTCATCATCGGCACCTGAAAAACGTCCTTCTCTCCGAGGGTTCAAACCCCGTTGGGGACGCCACCACTCCGGCTTCGGCGACGTCGGTTGGATATCTAATTCTGGCCTGCTAGAGACGGCGCCATGCGGTATTCGCGGGCGTTCATCCCGACGCTGAAAGAGGTCCCGAAGGATGCGACCGTGCCATCGCATGTCCTGATGTTGCGCGCCGGGTATGCGCGCATGGTGGGGGCCGGAATCTACGAGCTCCTCCCACTCGGAACGCGGGTGCTCCGCAAGATAGAGAAGATCGTCCGTGAGGAAATGGATGCGTCGGGGGCGCAGGAGCTGCTGATGCCGACCTTTCTCCCCAGCGAGTACTTCAAAGAGTCGGGCCGATGGGAGCTCTACGGGCCGACCCTGCTGCGAATCAAAGACCGCAAGGGCGGCGAGTACCACCTCGGGCCTACGCACGAAGAGATCGTCACCGACCTGATCCGGCGCGAAGTGAAGAGCTACCGCCAGCTGCCGCTCAACCTCTACCAAATTCAGAACAAGTACCGCGACGAGCCACGGCCGCGCGGCGGTCTGCTCCGGTGTCGCGAGTTCATCATGAAGGACGCCTATTCGTTTGACGTGTCGGACGAAGCCGCATTGGCGAGCTACGACCAGATGCGCGACGCCTACCACCGCATCTTTCAGCGCCTCGGACTCGACTATCGCGTGGTGGAGGCCGACAGCGGTGCCATCGGCGGCAAGCAGAGCGCCGAGTTCCAAGTTCTCGCCCAGACCGGCGAGGACTGGATCGTCGTCTGCAGTAAGTGCGACTACGCCGCAAACATGGAAGTGGCCCAGGCTGGGCCCGTCACCGACGACCAACCCGATCCCTCGAAAATGCTCCCGATCGAAAGAGTCGAGACCCGAGACACGCACACCATCGCAGAGGTGGTCGCGTTCTTCGGGCCCGAAGCGACCCCGGCACAGACGCTCAAGTCGCTCGTCTATCTCGCAGGCGATGAGGTCGTTCTTGCCGTCGTCCGCGGCGACCACGAGATCAACGAGATGGGCCTTGCCCGCCACCTGGGCGTCGACGAGGTGCTCCTCGCCTCGGACGCGGCGGTCAAGAAAGCCACCAGCACGGAGATCGGTTTCGTCGGCCCCGCAAGCTTCGAGGGACGCATCATTGCCGATCCCGACGCAGTGTCGGTTCTGAACGCTATCGCGGGCGCGGGCGAGACTCCGTACCACGCTAAGAACGTCAATCATGGACGCGACTACGCCGCCGATGTCGTGTCGATCCGTCAAGCGACCTCAGGCGATCCGTGCCCTAACTGTGGTGGTGTTCTCGAGCTCTATCGCGGCATCGAAGGCGGTCACATCTTCGTCCTCGGCACACACTACAGTGACAAGATGAACGCGACCTTCCTCGACGAGGAGGGGAACAGTCGTTCGATCGTGATGGGCTGCTATGGCATCGGTGTGACAAGGCTAATGTCCGCGATCATCGAGCAACACCACGATGAGCAGGGGATCCGCTGGCCGGTTCACGTCGCCCCCTACGAAGTGATCGTGACCCCGATCGGCAAAGATGAGGAGCCCCTCGCGAGGGCCACCGAAATCTACGACGCCCTGCGCGCCGAGGGGATCGAAGTCCTGCTGGACGATCGCTCAGAACGCCCCGGGGTGAAATTCAAAGATGCCGATCTACTCGGAATTCCGATGCGAATTACGGTCGGTTCACGTGGACTGAAGCAGGGCACGGTGGAGCTGAAGAAACGCACTGAAGCGGAGTCGGAAGACGTACCCATCGCCGAGATCATCTCCTCGACAAAATCCGCCCTAGTTGCTCTCGGGGGCTGAACGCGTGGCTCCGAACGAAGACACATACGAGACTCCGAAGTGGCGAACCCTTTGGTTAGGGGTCGGGTTTACGGTCCTGATCGGAGTTGGGGTCGTGACCGTCCTGCTACCGGAGCTGGAGGACGAGCCCTCAGAAGAGTCAGCCACCTCACAAGACGACGTCGACGCGTACGGCGAGAGCGCCAAAGCACCGCCAGAGTGAATTGCCCTCGCGCGCGCTAAACAAAAACGCGCACGAAGACAACTCATTCTTTGCGCAACAGGTCACAATTTTGCGATGTTATGAGGAGCGTGGCGCATCGCAGACTCATCGCAGTCGTGTTCGCATGGGTACTTTCTCCGGCACCGGGGTACGCATCACCCGACGTGCCCATGTGCGTCGCCGAGCAAGTGAATTTGCTCGAGGCACCGATCAGCGTTGAGCGTTCCTGGGTCTCCACTGCGATGTGTGGCCCCTTTACCAGGCC
>Ga0255057_10000935_pt1 | contig 16852 bp, 15 predicted proteins | sample Cases_109_6_MG_FD_189022 | JGI IMG/M metagenome (GOLD analysis project Ga0255057, IMG submission 189022) | Seawater microbial communities from Amundsen Gulf, Northwest Territories, Canada - Cases_109_6 | ecosystem: Environmental > Aquatic > Marine > Gulf | place: Canada: Northwest Territories... | reverse complement strand
GCTGACCGTCCTGCCGGCCCGACTGCTCCCAGTAAAGATCGTGCGGCGGGTCGCGCTCGAGCCGCCCGGTCTCGAAGGGTTCGACCGGCGGATAGAGCTCGCGCTGGGATGGATTGGTCATGGGGTCTCACCGGGCTCCGCTCGCACTGCGCGCTTTTAACCAAACGCGCGGCGTCTTATATGGCATTGAGGCACCGCCTTGCCAATGGCCCGCTGGTGAACCGCTTCAATCGGGCCCAACCGAGAACGAGACCGAATACCGCCATCATGGGGTACCGCAGCCGTCCGCTATTCGTCCGACCCGCCGCCGCGGTCCTGGGGGCAATTTTCGGCGCGTGCCTATCCACCGGCCTGTCCGCTGCGGGTGCCCAGCGCCCGGATACCGGGAGCCGCGATGCCGCCGCCTTGGCGGCCCTGGAGATCGCCGAGACCGAAGCGGTGGTCGAGATCGTCGACGGCGATACTTTGGTGCTCGCCGATGGCCGGCAGGTGCGCCTGGTCGGCCTCCAGGCGCCCAAGCTGCCCCTCGGCCGGCCCGGCTTCAAGGCCTGGCCGCTGGCCGAAGACGCCAAGGCGGTGCTCGGCGAACTCACGCTCGGGCGCGCGGTGACGCTTGGCTACGGCGGCCGCCGCGGCGACCGGCACGGCCGGGCACTGGCCCACCTGTTCGACGAAACCGGCCGGTGGATCCAGGGCGCGCTGATCGACCGTGGCATGGCGCGGGTCTACAGCTTTTCCGACAACCGCGCCCTGGTGCCGGAGATGTTGGCGCGCGAGGCAGCCGCGCGGGCGGCCGGCCGCGGCATCTGGGCCTTGCAAGCCTATGCAGTACGCGACGCGGCGGCGGTCCCCGCGCGCCTGAGCGGCTTCGAACTGGTCGAGGGCCGTGTCGCCGAGACCGCGACCGTGCGCAAGCGCACCTATCTCAACTTCGGCGCCGATTGGCGCAGCGACTTCACGGTCAGCCTGGCACCCAAGGCCCGCAAGCTGTTCGAAGCCGAGGGCATCGACCCGCTGAGCTACCGGGGCAAGTTGGTCCGGGTGCGCGGCTGGCTCAAGTCGTACAATGGGCCGCTCATCGAGGCGACCCATCCCGAACAGATCGAGGTGATCGAGGAATGAGGCGGCGCCCGTCTTTCCGCCTCTTTGCCCTTCTCGGCCTGGCCGCCCTGCCGTTGCTTTCGGCCTGCGAGATCGCACCGGCGACCGGGCGCACCATCTTCACTGGCGGCCTGAGTGCCGAGCAGGAATCCCAGCTCGGTTATCAGCAACACCAGAAGATCGTGCCCCAGTTCGGCGGCGCCTATTCGGACCCGGCGCTGACCAGTTACGTCGGCAGCATCGGCAACCTCTTGGCCCGGACCTCGGAAACGCCGGACACCAAGTTCACTTTCACCGTGCTCGACACGCCGATGGTCAATGCCTTCGCGCTGCCCGGCGGCTACGTCTACGTCACTCGCGGCCTGCTTTCGCTGGCCGACAACGAGGCCGAGGTGGCCGGCGTCCTGGCCCACGAGATCGGCCACGTGACCGCGCGCCACGCCGCCGAGCGCTACGGCCAGACCATGGCTGCCAACGTGTTCGGCGTGGGCCTGGGGTTGCTGCTCGGCAGCGATGCGGCGACCGACCTCTACGCTGGCGTGGTGGCGGTCGCGCTGCGCTCCTATTCGCGCGAGCAGGAGTACGAGTCCGATCTACTCGGGGTGCGCTACATGGCGCGGGCCGGCTACGACCCTGGCGCCATGGCGAGTTTTCTGAGCCGATTGCAGGCCCACAGCCGGTTCGAATCCGAGCTGCGCGGCGAGCCAGGCAAGGCCGACCAGTTCGACATCCTGCAGACCCATCCGCGCACCGCCGACCGCATCGCCCGGGCGATCCAGCAGGCCGGCGCCCGGACCGTCGCCGATCCCATGACCGCGCGCGACCTCTATCTCGACAAGATCGACGGCATGCTCTTCGGCGACAACCCACAGCAAGGATTCGTGCGCGGCCGCCGGTTCCTGCATCCCGAGCTGCGCTTCGCGTTCGAGGTGCCCCAGGGCTATCGCCTAATCAACAGCGCCAAGCGGGTCACCGCGCGCGGACCGAAGGGCGCGACGATCGCCTTCGAAAAGGCGAAACAGGCGGTTCGCGGCCCGATGACCGCCTACCTGACCGAAGTCTGGGCCGAGGGCGTCGCGCTCGGCGAGGTCGAGCGCTTGACCGTGAACGGCATGGAAGCGGCGACCGGCCACGTCCGGGGGCGGGGCCGGAGCGGCGCCATCGATTTGCGCCTGATCGCGATCCGCTACGATCGCGCAAACATCTACCACTTTATTTTCGTGACCCCGGCGCAACTGGCCGGCGCGCTGTCGCGGGACCTGCGCGAAACCACTTACTCCTTCCGCCGGCTGAGTGCGGCCGAGGCCACCCGGCTCAAGCCGCGGCGACTGCGCATTTACGGCGTGCGGCCCGGGGAAACCGCGGCGCGAATCGCCGCGCGCATGCCCTTCGAGGACCACCATCTGCGCCACTTCCTGGTGCTGAACGGGCTCGACCGCGACCAGAGTTTCCCGACCGGCCATCGGGTCAAGACCGTGATCGAATAACCCCCCCCCCGCCCCCCGGGGGCCGGTTTCGTTCCAGGGCAATCCGCGCTAGCCTCACCCATGGCGAAATCATCAGAACCCCAAAGCACGCCGGAACCCGCTCCCCGGCGTTGGCGGCCGCCGATTTCGGTGGCCCTGACCGCCGGCTTCGGGCTGTTGCTGCTGATTTCCGTCGGCGCGGTCGGTTGGATCGTGCTCGACGCCGGGCGCCAGAACACCTTCAGCCTGCTGCAACGGACCGCCGAGATCACCGTCGATTCGATCGCCGCCCAACTCGACCAGCACCTTGGCGCCGCCGCCCGTCAGGCCGAATACCTGGCCGCGCGGGTCGCCGAAGGGGCGGTCGAACCCTCGGATCCGGACCGCATGGTCGAGATCATGCTCGGCGCCCTGGCCGCGACCCCGCAGGTCAACGGCATCGTCTACATCGGCTCGGACCTCGAAGCCCTTCGGGTCGGCCGCAAGAAGGGCCTGCTGGTGTGGCTGCGCTCGGACTGGAGCGAACGCGCCGGGATCGCCCGCATGATCGAGGCGACCCGCGACGCCGGGGCCCATACCTGGTTCGGTGTCGTCTGGGTCGAGGATTCCCAGGAGTCCCATGTCGCGATCGTGGCTCCGGCCTACCGGAACGGAGTCTATCTGGGCAGCTTTTCCTCCGTGGTCTCGCTGCGTGCGCTATCCGGATTCCTCGAGCGGCTGGACCGCGATTTCGGCACCCACAGCTTCATCCTTCAGGGGCGCGACCAGGTCCTGGCGCATTCCTCGCTGTCCGGCGGCGCGCAGGGGCTCTCGGAGCAGAATCCGCTAAGCCGGCTCGACCAAATCGAAGACCCGGTGCTGAACGACCTCTGGGCGCCCGGATTTCCCTTGGAAATCCTCGAGGACAGCACCGTCCAGGGCCGGGCGGTCCAGGGCCCGGACGACGAACAAATCTACATCTATCGCGAGGTCGCCGGCTACGGCCCGGTGCCTTGGACCATCGGCCTCCACTTCCTCGGCGCCGAGGTCAACACGGAACTGCGCCGGTTGATCTATGCGCTGGGCGCCGCCGGGATAGTGCTGGCGATATCGTTGCTCGCGGTGTTCTTCTTCGGCCGCGCCATCGCGCGCCCGATCGTGCAACTGGCCGAGCGGTCCCGGGCAATCCGCGAACTCGACCTGTCCAGAGCCCGGCCGTCGGGCGGCAGCTGGTTCCGCGAGACCGACGACGCCGCGGCCGCCTACAATTCGATGTTGAGCGGTCTGCGCTGGTTCGAGACCTACGTGCCCAAAAGCCTGGTTTTGCGCCTGATGCGCCTGGGCGAGGACGCGATTCGCTCCGAGGAGCGCACGGTCACGGTGATGTTCACGGACATCGCCGATTTTTCGGGCCTGAGCGAGCGCTATCCGCCGGCCGAGCTGGTCGAGTTGTTGAACCGGCACTTCGGCCTGCTGCTGGAGAAGATCGAAACCGAGGACGGCACGGTCGACAAGTTCATCGGCGATTCGGTCATGGCCTTCTGGGGCGCCCCGGAGGCGCGGCTCGACCATGCCGAGGCGACGTGCCGGGCGGCACTCGCGATCCGGACCGCGATCTCGGCGGAAAACCAACGCCGCGCGGCGGCAGGGGCGGAGCCGCTGGGCCTTCGCATCGGCATCCACAGCGGCACCGTGGTGGTCGGCAACATCGGCGCCGCGGGGCGGCTCAACTACACCCTGATCGGAGACACGGTCAACGTGGCCCAACGCCTGGAGGCCTTGGGCAAGGAGCTGGACATTCGCAACCGTGAAATCGCGATCCTGGTGAGCGGCGCGACGGCGGCGCTGCTGGGCGCAGGATTCGAGGTGCGCGCGCTGGGCGATCACAAACTGCGTGGGCGCCGCACCGCGACCGAGGTGTTCGAGTTGCTGGAAGAAGTAGCAGCCGGCGGACCAGTCGAAGAAATGTCCTAGACCTCGACCTTGTCGACGATGGCGCCGTCCGGGGTGAAGCAGGCCGCGATCAGGGTGCCGCCGAAGCCGCAGCCACCATCGAGCGTCGCGGTGTAATCGGTCACCGCGAAGCCGGAATGGCTCGGGTCGAAGCCGCGCACGACCCGGCGGAATTCACCATAGGGTTCGGTGATGCTGTGGAACTTGCCACCGCTCCACCAGAAGGAGTCGCTCTGGGTTTCCAGCGGGCGCGCGGGATCGATGCCGGAGTTGACGAACAACAGGGCGCCGTCGTCGGTATAGGCGGCGCGGCGCAAGGCGGCCATCAGCTCGTAGTGGCCGGGCTGGGCCTGGATGGCCCGGCGCAGGTTGCCGGTCCAGCGGGTCAGCACCACGGTGCCGGTCGACGCGCCGCGCAAGGCGTCCTCCGGGACCACGCCGTAGGACCTGAGGGTCGCGTCCACGCCTTGCTCGAACATCCATTTCAGCACCCCGCGCGGGTCGGTCGCGAACTGGAGCTGCAGCAGTTTCTGCCACATCTCCTCTTGGTTGCCGCGCAGGTAGGCGACGTCGTCGACGTCGCTGTGCGGGCGCGCCAGCACTTCGCGCCGGAAATAGAGCAAGGCGTCGAACACTTCGCGCGAATCCGGCCCGCGGCCGATGGCGTTGCCGAGGTAAACGACGCGGTCGCAGGGCTCGAGACGGGGCCACAAGGCATCGTGAAGCTGGGCCAGCCGCGCCGCCTCGCCGTGGACCGCGCCGATCGCCCAGACGCGGCGGGGCGCGCGCAGGACCGCAAATTTCTGCCGATCAATCATCTGCCGGCAGAGGGTCTCCCGAATGGCCGGCCGCCGTTCACGCGGCCGGGCGGTTAGGTGAGCAGCCGAGCGCTCCGGGTCCACCGGATGCGGGCCCGAAATCGGACTTTACGCTGCGGTGAGGAGTTCTTCCAGCTTCGTCGCGGCCGCCACCTCGTCGATTTTCTCGACCGCGGCGAGTTCGCGCGCGAGGCGGTCGAGTGCGGCCTGGTACATCTGGCGTTCGCTGTAGGACTGGTCGGGCTGGTCGGCACCACGGTGCAGATCGCGCACCACCTCGGCGATGGAGACCGGATCGCCGGAGTTGATCTTGGCCTCATACTCCTGGGCGCGGCGGCTCCACATGGTCCGCTTGATCCGGCTGCGCCCTTTGAGGGTGGTGAGCGCGGTATCCATCATCTTGCGGCTCGAAAGCTTGCGCAGCCCAGAGATCTCAGCCTTGCCGACCGGGACCCGGAGAGTCATGCGGTCCTTCTCGAACTTGATGATGATCAGCTTCAGGCTATGCCCGGAAATCTCCTGATTCTCGATCCCCATCACACGACCGACGCCATGGGTCGGATAAACCACGTAATCGCCCGTACCGAACTCGTTGCCCTTCGCCATATCCGCAACCTTGCTCCTTGTCACTTCGCCGCCGAAATCGGGCCACCCGGAACAGCGCCGCGCGCATATTCCTTGCCAAGCCCGCCGCTTCTCCCCCTGTGCGGAAAAACGAAGGCGCCGCAGAAATTGCGGCACCTCCCCTCGTTCCAATTTTCTTGTCCGGCCGGAAATTTGCCCGTCGAACTCTTGCCCGCTTCGTTAAGCCTGCCGGTCGCCCCTGGGATGATCGTCCCTGGAATGATCGGCACCCACGAAATGGGAGGTTTAACGCATTCAATATACGCTATTTTCTTGCGGATTGCAACCGCTGCACCGCAGCATAAGCGGCGGCGGCCTCGGTCGCCGGCGATTTCGGGAAATTATGTTCCGCTTTCGGAGCGCGGCGAGCACTAATCGCCTATGCCCGGCTTCTCGCTAAAGAATTTGTCGAACTTGCCGGCCATATCCTTGTATTCCTCGGCGTCGGCTGGCGGTTCGCCCTTGCGGGTGATGTTGGGCCATTTGTTGTCGCTGTAGTCGCGATTCAGCTCCAGCCAGGCCTCGGCCTTGGGATCGGTGTCGGGCAGAATCGCCTCGGGCGGGCATTCGGGCTCGCAAACGCCGCAGTCGATGCATTCGTCGGGATGGATCACCAGCATATTATCGCCCACGTAGAAACAATCCACGGGGCAGACCTCGATGCAATCCATGTATTTGCACCGAATGCAGGCTTCCGTGACTATGTAAGTCATCGTCGAACGCTCCTCCTCCCAGGGTCCCGAGACGGTGACGCCCAGTTCGGCGTCGGCCTCCTCAAACTAATTCGTTCTTGCGCCAGAATTATCAAGTCGTTGCCGCGCCCGTTTACGCGCCGCCCCGGCCGCGCGGTCCGAGACCTGCAACAGGCCGGCCAGGCGCCGCATCAGATTGGCCTCATAGTGATGCAATTCGCCGTCGGCGTAGACCACCTCCCAGAGCATCTCCACGAGCTCGATCCGCTCCTCCTGGCCGAACTTGGCCTTGATGACCCGCGTGAAGCCGTGAATCTGAGTCGAATCCGCGACCCGGGCCTCGGCCTCTTCGATCAGGCTGTCGCCCTCCTCGGCGTCGAGTTCGAAGCGCGCGGTGACCAGTTCGCGAATCTTATCCCGTTCCCGCGCGTCGAAGGTGTCGTCGAGCTGAGCCGCCTCGACCATCAGCGCGGCCGCGGCGATCCGGAGCTCTTCGTGACTGTGTCCGGCGTCGCGCACTTGCGGCGCGCCGCGGCGCTCGACGAACAGGGCTTTGACGCGATTGATCACCGCGGTTGGGTATCACGCGCGCCGCGCCCCACGCAACCCTAGGAATCTTGCGGTTTTGACGGCACCTCGGGTGCTTGCCGCCGATCCGGGTGCGACCTAGTCTGCGGCCATGACCGAGCAGCCGAACGATAGGCCGCGCGCGGCCCCCGAACCGAGCGCTGCGCGGCTCTACGCCCCCGCCACGCAGCGCAATCGGCAACCGATCCTCGATGTGCTGTCGCGGGTGCTGCCCGGCAGTGGCCGGGTGCTCGAAGTGGCCAGCGGCAGCGGCGAGCACGCGCTGTGGTTCGCGCAGCACCTGCGGCCCCTGATCTGGCAGCCGAGCGACCCGGACCCGGCCTGCCGGCGCAGCATCGCGGCCCATGCGGCCCCTTCCGGGCTCGCGACGATCGTGGCGCCGCTCGACCTCGACGCGGCGGCGGCGCGGTGGCCGATCGAATCCGCCGATGCCGTGGTCTGCATCAACATGACCCACATCGCGCCTTGGGAGGCGACCGAGGGGCTGGTCGCCGGCGCGGCCCGTATCCTGCCGTCCGAGGGCCCGCTGTACCTCTACGGCCCCCATATGCGCGGCGGCCACCACACAGCGCCTTCGAACGCCGCCTTCGACGCCTCGTTGCGCCGGCACAACCCGGACTGGGGACTGCGCAACGTCGAGGACCTGGCCGAGCTGGCCGCCACCCAGGGCCTGGTGCTGAGCGAGGTCGTGGAAATGCCCGCCAACAACCTCTCGCTGGTTTTCAAACGCAGCGAAGGTTGAGGCCGGTACGCCCTGAGCCGGTCATCCCATCCCGACACCTATTTCGCCGCCACCGCGCTCGGTGATGTCGAACATCCGCGCCTCCGGGGCGCGGTATCCTGCGACGTCTGCGTAATCGGCGGCGGGTTCACCGGGCTGTCGGCGGCCCTGCACCTGGCCGAGCGAGGCTACGACGTGGTGCTCTTGGAGGCGCGGCGCGCCGGCTGGGGCGCCTCGGGACGCAACGGCGGCCAGCTCGGCAGCGGCCAGCGCAGATCTCAGGGCGAGCTGGAGCGCCTGGTCGGGCCGGAGGACGCGCGCCGGCTCTGGGACTTGGCGGAGGAAGCCAAGGCGGCGGTCAAGGCCCGCATCCGCCGCCACGGCATCCTCTGCGACCTAAAATCGGGCGCCCTGAGCGTCGCCTACAAGCCGGGCGACGCCGCCACGCTCGCGGACCAGGCCGAGACGCTGCGCGCGCGCTACGACTACCCGCACATCCGCGCCGTGGCGCGGGACGAAGTCGCGGCGATGCTGGGTACCGGGATCTATCACGGCGGTTCCCTGGATCGCGGCGCCGGCCATCTGCATCCGCTCAACTACGCCCTCGGACTGGCCCGCGCCGCGGGGCAAGCCGGCGTCCGCATATTCGAGGACAGCCCGGCCACCCGGATCGAGAGCGGCGCCCAGCCCGGCGCCACCACGGCCACCCGGATCGAGAGCGGCGCCCAGCCCGGCGCCACCACGGCCACCACGGCAGGGGGCCGGGTGCGGGCGCGCTATCTGGTGCTCGCCTGCAACGGCTATCTGGAACGGCTGGAGCGGCGCATCGCGCGCCGGATCATGCCGATCAACAATTATATCCTGGCCACCGAACCCTTGGGCGACGACAGGGCGCGGGAGATCATCCGGGACGACGTGGCGGTCAGCGACACCAAGTTCGTGATCGACTACTACCGGCTCTCCGCCGACAAGCGCCTGCTGTTCGGCGGCGGCGAGACCTACCGGCGCGCCTTTCCGGCCGATATCAAGGGTTTCGTGCGCAAATACATGCTGCGGGTCTACCCCCAGCTCGCCGACGCGCGCATCGATTACGCCTGGGGCGGGACGCTCGCGATCACGCGCAACCGCCTGCCCGGCTTCGGCCGGCTGGGGCCGGGGCTGTTCTACGCCCAGGGCTTCTCCGGCCACGGGGTCGCGCTGACCACCCTGGCCGGCAAGCTGATCGCCGAGGCGGTGGCGGGCAGCGCCGAGCGCTTCGACGTCTTCGCGCGCCTGCCCCAGCCGAGCTTCCCGGGCGGCACGCTGCTGCGCTGGCCCGGGCTGGTCGCGGGAATGCTGTATTACGCGTTGAAGGACCGGCTGTAGGGGGCGAAATCGGCCCCGGAAGGGGAGCCGGTCTAGGCGGCGCGGCTTCGGTCCAGCGGCGATCGCTGTTGGTCCGTGCTTTCGGCCAACAGGCGCACCAACAGTTCGACCGAACCCGGTTCGTCGAAATCAGGATCGACGGGCCGCGCCCGATCTTCGAGGGCCTGCTCCAGCGTCCGCAACGGCCGGGTTAGATAGGAACTGATCATGACTGCCTTATGCTTTCATGAATTGCGAAAGATACCGTAGTGCCGAATTCGAATGCCGCAGCACAGCAATTCATAGGTATGCAATTAGGCTGGTTCGGTTAACAAAGGCTTAAGAATCCAGATGTTGTGAGAACAAAAAGCGCCCGGCACGAATTATGGACCAGAGGTGCGGGCGCCGCTCAAGACTGCCGGCGCAGCCTGTCCAGCGCCCGGCGGTCCTGCTTGGTCGGCCGTCCGGCGCCGGGCATCCGCGCGCCGGGGGGCCGGACGCCGGCAACCTGGGGCAGGCGGCCTTCGACGCTGGGTGGTTTGAGGTCCTCGTAGAGCGCCTGGGCCTCGGTGGCAGGGCCGCGCCGCTGCGCCAGCACCAGCACCTTGACGACCCGCACGTGGCGGCCCTGGAGAAAGGTCAGCACGTCGCCCGGCTTGACCCTGTGGTGGGCCTTGGACACCAACTCGCCGGAGATGCGCAGCTTGCCGGCGTTGCAAGCCTTGGTGGCCAGGCTGCGGGTCTTGAAGAAGCGGGCGTACCACAGCCACTTGTCGGCGCGCAGGACCACCTCGGTCATTTGCCCGGCTCGAAGTCGCGCAGCTTGGCGAAGGGCGAGTCGGCCGAGGGCGCGGCCCCGGGCCCCTTGCCGTTCGTGCCCCCTCGCCTGGCGCCGCGTTTCGGCGCCCTGCGCGGCCGGGCGCGGCCGAAACTCACGCCGGTATCGTTGCGCCGCACGCGGTAGCCGATCGCCGCGAGCGCGGTTTCCAGTTGCGCCGCGCCGCAACCGGTCTGACGCTCGAGCTTGGGCGTCGGCGCAAAGAAGCCCTGCTCGGACAAGCGGTAGGCCTCGTGAGCCAGGCGCTCCAGGGCGTCCGCGCGCAAGGCGATCGCGGTTCCATGTTCCAACCGGCGGTAGCCGAGCGCCCGGCACAGGGTCTCGTCCAGCTCTGGCCCAGGTTCGAAGCAAAGAGCGCCGGGCGCCGGCAGTTCGGGCAGCGGCCGCTGGCGGTGCACGGCGCCGAGCAGGGCGCCGAGCCGCGCGCGGCCCGGATCGAGCAGCGCGGGCAGGAACACGCTCTCCCGGCCCAGACGCAGGCCGAGCGCGCCCAAGGCCTTGCGGTCGGATTTGCTCAAGCCTCGAATCTGTGCGGCGCCAGCGCGGCGCGGCATCAGGCCCAGGGATTCGGTGAGTTGGTACAACAGGCCCCGGGCCGGACCGCTCAACTTCGCGCCGCCCCCATCGCCCCCATCGCCCGCGGCGCCCCCATCGCCCGCGGCGCCCGCTGCGCCCGCGGCGCCCGCGGCGGCCGCGGCAATGCCGTAGAGCGGCGCCAGTTCGGCTCGCAGAAACTGGCGCAGCCAGGTGGCCAGGCGTCGGCGCAGGCGTTCCCGGGCGCGGCCATCCAGAAACTCGCTGGCCAGCGGCGCAATCCGGGGCGCGAGCGCGGTCTCGCCGGCGCCGAGCCGGCCCACCACCGCGCCGTCCCAGGACAGGCCACCCGCGCCGTCGAGCGCGAAGGCGGTGTCGTCGGCTCGCTCCAAGCGCGCCAGGCGGGCCGGAATCTCGGCCACCAGAACTCGGCGCACCGCGGTCAGCAGCGGCTTGGCGTCCGGACCGGAGACCGCGTTGTCGAGCTGGAAATGGAAGCCCTCCAGGCGGCCGGCGGTCTCGCCTTCGACCACGACCTCGCCATCGGGCTTGACCGCCGCCAACAGCTCCCCGCCGGCTCGCAGGCGGCTAACCAGGGTCGCGGTGCGGCGGTCGACGAAGCGCTGAGTCAGGCGCTCGTGCAGCGCGTCGGACAGTTTGTCTTCGATCTCGCGCGCGCGGCCCTGCCAATGGGCGCCGTCATCCAGCCAGTTGGCGCGATGGGCGACGTAGGTCCACGTGCGGATGTGGGCGATGCGCGCGGTCAGCGCGTCGATATCGCCGTCGGCGCGGTCGAGGCGGTCGATTTGGCGCGCGACCCAATCCTCGGGCAGGCGCGCTTCGGGGGCCACCAGAAATTGGAACATGTGGCCCAATAGGCGGGCGTGCTGATCGGACAGGATCTTCTGGAAGTCCGGCACCTGGCAGACCTCCCAGAGCAGGCGCAGGGCGCCGGGGTTGCCGGCCAGCCCGGCAATCTCCGGATCCCGGGCCAGCGCCGCGAGCGCGCGCAGATCCTCGGCCTCGCGCGCCCGCGCGAGTTCCGGTTCGCGCGGACGGCGCTCCAGGCTCTTGATCAGTGCCTTGGGCGAGCGGAAGTCCAGATCGCGGCTGCGCCAATAGAGCGCCGGCAAGGGATCGAAGCGATGGTTTTCGACCGCCTCGACCATCTCGGGTTCGAAGCCGCGGGCCTCGCCGGTGGTCCCGAACGTGCCGTCGGACATGTGGCGCCCGGCGCGCCCGGCGATCTGGGCGACCTCGGCCGCGCTCAGCCGGCGCATGGCGTGGCCGTCGAACTTGGACAGTTTGGCGAAGGCGACGTGGTCCAGGTTCAAGTTGAGACCCATGCCGATGGCATCCGTGGCGATCAGGTAATCGACCTCGCCGGCCTCGAACATGGCGACCTGGGCGTTGCGGGTGCGCGGGCTGAGCGCGCCCAGCACCACCGCGGTGCCGCCGCGCTGGCGCCGCATCACCTCGGCCAGGGCGTAGACCTCGGCCACCGAGAAGGCGACCACCGCCGAGCGTGGTGGCAGGCGGGTCAGCTTGCGCGCGCCACTGTGGCTGAGGGTCGAAAAGCGCGGCCGGGTGATGGTTTCGGCTTCGGGCGCCAATTTCCGAAGCAGCGGGCCGATGGTGTCGGCGCCGAGGAACATGGTCTCCTCCTGGCCGCGCGCGTGCAGCAGGCGGTCGGTGAAGACGTGGCCCCGGTCCGGATCGGCGCAGAGTTGGATCTCGTCGACGCCCAGGAACGCCACCGCCCGGTCGGTCGGCATGGATTCCACCGTGCACAGGAAATAGCGCGCGCTCGGCGGCACGATTTTCTCCTCGCCGGTGACCAGCGCTACCTGGCGGGCGCCCTTGATCTTGACCACCCGGTCGTAATTCTCGCGCGCGAGCAGGCGCAGCGGGAAACCCATCATCCCGCTGCGATGGCCGAGCATGCGCTCGATGGCGAGGTAGGTCTTGCCCGTATTGGTCGGCCCGAGGACCGCGGTCACCCGGTTATGGGCCAAGGAACTCATAACCGGGAGAATCGGGCCGAATGCCACGGGTTGCAAGCCCCGCGCGGGGCGGGCGGCTCAGCCGGGGCCCGTTTGATCGCTCTCGATCAGCGGCACGAAGGCGACCGGGAGCATCTTGCGCTCGCTGGTTTTGCCCTTGGTGTCCTTGTTGACCAGCAGCAGGTCCTGCTGCTGGTCCTTAAAGGGATAGCGCGCGGCGCTCCGGCTGCGGTCGACCGGGATCACCAAGCGGCCACCGGGGGCGAGCTGTTCGATCAAGGCGGGCGGGATGCGGTGCCAGGCGGCCGCCGTGACCACAATGGCGTCGAAGGGCGCCTGCCCGGCCCAGCCCTGGGCACCGTCGCCGGTGTGGGTCTCGACGTTGGTATACCCGAGCCGGCGCAGGCGTTCGGCCGCCGCGCCCGCCAGCTCCGGCACCACCTCAATGCTGTAGACCTGGGCCGCCAACTCGGCGAGCACCGCGGTCTGGTAGCCGCAGCCGGTGCCGACCTCAAGCACCCGGTCGCCCGGACCCGGCGCCGCCATGTCGGTCATCACCGCGACGATATAGGGCTGGGAGATGGTCTGGCCGTGGCCGATCGGCTGGGGTCGGTTGTCGTAGGCCTGGTCCCGGTTGGCCGCGGGGATGAAATCGTGTCGCGGCACCCGTTCGAGCGCGACCATGACGCGGCTGTCGAGCGCCTCCTTGCCCAACCAAATATGGGTTCCGGCGACCTCGGCGGCGATCTCGGCGACCATTGCCTTGCACGCGGCGGCCATGTCGTTGCCGCTCATGGTTTCCGAAGCCTCCCCAACGAAACCGCCACACTAGGCGGATGCCCACGCGAATTCGGGTCTTGCAGTCGCTCTCCTCTTACCACATATGAGGCGCGGTTATACCAAAGGTCCTTAAGGGCGCACGGCGATATTTCTTCCGCCGGCCAAGCAGAGGTCCCGGTTTGCGCGCGAACGAAATGGAAGGGAGGCCATGTCGGAACAGAAGCTCAGCTTTCAGGCCGAGGTCAGCCGCCTGCTGGACATCGTCGCCCACTCGCTTTACTCGAACAAGGAGATCTTCCTGCGCGAGCTGATCTCCAACGCCTCCGACGCCTGCGATCGCTTGCGTTACGCGGCGTTGACCCAGCCCGAGCTCGCCGATGCGGACGCCGATTACAAGATCACACTGACGAGCGATGCCGAGGCCGGCACGCTGACCGTCGCCGACAACGGCATCGGCATGAATCGCGACGAAATGATCGAGAACCTCGGCACTATCGCGCGCTCGGGCACCGCCGCCTTCGTGCGCGAACTCGAGGATAAGCCCGAGGGCGTCAACCTGATCGGCCAATTCGGCGTCGGCTTCTATTCGGCCTTCATGGTCGCCGACACGGTCGAGGTGCTAAGCCGCCGGGCCGGCGAGTCCCAGGGTTGGCGCTGGGTTTCGGACGGCCGCGGCGATTTCACCGTGGCGGAGATCCCAGACGGGGACGGGGACGGGGACGGGGACGGAAACGGGGATAAGGGTTCCGCGCCGGCGCGCGGCACCCGGGTTGTGCTCAAGCTCAAGAAGGAGCAGGAAGAGTTTCTCGACCCGGCGAGGCTCGAACGCATCGTGCGGACCTATTCGGACCATATCGCGGTCCCGGTGACGCTGGCCACGGGCGCGACGGATGGCGGCGCGGAAGAGGGGGGCGCGGAAGAGGGGGGCGCGGAAGAGGGGGGCGAGCGGGTCCTGAACGCCGCTTCGGCACTGTGGACCCGTCCCAAGTCCGAGATTTCCGAGGCGCAGTACAAGGAATTCTACCACCACGTCGCCCACGCCTTCGATGAGCCCTGGCTGCGGCTGCATTTCAAGGCCGAGGGCGTGATCGAATACAGCGGCCTGATCTATCTGCCCTCGGCCAAGCCTTTCGACCTGTTTCAGCCCGAGCGCAAACACGGCGTAAAGCTCTACGTCCGGCGGATCTTCATCACCGACGATTGCGAAGGCCTGGTGCCCCCATACCTGCGCTTCCTGCGCGGCGTGATCGACAGCGAGGACCTGCCGCTCAACATCAGCCGCGAAATTCTGCAGACCAACCCGGTGCTGGCCAAAATCCGCGCTGCCGTGACAAAGCGCGTGCTGAGCGAAATCAAGAAACAGGCCGAAAAGAATCCCGAGGATTACGCCGCGTTCTGGGACAACTTCGGTCCGGTGCTCAAAGAAGGGCTCTACGAGGACGAGGGCCAACGCGAGACCCTGATCGAGTTGGCGCGCTTCGCCTCCACCCGGGCCAGTGGCGGAGACAGCGGGGGTAACGGAGCGGTCGGGCTGGCGGATTACGTCGCGCGCATGCCCGAGGGCCAGGAAGCGATCTACTATATCAGCGGCGAGGACGCGGCGGCCCTGCGCAAGAGCCCCCAGATCGAGGGTTTCGCGGCCAAGGGCGTCGAGGTCTTGCTGATGAGCGACCCGGTCGATGAGTTCTGGCTGCCGGTAGTACGCGAATACCAAGGCAAGGCCTTCAAGTCGGTGACCCGCGGTGGCGCCGATCTCGACAAGATCGCCGATGCCGCCAAGGATGGCGAAAAAGCGGCGGCCGAGAATCAGGGCAAGGCCGGACCCGGCACCGACGCGCTGATCGCCTTCGTCAAGCTGGCGCTCAAGGACGAGGTCAAGGACGTGCGCGCCTCCGAGCGCCTGACCGACAGTCCGGTGTGTCTGGTCGCCGACGAGGGCGACATGGACATGCACCTGGAACGCCTGTTGAAGCAGCACAATCAGATCGACCAGGCCTCGACGCGAATCCTGGAGATCAATCCCAAACACCCGCTAATCCAGCGCCTGGCCGCGGAACTCGAGACCCAGGGCGCCGTGGCGGCCGATGCGGCCGAGGGCGACGCGCTACCGCCGCTCGAGGAAGCGGCGCGGCTCTTGCTCGACCAGGCGCGCATCCTCGAGGGTGAGCCGCTGCCCGACCCGAGCGCTTTCGCAGGCCGGCTCAGCCGCCTGGTCGCACGCGGCTTCGGCCCGGAGTCCTAGAATAATTTCCACTGACGTGGGTTACTTACCCAGATCGCCCAGGTTCATGGCGGCGGCGGCCAGGACCGGGCCGGCGCGGCCCTGCTGGACGATAACGGCGCAGCCGTCACGGCCGCGTGCCCGGGCGCCCGCGAGATCGAGCGGTATTTCGAGGCGCGCGCCGGTCCAGGTGCCCAGGCGCTCGAAACTGCGCACCACGTTGGCATTGCGCAGCTTTCGCCCGGCATTCTCGCCGCGCTTGATCTCGGTCACCTGCGCGCGGTCGTAGACCGCCAGCCACACCGTGGCGCCCTCGTCGGGCGCGTGACCCTCGGGAATGATGACCATGCCGCCGTTGCCGGTGCCGAAGGTGATATCGATGGGCCGGTCGCGCTTCGCCGCTGTCTCGATCGCCCTGAGAACCTCGGCGCGGCGCGAGCCGACCACGTTAATGCGGCCGTCGACCACGATCTGCGGCGTGTAGACGTAGCGCAGGTTGAGCGCCTCGCCGTAGCGCTGTTGGCGCGCGGTATATTGTGGACTGGCGTAGGGGTCCTTCCAGCCGATGTAGTCCCAGTAATCGACATGCAGCGACAGCGCCACGATGCCGGGCCGTTCAGCCAGCTCGGTGAGCAGTTCATCGGCCGGCGGACAGGAACTGCAGCCCTGCGAGGTGAACAGCTCGACCACCACCTGAGGACCGGTGGCCGGTTCGGCGGTGGCGTCACGCGGCGCCAGGGCACCGGCGAGCAGGGGCAGCAGGACGGCCGCCGCCAGGACGGCGCGGTACGCGCCTCGGGGAGCATTCAAATCGAACATACCGCCAATTTAATGGGTGCCGTACCTCACGCGCGAATCACGTTCGGGTGAGGCTCCGTAAGGTTTTGTTAACCGGCCTTCAACAGGTCCCGCAAAACGTAGTGCAGGATGCCGCCGTGGCGGTAGTATTCGACCTCGTCGGTGGTGTCGATGCGGCATAGGAGCGGGATTTCCTCGGTTGTGCCATCCGGCCGGTGGATGCGGCAGGTCAATTCCTTGCCCGGCGCCAGTCCCTCGGCGACACCGAGAATGTCGAAGGTCTCCGCGCCGGTGAGGCCGAGCGTGGTGCGGCTGGCGCCGTCCTTGAACTCGAGCGGCAACACGCCCATGCCGATCAGGTTCGAGCGGTGGATGCGCTCGAAGCTTTCGAC
>Ga0255057_10000934_pt1 | contig 16854 bp, 6 predicted proteins | sample Cases_109_6_MG_FD_189022 | JGI IMG/M metagenome (GOLD analysis project Ga0255057, IMG submission 189022) | Seawater microbial communities from Amundsen Gulf, Northwest Territories, Canada - Cases_109_6 | ecosystem: Environmental > Aquatic > Marine > Gulf | place: Canada: Northwest Territories... | reverse complement strand
GCGGCTGCATCGCGGGCGGGACCGAGAACCCTCGTGGCCGGCGCTTCTGCGACGAGTGCGGGGGAGCGCTGGACCCGCCTCGCCGGACGTCGGCGCCCGCCGGGGGCCCGCCGGAGGCGCGCGGCGAGCCGGACACGCTGGCCGGCGGTCGCTACCAGCTCCAGCGTCTGCTCGGCGAGGGCGCCAAGAAGCGGGTGCACCTGGCGCGCGACACTCGGCTAGATCGCGAAGTCGCGATCGCCTTCATCAAGAGTCAGGGCCTCGACCTGGTGCGCGTGCGCCGCGAGGCCGAGGCCATGGGGCGACTCGGCGACCACGCCAACATTGTCACCGTGCACGACGTCGAAGAGGAAGGCGAGAACGTCTACCTCGTGTGCCAGTACATGGCGGGGGGCGACCTCGAGCACCGGCTGGCCGAGGCCGAGGGCCATCGCCTCGGCATCGACGAGGCGCTGACCGTCACCGAACAGCTCTGCGACGCCCTGGCTCACGCGCACGGCCACGGCATCGTCCACCGCGACTTGAAGCCCGGAAACGTCTGGATCTCCGCCGACGGCAGCGTGCAGCTCGGCGACTTCGGCCTCGCCGTAGCGCTCGACCGCACGCGCATCACTCAGGAAGGCTCCATGGTGGGAACCGCCACCTACATGCCGCCGGAGCAGGCCGTGGGGGGCGACGTCACCCCGCACTCGGACCTCTACTCGCTGGGCGCAGTGCTCTACGAGATGCTGACCGGGCGGCCTCCCTTCGTCGGGGACGACTCCGTTGCGGTGATCAGCCAGCATCTGAACACGCGCCCCGTCGCACCCTCCTGGCACAACTCCGAGGTGCGGCCCGAGCTCGAGGCGCTGGTGCTGGAGCTCCTCGAGAAGACGCCGGCCGCGCGGCCGCAGAGCGCTAAGAGTGTGCGCGAACGCATCGGGTCGATCCGCAGCGCCCCCGACCTCCCGGCGGCCGCAAAGCCTGCGCCCACTCCCGGCCGCCGCACCCAGCACCACTTCGTCGGCCGCACCCTCGAGCTCGATCGCCTGCAGCGCGCCGTCGACGAGGCGCTCGGAGGCCACGGCTCGCTGGTGATGATCGCCGGAGAGCCCGGCATCGGAAAGACGCGGCTCGCCCAGCGCGCCGGCGAGTACGGGGGGCTGCGCGGCGCGCAGATGCTCCTCGGCCAGTGCCACGAGACGGAGGGTGGCATCCCCTACCTGCCCTTCGTCGAGGCCGTGCGCCAGCACGTGCTGGAGAGACCCGACGACGCCCTGCGCGAGGAGCTCGGGAGCGCCGGCCCGGTGGTGGCGCGGATCGTCTCCGAGGTGACACAGCGCCTGCCGGAGGTCCAGCCCGCACCGCGAGGTGACCCGGAGACGGATCGCCAGAAGCTCTTCGACGGGGTGGCAGCGTTCTTGATCAACGCGTCGAGGACAGCTCCGCTCATCGTCGTGCTCGACGATCTCCACTGGGCAGACCGGCCCACCCTGCTGCTGCTCCAGCACCTGGCACGACAGCTGGAGGGAAGCCGTCTACTCGTGATCGGGACCTACCGCGACATGGAGCTCGACCGTCGACATCCGCTCTCGGAGAGCCTCGCCACCCTGCGCCGGGATCCGGGCTTCGAGCGCATCCTGCTGCGCGGGCTCTCCGCCGAGGACGTCCTCGCCCTCTTCCAGGCCCGGTCCCAGGGAGTACAGCTCGGAGAGGGCGACCAGGCGGCCCAGCTCGCCACCGCCGTGCACCGCGAGACCGAGGGCAACCCCTTCTTCATCGAATCGGTGCTCCAGCATCTGACCGAGAGCGGCGCGGTCTACCAGCGCGACGGGAAGTGGGTGGCCGATGTCAGCATCGAGGAGATGGGCATTCCCGAAGGCGTGCGGGACGCCATCGGACGCCGGCTCTCGCTCCTCTCGGACGGCTGCAATCGCGCTCTCTCCGAAGCGGCGGTGCTGGGGCGCGGCTTCGACTTCGAGGTGCTGCGCCAGATGTCCGGCATCGAGGAAGACGCCCTCGTCGACGCCGTGGAGGAGGCGATCGAGAGACAGCTCGTCGAGGAATCCGAGCGGGCCGGAGCCGCCCACTACCGCTTCGTCCACGCCCTGGTGCGTCAGACCCTCTACGACGAGCTCTCCCTGCCGCGCAAGCAACGCGCCCACCTGCGCGCGGGCGACGCTCTCGAAGCCGTGCACGCGAGCCGGGTCGAGCCCCATGTCACCGAGATCGCCATGCACTACCGCACAGCGGGCGCCGCAGCCGACCCGCGCAAGGTGCGCGACTACGCCGCGCGCGCGGGTCGCGTGGCCGCCCGGGTGGTGGCATGGGAAGAGGCCATCGCGCATTGGAAGTTGGCGCTCGAATTCTGGGGGGACGAGGAGGTCCCCGAGCGTGCCGCCCTGCTGGAGAGGATGGCCGAGGCGCAGTGGATTTCCGGGCTCGAGCCGGAGGCGGGCCTCGAGGCCGGCGAAGCGGCGCTGCAGCTCCAGATCGAGCTCGGCGATGAGCTCGGCCAGGCGCGGATCCACTCCCGCATCGGTCGGGCCCTGGGCGGACTGCCCCAGAACCAGGCGGACATCCCCCGGTCGCTCGAGCACTTCGATCAGGCCATCGAGATCCTCTCGCGCAACGACAACGAGACGCTGTTGGCGATCGCGCTCATCGGGAGGGCATCCGCCCGTCACATGGGCGGTCACTATGCGACCGCGCTGTCGGATCTCGAGCAGACCGACGAGATCCTCGATCGGCTCGGGAACGACTCGCTGCGAGCGGGTCTCGACCTGATCTGGATGCAGGTGGACAGGGCATTTGGGCACCACCGGCTCTCCCAGGAGAGGGGCCTGCGCGCGCTGGAGACCGCTGAGCGACTCGGCCTCGGCTTCGTGGAGGCTCTCACGGCCGGTAGCGTTGCGAATGGCTGGATCTTCCTGGACCCGAAGGCGAGCATCCCGATCTACGAGCGCGCACTCGAACGGCTCGGCACGGCACAGGCTCCTGTGCAGCGCTCGATGCTGGAGAGCGGACTCGCGTGTGCGCTCGGGACGGCGGGGCGCATCGAGGAGCTGCGCGCGCTCCTGCCGGACCTGCGCGACGACGGAATGAACGCGGACTTCGCGCGATACTTCGTCGATTGGGACCTCGCGGAGGCTGGAGCCCGAGCCTGCGCCGCGGACCTGTGGACCCGCGGAGTCCGGGGGGCCCCCTCGAGCACGCGGCGCCTGCTGGGAATGATCCTGGACCTCAAGGGCGACGATGAAGGGGCGCGCGCTGCCTACCGCGACCACCTCGTCCGAGCCGAGGAGGTGGGCCTCATCGAAGTCCTGGCCGTTCCGCGTCTCGCGCTTGCCGTGCTGGAGGCACGTTGCGGCGATGTCGCAGCCGCGGAGACGCATCTCGAGGAGGCGCACGAGATCTTCGACGGACCGGAGGACATGCGCGGGACGGTGGGTCTCCTGCAGCGTGCCGAGGGGGCCGTCGCGGCGGCCCGAGGCGACTGGACGACCGCCCGCGAGGCCTTCGAGCGCTCGATCGAGATCATGGTCGACTTCGGCGTGCCCTTCGAGGAGGCCGAGACGAACATCGTCTGGGCCCACGCGCTGCTGCGCTCGGGCGACCGCAAGAGCGCTCTCGAGAAGCTCGACCGGGCTCTCGAGATCTACCGGCGCATCGATGCACCCTCCCAGTGGCTCGAGCGTGCCCTCGCGGCCAAGATGCGGGCCCAGGGTAGCCAGTCGAGCGACGTCAAGGCTTCGATCGCCCTGGTGGCGGCCTCCGTCGAGGCCAAGCGGCCCAGCCTGTCGCTGGCGGCCGGCTCCGACGGCACCGTGACGCTCATGTTCAGCGACATGCACGACTACACCGGCATGATGGAGCGCCTGGGCGATCGCGATGCGCTGCGCGTCGTCGAGGACCACAACCGCATCGTGCGCACCCAGTGCGACGCCCACGGCGGCTTCGAGGTGGAGCTGCGCGGCGACGGCTTCCTGGTGGCGTTTCCGGCGCCGCTGGCGGGCGTGCGCTGCGCGGTTGCGCTACAGCGCGCTTTCGATGCCTACAGCCGCGGCCACGCCGACCGGCCAGTCCGCATCCGCATCGGACTCCACTGTGGCGAGGCGATTCGCGACCAGGACAAGTTCTTCGGCAAGACGGTGATCCACGCCTTTCGGGTGGCGGACCTCGCGGACCGCGAGGAGATCCTCGTTTCCGGTCACCTCCGGTCGCTCGTGGCGGATCGAGGCCTCCAGTTTCGCGACGAGCGTGAGGTAACGCTGAAGGGCTTCAGCGGCACCCACCCGATCGCGCGCGTCGAGTGGAGAGCCGCGTGATCTGCTCCGAATGCGGCCACGAGAACCGCGACGCGGCGAAGTTCTGCTCCGGCTGCGGGGCGGCACAGTCCACCACGCTCGCGTGCCCGGCGTGCGGAAACGACTGCCAGCGCGGCGAGCGGTTCTGCGACGAATGCGGCTCCGCTCTGCTGGGCGCCGGCTCGACTGCGCCTGCGGCTCCGCCGCCCGCGGCGAGCGCAGACGACGTTCCCGCGACGCTGGCACGCGGCCGCTACCAGCTCCAGCACTTCCTCGGCGAGGGCGCCAAGAAGCGCGTCCACCTGGCGCGCGACACTCGCCTCGACCGCGAGGTGGCGATCGCCTTCATCAAGAGCCAGGGCCTCGACCTGGTGCGCGTGCGCCGCGAGGCCGAAGCCATGGGGCGCCTCGGCGATCACCCCAACATCGTCACGGTGCACGACGTCGAGGAGGAGGGCGAGCGCGTCTACCTCGTGTGCCAGTACATGGCCGGAGGCGACCTCGAGCACCGGCTCGCCGAGGCCGAGGGCCATCGGCTGGGCGTCGACGAAGCGTTGACCGTCGCCGAGCAGCTCTGCGACGCCCTGGCCCACGCCCACGGCCACGGCATCGTCCACCGGGACCTGAAACCGGGAAACGTGTGGATCTCTGCTGACGGCAGCGTGCAGCTGGGCGACTTCGGCCTCGCCGTAGCACTCGATCGCACCCGCATCACGCAGGACGGAGCCATGGTGGGCACCGCCACCTACATGCCGCCGGAGCAGGCGGTGGGCGGCGACGTCACTCCGAGCTCGGACCTCTACTCGCTGGGCGCCATGCTCTACGAGATGCTCGCGGGGCGCCCGCCCTTCCTGGGCGACGACTCGGTGGCGGTGATCAGCCAGCAGCTCAACACGCGGCCCGTGGCGCCCTCGTGGCACAACCCCGAGGTGCGCCCCGAGCTCGAGGCGCTGGTGCTCGAGCTGCTCGAGAAGACGCCAGCCTCACGGCCTCCCGGTGCGGCGGTGGTGCGCGAGCGCATCGAGGCGATCCGCAATGCGCCGGACCTGCCGGCCGCAGCGAAGCCGCAGCCCGCTCCGGGCCGGCGCCTCCCGCAACAGTTCGTCGGCCGCACCCTGGAGCTCGACCGCGTGCAGCGCGCCGTCGACGAGGCGCTCGGTGGCCACGGCTCGCTGGTGATGCTGGCCGGCGAGCCCGGCATCGGCAAGACGCGGCTGGCCCAGCGTGCCGGCGAGTACGGGGGATTGCGTGGCGCCCAGATGCTGCTGGGCCAGTGCCACGAGACTGAGGGCGGCATCCCCTACCTCCCCTTCGTCGAGGCGCTGCGCCAACACGTGATGGACCGCACGGACGAGGTCCTACGCGAAGAGCTGGGCAGCGCGGGCCCCGTGGTCGCGCGCATCGTCTCCGAGGTGACGCAGCGGCTGCCCGAAATCCAGCCAGCACCCGGGGGCGATCCGGAGTCGGACCGCCAGCGGCTCTTCGACGCGGTGGCCACCTTCCTCATCAACGCCTCGAAGGCGGCGCCACTGATTCTGGTGCTCGACGATCTCCACTGGGCCGATCGCCCCACCCTGCTCCTTCTCCAGCACCTGGCGCGGCGGCTCGAAGGCAGCCGCCTGCTGGTGATCGGCACCTACCGCGACATGGAGCTCGACCGCCGCCACCCGCTCTCGGAGTCGCTCGGGACACTGCGCCGCGACCCTGGCTTCGAACGGGTCGTGCTGCGCGGTCTGTCCGCCGAGGACGTGCTCGCGCTCTTCCAGGCGCGAGCGGCGGGAGCGCCCATCGGCGAGCGGGCGTCGGAGCTCGCTGCTGCGGTTCACCGCGATACCGAGGGCAACCCCTTCTTCATCGAGTCCGTGCTCCAGCACCTGACCGAGAGCGGCGCGATCTACCAGCGCGACGGCAAGTGGGTCAGCGACGTGAGCATCAGCGAGATGGGGATTCCGGAGGGCGTTCGAGACGCAGTCGGGCGCCGGCTCTCGCGGCTCTCGGAAAGCTGCAACCGCGCGCTCTCCGACGCCGCGGTGCTGGGCCGCGCCTTCAGCTTCGAAGCCCTGAAACAGATGTCGGGGATCGATGACGACACACTCGTCGAGGCCATCGAGGAGGCGATCGACAAGCAGCTCGTGGAGGAGTCCGAGCGGGGCGGAGCCGCCTACTACCGCTTCGTGCACGCGCTCGTGCGTCAGACCCTCTACGACGAGCTGTCGCTTCCGCGCAAGCAGCGTGCTCACCTGCGCGCGGGCGACGCCCTCGAGGCCGTGAACGCGAGCCGCATCGAGCCCCATGTCACCGAGATCGCCATGCACTACCGCACGGCGGGCGCCGCCGCCGACCCGCGCAAGACCCGCGACTACGCAGTGCGCGCGGGCCGCGCCGCGGCCCGCGTGGTCGCCTGGGAGGAGGCGATCGCGCACTGGCAGTCGGCATTGGAGGTCTGGGGGGACGAGGACGCCGCCGAGCGCGCGTTGCTCCTCGAGCGCCTGGGAGAGGCTTACTGGGTGTCCGGACTGGATCAGGCCGCAGGCCTCGCGGTCTGCGAGGCAGCCCTGCAGCTCCAGGTCGAGCTCGGCGACGAGCTCGGCCAGGCTCGCATCCACTCGCGCATCGGTCGCGCCCTCGGCGGGCTTCCCCCGGACATCGCCGACATCCCACGTGCTCTGGAGCACTTCGATCGGGCCGTCGAGATCTTCTCGCGCAGTGACGACGAGGTGTCCCTCGCTGTGGCGCTGCTGGGCAGGGCGTCTGCCCGTCAGATGGGCGGCACCTTCGAGCCGGGAATCGCGGATCTCGAACGGACCCAGGAGATCGTCGATCGGCTCGGAATCGAAGCGCTGGCCGCTGGGGTCGATCTGATCTGGAACCAGATCCTCACCGCGCTCGGCCAACACGCGCTTGCCTACGAGAAGGGACATCGAGCACTGGAGACGGCGCAGCGCCTCGGCCTTGGCTTCCTCGCGGCTCTGACGGCCACCTCGGTTGGAAGCCGATGGGTGTTCCTCGACCCCAACGCGGTCTTGCCACTCCTCGAACATGCCCTCGAGCTGCTCGGCACGGCGCAAGCGCCGCTCCAACGCCTGATGATCCTGAACGCGCAGACAGCAGCTCTCGCGACGGCAGGTCGCGTGGAGGAGGCGCGGGCGCTCCTGCCCGAGGCAAGCGTCGCCTGGATGAACACCGACCAGGTGCAGTTCTTCCTCGACTGGGATCTCGCGGAAGTCACCGCGCGGCAGAGGTTCGAGGACTTTCGGGCCCGCGGCGTCAAGGGGATGCCCATCGCCCAGCAGGACATGCAGGGAAGGATCCGGGAAGTCAGGGGCGACGACGAGGGGGCGCGCGCAGAGTACCTCGGGTGCGTCGCCCGGGCCGAGGAGATCGGCCACGTCGAGGCATTGATGCGTCCTCGCCTCGGTCTCGCCATGCTGGAAGCGCGGAGCGGCGATCTCGCCGCAGCCGAGGCACACCTCAGCGCGGCGCGGGAGATCTTCGACGGACCCGAAGACCTGCGGGGGCTGGTCGGCATCCTGCACCGGGCGGAAGGCGCCGTTGCGGCCGCTAAGGGAGACTGGGCTGCGGCCAGCGCCGCATTCGGGCGCTCGGTCGAGGTTCTGAACGGGTTCGGAGTCCCCTTCGAGGAGGCGGAGACGAACTTCACCTGGGGCAACGCGCTGCTGCGCTCGGGAGACCGCAAGAGCGCGCTCGAGAAACTCGACAGGGCCCTGGAGATATACCGGCGCATTGGCGCGGCCTCCCAATGGCTCGAGCGCGCGCTGGCCGCCAAGATGCGCGCCCAGGGCAGCGAATCGAGCAGCGTGAAGGCGTCGATCGCCCTCGTCGCCGCCTCCGTCGAGGCGAAGCGGCCGAGCATGTCGTTGGCCACCGGGGCCGACGGCACTGTGACGCTGATGTTCAGCGACATGCACGACTACACCGGCATGATGGAGCGCCTGGGCGACCGCAGAGCACTCAGCATCGTCGACGACCACAACCGCATCGTGCGCACCCAGTGCGAGGCCCACGGCGGCTTCGAGGTGGAGCTGCGAGGAGACGGCTTCCTCGTCGCGTTCTCGACGCCGCTGGCGGGCGTGCGCTGCGCCGTCGCACTCCAGCGCGCCTTCGACGCCTACAGCCGCGGCCATCCCGAGGAGCCGATCCAGATCCGCATCGGGCTCCACTGCGGAGAGGCCATCCGCGATCAGGACAAGTTCTTCGGCAAGACGGTGATCCACGCCTTCCGGGTGGCCGACCTCGCGGCACGCGACGAGATCCTGGTCTCCGACCAGGTAAAGTCACTGATCGGAGATCGAGGTCTCCAGTTCCGCGACGAGCGCGAGGTGACCCTCAAAGGCTTCAGCGGCACCCACGCCATCGCTCGCGTCGAGTGGAGAGCCGGATGATCTGCCCGGAGTGTGGCCATGAGAACCGGGAGGCGGCCAAGTTCTGCGGCGGCTGCGCAGCGTCGCAATCCACCACCATCGACTGCCCGGCGTGCGGCACCGAGAACCAGCGAAGCCAGCGCTTCTGTGATGAGTGCGCCTCGCTGCTGCCTGGCGCGGAGCCGGCGGCACCGCGAAGTGCTGCGCCCTCGCCGCCGCCCGCGGCGAGTGCAGACGATGTCCCGGGAACGCTCGCCCGCGGCCGCTACCAGCTCCAGCGCTTGCTCGGCGAGGGCGCCAAGAAGCGCGTCCACCTGGCGCGCGACACCCGCCTCGACCGCGAGGTCGCGATCGCCTTCATCAAGAGCCAGGGCCTCGATCTGGTGCGCGTACGGCGCGAGGCCGAGGCGATGGGCCGGCTCGGTGACCATCCCAACATCGTCACCGTCCACGACGTGGAGGAAGAGGGCGAGCACGTCTACCTGGTGTGTCAGTACATGGCCGGAGGCGACCTCGACCACAAGCTCGCGGAGGCCGAGGGACACCGGCTGACCGTCGACGACGCACTCGCGGTGGCGGAGCAGCTGTGCGACGCGCTCCAGCACGCACACGAGCGGGGCATCATCCACCGCGATTTGAAGCCGGGCAACGTCTGGCTGGCCCAGGACGGCACCGTCAAGCTGGGCGACTTCGGCCTGGCCGTGGCCCTCGACCGAACGCGCCTCACCCAGGAAGGCGCCATGGTGGGCACCGCCACCTACATGCCCCCGGAGCAGGCGGTGGGGGGCGATGTCACCCCGGCCTCGGACCTGTACTCCCTGGGCGCACTGCTCTACGAGCTGCTGACCGGGCGGCCGCCCTTCGTGGGCGACGACTCGGTGGCGGTGATCAGCCAGCATCTCAACACCCGCCCCGTGGCGCCCACCTGGCACAACTCGGAGGTACGCCCCGAGCTCGAGGCCTTGGTGCTCGAGCTGTTGGAGAAGACGCCGGCGTCGCGCCCGCGCAGCGCAGCGGAGGTTCGCCAGCGGATCGAGGAGATCCGCGCGGCGCCGGCTGTGAGTGCCGTGGCGCCGCCCCCCGCCACCCCCTCGAGGCGCAGACGCTCGGAGTTCGTCGGGCGCACCCTCGAGCTCGACCGCGTGCAGCGCGCGGTGGACGGGGCGCTGGGGGGCCACGGTTCGCTGGTGATGCTGGCCGGCGAGCCCGGCATCGGCAAGACGCGTCTGGCCGAGCGCGCCGGCGAGTACGCAGGCCTTCGTGGCGCCCAGATGCTGCTGGGCCACTGCCACGAGACCGAGGCCGGCATCCCCTACCTGCCCTTCGTCGAGGCCGTGCGCCACTACGTGATGCAACGGCCGGAAGACGCCCTGCGCGAGGAGCTCGGCAGCGCCGGGCCGGACGTCGCCCGCATCGTGTCCGAGGTGACTCATCGGTTGCCCGACGTGCTTCCCGCGGCGGCCATCGATCCCGAGCAGGAGCGCTACCGCGTCTTCGATGCCGTCGCCTCCTTCCTGGTGAACGCCTCGCGCGCCGACCCCCTGGTGCTGGTGCTCGACGACCTGCACTGGGCGGACCGGCCCACCCTGCTGCTGCTCCAGCACCTGGCCCGTCGGCTGGAGGGCAGCCGCCTGCTGGTGATCGGCACCTATCGCGACATGGAGCTCGATCGGCGCCACCCGCTCTCCGAGGCACTCTCGACGCTGCGGCGCGACCCCGGCTTCGAGCGCGTGCTGCTGCGCGGCCTCTCCGTCCAGGACGTCCTCACTCTGTTCCAGGTCAGGGCACAGGGCAGCGACCTGGGGACCGGGGATCAGGCCAGCGAGCTGGCGGCGGCCGTACACCGGGAGACCGAGGGCAACCCCTTCTTCATCGAATCGGTGCTCCAGCACCTGACCGACAGCGGAGCCGTCTACCAGAAGGACGGGCGCTGGGTGAGCGACGCCAGCTCCATCGACGAGATGGGCATCCCCGAGGGCGTACGGGACGCCGTGGGCCGGCGCCTCTCACGGCTCTCGGACGGCTGCAACCGCGCCCTGTCGGATGCGGCGGTGCTGGGACGCGAGTTCGGCTTCGACGCGCTGAAGCAGATGTCGGGCCTGGAGGACGAGCTGCTGGTCCAGGCGATCGAGGAGTCGATCGAAGCCCAGCTCGTCGAGGAGTCCGAGCGCGGCGGCGCCGCCTACTACCGCTTCGTGCACGCGCTGGTGCGCCAGACCCTCTACGACGAGCTCTCGCTGCCCCGCAAGCAGCGCGCCCACCTACGCGCCGGCGAGGCCCTCGAGGCGGTGCACGGCGAGCGGCTCGATCCCCACATCACCGAGATCGCCGTGCACTACCGCACCGCCGGCGCGGCCGCGGACCCGACGCGAGCACGCAGCCATGCCATCCGCGCCGGGCGGGCGGCCGCGCGGGTGCTGGCCTGGGAGGAGGCCGTGCGGCACTGGCAGGCGGCCCTCGAGAACTGGGGGGACGAGGACGTTCCGCTGCGCGCCTCGGTGCTCGAGCGGCTGGGCGACGCCATGTACAGCTCGGGCCTCGACCAGGATGCCGGTCGCGACGCGCTCGAGGAGGCCCTGCGTCTGCACACCAGGCTCGGCGACGAGATGCGCGCCGCCAAGGTGCACGGCCGACTCGGCCGCGCCCTGGGCGGAATGCCGCCGATTTTCACCGACATCCCGACGGCGCTCGAGCACTTCGGCAAGGCGGAGGAGATCTTCACGCGAGCGGATGAGCGGGGGCCGCTCGGCGTGCTGTTGATCAGCGCGGGCTCGGCGCTCTACATCGCGGGAAGGCTCGAAGAATCGCTCGCGATCTGCCGGCGGGCCGTCGCGCTGGCCGAAGAGCTCGAGAGCGATGCCCTGCTGGCAGCCTCGTACATGACCCTCGCCTGCACCACCCAACAGCTCGGCCTGATCGCCGAGGCCGCCGACGTCGCCGAAACTGCGCTCGAGATCTCGACCCGGGAGGGTCTGGGGCTCATCGCCACCCTCTCGGCGAGCATCGCGAGCGCGACGCGGGTGCTCGATCCGGGCTCGTCTCTCCCGCTGACCGAGCGGGCGCTGGCCCGGCTGCGAGCCACCCAATCGCCGATCCAGCGCTCCAATCTCGTGGTGATTCACGCGACCGCCCTGGCGAGGGCGGGGCGGCTCGAAGAGGCGAGAGCGCTGCTGCCGGACCTCCTCGACTACGCCATGGGCGAAGACGAGCCGCGCGCCTACTTCGACTGGGACGAGGCGGAGAAGGGGCTCATCCCCAAGCTCGAGAGGATGCGCGCCGGCGGCGCCCTCGGGATGGTGCTCGCCCAGGAGTGCCTCCTCGGCTGGATCCTGCGCCGCAAGGGGGACCACGAGGGGGCCGCACGCTGCTACCTCGAGCTGCTCGCGCTCGCCGAGGAGCAGAAGGACGAGTGGCACAGCGGGTGGATCCTCGCCGATCTCGCCGTCCTCGAGGCGGGTCTCGGGAACCTCCCGGACGCCGAGCGCCACGTCGCGCGGCTGCGCGAGATCCTCGAGGGCCCCGAAGACTGGCGCGGCATGACCGGCCAGCTCGCCCAGGCGGAGGGAGCGGTGGCGGCAGCGCGCGGCGACCTGGTCGGGGCCGCGGCCGCCTTCGAGCGCTCACTCGAGATCTTCACCCGCTACGGAGTGCCCTTCGAGGAAGCCGAGACCTGGTTCGTGTGGGGCAGCGCCCTCCAGGCCGCGGGCCAGCGGCCGGCGGCCCTCGAGAAGATCGACCACGCTCTCGAGATCTATCGCCGCATCGGCGCCAGCGCGCAGTGGCTCGAGCGGGCACTCGCTCTCAAGATGCGTGCCCAGGGCAGCGAGTCGAGCAACGTCAAGGCGTCCATCGCCATCGTTGCGGCCAGCGTCGAGGCCAAGCGTCCCAGCATGAGCCTGGCCGCCGGCCAGGACGGCACGGTGACGCTCATGTTCAGCGACATGCACGACTACACCGGCATGATGGAGCGGCTCGGCGACCGCAAGGCCCTCGAGGTGGTGGCGGCGCACAACTCGATCGTGCGCACCCACTGCGAGGCCCACGGCGGCTACGAGGTGGAGCTGCGCGGCGATGGCTTCCTGGTGGCCTTCCCCACCCCGCAGTCCGGCGTGCGCTGCGGCATCGCACTCCAGCAGGCCTTCGCCGAGTACAGTCGAGCGCATCCCGAGCAGCCCCTCGCGGTACGCATTGGCCTGCACACGGGCCAGGCCATCCGCGACGCAGACAAGTTCTTTGGCCGGACGGTGATCCACGCCTTCCGCATTGCGGACTTGGCAGAGTCGCAGGAGATCCTGATCTCTGGGGACGTGCGCTCCGCGCTCGCCGCCCGCAGTGGCTTCCGCTTCGCCGACGAGCGCAGCGTCACGCTCAAGGGCTTCAGCGGCGAGCACCCGATCGCGCGGGTGGAGTGGAGCTAGCGGCCGCTGCTCTGCAGCACGCGGTAGCAGAGCATCTTCGATAGGTTGAGCAGCAGCTGCGCGGCAACCTCGGCGTCGCTCGCGATGGCCTTGCGCAGCGTACCCTCGCTGAGGCTCAGCACCCGCCCGTCCGTGGCGGCGTAGACGTCGGCGGCCCGCGGACGCTCGAGCAGGAAGGCCATCTCGCCGAACACGTCGCCCGGCGAGAAGACGCGCACCAGCTCGCCGTCGACCTTTACTTCGAAGGTGCCCTCGAGCACCACGAACATGTTGCGCGCCACGCCGCCCTGCTTGAGGATGCGGTCGCCGGCGCTGCAGCGGATCAGGTTGCTCTTGCCGAGGGCTCGTGCGGCCTCATCCTCGGACAGGCCGTCCAGGGCCGATAGCCGATTCTGCGCCAGCTCGCCCAGAGCCTGGTGGACCTCCCCGAGGTAGCGGCCCGGCGCACTCAGGCGTTGGCTCGTGACCCCGCTCGAGTCGACCAGCCGCTCGACGCAGTCGGGAATCCGCGCGTCGTCCCCGTAGTCGCGCGCGGTCGCCGCGCTGGGCGACCCGATGCGCCGCAGGTATTCGACGTCCTCCACCACCGTCACGATCGGGATCAGGTAGCCCGACTCGGCGCTGTTGACGTTCTTCTTGGCGTAGGTGCGAGAGCCGCGGCCGACGTACGTGCTCAGCAGGTGCGGCTCGCAGGCTCCGAACACGAGCTGGATGCGGTTGTCCTGCGTGAACCACGCGGACGACTGGCCCAGCTGCTGGAACACCTCGCTCCCGCGCAGGCGCGGCACCACCATGCCCCGCTCGCCCACCGCCAGCGCCTCGAGGGGCAGCTCCTTCAGGAAGGGTTCGAGCTGGTAGTGCTCGATCAGACGCTCGGTGAAAGGGGCGTCGCCGCCCCAGTTGATGCGGTGGGTCGCCACGACCGCGCCGTCCTCGGCCGCGTACCAGATGCGCGCCGTCGCGTCCTCGGGCTCGACCAGGCGCCGGTTCTCGTGGTCGGCGGCCGCGCCGTAGCGGCCCATCTCCTCGACGTAGACGTCGTAGCGAAAGCGGTAGACGGCCTGCTTCTCTTCCTCGGTCTCGGCCAGATACATCCCGGAGCGGATCATCGAGGGCATTGTAAGCGATCGCCCGAATCGGCACCCAGGGAGCGAAAGGCGGTAGAATTCTCGCCGTGCTTTCCGCAGTCCAGCTCGGCAGCAGCGGCCTCCAGGTTTCGCCGCTCATTCTCGGAACCATGAACTTCGGGCAGCCCGGTCGGGGCCATCAGGGCGACTGGACCCTGGGGCCCGACGACGCGCGCCCCATCTTCAAGGCGGCTCTCGACAACGGCCTCTTCACCTTCGACTGTGCCGACGTGTACGGCGTCGGCGCGTGTGAAGAGGTGGTCGGCGGTCTGCTGCGGGAGCTCACTTCGCGCGAGAGCTACGTGCTGGCCACGAAGGTCGCCATGCCCATGGCCTTCGCTCCCAACCAGGGCGGGCTCTCGCGCAAGCACGTCCTGGAGGGCGTCGACGCGAGCCTTCGGCGCCTGGGCCACGACTACGTCGACCACCTGGTGATTCACCGACATCCCCACGCCGTGCCGCTCCAGGTCGAGGTGCCCATCGAAGAGACGCTGGAGGCGCTGCACGATGTGGTGAAGGCCGGTAAAGCGCTCTACCTCGGTGGCTCCTCGATGTTCGCCTGGCAGTTCGTCGAGCTGCAGCTCACCGCCGAGAAGAACGGCTGGACGAAATTCGTCTCCATGCAGAACCACTACAACCTGATCTACCGCGAAGAAGAGCGGGAGATGAACGCCTACTGCGCGAAGTCGGGAATCGGGCTCACCCCCTGGTCGCCGCTTGCCCGGGGCATCCTGGCCGGATCCTACAAGGGGGGCATCGAGAAGGGTTCGACGGCTCGCTCCCAGGGTGCAGACCAGAAGAGGACCGAGGCACTCTACCGGGGTGAGATGGACTTCAAGATCGCCGAGCGAGTCGTCGAGGTCGCCGACCGGTACGGCAACACACCGGCGCAGATCTCGGTCGCCTGGCTGATGAACAAGCCCGAAGTCACAGCCCCGATCGTCGGCGTGTCCCGAGTGGCGCAGTTGGAACAGCTGGTCGGTGCGGCCGAGATCAGCCTCGATGAAGCGGATGTGACCTATCTCGAGGAGCTCTACCGTCCCGTCGACAACCTGCTCTGCCTCGGCTTCTCCTAGCCGCTGCTGCATCGCAGACCCACAAGACGCTACGAATCAGCTCTCCTGACGCTCCGTGACGAGGGCGCGGAAGCGCACGAATCGCTCGTCGTCCGCTGACACGATGCGCTCGAGCCAGCCGACCGTGTAGGCCGCGTCGAAGTCGGGCCCCTGGGCGAGGAGCACCTCGTGCAGATCGCGCCAGTCCTTGTCGCGGGCGAAGAGCACCTTGAAGGTTGCCAGGTCCTCGGCGCTGAGGATCACGATCCGCTCCGCGCCGAAGGGCACTGTTCGGCGCTTCTCCATGCACGACTCGTGCAGCTCAGTGTACGAGAAGAACAGGTCGAGCGGGGTCCCGTCCCACGCGAGGCGTACCTGCTGATCTCGTTCGAGCGCGCGGCGCAGGTTGGAGCTCGGCGGCTCGACGCCGAGCGGCAGGAGCCCTTCGAGCACGCGGTCGAAGGCGCTGGCCGGGAGGAACACGTTGATGTCGACGTCCCGCGTGCCACGCGGCGTGGCGTAGTAGGCCAGTGCGATCGCGCCACCGAAGGCGTGGGGCACTTCCGCCTCTTCCAAGGAGCGGGCCAGCAGGGCGACCTTCTCGTCCAGCAACATCACGAGGCCCTGCGTTCGGGCCGGACAGCGAAGCGCGGGAAGCGGGCGGCCGCAGGCTCGCGTACGGGCTCGCGCGAACGGGCGATCGTGTCGTAGAGCCGGAGCACGTCACGCAGGGTGCGGCCGCGTTCCTCGTCGCTGGCGCCGATCCACTCGATCACGTCCGCCAGCTCGTCGGGGACGGGCGTGCTGGCCCCATCCTCCAGCTGTCCGCGAAGCACGGTCGCCAGCACCGGATCGATGCGTGCGCCCCGTCTCAGCCGGGCGATCAGCGCGCGGGGGTCTGCACTGGTGGGCTCGACGCGAACACCCAGCTCGACGGCGCGGGCGCGCAGGGCGTTGCGATCGAACCGGCCGCTCGAAGCCGCCTCTGCTCGGTCGAGGAGCTCGTCTCTCAGGGCGCCCCGGAAGCTCGCCAGCGTTCGCGAGCGGGGGCCGCGCGGGGTGCTGTAGGCCTCCCGGATCTCGACGCGGCCCGTCTTGCGAACGTAGAGATACGCCATAGTGCCCGGTAGACTACTATATTAGTGAATAGTAGCCACTATTCACACTAGGTCTCCCCTGGGGAGGTGAGATGCAGAAGAACGGGAGCTCGGGGCCAGAATCGCTCCACCGCTCGCACACTTAGGGGGTCGTGAAGACCTGGACGACCTGGTGCACCCAGATCGGGATCAGCGTGGCCCAGTAGGCCGTCATCCAGGTGAGGCCGACGAGACCTCCCCACGAGGCTGCGTCCGTCGCACGGTTCCACTCGTAAAGGGATTTCTGCAGATGGCTCGCGATGAGCTCTCGGGTCACGCGCGCATTCGGCTCACCCGTCTCATCGCGCTTCCGGGCATCCGCTCGCAGCACGCGCAGATGGTTGAGCTGCCACGGCAGGTACGCGAGGCCGAAGAGCAGGTTCAGTTGCAGGAGCGTCTCCCGGCTTCCGAGCGCGTCGACAGTCAAGTAGAGGTATGCGCTGGCGATCA
>Ga0255057_10000932_pt1 | contig 16872 bp, 14 predicted proteins | sample Cases_109_6_MG_FD_189022 | JGI IMG/M metagenome (GOLD analysis project Ga0255057, IMG submission 189022) | Seawater microbial communities from Amundsen Gulf, Northwest Territories, Canada - Cases_109_6 | ecosystem: Environmental > Aquatic > Marine > Gulf | place: Canada: Northwest Territories... | reverse complement strand
GAAGTCGACCGCTCCGTCCTCGGTGACGATGGGGTCCGGGAACCCGGGGACGCCGTTGTCGCGCATGCATTGCGAGAAGCCCATCAGGCGGGCCTCGTCGCCGGCGATCGCGTCCTGGCCGGCGAGCGTGGTCGTGGTCTCGTCTTGGAGACTTGCAACACCGCTGTCGTCTGGCCCGCCGCAGGCGGCGGTGATCAGGGCGAGGGCCGCGAGGAGAAGGATCAACCGTCTCATCGCGACAACGCTATGGCCAGTTCTCAGATATCGCGGGCGCCTGGGACCACCTCTGATGTGGTTCCAAGCGCACGCGATGCTCGTAGTGCGGGCGGAGGGATTTGAACCCCCACGGCCTTTCGGCCACCAGGTCCTAAGCCTGACGCGTCTGCCAATTCCGCCACGCCCGCGTCTCACCGATTGTTGCAGAGGCAGGTTCGGTAGGGTTCAACGCATGGAGTACGAGATCAAGACCATCGAACGCGAAGAGCTGAAGAGCAAGCTCGACGCCGGTGAAGACTTCAAGCTGATCATGGCGATGCACGAGTGGGGCTTTCGCGTCGCTCACATCCCCGGGTCTCTCCACTACAACACTGTGGAGGAGGCGCAGCAGGAGCTCGATGTCGACGACGAGATCGTCGTTTACTGCACCGATCCGGCCTGTGTGGCGAGCCAGTTCGCTTATCAATGGCTTGTCGAGGGTGGTTACAACAACGTGCGCCGCTACGCCGGTGGGCTGTCCGACTGGGCGGCGGCCGGATACGAGCTCGAGGGCGAGTCAGGTAGTGACGCCACCGGGGGAGCGTTCTTCTTCCCGCAGGAGCTTGTCGATAAGAAACGCGGCGAAAGCCCCCAGTGAGGAGGCTCTCGTGGGTCGCGCGGGAATCGAACCCGCAACCTTGAGCTTAAGAGGCTCCTGCTCTGCCTAGTTGAGCTAGCGACCCGTCCAGAAGACTATCAGTCGAATCAACGCATCGACTCACACGGAACCTGTCACACCTGCCGCTCATGCTGGTGCAATGAGCCTCAAATTCTGTCCTCGGTGCAGTCGCAACAGGCCGGTGGATGTCTTCGGATTCCGAGACAAGGCGCATACGGGGCGCCAGTCCTACTGTCGCGACTGCTCGAATTCTGCATGGCGCGACTGGTACAGCGTCGAAGAAAACCGCGAGCACCACCTCGAGCTGGTGGCGGAGAGAAAGCGGAGGCGGTTCGCTCGCAATCGAGCAATCGTTCGGAGAGCCACGAGTCGCCCTTGTCCTGACTGCGGAGGGTCGTTCCCATCCGAGGCCATGGACTTCGACCACACCGGTCCGAAGCGCGATGAGGTGTCGCGTCTTGTCTACAACGCCGGGACGTCGGAGTTGCTGGCCGAGATACAGCACTGCGAGGTCGTCTGTGCCAACTGTCACAGGATCCGGACGGCGCGGCGAGCGGCCGGGCTCAGCGCAACCGCCGATGACACGGCACGAGGATTACCCTCTGACAATCGGGCTGTAGCGCAGCTTGGCAGCGCGCCGCGTTTGGGACGCGGAGGTCGCCGGTTCAAATCCGGCCAGCCCGACGCAATGGCACGTAGATCGTTTCTTCTCGACGAACAACTGGGCGAATACATCGCCGCCCACGTCCCGCGCCCCGACGAGCTCGAGCAGGAACTGATCGAGGAGACCTCCCACCTCGAGATGGCCGGCATGCAGATCGGCCCCGAGCAGGCCGCCTTCCTCCGCTTCCTCGTAAAGGTGAGCGGAGCCCGACGCATCCTCGAGATCGGGTCCTTCACCGGGTACTCCGCCCTGGCCATGGCATCTGCCCTCTCCGAGGACGGAACCCTGGTTGCACTCGACCGGAGCGAGGAGTGGACCGCCATCGCCAGGAAGTACTGGGACAAGGCCGGGCTCGCCGATCGCATTGACCTCCGCATCGGCGACGGCGCCGAGTCTCTCGCCGCCATGCCCGAGGAGCCGACCTTCGATCTTGCCTTCATCGATGCCGACAAGCCCGGCTACCCGGCGTATCTGGAGCTCGTCGTGCCCCGGCTGAACGCCGGAGGCATTCTCGTCGCCGACAACACCCTCCGGCACGGCGTTGTCGCCGACCCGAGTGAGACGTCGGAATCCATCGAGGCCGTCCGCCGTTTCAACGACGAGATCTTTTCGGACGACCGGCTCGAAGCCCAGCTTCTTCCCCTGTTCGATGGTTTGACGGTCGCCGTCAAGCAGTGAGTCAAAGCCAGGCACGGGTAACCTTCCCACCCCTTCGCGGGTGTAACTCAATGGCAGAGTTCCAGCCTTCCAAGCTGGCCATGCGGGTTCGATCCCCGTCACCCGCTCGCAGGTTCGCCCCCGTAGCTCAACTGGATAGAGCAGCGGACTTCTAATCCGCAGGCTGCACGTTCGAATCGTGCCGGGGGTACAGCGTGAGGCGGATCGGGTTGTCGCGGCGCGGTGATCAGTGCTTGCTGAGGAGCTCGCTGTTCGCTCGCCGCCGACTGCCTGGTCGTAACGCCGGCGAATCGAAAGCGATTCGGTCACTACCATCCCCACGCTTGGTGGGCGTAGCTCAGCCTGGTTAGAGCGCCTGGTTGTGGTCCAGGAGGTCGCGGGTTCAAATCCCGTCGCTCACCCCAAGACAGGAGAATCCGTGAATACCGAAATCAACGAGACGGGCCGCTTCGAGCGCACTCTCACGATCACGCTCGACGAGTCCGAGCTCGAGGACGCCAAACAGAAGGCAGCCCGACACATGTCCAAGGACATGAAGATCAAGGGGTTTCGACCCGGCAAGGCTCCCTATCAGATGGTGGAGCGCGCAGTCGGCGCCGACCAGATTCGCACCCACGCCATCGAGGACGCAATGCCCGAGATCGTCTCCGCCGCCATCGACGAGGAGGAGCTCGAGCCGGCCACCGTCCCCGCGATCACCGCCATCAGGGACGGCGACGACGGCGGCGTCGAGATCGACGTCGTGATCACCTTGTGGCCGACCCTCGATGCGATCCCCGACTTCACCGGCCGCAAGGTCCAGGTCGAGCCGCCAACCGTCGACGACGAGGAGATCGACCGACAGATCGAGGCTCTCCAGAACCAGTTCGCCGACCTCGAAGACGTCAACCGACCGGCCATCGCCGAGGACTACGCCCTCATCAACGTCAGCGCCCGCACCGGCGACACCGAGATTGAAGAGGCCGCCGCAAACGATCTGTTGTACGAGGTCGGATCGCAGAGCTTCATCCCCGGCCTCGACGAGGTCCTGATGGGCGCGGCCCCCGGCGCTATCGCCGAGGGCGAGGGGACGCTGCCGGCCGGGTTCACCGATCACGGCGGCGAGACGGTCACGCTCCGAGCGCTGGTCAAGGAGGTCAAGGTCAAGCGGCTCCCCGACGTCACCGATGAGTTCGTCGCCGAGGTCACCGAGTTCGACACCGAGGCAGAGCTCCGGACCGAGCTTGAACAAAGCATCCTGACCGTCAAGAGGCAGAACGCTCAGGCCATGTTCGAGAGCCGGGCGATCGAGGAGTTCGTCGCCGACCTCGACATCGACCTCCCCGAGGCGTTGATCGACGCCGAGTCCGAGGCCCGCATCCGCAGCCTCTTCGAAGGGCTCCAACAAGACGGGATCAGCTTCGACGACTACCTCAACATCATCGGCCAGACCCCCGAGACGTTCACCGAGACGATACGCGCCCAATCCGTATCAGCCCTCTCGACACGGATCCTCCTGGAGGGCATCATCGCCATCGAAGGTATCGAGGTCGAAGAAGCCGAGTACGACGAGGCGGTCGAAGCCCTTGCCGCGAATGCAGATGGCAGCGTCGATGAGGTCAAGACCGCCCTTGAGTCGAGTGGTCAAAAAGAAGTGCTAACCGGTGATATCCTCCGCAGGAAAGCGCTGGAGCGGATCGCGGATGCGGCCGAGCCGGTGGACTCGGAAGGGAACGCCGTCGATCTAACGTTCGAACCCGTTTCTTCCGATGATCAACTAGGAGAGGAGGCCCTCGCCAGCACCAGTGGCGAGGAGTGATATGAGCTATCTAGTCCCAACGGTTGTCGAGCAAACCCCCCGAGGTGAGCGTGCGTTCGACATTTACAGCCGACTGCTGAAAGACCGGATCGTGTTCCTCGGGACCCCGATCGACGACGGAGTGGCCAACATCATCATGGCCCAGCTGTTGCACCTCGAGGGTGAGGATCCCGACAAGGACATCGCCCTGTACATCAACTCCCCAGGAGGGTCGACCTACGCCCTCATGGCGGTCTACGACACGATGCAGTTCATCAAGCCGGACGTCGCGACCTACTGCATGGGCCTCGCCGCCTCTGCGGCGGCGGTGCTGTTGGCCGGTGGCGCCCACGGCAAGCGCTTTGCGCTGCCGCACTCGCGGATCATGGTGCATCAGCCCCACGTCTCCGGTGTTGCCGGTCAGGCAACGGACATTGAGATCCACGCCAAAGAGATCTTGAAGACTCGCCAGGAGATCAACGAGATTCTTGCCCTGCACACAGGCAGGGACATTGACGTTGTGTCCGAAGACACCGATCGCGACTTTTGGCTCAGTGCCGCAGAGGCGGTCGACTACGGTGCTGTCGACATCGTCCTGCAAGGACGTCAACTCGAAGCCGTCGCCGGGTAGGGAGGGGCCTCTGTGGCCAAATACGAGGGAACCGAGCTCCTGAAGTGCAGCTTCTGCGGTAAGTCGCAGAAGCAGGTGAAGAAGCTGATCGCGGGCCCCGGGGTCTATATCTGCGACGAGTGCGTCGATCTGTGCAATGAGATCATCGATGAGGAGCTGACGGCGACCGAGGAGATCTCGTTCACCGAGCTGCCGAAGCCGTACGAGATCTTCGACTTCCTCGACCAGTACGTGGTCGGCCAGGACCATGCCAAGAAGATCCTCGCCGTTGCGGTGTACAACCACTACAAGCGGGTGCGAGCGGGGCAGCGGGCGACCGACGACGAGGTCGAGCTGCAGAAGTCGAACATCCTCCTCGTTGGGCCAACCGGATCTGGCAAGACCCTCCTGGCCCAGACCCTCGCCAGGCTGCTCAACGTCCCCTTCGCCATTGCCGACGCCACGGCGCTCACCGAGGCCGGCTACGTCGGCGAGGATGTGGAGAACATCCTGCTCAAGCTGATCCAGGCCGCCGATTTCGACATCAAGCGTGCCGAGCAGGGGATCATCTACATCGACGAGATCGACAAGATCGCCCGCAAGGCAGAGAACCCGTCGATCACACGCGACGTATCCGGTGAAGGGGTGCAGCAGGCGCTGCTGAAGATCCTGGAAGGGACGCTGGCCTCGGTACCGCCCCAGGGTGGCCGCAAGCATCCTCATCAGGAGTTCCTCCAGCTGGACACCACCAACATGCTCTTCCTGTGCGGCGGCGCCTTCGCCGGGCTCGAGGATGTGATCGTGTCGAGGATCGGGAAGAACACAGTCGGCTTCGGCGCCGAGATGCGCTCCGCCGAAGAGGTCCGGCCCTCAGAGATCATCTCAGAGGTCTTGCCCGAGGATCTGCTCGCGTATGGCCTGATCCCCGAGTTCATCGGCCGGCTCCCGGTCATCGCCACCGTCGACGACCTCGACGTCACGGATCTAATCCGGGTGCTGACCGAGCCAAAGAACTCCCTGGTCAAGCAGTACGCCAAGTTCTTCGAGATGGATGGCGTCGAGCTCATCGTCACCGAAGAGGCGCTCGACGCCATCGCCCATCAGGCGATGACCCGCGGGACCGGTGCCAGAGGCTTGCGGGCCATCATGGAGGAAGTCCTTCTCGACACCATGTACGAACTGCCCTCGCGGTCCGACGTAGCACGAGTCGTCATCGACGAGCAGGTGGTGCGCGACCGGGTGAACCCCACGCTCGTGCCGATCTCCGATCTGTCCTCCGCCGACCTGCCGGAGGAACGCTCGGCGTGAGACGGCTCATCCTCCTGGTGGCGCTGTTCGGTTTTGTGCTGGCCGCCTGCGGCGGCAACTCCTCCAATCTCGATGAGACCAGCTGGGACTTCTTCGCCTACGACATCGGTGATGAGGTCGTAGACAAGCTCGAGGGCACGTCGCCCACCGTCGCCTTCGAAGGGGATGTCGTATCGGGCTTTGATGGATGCAATGATTTCACCGGCAGCTACGAGATCTCATCTGGCAACATGATCGTGATCGGCCCTCTAGCATCGACCCAGAAGGCCTGTGAGGGCGACGTTTTGGCGCAGGCCGATGTGATCCTCTCCATCATCTCTGATGCGTTTCTCTTCGAGAAGACGACCGATAGCGAGCTCTTCATCCGTACTGAGAATGCACGCTTCGTTGGGTACGCAGAGCACCACGACGAGTGAGCCGCTACCGGTTCACCTAGGCCCCTTCACCGTCCGACCCGCTTTCCACACGTGAGTCACGCGATCTCGATCGCCCCAGCCTGAGTTGTCGACCAAAGGGTCGAAGTCGATGGCGATCACGTCGGCGTCGTAGCCGGCGACGAGCTGACCCGAACGCGGGCCCTGCGGTCCGAGGGTGAGCGGCCCAGTGGCGGTTGCCGCCTCGATGGCTTCCAGGGCGCTGAGCCCCGCGTCCTGGAGATGCTTGATCTCCAGGCCGTTGCGGCCGTAGCTGTCCCCGGAGATGAAGATGTCCGTCCCGGCGGCAATCTTGACGCCGGACGCGACCGCCAACTTGAGCGCCTCGGCATGGCGGTCGGCGATGAACACGGCCTTCTCGTAGGCGTACCGGGGGAGGATGCCCTCCATACCCAAGAGCTGATCCAAGATAAATCGGGTGGGAACGAGGATCGCATCCTGCTCGATCATGAGCCGCGCTGCTTCCTCGTCGAGATAGGACCCGTGCTCGATCGTCCTCACACCGGCCTTGAGCGCCGCCATGATCCCGGCTTTCCCGTGGCAGTGAGCGGCGACGACCCGCTCGGCGCGGCCGGCCTCCTCGACGATCGCACGGAGCTCCTCGTGGGAGAACTGCTGGTGCATCGGATTGTCCATCTCGGAGATAACGCCGCCGGAGGCGTGGATCTTGATGACGAGAGCGCCCTTGCGCAGTTGGAGGCGCACCCCTTTGAGGCATTCGGGTACCCCGTCGCACATGTATCCGAACCCGCCGCCGTCCTGCACCCAGTCCAGCGGGACTCCGTGGGTGTCGCCGTGGCCTGCTGTGGCCGACAGGGTGTCGCCGGCGCCGTAGATGGTGGGGCCCGGGATCGTCCCGTCGGCGATCGCCGGCTGCATCATGAGACCGATGCCGCCCAATTCGCGCACGGAGGTGACGCCGCCCTCGAGGGTGCGCCGCACATCGGCCGTGGCTCGGCTGGCCTGGGTCACCGGATTCGCCTTGGCCCACATCTCCGGATCGGCAGAGGGCTCGCCCATGAAGTGGCCGTGGCATTCCCATAGGCCGGGCATGACGGTTGGGACCGACACCACCTCGTCGGCGGTAGGGGCGCCCGCCGACGGACCGGCGTAGGCGATCTCGACGCCATCGATGACTACGGAGCCTGGAGCGACCGGCTCACCGCGCCCGGGGATCAACAGTTCGGCGTCGATGCGGGTGGTCATGCGCCAGAGCGTAGTTCCCCCTTCAATCGCACGTGCATACACGCAGCCTGAGAGCGTTCGTATGCACGCGCGACGCGAGATGCGACGCGAGAGCTCGCTAACTGGGCCTACTTATCAAAACTGACTAGTCAGTTTGTGATGCCACTGACTGTGTCTCGACGGCCACCTGCTGTAGCCATATAGTGATTGTGAGGCTGAAAGTCATGTGGGGGACCGCCTCCGGTCCAGCTCGGGTGACGGGAAGGTCGGTGGCGTCAGGAAGACTTCAGCCAGCAGGGGGAGTGGTGGAGCGGGGTCGGGACCCTTAGGGGTTCCGGCCCTCGCATTTTGGCAGCCCTCCGGGCTGCCGTACCTCGTATTACGTACTCGGTATCACGACTTTGGCAGCATCTCCGAGTCGAACGAGCTCTCCTGACTCCACAGCATCCAGCCCACCCCCATGGCTTCGGCTGCCTCGATGCTCTCTCTCACCTGGGCCGCCGAGTGGGCGAATGCCTGGAGCCACGGTCTCACCAACGCCCCGCCGGTCGCTTTCGGGAGACCGCTGCCAAGGGCATCGCTGACCACGATCCCGGGATGGTCGTTCGGGCGCTCCAGGTTTCGCCAACCGCTTCCGTAGTGGCTCGGGTAGATCATCGGGCTGATGGCATCGGTCGCGCTCGACAGATCGGTGACCCGCTGCCCGATCCCCTGATCGTTGCTCGTCGACATGATGATCCCGAAAATGTCAGCAGAGACGACGCACCCCTCCTGGTGGATGGTCTCCGCAGCCTGGCTCAGGAAGGTCGAGATCGTCCGAACCCGCAACTCCTCGTCGATTGGCTGTGACCAGGCGATGTTCCCGATGTCGCCGTCGGCCGGGAACCGGACGTAGTCGAACTGGATTTCATCGAACCCAAGCTGGCACGCCTCGACGCCAAGGGCGATGGGGTACTCCCAAGAATCCGGGTTGGTCGGGTCGACCCAGGCCTGGCCGGCGGCGTCGACCCAGATCTCACCGTCGATGTCACGAATGGCGGTGTCCGGGAAGTTGCGGGCGCGCGGCGCATCCTGGAAGCTGACGATCCGGGTGATCGTGTACAGGTCGAGCTCCTTGGCCTGCGCCAGCACGCTCGGCGCGTTGTAGACGATGCGCATCGCCGCACCCGGTACCCCCGACTCGTAGCGGACCGCACCCTTCTCGTTCTTGGTGTCGAACACGAACGTGTTGACCACCGAGCCTTCCGCCAGCGCCAGCAGGCTGTCGTAGCGCTCGACATCGCCGGCGGCGGCTGGGCTGATCCGCATCCCTCTCACCACGAACGGCTCGAGGACGGCCTCGAGCGAACGCTGTCCTTCCTCGAGCGGGACCTGGATAGTGCTCCACCCCGGCCGGCCCACCTCGACCAGTCCCGGCTGGGCGGAGGCGAGCTCGAAGGCACCATCGAGGTCGGTTGTTGTTGCCTGGTCTCCGCTCCTGACCAGGACGCCCGGGATCCCGTCACCATCAGGGTCGACTACCAGGCCGAATACGACGATGGGGCTCAGCGCGACCCGCGTCTCGTCAGCGTCGGGAGTCGCAATGGTCTTGATCGCTCGATGGAACCCCGAGGCCGTTGCCTCGATCTCGGCCGGCAACCGGAGCGACAGCTCGACGGTGCCGTCGGACCCGGTGACATGCTCGTCATCACCGACGATGACCGTCGCTCCTTCGAGGGCTTCCCCGTTGCCGACCACCGAGACCACCACGGTCTCCGCCCCGTTGAGGAATCGGTAGCCGATGACGGCGACCGCGGACACCAGCAGCACGACGGCGAGGACCCGAGCACCCTGTGACAGCCGCGAAGGCTCACTGTCTTCGGGTCGGGATCGGCGCCGGCGCCCCATGCGTTCGGTCCGTCGCATTGACTCGATTCTATGGGCCTGCCCGGCCTCTCGACAGCCCCGTGGCGCCGGGTAGACTTCCGGCCCCTTGGAGGACCCTGCTGCGATGACCGAGAGGCACGATGAAGGCAACGTACGACCCCGCTGCGGTCGAAGCGCGCTGGTACACCACCTGGGAGGACGCCGGCGCCTTCAAGCCTGAGACAAACCCCGACGGTCAGCCCTATTCAATCGTCATCCCCCCTCCAAACGTCACCGGCAGCCTGCACATGGGCCACGCCCTCGACCTGTCCATCCAGGATGCGTTGATCCGCCGCAAGCGGATGCAGGGCTTTGCCGCCCTGTGGGTTCCCGGTACCGATCACGCCGGGATTGCCACCCAGAACGTCGTCGAGCGCGAACTCGCCAACGAGGGGATGACCCGCCACGACCTGGGCCGGGAGGCTTTCGTCGAGCAGGTGTGGGCCTGGAAAGAGGCGTCCGGAAACCGGATCACCCAGCAGATGCGCACGATGGGCTTCTCCCCGGATTGGGACCGCGAGCGGTTCACGATGGATGAGGGCTTGTCGGCCGCCGTTCGCAAGGTGTTCGTCGACCTGTATCACCAGGACCTGATCTACCGGGGCAACCGGATCATCAACTGGTGCCCGCGCTGCAACACGGCCATCTCGGACATCGAGGTCGACCACGAGGACGAGATCGGGGAGCTCAGCTACATCAACTACCCGTTCGTCGACGGCGATGGGCACGTCACAGTTGCCACGACCCGCCCCGAGACCATGCTCGGAGACACTGCCGTTGCCGTCCACCCCGACGACGAGCGCTATCGCGACGCCGTCGGAAGAACGGTCCTTTTGCCGATCCTGGACCGGGAGATACCCGTCATCGCCGACGAGGCGGTCGAGATGGATTTCGGGACCGGCGCGGTCAAGGTCACCCCTGCTCACGACCCGCTCGACTTCGAGATCGGCCAGCGCCACGGGCTCGAATCGATCCAGGTCATCGACACCGGGGCGAGGATCACCGACGCGGGAGGCCCGTTCCGTGGCCAGGACCGCTTCGAAGCGAGGGAGGCCGTGCGCCACGAGCTGAAGAACCGCGGCTATATCGAGCGCGTTGAGGACCACCACCACTCGGTCGGCCACTGCTCCCGCTGTGGCACGGTGGTCGAGCCGATGCTGTCGCTGCAGTGGTTCGTGAAGGTGGAGCCCCTCACCCTCCCGGCGATGGAAGCGATCACCGAGGGGCGCAGCCGATTCATCCCCAAGCGGTGGGAGAACAACTACCTGCGCTGGATGGAGAACCTCCGGGACTGGACGATCAGCCGCCAGCTGTGGTGGGGCCATCAGATCCCCGCCTGGTACTGCGACGACTGCGACGAGACCATCGTCGCCATGGAGACACCGGAACGGTGCACCGCCTGCGAATCAACGTCGCTCACCCGCGACGAAGACGTCCTGGACACCTGGTTCTCCTCACAGCTGTGGCCGTTCTCCACGATGGGCTGGCCGGAGAAGACGGATGACCTGGCGACGTACTACCCGACCGACGTTCTCGTCACCGGATTCGACATCATCACCTTCTGGGTGTCGCGGATGCTCATGTCGGGGATCCATTTCACCGAGGACGAGCCGTTCACCGACATCGTCATCCACGGGCTCATCCGTACCGCCGACGGGCGGAAGATGTCGAAGTCGTTCGGAAACGCCCTGGATCCGCTCGAGCTTGTCGCCGAGTACGGCGCCGACCCGTTGCGGCTGGCGCTCCTCCAGAACTCACCCCTCGGCCACGACATCCCGTTCGACGAGCAATGGGTCGAAGCGACCAGGCGGTTTGGCAACAAGCTGTGGAACGCCCTCCGCTTCGCCGTCGACGTGATCGGGATCAGCGACGTGCCCTCGGTTGGCGGCTATCCCGAGCTCCCGGGCCCTGAGGATGCCTGGGTTCTGAGCCGGCTTGCGGCCGTGACCGATGAATTCAACCGCCTCTTCGACGAGTATCGGCTCGCCGAGGCATACGGCCTGCTCTACAACTTCGCCTGGTCCGAGGTGTTCGACTGGTATCTCGAGCTTGCCAAGACCCCCCTGCGCGACGAGGCCACCGCTACGGAGACCAAGGCCACCCTCGGTGTGGTGCTGCGTGACGTGCTGAAGCTGTACCATCCCGCCATCCCGTATCTCACCGAAGAGCTGTGGAGCGAGCTCGGAGACGGTGAGCTGCTCATCACCAACCCCTGGCCCGAGCCGCCAAAGGTTGACGGCCCCTCCGGGATGGAGACTATGCAGGACCTCATCGTCGGTCTCCGCCGGTTCCGCTCCGAGCATCAGATCAGCCCAAAGACGCCTATCCCGGTGACCATCGAGGATCCCGAGGGAGTGGTGGGGGACTGGTGGGCCGACCATCTCGCCGCCCTCGCCGCGGTCGAGGTCACCGCCGGCTCTGACGGGGCAGCGACGAGCCGGGTAGACGCGTCAGCGACGATCGTTGCAGGCCCCGTGCAAGCATTCATCGCCCTGGAAGGTCTCGTCGACGTTGGCGAAGAACGCGATCGGCTCGCCAAGGCCGTTGCCGCAACGACCAGCGACCTCGATCGGTCTCAGGCGAAGCTGGGCAACGCCGACTTCCGCGACCGGGCCCCCGCCGAAGTCGTCGCCACCGAAGAGCTCAAGGCCAAAGAGGCCAGGGCGAGGCTGGACAAGCTCGAGGCCCAGCTGGCCGAGCTCGGCTGAACCGTGACGGACGCTCCCGCTATCGAGGATCGTGCCCAGGCCGTTGCGTTCCTCGACGCCCGGATCGGCAGCGGGGCGCGGCCCGGTCTTGAGCGGATAACCGGCCTCGCGGAGTTCATGGGCGATCCGCAGCTTGCCTACTCGGTCATCCACATCGCCGGCACGAACGGCAAGACGACGGCGAGCCGGCTGGTGTCGGACATCCTCGGCGTCCACGGCTATCGGACCGGCACGTTCACCTCGCCTCACCTACATCGGGTCGAGGAGCGCTTCTCCATCGATGGCCAGACGATCTCACCCGAGGGATTCACCGAGGCGGTCTCGGACATCGCCTGGTTCGTCGAGGAGTACGAGCGCCGCAACGAGACCACCATCACCTATTTCGAAGTGGCGGCTGCCATTGCGCTGTCGGCCTTCGCCACCGCCGCTATCGACGTTGCGGTCATCGAGGTCGGGCTCGGCGGACGATGGGATGCAACCAACGTCGTCGTCTCCGACGTGGCTGCCATCACCGGGATCGCCCTCGACCACACCGAGTACCTGGGGGAGACGATCGGTGAGATCGCTGGCGAGAAGGCGGCGATCATCGACCAGGACGGCACGGTGGTTACCGGACCGCTCCCACCTGGGGCCGAAGGGCCGGTCACCGCGCGGGTTGCGGAGACCGACGCCCGCTGGTTCCGGTACGGAGACGACTTCTCGATCGAGTCCGAGACGCTGGCCGTCGGCGGCTGGGTCGCCGACATCGAAGGCATCTATGCCAACTATCCAGATCTGTATCTCCCGCTCCACGGTCGTCATCAGATCGTCAACCTGGCGACCGCGATCGCCGTTGCAGAAGTGTTCGTCGGTCATCGGCTCGAGGAGGACGCCCTGCGCGTCGCCGTCGGAGCCACCAGCCAGCCGGGCCGGGTCGAAGTCGTCCACCGGCATCCGCTGGTTATCGTCGACGGCGCCCACAACCAGCAAGGGGTGGAGGGGCTCGCCGAGGCACTGTCGGTCGAATTTCGCGACGAGGCGTATCAGTTGGTGGTTGGCCTGCGCGGAGCGCGATCGGCGGGGGAGGTCCTGGTACCACTGGAAGGGCAGATCGCCCATGTCTGGGCGACGGCTCCGGACGATCCCGCCGCCCAGTCTGCCGATGAAGTGGCCACAGCCGCCGCCGAGGTGCTCGGGGTCGAGTCGACGGTGGTCGAGGATGTAGCGGATGCGGTCGCCGCAGCGATCGAGGCGGCCGGCCCCAAGGGTGCGGTCGTGGCGACGGGATCGCTGTATCTGGCGGGTGAGGCGCGTGCCTCGCTGGTCGGCACCGACTCCGAGCCCTCCGGCGTGCACGTGCGCTACGAAGCCCCGGTCGTCATCGACGGGGAGGAAGAAGAATACGAGGAGGAAGAGGAAGAAGAGGAGTAGCTCAGTAACTCAGGGTCTGCCTGCGCTACTGCGCTACTTGGCTACTCAGCCGACGGGACTGATAGCCTGCACCGGCCATGGCATCTCAAGAAACCTTCATCATGGTCAAGCCGGACGGGGTCAGGCGTGGCCTTGTTGGCGAGGTCATCGGCAGGCTCGAGGCAAAGGGTCTACAGCTCGAAGCGATGCGGATGCTGACGATCGACACGAGCCTGGCCTCAGAGCATTACGCCGAGCACACCGAGCGTCCCTTCTTCGGCGATCTCGTCACCTTTATCACGAGCGGACCGGTCGTTGCGATGCGCTGGAGCGGCGAGTCGGCGGTAACGGTGGCCAGGACGCTGATCGGCGAAACCAATCCTGTCGAGGCGGCACCGGGGACGATTCGCGGCGACTTCGCGCTGGAGATCACCGAGAACATCGTCCACGGCTCGGACTCGCCGGCGAGTGCCGAGCGAGAGCTCGCCCTCTTCTTCGGCTGAAGACAGGACCCAAAAACCCGTGGATGGGTACACTCTTAGAACGCTCCCAGGTGACCTATGAACAATCTGCTGGCCCTCGCCGGTCGGGACATGGCCATCGACCTCGGAACCGCCAACACGCTCGTGTTCGTCCGCGGTCAAGGCATCGTTCTGAACGAGCCCTCGGTGGTGGCGATCAACACCCAAGACAACCGCCCCCTCGAGGTCGGAATGGCCGCGAAGCGGATGATCGGGCGTACCCCGTCGCACATCCAGGCCATCCGCCCCTTGCGCAACGGAGTGATCGCCGACTTCGACATCACCGAGAAGATGCTGCGCTACTTCATCGACAAGGTACACACCGGCCGCTTTGCGGCGCGACCCAGGATCGTCATCTGCGTCCCATCGGGCATCACCGCGGTTGAGCGCCGGGCGGTCGAAGAGGCGGCCTACCACGCGGGAGCGAGGCGGGCTTACACGATCGAAGAGCCGATGGCCGCAGCAATCGGCGTCGGTCTCCCCGTCCACGAGCCGACCGGATCGATGGTCGTCGACATCGGCGGTGGCACCACCGAGGTGGCGGTGATCTCGCTTGGAGGCATCGTCGTGTCGCGGAGCATCAGGATCGGCGGCGATGAGCAGGACAGCGCCATCATCGATTGGGTCAAGAAGGAATACAGCCTCATGCTCGGTGAGCGCACCGCAGAGCAGGTGAAGCTCGCCATCGGGTCGGCATGGCCCTATCCGGACGAGCCGGCGGCGGAGCTGCGAGGCAGAGACCTGGTTTCCGGTCTCCCAAAGACGATCGTGCTGTCGAGCCAGGACATAAGGGAAGCGATGGAGGAGCCGGTCCAGGCGATCATCGACGCCATCAAGTACACCCTGGACAAGACCCCGCCCGAGCTTGCCGCCGACATCATGGAGCGCGGCATCATCCTGGCGGGCGGGGGAGCCCTGTTGCGCGGGCTCGACCAACGGCTCGTGCACGAGACGGGCATGCCGATCGTGACCGCCGACCGCCCCTTGCAGAGTGTTGTGATCGGATCGGGTGCAGTGCTGGAGGAGTTCGATGTTCTGGGCAGCGTTCTTCATTCAACCGGCCGCTCGTGACGTGACGACGCCCGCGGGCTGATGCTCCCCTCAGGAAGACGGTTCGACCGCGTCACCGCGCTATTCCTGTCGCTGCTCGCGGCAGGCTTCATCATCGCCACCTTCGATGTGCGAACCAACGAGTCGGGTGTGGCGGACACGATGCGCGGCGGCACACAGACGCTGCTGGCACCGGTCCAACAGGGCGCCGACATGGTCATCTCGCCGGTCGTCGGATTCTTCGAGGGCATCTCCAATCTGGCCGGGCTGCGCGAGCAGAACGAGCGCCTCGAGAACGAGGTGCGCGAGCTCGAGCTGCAGCTTCGTGAGACCGCGGCGCTGCAGAGCCAGGTCGCCGAGCTGGAGGCGATCAACGATCTGGCGCCACCCCTCGAGCTCGCATCGGTCGCCGCCCGCGTCTATTCGTCCGGGGCGTCGTCGTACGACCACGTCCGCTACATCCTGAGAGGGTCCGATGACGGGATCGCTATCGGCCAGGCCGTCATCGATGAGCGGGGCCTCATCGGCCGCGTTGACACCCTCACGGCATCGACGGCGAGAGTTCGTCTGCTCACGGATCCGATCGTCGCCGTCGGCGTTCGCGTCCAGGAGACCAACGAGACCGGCGTCGTCACGGGTGTCGGGACCGGAACCCTGCGGCTCGACATGTTCGACGCATCTACGCCGGTCACGAAGGGCTCGGTGGTCGTCACCGACGGCAGCAGGTTCCCGCCGGGGATCATCGTCGGCTACGTCGCAGAGACCGCCGACGCCGAGGTCGACTTCGTGCTCCGCACCGATGTCGAGCCGGCCGCCTTGTTCTCGAAGCTCGACTACGTCAAGGTCATCGTCGGCTGGTCGCCGCTCGACGCCGAGGTCGAGTCCGACTCGCCGCTGATCGCTCCGCCGGAGTTCGTCGACCCCGACCCCGATCAGCAGTGAGACGGCACCGGAACACCTTCATCGCTCTCGGGCTCGTCCTGGTGTCGCTCGTCCTGCAGACCACGCTGTTTGCGGAGATACGCCCGTTCGCGGTCGCCCCGGCGGTGGTGCTGCTCACGGTGATTGCATGCGCTCGCTATCTGGAGCCGGAGGCAGCTCTCCTGGTCGGGTTCACCGCTGGCTTCCTCACCGATCTCCTCGGCGGTTCTTCCCTCGGGCTATGGGCGATCGCGATGACCGCAGTGGCGTACGCCACGGTCAAGCTTCGTCACCGTGAGGTGGACGGCATCCTCATCGTTGCGGTCGGGATCTTCAGTCTTACCGTTCTCGGCCAATTGCTCTACGCCGTCGTGGGGACCCTCTTCGGGCACAGCATCATCACGCAGCCCGAGGTGTGGAAGCACCTGCTGCTACCCGCCGTGTGGAACGTGATCCTGGCTGCTCCGATCTTCTGGGTGTCCAACGTCACCATGCGGCGCGGCGAGCGGGGGTGGGCGGTATGACCCCGACGTGGCGGATCGTGACGGTCGGGGCGATTCTGGCTGCGATGCTCGGCATCCTCGGAATCCGGCTGTGGACCCTGCAGGTCAGCGGCGTCGAGGAGTATCGGGCCCGGGCGGAGAACAACCAGATCCGGCTCGTCAACACCCCGGCGCCGCGCGGCGATGTATTCGATCGCCATGGAACCCTGTTGGCGGGAACCCGGCCATCGCTGGCCGTGGTCGTCGACATGGCGCTGGTGACGGACGAGACGGTCGACGTGCTCGCCAGCAACCTCGCCGCCTTCCTCGATGAGCCAGAGCAGCAGCTGCTCGAGACCTTCGAGG
>Ga0255057_10000931_pt1 | contig 16905 bp, 7 predicted proteins | sample Cases_109_6_MG_FD_189022 | JGI IMG/M metagenome (GOLD analysis project Ga0255057, IMG submission 189022) | Seawater microbial communities from Amundsen Gulf, Northwest Territories, Canada - Cases_109_6 | ecosystem: Environmental > Aquatic > Marine > Gulf | place: Canada: Northwest Territories... | reverse complement strand
GGGAAGCTTCAGATCACGACCGGCATTCGTAAGGGGGACGAGCTTCAAGACCTGTACCGATCCTTTACCGATATGGTGGAGTCCCTGCGGGACGAACGATCCGAAGAGATCGCGCAGCTCGAAGACACCCTTGCGAAGATGGAGGCGGCGGGCGTGCAGTCGGACTTCATCACCGAGCTTCGCGCCGTACTAGAGCGAATCCGCAACACGGTAGACTAGTCGAACGCTGACACTGGCGCTGACGCTGACACTGGCACTGGCACTGCTACACCGACCGGAACGGGAACGACACGTTCTCGTAGTACTCAACCCGCGCCTCCCCCCCGGGCCCGTCGAATACCACCGCGGCCGCGTCGATCCGCGCATGCACTTTTCCGAGCTTTGCCCGCCGCAGCCACATCGCGGTCGCACGCCGAACGCGCTCGAGCTTCTTTCCTTGGATCGTTTCCGCCGGAAAGACCGGATGCGCGCTTCGCCTCGAGCGCACCTCGCACACGACCAACAATGATCCGCGTCGAGCGATCACATCGAGCTCCAATCGCCCGACGCGCACGTTGCGTCCGATGATCGTGAAGCCGCGTTCGCTCAGTAACGACGCGACGAGGTCTTCGCCGCGTCGGGCGAGATCACGTCTCTGGGATGGCCGGGTCGCGGACGCAGTAGCTTCCGCGGAGGCCCTCGCCGCCCGAGAACAGGATCTCTTCGCAGAAGAAGCCGCCCGGGCATCCGCAGGTCGGGACGCTGCTGCCTTCGGGCGCTGCACATCGGCACGAGCAGTAGACGCTTCGTTCGATCTCTTTTTCGGTGACGCATTCGTTGCTGTCGTTTTCCCCGGTGCAGATTTGGCTCGGGTCACCATCCAGTTCTCGGACTAGGCAGACGCGAGTTGCGCACTGAACCGAGCTGGTTTCGAAGTAGGTCTCGTCGGCGCGGAACCCCTCATCTGGCACCGTCTCCGGAATACATGGATCGCCTACCGCGCTGCTCGCGCAGCCCGTGGCTCCTAACCACAGCACGGCGATCGCCGTAAACCCCATCAATTCAAGCAATTTTCTGCTCATAACGCCCCCTCAAGAGCCCCCGGTCACCCACAGCATAACGACAATAAGAGATCACACCCAAACTTCCCCCGCCGTCGGGGGTCAGAAAAGGGAGATGCCGGCGAAACCGACGCCTCTGCCCAAATTTGTCAGGTCCGCGAGGAGGATTCCAGTGCCAATTGCAGTCAGCCCGTTAAAAGCTCAATGGCGCTATACCTTGACGACCCCTTGGGCTGCTTTCTATGATGGTACCCGGGCGAGACACAAGGGGTTGGTTTCGTTCGAATTTTGGGGGTCAAGGGGGAACTTGGAAAACCAAGCTTCCACAGCAAGGAGCACTTTATGAAGTGGATCCAATTGTGGGCGGTGCCTGTGTTGGTTGTCGGTTTGTGGGTTGGCACATCCGCCAATGCTCAGGACATGAGCTTCGGTCTCGAGGAGACCGGCCAGAGCAAAGCGCCGGCGAAGCTCGGCAAACCATCGAAACAACTCGCCGCGGCGTTGACTGCGTTCGAGTCCAGGAAATACGAGCAGGCCGCGATGGGTTTTCAACGCGTCGTTGCAGGTAAGTCGAAGGACGGACGGGGCAATCGACAGAAGGCGCAGTTCATGTTGGGGCAGACGCTCTATCAGATGGGCTACTACCAACCCGCGCTCACCGTCTTTGACGAGATCAGCGAGCAGGGTCCCGGTCATTTGTTCTTTGGCGAGACTCTCGAGTGGCTCGGCAAGCTCGCATCGAAGCTTCCAGAGTCCTCGGGCATCATCGAGATCGTCGGCCGGTACGGGATCGGCGCACTCGAGGAGTTCAAAGAGAAAGACCCGGACCTCTACAATCAACTCCTCTACTTGATGGGACGCCATCTCTATGCGCAGGCGAACTTCCGGCAGGCGATCGACCTCTTCCAAGAAGTCGACCCCGGCTCGGAGCAATACACCTACGCAAAGTTTTTCGAGGGGATTTCGTTCATACGCATGCGTAAAGCGCGTCCGGCGATCGCATCGTTCCGCTCGATTCTCGACGTCGTCGACAGTGGTGACGCCAAAGGGGTCGACGAAGACCGCATGAGAAACCTCGCCTGGATTTCGCTTGCTCGCGTCTATTACACCGCGGCGAATCAAGGGAAGGACATCGATGGAACGCTTCTCGGTCAGTCCGTCGAGTCATGGAACAAGGTCTCGCAATCGAGCGAGTACTGGCTAGACGCGCTCTTCGAATCGTCATGGGCGTTCTTTCTCGCGGACGAGTACTCGCGTTCGCTCGGTAACGTGCACACTCTGTTCTCGCCGTATTTCGAGGACTCGTTCTACCCCGAAGCGCTTGTGCTCAAGGCGGTTACGTTCTTCGTGAACTGCCAGGTCGACAATGCCGATGCGACGGTCGCCCAGTTCCACCACCGATACGACCCGGTGAAGGCCGAGCTCGACGCCGTGCTGGCCAAGCATCAGGATAATGCTGACTTCTTCGAGTTCTTGAAAAACGTCCGAGCCGCACAGGCTGACCTGTCACCTCGTGTGCGCCCCATCGTGGCCACGGCTCTGAGCGACCGTACCGTTCTTCAGCATCTTGAGTACGTGTCGATTCTCGATGAGGAAGAGGAGCGCCTGAGCAAGTCGAGCGGCGAGTTCCAGGGCTCGCCCGTTGGCGCAAAGATCCTAGAAGACGTTTCTCTCGCGAAGGCGTTTGCGATCGATGAGGCCGGCGACATCGCACGAGGGCGCTACAAGCGACTGATCCGCGAGCTTCGCGACCTCAACAACCAGGTCGACACGGTCGAGCTCGAGATCGCCACGTTCCGACGAGGGCAGATCGACCAAGAGCTGCAGCAGCAGATGTCATTGGCCAAGCTATCGAAGGGCGGCAACGTCCAAGTAGACGACGAACACCAACTCTGGCCGTTCAATGGGGAGTACTGGCGAGACGAATTGGGGTTCTATCGACAACAGGTGACTAACCTATGTACGCGCTAAACAAATCGAAGTACGTCGCGAGCTTCCTCTTCGGGTCGCTCGTCGTCGTGATGGGGGGCGAGGCCGCGGCCGAACAAGCGCCAATGAGCGTCGCCCCTGTTTGCATTCCAGAGACCACGGAGCGAGCGATTGCCGCCTGTCCCGCCGGTGCGCGCAAGCAGGCCGCCAAGGAGGGCGGGAGCGTCCCGGTCTCTCGGTTCCATGAGGCCGAGCGCCAGCGGACCAAGAAGCAGGGTCCAACGGGTCCATCGCTTCAAATCGACATGAGCACCCTACTCGGACGCGAGGAGACGCGTGCCCGAACCGAAAACCTGCTCAAGCGCGAGCTTCAGATCCTCGAGCGGCTGGTGAAGAACAGTGCCGATGACGATCCGCGGCGGCCCGAAGTGCTGCTCCGACTCGCGGAAACGCAGTTCGAGATGCAGATCGCCCAAACGGCGAAGCTGCGTTCCTTCGACGACCCGATCTACGAGGCCTGCACTCGCGACAAGGACAAGGCGCGCTGCAAACAGGCCCGCGAAGGTCAAAAGAAGGCAGGGGCCGCGCTCAACGCGATCCGTAACGATAGCATTCGCACCTACGCGACTCTCGTCCGCGACCATCCGAACTTCAGGCGGATGGATGAGGTTCTGTTTTCATTGGCGTTCGCGCTTCAAGAGCAGGACCAGTTCGACAAGGCTCGCGCGGTCTATCGCCGGTTGATCAAGGACTATCCGAGGAGCCGGTTCGTGCCGAACGCTTACCTCTCGTTCGCGGAGTATTACTTCAACAACAGCGACATGGACGCCGCGGCCAAGTTCTACCGGAAGGTCGTCGAGTTCCCGCCGAAGAACAACTCGGTCTACGGCTACGCGCTCTACAAGATCGCCTGGGTCGAGTATAATCGGGAGCGTTACCGTCAGTCGTTGCAGGGCTTCGTCGACATTCTCGAGTTCGCCCGCAAGAACAAACACGCCAACGACGCCAAGAACCTGGCGCGCCAGGCCCGCAAGGAACTAGTGCTTCCCTATTCGCACTACGGCTCGCCCGTCAAAGCGCTCGCGTTCTTCCGCCGATACGCGAAGAACGACGCCGAGGCTCACGAGATGCTCGAAAACCTGGCTGTCCTCTACTTCGACACGGGCCAGTGGCCTCAAGCGATCACCGTCTACCACAAGCTCATGGCCGACGGGCCTCGTAACAACTCGCTCTGCGACTGGCAGACGAAGGTCACCAGCGCGGTGATCTCCTCACGGCCGAAGCAGGAGCAGATCATCGAGCTCAAGCGATTGGTCGACATCTACCGAACCTTCAAGAAGGGCAACAAGCCGGCGGCCAAGGTCGAGGAGTGCAAGGTCGAGACTGCCTCCACAATACTTTGGCTCGGTACGTGGTGGCACCGCGAGGCCGTGGGTACGGACTCGGCTCCGGGCACCAGGAGCAAGAAGACGATGTCCCAGGCTGCCGTGCTCTACCGAACTCTTCTCAAAGAGTTCCCGGACATGGAGCAGATGGAGTTCAAGAACATCGATCGGCGCGATTGGCCGACGGAGTACAGGATTTCGTACTTCTACGCCGAGCTCCTTTGGAAGATGGAGGAGTGGGGGCAATGTGGTCCGGCGTTCGACGCCGTCGTGGAGCTCAACTCGCAGGGTGAGTTCACCAGCGATGCGGCCTACGCAGCGGTGCTTTGCTACAACAACCTCTACCAGCAGCAGTACGTTCCTCGGGAGACCAAGACCAAGTTCGTCAGCAAGCGCGACCAGAGGGAGTTGAAGAACGCCAAGGCCGCCAAATCCCATAAATTCAAGAAAAAGCAGTTCACGCCTCTTCAAGAGGGCATGCTCGAAGCGTTCAATCGGTACGTTTGCTACGTCGACAAGACCGAGGACCTCGCGACGATCAAGTACCGCCGGGCTCGAATCTACTATGAGGCGAACCGCTTCGAGGAAGCCGCAGTCCTGTTCCGCGACGTCGCGTTCAATCACAAGGACAGCGAGCTCTCGGAGTACGCGGCCAACCTCTACCTCGACTGTTTGAACATTCTGGGAACGCAGCTCGAGCAGCCACGGGTGGCTTGCCTACAGGAGCTGGGCGCCTCGATCGACCCTATGTCAGCGTCGTTCTGCGGTACCGAGCAGCTCGCCGAGGAGCATCCGGACCTCTGTGGTACGCTGAGCACACTTCAGTGCCAGGTGCGTCGCAAGGAAGCCGAGACGTACGAAAAGACGCAGCAGTTCAAGAAAGCCGCCGCCACGTACGTTCGGATTTTCCGGCGACACCAAGAGTGCGGCGAGATGCCCGAGATGCTTTACAACGCCGCGATCAACTTCGAGGCGGCCCACCTACTCGGACGCGCGATTCAGGTCCGGACCGTTCTGACCGAGCAATACCCGGAAAACCCACTCTCGAAGAAGGCCGTCTATCTGATCGGCCAGAACTTCCAGGCGCTTGCCTACTACGAGCAAGCGGCGAAGTACTTCGAGCAGTTCGCGCGGAAGTTCCCGGGGGAGGACGGCACGAAATGCAGCGCCGACGATAAGAAGGCAGGCATCTGCCCGAACGCGGTCGAGGGTCTCGAGCAGGCGACCTTCTTCCGTATCGGTCTCGGCGACGATCAAGCGGCGATGCAAGACGCGGACCTCTTTGCCCGCAACTACCGGCGCAAGCTTCCGAGGCAGACTTCACAGGTCATGTTCTCGATCGGCTCGATCTACGAACGTCAGAACCGACCCTCCCAAGTGATTTCTCACTACCAGGAGTACCTGAAGAAGTACGGCAAGCTCGGGATGCCGCATCAGATCATCCAGGCGAACACTGCTATCGGCCGGGCGTACTGGCAGCTCAACAAGAAGAGTGAGGCCAGGAAGTACTTCCTGGCTGCGGTGAGGGGTTGGACTTCGGGCGCGCCGAAGAGGATTCGAGCCATCAAGGACACCTCGAAAGAGACCAAGGTTGGGTTCCTGCGAGAAGCGCTCGATAGCGCCGCTGAGTCGCAGTTCTACCTCTCCGAGTACAAGTTTGCCGAGTTCGAGAAGGTCGCCTTCCCGAAGTACAAGGGCGGCAAGAGCTTGGCCAAGGTCAAGAAGTGGTCGGACACGGAATTCAAGAAGTGGATGAAGAAGAAGCTCGCGGTGCTCCGCGCGGCCGAGGCCGACTACGCCAAAGTCGCCAAGATGACGGTGACTGCCGACGACATCAAGATGCAGTCGGCTCCATGGCAAATCGCCGCCGCGTCGCGCACCGGTGAAATGTACCGAAGCTTCGTCGATGAGTTCCGGGATGCTCCGATTCCACGCGAGATCGAAAAGGATCCGGGGCTGTTCGATATCTACGTAGGCGCTCTCGACGATGCGTCGGAGCCGCTTCAGCGGCAGGCGGTCGACAAGTTCGAATTCTGCTTGAAGACCGCGACCCAGGTTCGATGGTTCAACAAGTGGTCGCGCGCGTGTGAGCAAGAGCTCAACGCGCTCAACCCGAAGCAATATCCGGTCGCGGCTGAGCTTCGCGGCGAGCCCAACTACGTGAAGCACACCGTGGGGGAGCCCGGCGCAGTGGATCTTGGTGGAATCAAGGATACGTCGCTGACGTCCAAGGATGCCGTCGCGGAAAGGGGGAGGCCATGATGCGAAACCGCAAACTGGCAGTCGTCGTCACCATGCTCGTCGTGGGCTGTGCGGGCGGCGAGAGCTCGAAGAAGCAAACCGTTCCGGTGGCAGACGTCGCCCGAACCACGGGCGGTGAGGCGATCACGACTGCGGATGGCAGCGCCGTCAGCAAGAAGGCGCACAACCGTTGGGAGTCCGCGCTCCGACGGTTCGGAGGCAACGAGGAGACGGGCTGGACGCAGGCCAAGTGCGGTGGTTCTTCGAAGGAGTTCGAGAAGGCGGCGGCCGCTCAAGGCGGCGGGTTTGCCGAGGCTCACTACATGGCCGGGCTCTCGCTCGAGCGCTGCGGTGATAGTGGGGCCTACAAACACTACGAGACGGCTCTCAAGGTCGATCCGCAGTTCTGCAGGGCTCGCGTGGCGCTCGCGCTCCCCGACTTGGAGGGTGGCAAGGTCAGCCGGGCCAAGTCCGAGTTCGAAAGGGCGATCAAGGACGATCCCCAGTGCACCTCGGGCTATACCAACCTCGCCATCGTGCAGCGGGCCCAAGGCCAGGATGACGAAGCGCTCAAGAACCTTCGTCGCGCGCTTGCCATCGAGTCGGACTACCTCTCCGCCTTCAATCAGATGGCCCTCCTTCACTACGATCGTGGCCGCAAAGGCAAGGCAGCCGAGCTCGACCTCGCGGAGGTCGTGTGTCGCCAGGCCCAAATGATCGATGCGGACTACGCGCCGATCTACAACACCTGGGGCCTCATCAAGGTCTACAAGGGCGATGTCATTTCTGCACTTCGGTTCTTCCAGAAAGCTATCATGCTTGATCCGGATCTCTTCGAAGCGCAGATGAACTTCGGCGAGGTGACGATCTCGTTCCGCGGCTATGAAGATGGACGCAAGGCATTCGAACGCGCCGTCGCCCTCGAACCAAAGAATTATGATGCCGTCATCGGTCTCGGCACGGCCCTTCGGGGTCTCGAGCGCTTCGAGGAGGCACAAGCTCAGTACGAACGTGCCCATAAACTCGACCCGAGCCGCCCGGAGGCGTACTTCAACCTCGGTGTGCTCTACCAGGACTACATGTCGGGTTCGGTAGCTGACCTAAAAAAGGCGAAACATTATTTCACCGAGTTCATGCAGAAAGCTGGCAAGCGATCCGAATTCCGTTCGAGCGTTGCCGATGTGAACAATCGGTGCGGACCGAAGCCCAGCAAGCAGCGCGGTGCGCCGAGGTGTAGACCGGGACGTATGCAGAACATCAACATCTCCATCGAGGCCATGCAGGTCGCGGGTTAGGTGGTAAATATGAGCAAGACAACTTCTGGGTTCGCTTTACAGGCATTTGTTTTTATTGGACTATTAGTCATGGGATCAGTGGGGCCAGTGCAGGGTGCTCGAGCTCAATCCGAGACGCCGCCGCGGACGACCTACGATTTCGAGGATGACCTGGTCACCGGCGATTTGGTTCGTCCCGATGGCGAGCAATTAATCGTTCGCCGTCGTGGGCGTCGGGCGTCCCTGATTCAGATTCGAGAGCACTTTATTCCCGAGATGCTGAAATCTGTGGAAGATTTGTAATGGGGGTTTCGGGTGAGTGATTCGAATCACAATACTTCGGTCGCTTTCTCCGTCTATGACGGGGATGAGCTACTCGGCATTGAAACGCTGAGCCAAGAGATCATCAAGATCGGTCGTCTTCAGACGAGCGACGTTCGTCTCGAAGATGACAAGGTCAGCCGAATGCACGCGGTCATCGAGGTGGCTGCGCCGGGGGAGGTGTACATCATCGACCTCGGTTCCGCTTCGGGGACACTCGTCAATGACGAGAAGATCAACAAGCGCAAGCTTCAAACTGGCGACGTGATTCAGATTGGCAACAAGCGAATCCACGTCGACATCATCGCGGGCACGGTGGCTGTGGCTTCGAGTCCGCCCGTGGCCATGGCTGCGGGTGCTGAGCGCCACACGCCGGTCGTCGACGAGCAAGCGATGGCCGCCATGCTCGACGAAGAATCGGAGCCGCGACAGAAAGCCGTTTCGAAAGAAGAAGAGGACTCTGGTCCAAAGTTCAATCCGTTCGAGGTTGGCGCCACGCGTCTCTCGCGGACTCCGTTCGCCAACACGGTCGGCGAGGACGGGCCCGAGTACGCCCTGATCGCCACGACGGGTGCGGTGCCTTCGCACGAGATCGAAACCAACGAACGCGCGATCGAGGTTTCGGTGCTCTGGGGCGACAAGAGCGTACTCAACGTCGACTATCTCACTCCGGCACGCGACTACTACGTCGGCGAGCCCGACGGCGAAGCAGTAGATTTCGTGCTCGGCCATGACGCGATCGGCGTCGACCGTATGCCCCTTTGTCTTGCCCAGGGTGATGGCGTGACCGCGGTCATTCCGGAGGGCGCCAAGGGCGAGGCCACGATCGGGGAGCAGACACGTTCCTTCGACTTGATGCGCGGGCAGGGTGAGCTTCGCCCAAGCAGCGCGATGGCCGGCGCGACGGAGTTCCCGGTGCCTGAAGGCGGGGCGATTCGCTTCAAGCACCGCGATTTCACCTTCATCGTGAAAGACGTAAAGGCCGGCAAGAAGGTTGCGGGACATGCCAAGATCGATGTCCGCCCGATGATCTACGTCGCGGGCGCTGCGCTCTTCGCGAGCCTCGTCTTGACGATGTTCTACTTCCAGCCTCCGCGCCCGCGCGGCCTGTCTTCGGATCTGCTCAGCACCGATTCGCGTCTGATCCAGTTCCTGATGGAGCCCGAAGAGCTCGAAGAGCCAGAGCCCGAGTGGCTCAATGGCGCGGATTCGTCCGGCGGTGGCACCGGCAAGGCCCACGAAGGCGAACAGGGCCAGATGGGCGACGAAAAGGCCGACAAGAACAGAAACAAGTACGGTATCAAGGGACCGGAAGACAATCCCGATCCGCAGATGGCGCGTGAGCAGGCCGAGCAAGAGGCAAAGACGGCCGGCATCATCGGGACGCTTGCGGCGATGCAGGGTTCATTCAATTCGCCGACCTCGCCGTACGGTGCAGACTTTGCTCTTGGCAACGACCCGATGAGCGCCCTAGGCGCCATGACGGGCAACGACATCGGACAGAACTTCGGGTTCGGCGGTCTTGGTCTCCGAGGCACCGGGCGAGGTGGTGGTGGCCTGGGTCAGGGCACGATCGGCATGGGTAACTTCGGCACGATCGGCCGCGGTGGTGGTCGCGGTGCAGGCGAGGGTGGCTATGGCCGCGGCGCCGGCGGGTTTCGTGGGCGCTCGGCAGGGGTTCCTCAAGTCCGCAGTGGCGGTGCCGAGGTTCGCGGCTCGCTCTCGAAGGAAGTCATCCGACGCGTGGTCCGACGACACATCAACGAGGTGAAGTTTTGCTACGAGCAGCAGCTCAACGCGCGTCCCGACCTTCAGGGTCGTGTCACGACACGGTTCGTGATCTCGCCGACTGGCTCGGTCCAGTCTGCGATGGTGGCGAGCTCTAGCCTCCGTAACGAGGCGGTCGAAAGCTGCATCGTGCGTGCGGTTCGCCGGTGGACCTTCCCGGCACCGGACGGTGGTGGCGTGGTGGTCGTGAACTATCCGTTCCTCCTCGACGCCGCAGGCCAGTGACCCTCGGGTCGCAGCCCGAAAAGCGCGTTTTCCCACTAATACCCTGGATTTCCAGCCCTGTGCTCACGTTCAGGGCGTCTCGGGTATCTGTGGCTTCGCCAAAAAGGCGGAAACACCCGAAAAATAGCTTAGTTTAAGAGTTGTTGGCTCGACGACAAATGCTGTAGGATTGAAGTGCTTGTGAATTTTCAAGCTTAGGAGGCACGCATGCGGGCTTACAAAATCGTGTTTGTGTTGGCTGGTTTAATCCTGATGGGCGGCAACTGTTCGCGCGCCCGCGTGGAGTCGATGAACGAGATGAACGCTGGCGTCGAAATGGCGCAGCTGAAGCGGTACAGCGATGCCGCAGAAATGCTCGAGAGGGCGGCAGCCCTAGATCCAACCAATCATCAGGCCTATTTCAACTTGGGCATCGTTGAGATCGAGCAACGGAGCTTCTCCGCTGCTCGCGAGGCACTCGAAAGGGCCGTGGTCGTGAAGCCGGACATGGCTGGCTACCACGAGAAGCTCGGCACCGTGCTCATGGAGCTCGAAGACTGGAAGGCTGCCGAAACGTCTCTGAGGAAGGCGCTCGAGCTCGACCCGTCGCTCTTCAAGGCGCACTTCAAGCTCGGCCGCGTCCATGAGGAGGTCGAGGACCTGCAGAACGCGCTGTATCAGTACACGGACGCCATCAAGACGGGCCCGCGGTTCCTACCGTCATATTCGGCGCTCGGTCGGATGTACGCCGACTTGCGTTATCCGGACAACGCCGCACAGGTGCTGCACGAGGCGCTCAAGGTCGCGATGCCGGGTACAGAGGAAGAGGCGAACATCCATCACCTCCTAGGCACGGTCTATCAACAGCAGCGAAAGTTCGACGACGCCGTCGCGGAGTTCCAGGCAGCGCTCGGGATCGTGCCGGGGATGCCCGATGCGCTTTTCGCACTCGGCTGGACCTATGCGCTTCAAGACAACGACGAGGAAGCGAAACGCTACCTGAACAAGTACGTAATGATGGCGGGAGCGGAAGCGCCGGAAAATTACGTCAAAGCAGCAAAAGACCGTCTCGCAGAGCTGAGGACCGAATCGCCGTAGGGGGGCTGAGGCAACATGTCGGAAGAACACGAATCGGGGGATGAGGTTCTAGAGCTGACCACGGATCGGGCCGGTGAGCTTGAAAAGCTTGACGACGCAATCGCGAAGTTCGAGCAGCAGAAGCGATGGTCGGACATGATCCGTTCCATCTTGAAGAAGGCGGAGCTCGTCGTCGACAAGGACGAAAAAGCGCAGCTCCTGCGGCAAGCGGGCACCCTTTATCTCGAGCGTTCGAGCAACCAGGCTGAGGCGATCAAGTGTTTCGAGCAGCTCCTCGAGCTCGATCCCAAGGACGTCGATGCGATCGGCCGTCTCAAGCAGATGTACGAGAAACGTCGCGACTGGGAGAAACTCATTCGCACGATGCAGCGCGAAGTGGAGCTGCTACCCGAGGACGATCAGCTCATTCGGTATGCGGAGATGGCCGAGCTCGCGACGCAGCGACTGCGCAAGCCCGAAGTCTGCATCGAGCTTTGGCAGAAAGTGCTCGAGGGCGACGCGCAGAATCCGAACGCGTTGAGCAACCTTGCACAGCTTTACGAGCGTGCGCGAGAATGGGAGCCGCTCGCCCGCGTGCTCGAGACGCTGATCGACAGCGACACCGACGTCGTCCAGATGAAGCAGCAGCTTCAAAAGCTCGGAATGATTTACGCCGACAAGGTGGGCAATGACCAAGGCGCCATCAGCGCTTTCAAGAAGCTCCTCGAGCTCGATCCGTCGGATCGTCGCGCGCAAGAGCAGCTGAAGCGTCGCTACGTCTCGCTCGGGGCGTGGGACGAGCTCGAAACATTTTACGCGCAAAACGAAAAGTGGGACGAGCTTATCCGCATCGTCGAGCGACAGGCGGAGGCGCAGGAGACCTCTGCCGAAGAGCGCATTCCGCTCTTGTTCCGCGCGGCGCGTCTTTGGGAAGACAAGAAAGACAAACGCGATCGCGCGGCGCGCGTCTACGAGAAGATCCTCGCGGCGGATGAGGACAACGTCCAGGCTGCCGAGGCGCTGACACCGATCTATGAAGAGGCGCACGACGCCCGGAAATTGGTTTCTGTTCTCGAGGTTCGATTCGCGCACGCGACCGAGACCGAATCCAAGGTCGAGCTTCTTGGCAAGATCGGGCTCGTGTTCGAGGAGCGACTTCGCCAACCCGAAACGGCGTTCGAGCGCTATCTCGAGGCTTTCGCGTTGGCGCCTTCGATGGAGGAGGCTCGCGTTCATGCTGAGCGGTTGGCTGGGGAGATGAATGGCTGGGACCGCCTCGTGTCCGGCTACGAATCGGCGATCGAAGGGGTGTCAGAGCCACATCAGGCGGTCCCGATCCGGCTCAGTTACGGTCAGACTCTGGCCGCGCTCGAGCGGATCGACGAGGCCATCGAGCAGTTCCGACTGGTGTACGACCTCGAAAGCGACAACCTGCCCGCGATCAGCGCGTTAGGCGATCTCTACTTCCGCACGGAGCGGTATCGCGATCTTCTCGGGATCTACGCACGACGCATCGAGCTCGAGCAAGAACCCGAAGCGCGGCTAGAGATCGCCTATCGGCGTGCGCAGCTCTGGGCGGAGGCATTGAACGACACCGAAGAGGCCATCGCTTGCTACGAGGGCATCATCGACGAGTACGGGGTCGAGCAAGTCGATGCGTGTCGTGATCTCGAGCAGTTGTACGAATCGGAATCCCGGTGGCAGGGGCTTGAACAGCTCCTCGAGCGTCGCATCGAAGCTGGCCCTGACTCTGCTGAAGAGCTTGCCGCCCTGAAGTTCCGGCTCGGTCGTGTTTGCGAGACACGGCTCGACGACAAGTCGCGTGCGGTCGACCTCTATCGTGAGGTGCTACTGCTTATCGAGGAGCACGACGGCGCGAAGGAGCGACTCGAACAGCTCCTCGACGACGACGATGTAGCAGCAGAGGCGTCGCAGGTTCTCGAGCCCCTCTACGAGCTGACCAGCGAGTGGGGGGCCTATGTCAACGCGCTTCGCGTTCAGCATCGCTTCAGCGACGAGCCCCAGCAGCGGCTCGCGCTGCTCACCCGAGTGGCGGATACGTACTTCCAGTGCATCGGGGATTCCGAGCGTGGATTCTCCACGCTCTGTGAAGCGTTCCGCGAGAAGCCTTCGAGTTCCGACACTTTGAGTCGTCTCGAGATGCTCGCGAGCGAGTACGAGCGATTCCCGTCGGTAGCCGAGCTCACCGGTGATCTTGCGGCGACCGTCGAAGACGTTTCGCTCAGCCGCTCGCTGTGGATCAAGACCGCTCAGATCCACGATACGCAGCTTCAGGACATGGAGGCCTCGGTCTCTGCGTACCGTAAGGTGCTCGAGGCCGACGCCGGCGACTTCGAGGTGCTCGATGCCCTCGACGTGCTCTATCGAGGTGCTCAGCGCTGGCACGAGCTCGTCGGAGTTCTTCGGGCGCGCGTCGAGGCGTTGCCCGATTCCGACGACAAAATCGGCGGTCTCGCCGAGATGGCTAGGATCCAGGCCGACCTGCTCGACGAAGCCGAGCAGGCGATCACGCTTCAAAACGAGATCCTAGAGCTCGACCCTTCGAATCGACGCGCGCTCGGCGCACTCGACGATCTTCTGGCCCGTCAGGGCAAGTGGAGCGATCTTGCTGACAACGTCGAACGTCAGCTGGCTATGACGGACGATTCGCACGAGCAGACCGAGCTCTTGCTGCGACTCGCAGGGCTTCGCGAAGAGCGAATGGATTCGACCGATTCAGCGATCGAGATCTACCGCGATGTGCTTGCCAACGACGCGAGCAATCCGGCCGCTCTCGGAGCGCTAGAACGACTGCTGGAGTCCTCCCAGCACCAGGCGGCGGTCGCAGATATTCTCGAGCCGATCTACGGAGAGGCCGGCGCAGCTGCACGACTGGTCGACGTGTACGAGATTCAAGCGAACCACGCGACAGCGCCGGAGCGGCGTGTGGAACTCTTCCACGAGATCGCAAAGCTCCAGGAGTTCTCGGTCAGCGACCTGCACGGGGCTTTCGAGAGTTTTGCCCGTGCCTTCCGGGAAGACCCGGGCCACCCGCAGACACGGGAGGAACTGGAGAGGTTGAGCTCGGCGGTCGGCGGCGGTGATGCGCTAGCCGGCGTCTACGAGCAGGTGGTCGCATCGCTCGACGATCCGGAGCTCGGAGTGAGATTCTTGTTGCGGGCCGCGGAAATCCGCGAGAACGAGCTCGGTCAGATCGATCGCGCCGTAGAGCACTATCAGAAGGTGCTGCAGATCGACGAGGAGCATCACGATTCAGCCGATGCTCTCGAGCGATTGTTCCAGCAGGCGGAGCGCTACGAAGACCTTGCGTCGATCTATCGTCACAAAGCTCGAATGCTACCGTCGCCAGCCGACCAGCGCGAACAGTTGGTCAAGGCCGCGGCGATTTACGAAGACATTCTCGACAAGCCCTCGGACGCGATTGCAGTCCATCGGCAGGTGCTCGAAATCGAGCCGGACGACATCGAGTCGCTCGACCGCCTCGTCGAGCTTCAGGTGCGGCTCGGCAAGTGGGAGGATCTCCTCGCGACCTACGAACGTAAGGCCGAAGTCGTCACGGATGGGGATGCGCGCAAAGAACTCTTCACCGCCATCGGCCGCGTCCACGAGGATCAACTCGACGATTCCGAAAAGGCGATCGAGGCGTACCAGCGTGTTCTCGAGATCGATCCCGACGACGTGGCCGCTCTCGGTCATCTCGATGGGCTTTTCGATAGGACCGCCCAGTGGCGAGACCTTCTTCAAGTCCTCGAGCGTCAATCAGACCTCGTGGTGGAAGACACAGAGCGTGTAGGGGTTCGCTTCCGTGTCGGCGAGCTTTGGCGGCGGCACCTGGAGGATCCCACGCAGGCCATCGAGATCTATCGCGACATCCTGGGGATGTTTCCCGAGCATCAACCGACGCTCGAAGCGTTGACGACGATGACGAGGGACGCGGTCGAGCCGCTGGCGGCAGCCGAAGTGCTCGAACAGGTGTATCGCGAGAGCGCGGAGTTCCGAAAACTCGTCGAAGCGCGCGAGGTTCAAGTTCGACACACCGAAGATCCGGCCGACCGAGTCGATATGCTCCACCAACTGGCCGAGATCTACGAGATCCAGCTCGAGGATCCGCCCTCAGCCTTCGGTGCATTCGCGCGAGCGCTCCCGCTCGACGTCCGCAACGACATGACGCTTTCTTCGCTCGAGCGGCTCGCGGAGCAGACGGGCAGCTGGCGAGAGGTTGCGTCCCGCTATGACACCGAGGTCGAGCGTCACCGGGAGGAAACACCCGAAGACGTCGTTCACCTCGCGAAGCGCTCGGCAATGATCAACGAGGTTCAACTCGATGACGTGGAGGCTGCGATCGAGCAGTATCAGCTCGTCGTCGATATCGACGCAAGCGACGTGGCGGCCATCGAAGCACTCGATCGGCTCTATGAGCAGACCGAGCGCTGGGACGACCTTGCAGCCACCCTCAAGAAAGAGGCGGCCATTGCGACGACGCCCGAGGATGTCCTCAACCTGCAGTTCCGGACAGGCCAGATTTACCAGAACCAGATCGGCAACGTGGACTCCGCGATCGAGCAGTATCGCGAGATCATCGCCGCAGCGCCCGAGTACTCACAGGCCGTTTCGGCTCTCGAGGACCTCTTCGCGGGTGGCGTGCGCCCCATGGAGATCGGCGAGGTGCTCGAGCCTCTGTACAGGATGCAAGGCGATTGGAACCGCTTACTGACCGTCCAAGAGGTCCAGGTCGAACACCAGAGCGACCCGATTGAGCGGGTCGTCATGATGCATCGACTCGCCGAGATCGCGGAGGACAAGGCCGACGACTACGGCCGGGCCTTCCAGTGGATGCAAAAAGCGTTGCTCGAGGACCCGAGCCACGATCACTCGCTCGGCGAGGCAGAGCGCCTCTCGGCCATCGTCGATGGGTGGAGCCAGTTGGCGAATACCTACGCGAACGGCATTCAGCACACCGGAGACCCGCTCAGCAAGGCCGAGCTTGGTCGTCGGCTTGCGCGGGTTTACGAGGAGCAACTCGACGACGTGCAGCGAGCCGAGGCGACCTATCGCTTCGTGCTCGGCGTCGATGATCATGACGAGGCCGCCCTCAAGGCCCTCGACCGCATCTATTCGCAGCACGGGGCACACCAGGCGCTCGCCGAGGTGCTTCGGAAGCGAATAGGCGGGTCCAACAACAGCTCCGAGCTGATCGAGCTTCACTACCGATTGGGCCGCGAGCTGGAGACCAAGCTCGGTTGCACGGAACGAGCGATCGAGGTCTTCACCAAGCTGCTCAACGACTACGATTCGGAGCACGCCGAGGCGATTCACGCCCTTCAAGGGATCTACGCCAAGCTCGAGCGTTGGCCCGAGCTCTTCGCTGCCTTTGAAAAGGAGATGAGCATTGCGCTCGGCGACTCGCAGCAGGCCGACCTCTTTGCTCGAATGGCCCGACTCTCGTCGAATCGGCTTCGGGACCCGGAGCGCGCGATTGAGCTTTGGCAGCGGGTCCTCGACCTTCGGGGAGAGGATTCCGAGGCTCTCAACGCTCTTGGCGACATCTTCGCGTCGCAGGGCAACTGGCGAGATCTGGTCGACGTCCTCGAGCGCGAGGCGGCCATTGCCGAAGACGACTCCTTC
>Ga0255057_10000930_pt1 | contig 16907 bp, 5 predicted proteins | sample Cases_109_6_MG_FD_189022 | JGI IMG/M metagenome (GOLD analysis project Ga0255057, IMG submission 189022) | Seawater microbial communities from Amundsen Gulf, Northwest Territories, Canada - Cases_109_6 | ecosystem: Environmental > Aquatic > Marine > Gulf | place: Canada: Northwest Territories... | reverse complement strand
GCACCGGTGTTCATCAACGGCGGCGACGGCTTCGACCGCGTTATCATCATTGGTACCGAGTTTCAGGACAAGTTCGTCATCACCGACGAGGGTGTCTTCGGGGCCGGGCTGAACGTTAACTACATCAACATCGAAGGCCTGGTGGTCGACGGCGCAGAAGGCGACGACAGCTTCTTCGTGCAGAGCACTAACCCGGCCGTATTGACCGAGATCGTCGGCGGCCTCGGCAGCGACAGCTTCAGCGTCGGCGGCGACACCCCGGCGGTTGTGAGCAATGACCTCAAGGGCCACAGCGGCCTGATCGTGCACGGCATCGAGAACGACGGTCCCGAGTACACGGGCGACCTGCCAGTCGCTGGTATTTCGGCCAATGTCGCCGACAACGACGCGCCGGGAATCGTGGTGACACCCTTTGCCGAGGTGATGAAGCTCGTCGAGGGTGGGGTGGCAATGACGTACACGATCGTGCTGACGCGCGCGCCGACGGCTTCGGTGCGGGTCATCGCAGTTGCACCGAAATTGGCGCCCGACGAGGTTGCGCGCGGTTTCGAGACGATTGTGTTCCAAGGACCCTACGCAACGACAGTCCTCTCCGACCCGACCGATCCCACGAGCCCGGTCCTATCGGCCGCGGAGCTCGTGTTCACGGTGGCCGACTGGTGGATCCCGAAGACGGTCGAGGTGGCGGCGATCGCGGACGCAGTCGCTGAGGGCGGATTCGACATCGCGATCACGCACAAGGTCACTTCGGACGACAGCATCGTGAACACGAATGCGGCCGGTGCGGTGCTTGAGGAGATCGCGAAGATCACCAATGGCACGCTCACGCTCAGCTCCGGCCCGTTCGCCGGTAACCTGAAGGGAGCCGTGCTCACTTTGACCTCACCCGACGGCGTGTCGAAGACACGCGTGATCGAGTCGAATACACCGACCGAGCTGACCCTGATCGGCGACAAGTGGCTGACCCGTCCGGGCCTGATCGCGGCCGACGGTGTCGCGACGTCGTCTGTGGGCATGACGCTCACGGATACAGCGGCGAATTTCGGCGCCGCCAACGGCCTTGTAGGCAAGTTCGTCCGGATCACCCAGGGCCCGGGGGCAGGCGAGGTGCACAAGATCACGGCCAACACGGCCACCGAGCTGACCGTGGATGCGGCCTGGACCGTGCAGCCGACGTCGGACAGCCTTTACGAAGTCTACGACACCGACGGCTACTCGATTGAGGTCACCCGCTACAACGGGTTGAAGATCCCAATTGTGCAGATGCTGGTCGTCGATGCGCAGCAGGCAGGCGTCGAGATCACCGAGAGCGACGGCGGCACGCAGCTGCGCGAGAGCCAGGACGACGGCGAGACTTTCGACGTGGCCCTGACACGTGCGCCCACGGCCCCCGTCACTGTGACATTGACGGCCGACTCCCAGGTCGACCTCGAACACGGAACCGAGTCGACGGGCCCGAGCGACCGGACCATCGACCTGGTCTTCCTCCCCGGGGACTTCGCGGCGAAGACGGTCTCGATCGACCCGATCTTCGACCTGACCGTCGAGGGCTTCCACTTCGGCAACGTGACCGGCACGGCGTCGAGCACCGACGTGGATACGCCGAAATCGGCGCCCGCCGATATCTTCGCGGCGGTCGATCCGGCGACCGGAGCGCAGGACCCGACGTCGGTGGACCTGAGCCGAGTACCCGAGGAGGGAACGGTGTCGGTCAGTGTCGACGGCGGTGCGCTCCCGCCGGGCGTGAGCTTCCAAGTCTTCTCGAATACTGTTCTCTTCGTCAACACCGCCGGAAAACCCGTGAAGGTAGCCGGCGAGATCGTCGTCAACTACCAGTACGTCGAGCAAGGCTACGATGGCGCTCTGGTGCGGCGCGTGAACGCGGCCATCGCCGACTACGACGCGCCGGGCGTACTCATCCTCGAAACGAAGGGCTCGACGAACGTTATCGAGTTCGACGGCGCGATCATCCCTTCCTTCGAGGGGACGGACGACGAAGTGAACACAGTCTTTTCCCCCAACGTGCTCACGTTCGAGTTCGAGCCGGATGCCGCCTTCGTCCCGGGTGGGGATGCCACACTGGTCGTCGACGTTACGGCCGACCTGGACCTCGCCACCGAGTTCATTACCTTTAACGCCGAGGGTATCGCACTCGGGGTCCTCTTCAACGCGGCGATCACCGGCGGATCGGGCACCAGCACGACAGCTCAGGGCACGCTCACCCTGACCCAGGCCCAGATCCAGACCCTCCTGTCGGACGACGGGAAGATTACGATCACCGCAACTCCGTCCCCGGCGGTCGGCAACTTCACGTCGAGCGTTTCCAACAGCCTCAGTCTCCAGCTGAGCATTCCGGCCGATGCCAGCGCAACCGCCGACGCCCTCGGCCTGGGCCGGGTCGAGACCTATGACGTAGTGCTCACGAGCCCGCCGACTCAGAATGTCGAGGTACGCGTGCGGCCCGAGGAGACCGTCACCTCGCTGATCGTCGACGCAATCGTGCAGCTCTCGGTCGACAAACCCATACTTACGTTCACGCCTACGAACTGGATGGTTCCGCAGGAGGTCACCGTCTTCGCAATTGACGATCCGGTGGTGGACGGCGGTGACATCAAGGTCTTCGCACCACAGCTGCACACGGTCGCCCCGGTGCAGGGACCACTTCTGATCAGGGGTGGTGGCGGTGTCGGGTCCCTGGCGGTTATCGGCCCGCTGATGCTGCCGGGCGAAATGAACATCAAGCCGCCGACCGGCGAAGCGGAGGCGATCGACACCGACTCAATCACCGTGCTCAAGCAGGACGTCCTCGACGTCGAGGGGGTGATCGTATTCGACGACCTAAAGGGCAAGTCGGTAGAGATCACTGAAGTCGGTAACGATCGCTCGGAATCGCTCGTGGACCAGTTCCGATTGATCGTCGATGTCCAGGAAATCAACGCTACCACCGTCCGCCTGATCGTGAACCAGGACTGGGAGATTCCGCCCGACGCGGAGCCCGGAGCGACGCTCGCCGACGTTGCGCGCTATGCGATCACGAACGAGAGCGCGAACTTTTTCGCTGTCGAGGCAGAGCAGTCCGACTGGCTGATCGTCAACGACAGCGACAGCGTCGCGTCCTTCAGCGCCAGCCTTACAGAGTCCACGCTCGAAGGCTACGAGGTCAACCTCTCCGGCCTCGGCATGGGCATCGACACTGTGATCGGGCGCGAGGGTTCCGCGAAACTCTTCCCGGGCGGGATCACCTACGGCGACATCGAGTACGTCGAGATCAACTTGGGCGACGGCGACAACCCCGTGACCGTGGAGGCCACCGGCGCGCGCGTCGACCTCGAGACCGGGCAAAGCGGCTTCCGCACCTGGACCGTGATCCGTACCGATCGCGGTGTAGACACCGTCACCGTCTTGCTAAACGACCAGACCCTCGACCTCATAACCGACGGAACGCTGACTTCATTCACGGCTACGACGCTCACGAACACAGCGGCGATTTTCGGCGCCGACGACAGCCTGGCCGGGAAGCTCCTGAACGTCACCGAGGGCCTGGGGGCGGGGCAGGTCCGCAAGATTGCGTCCAACACGGCGACGACGCTGACCTTGGATCAAGCGTTCGACGAGGTGGGTCTTGACTCGACCACCCGCTACCAGATCATCGACCCGCTCGACGGTCGCGTCGCGATTGACCTCGGTGAGGGCGACGACTTTCTCTTTGGTGCCGGCTCGTCGCTGCCGCTGATCGTCTTCGGCAACGCCGGCGGCGATTGGATAGAGGGCGGATCCGGCGGCGACACTCTGTTCGGGGACCTGGGTCGCATAGACTACTTGGGCGAAAGTGGCGAGCTGATCACGCGACTCGGCGACGCCCCGCAGGCACCCAACCTCGACAACGATTTCATCCCGGCGCTGGTCAACCTGGTACCGTTCCGCGGCGATGTAGCGAGCGCTAACGCGACCACGCTGACCCGCGCCCTCGGCGATTCAGACGAGTTCCCGGTGAACGAACAGTACGCCGACGGTGAACTCGCGGGCCTGCAAGTCTTCATTACCGCCGGTACGGGCAAAGACCAGGGGCGCATCATCAAGAGCAACACTTCGGACATGCTCACGCTCTTCGAGAACTGGAACGTGGTTCCGGACGCCACCAGCAGGTTCAGCATCTTCGGCCAGGGCGAGCTTCAGACCGACGGCGTGCTGCGCGACCCGACCCTGATCCTGAGTATCGACAAGACCAACGGCGGCGCGGATACGATCATCGGAAACGCAGGCGACGATACTATCTTCGGTGGATCCGGAGCCGACCCCGACATCCAGGGCAACGCGGGCGACGACACCATCTTTGGCGATGGCGGACGTGTTGATTTCACGCCGGTCTGGCCGGCACCAGGGAATGAACTGAGTCATGGTGATTCGGCGCCCTCCATACCTAATACGGTGCAGACCATCGACTTTGAAGGCAGCGCCGACACCATATCGGGCGGCGCTGGCAATGACCTCATCTTCGGCGGCGTCAACGGCTCGATGGACATGCTTTTCGGTGGTGACGACGACGACATCATCTTCGGCGACGACGGCGTACTGATCTTCAACGATGCGAGCGATCCGGACCTGTCGACGCTCGACGTCGTCGTGACGGGCGACGTGACTCTCGGTGGCGATGACGTTATCGGGGGCGGTGCTGGCAATGATCTCCTGATTGGTGGCCGCGGCGGCGATCGCATCAGTGGTAACAGCGACGACGACATCGTCCTCGGCGACTTCGCCAGGATCACGCTCCTTGGTAACGTCATACAGACAATCGAGACCATCGACCAGACAGAAGGCGGTGCGGACATTATCTTCGGTAACGAGGACGACGACCTGCTGGTGGGCGGTACCGATAACGACCTGATTGACGGCGGCGAGGACAGCGACCTGATCTTCGGCGATCAACTGATCGCGATGCGCCGTGTTAACGACGTAACGGACCCTCGCTTCCGAACCCTGCTCGGTGACGTGATCTACCGGCGCAACTCGGAAGTTCCGGAAGCGTTGCAGGGCGCACCCGTCTCTGTGCCAGATATCGGCGATGTGCTGACAGACGAATTTCTGCGTGACTACCGTAATCCTGACGGGCTGCTCCCGGCCTGGACGGATTGGTTGATCCAGGACCTGTTTCATAATGTCGACGACGATGGGATGTTACCTCCGGAGTTGGTCGGCACGTTCGGCGCAGACTACATCGCCGGCGGCGCCGGGCACGACAAAATCTTCGGCCAGCTCGGCGACGACGTTATCCAGGGCGATGGCTCGATCGATAGTGCCGATCCCCAGCAAGCGAGCCCAGAACCCTACGGCGCGACCCGGAGCGTTAACGGACCCGACATCGAGCTGACGCCGGAACAATTCCTGCCACGTACGCAGTTGAAAGTGGACCCGTCGTTCGATGCGATGAGCGACGGAGACGACTACATCGAGGGCAACGGCGGCAACGACGTCATCTTCGGCAACCTCGGTCAGGACGACATCATTGGTGGCAGCTCCGAGTTGTATACATTGGTGGATGCGAATCAGCGACCCGACGGCCGCGACATCCTGTTCGGTGGCTCCGGCACCGAAATCGATCTTAATGAACTCTTTGATAACGAGGCCGATGATCTCGACGACCTGATTGTTGCAACCGATGTCCACGCTCGTGACGCTGATGTGATCGCGGGCGACAACGCCAATATCTTCCGCCTTGTTGGTGTAAACGGTACCAACGGCGAAGGCGTCGAGTTTGGTGAATTCCTGACCTTCAATTACGACGAACTCCGCGAAGGTACCGAATTCATTCGCGCGCGCGCGGTGGATCTGCTCGATTACACGCCCGGCGGATTGGACTTCAACGAGGCCAGCGCCCTGACTGATATCGGCGCGGCAGACGAGATCCACGGCGAATCCGGCGACGACTTCATCTATGGCATGGTCGGCGATGACGTCTTGTTCGGCGACAGCGAGAGTGATGACCTGATCGGCGGCCGGGACAACGACTGGATCTCGGGCGGTCAGGGCATGGACGGTGTGCTCGGCGACGATGGTCGCATTTTCACTGGCCGTTACCAGATATTCAACGGCGGGGGCAATCAGAGTGAGGCAGATCCGGCATTGGCTGATGACTACGCCGAGCTTTTGAACGGCATCCTTGAGGTTGACGAACTCGACAAAGTCATCCGTACGCCTGGCGATATCCAACGAGCCATCATCAATCCGTCTGAGAACGGCGACGGTATTTTGGGTGAGATTTTCAAGGCCGCGGATCTGACGCCGTTCAACCTTGACCCGACCCTACTAATGCAGAATCGGCTGTTCGCCCCCAGCTTTGCAGACGACATCATTTATGGCGGACTCGGCAACGACTTCCTGCACGGCGGGGCTGGTGATGACGGTATCTCCGGCGCAGAGGCGTTACTGAACTATTTTGATTCACCCGTAAATCCCGGAAATGTTTTGCGTTACGATGACAGTCGAATCGAATTTTTCGATTACGACGAGGAGTTCCCGCGCACAAAGATTCAGCCGTTCTTCCTGAACTTCACGCCGGGTGGTGACCCCAATTCCATTGACATCACCGCCGACGACAACTTCGATGAAGATGCCATTTTCGGTGATCTCGGCAACGACTGGCTGGTAGGTGGTCCTGACAACGACACCCTCTTCGGTGGCTTTGGTTCGGACTTGCTGAATGCCGATGACGATCACGACACCGGACTCGGCGACAACCTTGAACCCGACCCCACCAACATCGATATCCAGGATCGAGCATTCGGCGGCGCCGGACGAGACGTGCTAATTGCCAATACGGGTGGCGACCGGCTCATCGACTGGATCGGCGAGTTCAACAGCTTTATCGTACCGTTCGCGCCGTTCGGTCAGTTCACCATCACGCGAGCGGTGCCGCCACAGATCTTCGAGTTCCTCTACGACCTGTCCGAGTCACTCGGTGCCGATCAAAGCCGCGCGGTGGACACCGGCAACATGACAAATCCGGAACGCAACGGCGAACCGGATGGTGAGCTTGGTCTCATCACGCAGAAGGATGGCAACCTGTGGCGGGATCAGACCGGTGCCCCGATCGATCCGCAGCCGGGCAATATTCCGGGTGGCGCACGCCAAACCTTGCGCGGCGTCGATTTCAACAACGCAACAACAGGTGCGTTCGCGATTGACAACGGCAGCTTCGAGGTCAAGCAGGGCCGGCTCGAGGTTTCGCCGACTGCGCTCGGTGGTGATGCCTCGGCCGTATTCCATGTCGGCGAGTACCTGCCGAACTACTTTGAGGTCACGGCGACCATCAATGCGAACAAACCTACCGGCGGTTACAAATCCAATGCCTACGTGATGTTCGATTACGTCAGCCCGACCGACTTCAAATTTGCGGGCGTCAATATCTCCACCGACAAGATCGAGCTTGGCCATTATGCGAATGGCGAGTGGATTGTCGATGTGCAAACACCGTCGCAGCTCAGGTTCAACACCGATTACAATATCCTGCTGGCGATCAACGGCACGACGGCAACCCTGGTCGTGGACAACAAGGATTTCCTGAGCTTCGCATTTGTGCCGCGAACCGATCCGGACGGATTCACTTACGGGCTCAACTTCGGCATGGTGGGGTTGGGTGCCGCCAACTCAACGGCGCGTATCGACAATATGGTCGTGCAAGAGCTGGCGCCGATTATCACGTTCGAGAATACCGAAACCTTCGCCGCCGGCGCACCAGGCTTTACGGTAGCGAGCGGTGACTGGCAGGTATCGGCAGGTGCATACATCGGTAGCAACATCCTGCCGGATGTTGAAGCGATCTCACTCTTTGATCTTAATGTCGAGCCGAACTCCTACCTCGAACTCGAGGTGGCGGTCAGCCCCGATACGCTCGGCGGCGTGGTATTCGATTACTACAGTGATGGCACCTATAAGTTCGCCGGTGTGCTTGCAGACACCAACCAGGTCGTAATCGGCCATGTTGGCAGGTCCGGCAACGTTGTTTATGACGCGGTGGCCGACATCACGTTTAATTTGCCGAGCAACGATGAGTACGAGCTGCGCTTGTCGCTGAAGGGCACGACAGCCTCGCTCGCCGTCCTGGGCGGCAACGGGCCGAATCAAACCTGGTTCGAAGTACTCGGGCATGTCTTTAATGCCGTGACCGTCGATGGACAGGCCGGCACGCTGTCAGTCAGTGGCACGAGCGCATTCGATAGTTTCGCGATCAGGACGGATGACCCGGCGTTCATCTCCGCGGGAGAAGAGCTCGTTGCACCGTCATTGTCACTGGAGACCGACGTTCCATTGCTGGACAGCGGTTCGCTGCAACCGCTGGTTGATGAGGCGATACGCAGACTCACCGAGTCCTTTGCGCTCAACACTGAGCAACAGGCAGCACTTGCCGAAATGGACATCACGATCGCCGATCTGCCGGGCCTCGTACTGGCGCGTCATAATGGCAACGTGATCGAACTCGACCTTGACGCGGCAGGTCACGGCTGGTTCGTGGATCCGACACCCGCTGACGATAGTGAGTTCGATGCAAACGGTCAGGCACTCGCAGGCTCGGGCGCGGCGGGTGACATCGATCTCCTCACGGCGGTAATGCACGAGTTCGGCCACGAGCTGGGCTTCGATCATGACGCCATGCCCATTATGGCCGATTCCCTGGCGACGAGTGTGCGACTGCAGCCTGGCGAAGATTCTTCTTTGGCAAGCGGCGCGGGTACCGAGAGCAAAGAATCCAGCACGCTCATCTTCAATCGATCTACGGGTCGCCTGCTTAGCGCTCAAGACGTCGCATTTGCGAACCTGTTGGGCGATACGGATTTCGATGGCGTGATTGACGACTGGAACCTGGACGGTCGCAAGGATGACGGGCTTGTCAGCGACGACACGAGTCGGAGCGTTACACACAGAAGCGATGAGCGCGTCAAGAGTGCGACCGAGCCGCAGGCCGAAACCAGCCTGACAGGAAATGCACTCGATGACGCAAATTTAATTATGCCGGGCGCCAATCTTCAGCGGCAACTGCCCGCGCCGAGCACCGGCGTGATCGCGTGGACCCGCGAGAGCGGGATCACAGATCGGCTCTTCAACTTCTTCGACACTTAATCGAAGGAGTAATCGTAGCTAGTTGATAGATAAGGAAATAATCAGACATTGCCAAACCGGCATTGTGGTAAACTCTTTGCTGTCTAAAAAAAACGGAAGAAATCCGTCCATTGACAGGCTATTGATGGCTGTCAATCAAACAACAAGAAAGGACCTGAAAAAATGGCAAATGAAAAGAGTGAAATAGCTGCCACGAGCATCGATGTAGGAAAGCCGGCGGCACCAACGGTGGACTGGGACGACTCCCAGATGAGTAGCACCTACGCAAACGTCGTTAACGCCTCCAGCACCCGTGAAGAAGTTACGGTTTTCTTCGGTACGAACGAAACCTGGAACCCAACCGCGGAGCGCAAATTTCATGTCAGTCTGACAAATCGGATCGTGTTGAGCCCGTTCGCGGCCAAACGCTTGTGGGTGCTTCTGGGCGCTATTCTCGGAGAATACGAATCGCGCTTCGGAGCGCTGCCGATGGATACTTCTGGTATCGCCGCTGCCAAGACCGGCGGGGCTAAACAGGGAAACGGCGCCAAGAGTAAAGCTCCAGCGTCAGCGAAAACAGACTAGCCAGCCTGATTGCCAGCCGCCCTGATCGCCACGCCGAATTTTTCGGCAGGCGGAGATGCGATTCATTGTGAGTGCCCAGACGCCCGTAGATGTCACCGCTGCGGCTTACGCCGCGGGTAATTTTGCCTTTCTGGATAACGCGCTCTGGAAGCGGTTTCTTAATTCGCGCAATACGGCCGATGTGGCCCGTGCGTGGCTGGCCCTGCAGTGTCGCTTCATCGACGGCGCCAATAGCGGAGTGGTGGTGCTTGGCGAGCCGGATGTGGGGCCCTACGCGCCCGTCGCCTACTGGCCTGACGAAGAAGCCCACGATCCCGAGTTGGCCGCTGCTGCCGAGCGTGCCATGTCGGAGCGCGAGGGCGTGGTACGTGGCGAGGACGACGGCTCGAGTGCGGCAGAGGCGACTTGTGTCGCCCACCCGTTACTAATAGACGATCGACTTTGCGGCGTGGTTGCGATTTCTGTAGCGGGCGCATCAACCCAGATGCGCGGAGTAATGCGGCAGCTCCAGTGGGGTGCTGGATGGCTTGAGGCGCTATGGCGCCGCAAGCAAAGTCGCAGCGACGAGGAGTTTCGCGAACAAACTGCGACCGCGTTCGACATGGTAGCCACGATTCTCGAGCAGTCCCGTTTTCGCGATGCCTGCAACGGCATCGTCACTGAATTAGCGATAAGACTGGACTGCGACCAGGTAAGTATTGGATTTATTCGCCGCGACCGGGCTGAAGTCGTCGCAGTTTCACATGCTGCGAAGTTTGGCGAGCGAATGAACCTCATCCGGGACCTTGGCGCCGCGATGGACGAAGCCATCGACCAGCGCGCGGTTGTCATCTACCCGGTAAGAGAAGATTGGGAGTACAGGGTTACTCGTGATCATGCCGAGCTTGCTACCACGCATCGTTTGGGAGCCGTGCTCACAGTGCCGTTGCACGTCCGGGAGCGCCTGGTCGGTGCACTGACGTTCGAGCGGGGACCCGGTGAAGTATTTGATGAGGCGACTGTGGGGATGGCTGATGCCGTGGCCAGCGTCGTTGGCCCGATACTCGAAGAAAAACGCCTGAATGACCGCAACATCCTGGTGAAGCTCGGAGAATCGCTGTCAACCCAGCTCAAGCGCCTCTTCGGCCCTCATTATTTCGGCCGCAAGCTTGCAACTGCGATCGGCGCTCTGCTCATCGTATTTTTCTCATTCGCCACGGGCAATTATCGGGTGACTTCTGATGCGGCCCTGGAAGGCCTGGTGCAGCGATCGGTTGTGGCACCGTTCGAAGGTTACCTGGCTTCACAAAGTGTCCGAGCCGGAGAAACCGTGGTCAAAGACCAGTTACTGGCGACGCTGGATGACAGGGACCTGTCCCTGGAACGACTAAGGTGGAGTACGACCCACCGGCAGCACCGGGCGGAATACGATCGCGCACTTGCCGAACGCGAGCGAGCCGAGGCCAATATTATCCGAACACAAATCGATCAGTCGGCCGCGCAGATCGAATTGCTTGACGCGCAGTTGATGCGCACGCGTGTCGTCGCGCCATTCGACGGCATCATCATTTCGGGCGACCTGAGTCAGTCGGTGGGTGGAACCGTGGAACGCGGTCAGGAGTTCTTCAAGATCGCACCGCTTGATGCGTATCGTGTAATCCTGGAAGTGGATGACGGGGACATTGAAGATATTCAGGTGGGACAAACGGGCACCCTGCTGATTGCCTCGATGCCTGAGGATCCCCTGGATTTCACAGTGGAGCGCATCACGCCTGTTTCCGAGCAGGATGAAGGACGAAACTTCTTTCGCGTCGAAGCCCGACTGCACCGCATTACTGATCGAATCCGCCCGGGCATGAAGGGCGTCGCGAAAACGAACATCGAGGAGCGCCTTCTCATCCGGATCTGGACCGAGGGACTCGTGGATTGGGTCTGGCTTACGCTTTGGAAGTGGCTGCCTTAGCCCTGCATTTGCATGGAAAAATCACTATACAGCCCGAACTGGTACCGCGCGGAGCACGCCAGGCCAAGCCTTCGCAGCCACGTACGAGTCCATCGTCATCATTATCGCGGTCAACTGTGGTATGTGCTTCAGGACCGTACATCAGGGAAATTCCTGCGTTTCACACCTGCAGCCTACCTGGTCATCAGCCTCATGAACGGTCAGCGCAATGTGCAGGAAATCTGGGACCTTTCCTGCGAGCGGCTGGGCGACGATGTCCTGACCCAGGACGAAATGATTTCACTCCTCGCTCAACTTCACCAGAGCGATGTGCTGCGAGGTGATGGCATTCCCGATCTGGTGGAGAGTTCCGAGCGTGCGCGCCGGGAAGGGCGCCGCAAGAAAATCATGGGCCTGATCAATCCATTGGCCATCAGGATACCGCTTCTGGACCCGGATAAATTTCTCACGTTCACGTTGCCGGCAGTGCGTCCGATTATGTCCTGGGTTGGTGCGCTGACGTTCATCATCGTTGTTGTGACAGCGGCCGTTCTGGCCGGTCTGAATTGGCCCGCTCTCACGACGAACATTGCTGACCGTGTTTTGGCGAAAGAGAGTCTCTTGCTGTTGTTGTTCACTTACCCGTTCGTGAAGGCGATACACGAGCTCGGCCACGGCTATGTCCTCAAGCGCTGGGGCGGTGAAGTGCACGAGATGGGTGTGATGTTTCTGGTCTTCCTGCCAGTACCCTATGTAGATGCCTCCGATACCGCGGCGCTAAGACAAAAGTGGCGGCGCGCGTTTGTTGGCGCGGCTGGCATCATCGTTGAGGCCTTTCTCGCCTCTCTCGCCCTATTCATCTGGCTCAACGCTGAAGAGGGGATGGTTCGCGCCATTGCCTTCAACGTGATGTTAATCGGCGGTGTGTCGACCCTGCTTTTTAATGGTAATCCGCTACTCAGGTTTGACGGCTACTATGTTCTCTCGGATCTCATCGAGGCGCCTAATCTCGGTAACCGGTCGAACCGTTACCTGGGCTTCCTGATTCAACGCCACCTGTTTGGAGTCGAACATCTCGACGCGCCCGCAACATCGCCCGGCGAAGCCCGATGGCTGATCTTCTATTCCATCGCGTCTTTCTGTTACCGCATCTTCATCATGACGGTGATCATTTCCGTCGTCGCTACGAAGTTCTTCGTGATTGGTGTCGTGCTGGCGATATGGGCAACGGTGCTGATGGTGGGCGTCCCGCTGGGCAAGCAGCTTCGTTTCTTGCTGACCAGTCCCGTGCTGCGTCGCAACCGGGGTCGTGCCCTGGGTGTAACCGCGGGCATCATCAGCGGCGTCGCGATACTGGTGATGTTGGTGCCCCTGCCGTATTCCACGGTGACCGAGGGGATCGTGTGGACGCCTGATGAGTCGACGGTGTACGCGGGCGCGTCCGGCGTGGTCACCGAACTGGTCGCGCAACCCAATGCCGTTGTCGTCGCCGGAGAACCACTGATCAGATTGAAAGACGACTTTCTGGACGCCAGGGTCAAAGTACTCAGGGCTCAGGTTGCAGAACTGCGTCTGAGATACGAATCGCGGGACACGGTCGACCCGGCCGAGGCAAAAATCATACGGGAGCGCCTCCAGCACTCCGTGGCAGATCTCGATCTGACACTTGAGCGCCAACGTGAACTGCTGGTTCGCAGCACAACTGACGGAAGATTCATAGTGCCTCGCGCTGACGATCTCCCCGGACGATTCGTGCGCCAGGGGGAGGTCCTGAGCTTTGTAAGCAAGCAGGAAGACTCGGTGGTGCGCGTAGTCGTGCCCGAGGACCAGGCGGACGTGGTCCGCAATCGAGTGAGAGCGGTGGAGCTGAAATTCCAGAATCGCGTCACCGTGACGGTGCCCGCAGCGATAATTCGAGAGGTTCCCGCACTCAGTAATACGCTTCCGAGCCTGGCGCTTAGCACATTGGGCGGGGGCGAAATCGTACTCGACCCGACCGAATCAAACCAGGTCATGGCATTTTCCAGGCTGCTGCACCTGGAGCTCAAGCCTGACTCAACAGAGTATTTGCCGCCCTTGGGTAGCCGGGTCTACGTCCGCTTTGAACACGGTGCCGAACCCCTGGCCTGGCGGCTATATAGGGGTATCCGGCAGGTGTTCCTGAGGCGTTTCAATGTCTGACGCCAGCGAAAGCTGGTCTCTGCCGCCACTGGTCTACCACCCGGAACGAGCGGAGCGCCGGGAGACCTGGACCGATCGGCTGGAGGCAGCCGTGACCGCCTGGCCAGTGGCCGTACGAGTCCATTTCGGCGACCCAAGAGTCACCCGCCTGGTGGCCAGCGTAAACGCGCTGGAAGACCAGTATCACAACCTGGACGAAAACGCCCTCACGGCGAATGTCGCGGAGTTGCGGGATCGATTGCGCCGCGACGGGTTCTGCGTGGCAGCGGTGGCGGAAGCTTTCGCGCAGGTACGCGAGGCGGGCCGGCGCACGCTGGGGTTGCGTCATCACGATGTCCAGCTCGCTGGCGGCTATGCCATGCTAAACGGCATGGTAGCCGAGATGGACACCGGGGAAGGTAAGACCCTGACGGCGACCCTGGCGGCCGCCACTGCCGCCCTTGCGGGTATTCCAGTACACGTTGTTACCGTGAACGATTACCTGGCCCAGCGCGACGCGGACAACATGGGCCCACTCTATGAAGCGTTAGGGCTGACCGTGGGCACGATTGTGCATGAGCTTCAGCCGCCACAACGCAAAGCCGCTTACGAGTGCGATATCACCTACACGAGCAACAAGGAGATCGCGTTCGACTACCTCCGGGACCGGATTGCCCTGGGTAACCGGCCGAGTAGTCTCGGAATGAAACTAAGGCGTGTGCAGGGTACGCATAAGGATGAACGTACCGTCATGCGGGGGCTTCATTTCGCCATCGTCGATGAGGCGGATAGCGTACTGGTGGACGAAGCGCGGACTCCGCTCATCATCTCCCGGGAAGTATCGCCGGATCAGGAACAGATCTGGGCAGAGACCACGTTGAGTATGGTGGAGCAACTTGAGATCGAACGTGACTACAAAATCCTTCGCACCGAGCGGCGAGTCGAGCTTACGTCTGCAGGCCGGGATCGACTCGGCGAATTAGGTGACGAGCTGGGCGGCGTCTGGCGAAGCTCTGTCAGGCGCGAGGAGTCCGCGCGGCAAGCGCTGACGGCGCTGAACCTGTTCGAGCGGGGCGATCATTACCTCGTCCAGGATGGCAAGGTACAGATTGTGGATGAATACACTGGCCGCATCATGGCTGATCGCTCCTGGAGCGAGGGCCTCCACCAGCTCGTCGAGGCCAAAGAGGGCTGCGCCGTGACCGGGCGAAAGGTTCCGATGGCGCGAATCACCTATCAACGGTTCTTCCGCCGCTATCAGCGATTGGCGGGTATGACGGGTACAGCACGGGAGGTGAGTCGGGAGCTCTGGGCTGTATACCGCCTGGCTGTCACGAGTATTCCGACCAACCTTGCGACGCGAAGGCACCGATTGCCGACGCGCATCCTCAGCTCGGCTGAGTTCAAGTGGCAAGCGATCGCTGAACATGCTGCGGAGCTCCGCGCAGCGGGACATCCTGTGCTGATCGGCACGCGTTCCGTTGCTGCCTCTGAGACCCTCAGTGAGTTGCTGTCAGAGGCGGGGTTGGAGCACGAAGTACTCAACGCCGCCCAGGACAAGCGGGAAGCGGAAATCATCGCCCTGGCGGGAAGATCGGGCCGCATTACCGTCGCCACCAACATGGCGGGCCGCGGTGTTGACATTCCCGTGGACCAGAGTGTCCTCGAGAACGATGGCCTGCATGTCATCCTGAGTGAACGCCACGATGCCAGGCGGATCGATCGACAACTGGCAGGACGCTGCGGCCGGCATGGAGAACCAGGATCCACCCAGGCTTTTCTATCCCTTGAGGATCCTTTGCTCGATTTAATGCATCCAGCTATCGTTCGTTGTATAGGTTTGTTGCATCGAAGTATTAGAAACCCGGCAGCGTTGTTCGTTTTCTGGCGATCGCAGCGGCGGGCGGAGCGCGCGCACTCGAAAGCGCGTCGCGCACTTTTGAAACAGGATCAGAAACTCGGTGTCCTTTTAGCGTTCTCAGGAGGCCTGGAATGATTGGCCAGAGGTGTCTTCGTCTCGCCGCGCTTGCGGCCGTTACCTTGCTATTTCCACTGACGTTGTTGCATGCGCAGGAAACGACATACGACTGCGTCATGGTGCCAAAGTCTACGATCGAGCTGCAGAGCGCCGAGGAGGGAATCCTCGATCGAGTGTTGGTAGAGCGGGGCTACCGGGTGAAAGCGAACGAGGTGGTTGCGCGCCTTGACTCCAAGCAAGAGACGTTGACGGTAGCGCGTGCGCGGCTACGCGCCGAAGGTGAAACGGGCGTCAACGCGGCGATAGCTCAGAGCGAGTTCAGGGGCAATGAAGCAAAGCGGCTGGAGGACCTGCGCAGTACCAACGCCATTCCGGAACGGGACTATGTGACGGCTGTAGTGGAGAGTCGCCTGGCGGAGATCGCTGTGGAAACTGCCGTGATGGAGCGCGAGATCGCCAAGTTGGAATACCAGCAGGCGAATAGCCGTCTTGAGCGGCGCTCAATACGCAGTCCCGTCGACGGCGTCATCGTGGACGTCACAATGCTCCGTGGCGAGTACGTACATGAGCAGGCGACGGTGATGACTATCGCGGAAATCGATCCACTCTATGTAGAAGTGTTCATGCCTGTATCCGAATATAAAACTGTGCAACCGGGCATGCCCGCGAGCGTTATGCCGGAAGAGCCGATTGGTGGAAGCTACGATGCGGAGGTCGCCGTGGTCGATAATGTGTTCGACGCCGCGAGCCGCACCTTTCGAGTTCGCCTCGTGCTTCCGAACGCTGACTATGCACTGCCAGCGGGGCTGCGATGCACGGTTCGTTTCCTGCAAGCTGACGGCGTTCCCTGATAAGTTAGTTCAAAACTTCCAGAGGTTGTCAGTTTTGTAGGTACCAGGCCGCTGCGCCTCAAGCCAGAGACCGGCGAGAGATTTATAGATGTATCCTTCGTCAAACAGACCCGGTGAACGGAGCGCGGACGATTTATGCTTTGCCGCGTCGCTGTATCCGATGAAGCGCCTCTCGAGGCCGGCGCCAAGCTACGCACTTCAATCGGCTTGCTCGGCACCCGTAATCAATCTCGCGCCGCGACCGTAAGTGATGTACTCCCACAGCCAGCGGATTGAAACCACGAACGGACTGGGCACACCAACAAGAAAATAGATGTGG
>Ga0255057_10000929_pt1 | contig 16921 bp, 17 predicted proteins | sample Cases_109_6_MG_FD_189022 | JGI IMG/M metagenome (GOLD analysis project Ga0255057, IMG submission 189022) | Seawater microbial communities from Amundsen Gulf, Northwest Territories, Canada - Cases_109_6 | ecosystem: Environmental > Aquatic > Marine > Gulf | place: Canada: Northwest Territories... | reverse complement strand
AGAAAACAACAGTTTCCGTCGATCCAGCGGTGGATCAATTTCGTGTTTCAGCTCTGTTCGCTGTCAGACGGCGGACCTGTCGACTCGCGTGCAATCAATTTCGGCGGGAGAACAACGCGGCGGGGGGCCTCGCGATCCTGCCCTATTTTCTTCAAGATGAGCCCGGCGGCCACGCGCCCCATGTCGTGTCGGGGTTGGTCTACCGTCGTCAACCCCAATCGGCGGCTGGCGGCAAGGGCGGTGTTGTCGTAGCCGACGACCGAGACGTCGCCGGGGACATCCAACCCCTCGGCATCGAGCACCTCGACCACGCCGATCGCGGCGAGATCGTTGGCGACGAAGACGGCGGTCGGTCGGGTGGCGTCGGCGAGAAGGCCCCGCATCCCGGCGGCACCGCCTTCCTCGGTGAAGCTACCGCGCACCGATCGGATTTCGCTCTCCAGCCCGTGCCCGCGCATCGCATGCGCGTAGCCGGTGCGGCGGGGCCGGGCGCCGGCACCGGAACCGCCGTCGATGTGGGCGATGCGTCGGTGTCCGAGTTCGACGAGGTGGTTCACGACCATCTCACCGCCGCGGCGGTCGTCGGTGGTGACGCTGTCGACCGCTGGCGCCCTGATCGCCTTGCCCACAACGACCGTGGGCACCGTTTGTGAGGCCTCGATGGCAACCTCCCTGCCGAAGGCCGGCGAGGCCAGGATGAGGCCGTCCACTCGCATCTCGAGCAACGTTGCAACCGCAAGACGCTCCCGTTCCGGGAGCCGGTTACCGGTGGTCAGGATTGCGCGATATCCGGTGTCTGTGACTGCAGTATCGATGCCGTCGATCACGTCGGCGAAGAACGGGTTGTGGAGGTCCGAAACCATCACGCCGATCACGTACGAGCGTTGCCGCACCATGGTGCGGGCCGCAGCATTGGGGCGATAGCCGAGTTTCTTTGCCGCCTCCAGCACGGCCTTCCGGCTGGATGGACTGACCCGGTCGGAACCCCTCATGACAAGTGACACCAGAGATTTCGATACACCCGCTTCGTTGGCGACATCCAGGATCGTTGGGTGTTTCATAGAGCCGTCATCATAGCGGCATCGAGTTGGAACGTTCCAACAATCAGTCTGTCCCGTGGTCTGGCATGTTCCCGCCAAACACGAGTTGGAACGTTCCACTCTCCCCCGAGTAGGATGGAAGACCGACTGGGAGTTACCGGAGCGATGGACCACGGATCCGCGGCATCGTCCAAGCCACCCGCCACCGTGCGCTGGGGTGTGCTAGGCACGGGCGCCATTGTCCGCAATCACGTCTTCGATGCCATACGAGGCGCCGAGCTGTGCCAGCTGTACGCGGTGGCCTCTCGTGACGGCCAACGCGCCGCTGCCGCCGCTGCCGCGCACGACATCGAGTTCGCCTATGGGTCCTATGAGGAGCTGCTGGCCGACCCCGCGATCGATGCCGTGTACCTGCCGCTCCCCAACCACGTGCACGCCCGCTGGATCATGGCGGCCGCCGATGCCGGTAAGCATGTGCTGTGCGAGAAACCATTGACGCTCGACGCGGCCGAAGCAGAGGCGGTGGCCGCGCACTGTCATGCGAGGGGTGTGTTATTGATGGAAGCCTTCATGTATCGGTTCCATCCAGCCTGGGTCGAAGCCCGCCGCCTTCTCGCCGAGGGGACCATCGGGCGGATCCTCGACGTCGCGGTGTGGTTCGGCTTCCGAACGACACGCACCAACGACTACCGCCTCGTACGAGAACAGGGCGGGGGCGCGCTGCTCGACGTCGGTTCCTATGCGGTCAACGTAAGCAGGATGCTCCTCGGTGACGACCCCGGCGCGACATACGCCGCTGCCAGACTCGATCCGGCGACGGGCGTCGACATGACCTTCAGCGCGGTCCTGGACTACGGCGACGCTCACTGCACCTTCACTTGCTCGCTGGAGCACGAACCGGACCACCAGGTCCGCATATACGGAACCCACGGTTGGCTCTCGATCGCCGACCCGTTCAACTGCCCACCGGACCACGCCACAACGATCACCATCGCCACCGGAGCCGATGACCATCCCCACCACTCATTGCTCCGCACCATCACCATCGATCCAGCGAACCAGTACGGCCTGCAAGCCACCGCGTTCGCCCGGGCCATCCTGAGCGGGGAACCATCACCCCTGGCGCCGGAAGACTCGATCTTCAATATGCGGCTGATCGGTCGCCTCTTCGCATCAGCCGGACTCGACGGGCCTCTGGCCGGAGAGAAGGTGACAACATGACCAGCAAACTCCGGGTAGGTGTCGTTGGAACCGGCCGCATGGGAGGCCGCCACGCTCGCAACATCCACACCTACGTCGGCGAAGCCCGGCTGGCCGCGGTGATGGACGTCGACAGCGATCGTGCGAGCCAGATCGCAGCATTGGCTGGAGCCACTGTGTTCACCGACGGGGAGGCGCTAATCGCGTCCGACGTCGTGGACGCCGTCATCATCGCCAGCCCGGACCCGACCCATGCTGCCCTGGCACTCGCCTGTCTCGAGCAGCGCAAGCCGGCCCTGGTGGAGAAGCCAGTCGCCACCGAACTCGACGACGCCGCAGCCCTTGTCGAGCGCGAGGCATCCCTGGGACGGCGCCTACTCCAGGTGGGCCTCATGCGCTACTACGACCCGCGACACGTCGGCGTCAAGGACGCCGTCGACGCCGGAGCCGTGGGACGGCCACTCATGTTTCGCGGCTGGCACCGGAATCCACGAGAGGCTACGCCTCAGACGTCGGCTGAGGTGCTCATCAACTCCGCGGTCCACGATCTTTATACGGCTCGCTGGCTGCTGGGCCAAGAGGTCACCGAGATCTACGTCAGGGGCACCACCATCGACCCGCAGCGCACCGACCAGCTCGACCTCCAGCTCGTAACCATGGCCATGAGCGGGGGTGCTCTCGCCTCCGTCGAGGTCAGCCAGGACTCGGGCTTTGGCTATGAGGTCGGGGTCGAGATCACCGGCCCGAAGGGCGTGGTGTCCACCCCGCCACACCACACGCCGCTCGTTCGTCACGACGGAGAGATAGGTCAGCGAGTTGACCCCGATTGGCTCGAGCGCTTCGCCACCGCCTATATCCTGGAAGTCCAGGCATGGAGCGCCGCAGTCGTCAACGGTCGGTCACACGGTCCGAGCGCCTGGGACGGATATCTCACCCTTGCGGCCGCCCTGGCCGGCGCCGACTCCATCGACCGGGGCGCCCCTGTCGAGGTCGAAATCCCGGAGCGGCCGGCGCTCTACGCATAGCCACCCAGTGGCCCGCCAGCGGCAGCAGCCCGAGGCGATGTTGCTTGGACGAAGGCCGATGCCTCAAAGCCGACCCGTCTTGGAAAGCCGCTCCGATTTTTCGTCGGCGTACCGACCCACGTTCTCTTGCCCCGCCGTGATGAGTGCTCACCGAGGTGTTTCGTCTGGGGTCGGGACCGGCTGCGGACCGGCGCCCATGATGGATTGGTCGTAGTCGATGATGGAACCGGTCATGACGCCGGCGTCATCTGAGGCGAGGAACGCTACGGCCGCGGCGACCTCATGTGGCTTGATGAGCCTACCGAACGGTTGCCGGGCCTCGGCCTCCTCCAGCCAGTCGGCGCCATCGGAATGGAACCGACGCTGGGTGACGTCCTCCCCAGGGGTGTCCATCCAACCCGGGCTAAGACAGTTCACTCGAATTCGGTCCCAGGCAACCGAGTAGGCCACATTCTTGGTGAGGGTCACCAATGCTCCCTTGGAGGCGGCGTAGGGCGTGAGGAAGGGCACGCTGCCGTAGGCCGCGACCGAGGCGATGTTGACGATGGCGCCCGGAATGTGCTCTCGGCGCATGATGGCGATAGCGCCCTGCATGAGAAGAAACGGCGCCCGCACGTTGACGTCGAACAACGTGTCCCACAGCTCAACTGCCGTGTCGACGATTGACCCGCGCAGCGACAAGCCCGCGGCGTTGACCAGGACGTCGATCCGGCCGAATCGCTCGTCGGTTGCGGCAATGAGGGCCTTGCAGCTGTCGGCATCGCCGAGTTCGACCGATACGAATAGGGCCTCAGCGCCGAGTTCGGCGAGGGCAGCCACGACGTTGGCTCCCCGCTCGTGGTTGCGGCCGCAGACCACGATCCCGGAAGCACCCTCCGACGCGAAACGACGTGCCACGGCCTCGCCAATTCCCTGGGTGCTCCCGGTGACGAGCGCAACCCTTTCGTCGAAACGCCCCATCATCGTCTCCCCTCATGGCTCCAGACCCGAGCAATGACCATACTGACTCACTCTCGTGGCTCGCGCGCAGCGGTGGGATCCGAACGTGCTGCGGCCCCTTCATCGTGGCTGCCAGTCTGACATCGGCGCTAGCCACTGCGTTGGCGAATCATTGCCGTGGCGGGTGCTTCTGCTTGGCCTGCCCGAGGGCCTCGGGGCCGAGCGCCCCGTAGCCGCCGTCTACCACGAGATTGCTGCCGGTGATGAACGATGCCTGATCGGAGACCAAAAACATCACAGCATCGGCAATCTCCTCGGGATCGGCCATCCGGCCCAGCGGTTGGAACTCGGCGGCGAAGGCGTCGGCAGCCTCCCGCGTCCCATGGCCCTTTTCGATGTTGCGACTCCACGTCCATCCCGGCGACACCGCGTTGACCCGGATGCCGCGCGGCGCAAGCGCCTGGGCCCCGGTCTTGGCCAACATGAGCAGCGCGGCCTTGGTGACGTTGTAGACCATACGGTCGGGTTGGGATACCGCCGCCGACACCGACGCCATGTACACCACCGAACCACCGCGGGGCAGGTGGCGTGCCGCTTTCCCGGTGAGCCTGGCCGCCGAAATCATGTTGACGTCCATCGCCTGACGCCACAGCTCCCACGTTGTGTCGTAGCCATCGTCGTCGAAGATGGCAGGTGCGTTGACGACGATGTCGAACCGGCCGAAGTCGTCGACTGCAGTTGCGACGAGCCGATCAAGAAAGCCGTCGTCGGTCACATCCCCGACCAGGTAGCGTCCGGTATCGCCAATGACCTCTTCGACCTCGTCTCGGACCGCCTGGTTGCGGTCGCCGAGCACGACCCGGGCTCCCTCTCCGACGAACCTGTGTGCGATCGCCAGGCCGATCAGCGACGCGCCGCCCGTGACCACCGCCACCTTGCCCGAGAGCTGTGTCATGACCCTCGCCCGCTCTCCTTCAATCGCGGACCTGAGAGAGGAAACCCTGCATCCCCTGCTTGATGAACTCGTCGACACCGGTGGCGAGATAGCGGGCCCCCTTGTCGATCCACTTCCCAGTGGCAGCGGAGGTCCCGACGAAGATGCCAAGGGTCTTCTCTGAGCCCAACACGGCCTCCGCCACCCGATCCATCGCCGCCACGACCTCGGGGTGGGAGGTGTCGCCGGGGTAACCAAGCGAGTGCGAGAGATCGGTGGGTCCGATGAACAGTACGTCGACGCCTTCAACCCGAACGTAATCCTCGATGGCGTTCACGGCGTCCATGGTCTCGATGTGGATGACCACCATGGTCTCTCGGTTCGCTCGTTCGGTGTAATCGCCGATTGACTCGTACATGCCCCAGTCCGAGGCCCGGCTGCCGGCCAGGCCCCGCCGACCGCGCGGGTGGTACTTCACCGATCGCACCGCCTCTTCGACGCCTTCGACCGTGTTGACCCACGGCACGTGCACGCCATGGATACCGGTGTCGAGGAAGCGGAGGATCAGGTGCGCTTGGTTGGTCGTCACCCGGGCGATGGGTGTGACCCCTCGCAGCTCGGCGGCTCGACAGAGCCCCTCCACATCGCGGGGCTGGAGGGTGCCATGTTCTGCATCGAAGACCAGGAAGTCCCACCCTTGCATGGCGACAAACTCGGTGAAGGCCGGCTCTGCGTACTTGATGAAGCAGCCGAACACCGTCTCACCGGCGGCCAGCTTCACCTTGGTGGCATTCTCGCGCATCAGGCTCCCGATTCGTCGATGCGCAGACTGACGACGTCTTCCCAGCGTTCCGTCTCCCAGGAGCGGGCCATGGCGGCGGCCACCGACCCGGTAGCGAGTGCATCGCCGAAGTCGGGGCGGAATCGCTGGCCCGCTTCGATGGATTTGAGGAACTCAAGCGCCTCGATGATCTTCATATCCTCGTACCCAAGAGAGTTTCCACCGCCAGGCACGATGTTGCCCTGGTGGGGGAAAGCGTCACCGGCCAGTACCTCGATGAAGCCGTCCACCGGCTGTTCCTCAGGGAGGTAGAGCTGGAGCTGGTTGAGCTTCTCGTGATCCCACGACGCCGCCCCCTTGGAGCCGTTGAGCTCCAATGCCATCGAGCTCTGGGGCCCGAAGATCGACCGGTCCGCCTCGAGCGTGCCGCGAGCGCCGTTGGCGAACTCGACCAGGGCGCCCACGTAGTCCTCGTTCGTGACCTTCCCGGTCGGGTCGCCTGGCTTGCCCCGCTCGTAATGAGTGCCCTCCCCTGGTGTGGGGAGGGGACGCTCCTTTACGAAGATCTCCTTCGCCGACACCACTCGCGTGATAGGACCGCACAGGTACTGGGCCATGTCGATGGCATGAGACATGATGTCGCTGAGCACTCCGAAACCGGCCTCTTCCTGGAGAAAGCGCCAAGACAGCAGGCCTAGCCGATCTCGCCCGTACATGGAGAAGAAGCGACCTCGGTAGTGGGTCAGCTCGCCGAACCGGCCCTCCTCGATAAGCTCGCGGATGTACTGAACGAGCGGGACCCACCGGTAGTTGTATCCGGCACCTGTGATGACTCCGGCCTTGCGAGCGGCGAGTTCCATGGCAGCCGTGGCTTGTGGAACAATGCCGACCGGCTTCTCGCAGAAGATGTGTTTTCCTGCGGCCGCTGCCGCCTCCGCCAGCTCTTGATGAAGGGTGTTCGGCGCCGTGATGTCCACGATGTCGATGTCCTCATGCTCCACGAGGACACGCCAGTCGGTCGTGCCAGATTCGAACCCGAAGTTTTGGACGGCGAGGTCGAGGCGCTCGGGTACGGTGTCGGCAACAGCGACCAGCCGGGGGGCGATGCCGGCTTCCGGGAAGTACTTCGGGATGCTGAGATATGACCGCGAATGTGCCTGGCCCATCCAGCCAAATCCGATGACGCCGATACCGATCGAACTGGGCACAAGTCCTCCTATGAAGGCGCCGGTGCAAGCCGATCCCACACCTCTGGGTTGACCAGGCTGGTGGGGCGCTCGCCGCTGAGCACCTGGATGACTCGCTCGAACGCTGCCAAGAAGATGCGGCGCTTCGCTTCCGCAGTGCCGGCCGCGACGTGTGGAGTGACGACGACGTCGGTACGGTCGAGCAGCGGATGGCCCAGGGGCAACGGCTCGGGCTGGGTGACGTCGAGCCCTGCACCAAAGAGCCGCCCCGAGTCCAGGGCAGCCTGCAGCGCATCGAGGTCGACCAGACCCCCCCGTGCGGTGTTGAGGAACACGGTGCCGGGTTTCATTGCCCTAAACACGGCCTCACCGAACAGACCCTCGGTTTGTTCGGTGAGCGGGACATGCACCGACACGACATCTGCCGTAGCGAGAAGATCCGTCAGCGACGCCGCTCTGCTGTCATTTGGGAACGCGTCCGGGTCGAGGTACGGATCGAAGGCGAGAATCCGCATCCCGAGACCCGCCGCGATGTCGGCGACCCGTCGGGCGATGCGGCCATACCCAACGAGCCCGAGGACCTTGCCCTGCAGCTCCATGCCGACATGATGGGCATAGAGGTCGCTGCGCCCTCCGCGGAGATCGGCCTCGGACCGTTTGACGTTCTTGGCGACCATCAGCATCAGCGTGATGGTGTGCTCGGCCGTCGAGATCGTGGGACCGTCGGGCGTGTTGTAAACGGCGATGCCTCGTTCGGTTGCGGCCGCGAGATCGACCTTGTCGTAGCCAATCCCGGTCCGCGAGATCACGCGGAGGCGGGGGGCTCGGTCCATCAGCGCAGCGTCGTAGCGACGGACCGACGCAACGATTCCCTCGGCGCCGCCTAGCGCGGCGTAAGGCTCATCGGGTGTGGCGCTCGCCGGTCCGAGCATCGTGGCCTGCCTCGCCACCTCGTCCACGAGATCGGGTAGAACCGACCGCTCGAACCACACCTTCGGCTGCGCCGCTGCCATGTGCTCCTTCACTCCTCGACACCAGCTGTCTCGCGATCATACCTGTGGCTATTGGAACGTTCCATACGGTTCCGAATTGGAGTAAAGCTCATCCGGCGAAAACCGGCTCGGGCAGCCCGCGCACACCTGGATCGAAGGCGAACAGTCCGCCAGGCTCGTGCTGGCCGACTGCCGAGGAGTATGAACCGCCGTCACCGATCGACGTGACATAGAGCGTTTCGAGCCCCGGCCCGCCGAATGCGGGCATCGTCGGCTTCTCCACCGCAAGTTCAACCACGCGATCGATATCGCCCTTGGGAGTGATCCTGGCCACCGCCCAGCCGTACACGCACGCCACCCAGTAGCAGCCTGCCTCATCGACGCAGGCGCCGTCCGGCCGTCCCGGCAAATCTGCGAAGTCCGTGAACACCTGCGCGTTGGCCCTATGCCCACTGGCGGGCTCGTACCCGTACGACCAGACCGTGTCGCGCAGCGTATCCGCGAAGTACATCACACGCCCGTCGGGGGCGAAGGCGAGCCCGTTGGGCACGCCGATCTCCGTTTGCACCGTGCTGGCCGAGCCGTCGCCCTCCACGACGTGCAGCATTCCCTCGAATCTGTCGGCGGCCGCCGGCACGTGCATGCTTCCGATCCAGAACCGGCCAGCCGGGTCGCACCGCCCGTCGTTGAGACGCACGGTCGGGCGCGGCGGCTCGAGATCGATCCACACGGTCACCTCGCCTGTCGACCAGTCGAACCATACGATCTGATGCTCCAGCCCCATGAGAAGTCGGCCGGGTCGATCGGTGAGCACGATGGAGCCGGGACGGCCCGGCAGGTGGCAGTGCAGATCCTCTCCACTTGACGGATCGAAGCGGTGGACCCTCTGGCCGTCGATGTCGATCCAGTACAGCACGCCTTCTTGATGGCTCCACAGTGGGCACTCACCAAGGAGCGCGCGGGCAGGAACTACGCATTCGATTGCTATCGCGTTCATGCGGCCGGGGCGAGCCGCCCGTGTTCCATTTCGTGTCGGAACCTTGACAGCAGGGTGTCGACGCCTGGAAGCGGGTAACCGAGAGCCTCGCTCGTGACAGTCGCGTCCAGACTCGTATCGATTGGAATCGGAGCCGGGCCCGTCGCACTCAGATCCGCCGGGCCCGAGCTGAGCAGGTCGGCGTCGAGCTCGAACATCCTGGCAACAGCGCGTGCGAACTCCATGCGGTCCACGGTCTGACCGCCGCAGCAGTGGAATATCCCGGTCAAGTCTCGCTCGACGATGCGAAGCATCATCTCGGCACTTTCGCTCGCCAGGCTCGGGGTGGCGATCATGTTCGCCGGCGCCTGCCAAACCACAAAAGGTCGCCCGTTCCGCAAGGCATCAACGACGGTGCCGGCGAAGTGACCCATACCTGGATTCTGCGTGGGGACGTAGTCGGCTCGCAGCCAATGGGTTCCGTTGACGCCGGCGATTCTGGCGACTGCCCCGTTAGCGGCGGCGTTGGAGACGATCGTTTCGCCGACGACCTTGAGCACGCCGTACAAGTTGATTGGGTTGGGAGGGGTTGTCTCCGCTGCCGCCGATTGTGTGCCGTCGAAGACCCAGTCGGTCGAGACCAGCACCAACTTGGCGTCGATCTCGTTGGCGGCATCGACCAGGGTCTGGGTCGACGTCACATAGCTGTCCCATGCCAAGGCTCGATTGGCGTACATGAGAGGGAAGTCGTTGAGGATCGCAGCGTGGATGATCGCTTCGGGTCTCGTCTCAAGCACGGCGTTCCGTAGCGATGAGCTATCCGTCATATCGACGGACACGACGTCGAACGGTTCCTTTCCCGAAGGGCGCCAGGTGTGCGCGGTCACGGTGACTTGGGCCGCATGCCGCTCAATGGCCACCTTGACGACGTTGCTGCCGACGAACCCGGTACCGCCGGTTACCAAGAGTCGCATAGTGCCCTCCGCGGCCTGTCCGCCGACTGAACGCAAACCGCTTGACAGCGATTTGAGCTCGAGTATACGGTCCGGCATTGGAACGTTCCACACGTTTCTGGATGGACAGGCTCAAGAGCCTTCCGAAGGGAAGCAGCTTTGCGAATCGGCCTGATCGGAGCGGGTCGCATCGGCACTCTGCACGCCGGCGTGCTTAGTGCGATTGATGCCGTCGAAGAGCTGGTGATCGTCGACGTCGAGGCAGACCGAGCGAAGTCCTTGGCTGAAAAACTCGGTGTTTCTCACCTGGACCGGCCCCACGACGTTTTCGACAAGGTGGACGCAGTGGTGATCGCCAGCTCCACCGAGACGCATTCCCCCTACCTCATCCAGGCCGCTGCGGCCGATGTCCCGGCGTTTTGCGAGAAGCCCATCTCGATCGACTTGGAATCTACCGATCGAGCCGCCGCCGCGGTGCACGAAAGCGGTATTGCAGTGCAGATGGGCTTCATGCGCCGCTTCGATCCTGGATACGTAGCGGCTCACGAGGCCGTTGCGGAGGGTGTGGTGGGTGACCTGTTACTGGTAGCGGCGCAGACACACGACCTTGAACCTCCGCCGGAGGACTACATCGCCATTTCCGGTGGGATTTTCACCGACATGCTGATCCATGAGTTCGACATCATTCGGTTCGTCACCGGGAGTGAGTTCGTCGACGTCGCCGTGACCGGCACCACCAACGCATTGCCCGTCTTCGACCGTTACGGCGACTTCGGCACCGTCGTCGTGGCAGCCCACCTCGCCAACGGCGCGCTGGCGATGATCGCAGGTGTCCGCACCGACGCCATTGGCTATGACATCCGGATGGAGGTCTTCGGCACCGCTGACAGCGTTGCGGTGGGCCTCGGTCCGCATACCCCGATCCGAACCCTCGAACCTGGCCTCGACCTCCCGCGTCCCCCGGCCATCGCTGGTTGGACGGAACGGTTCGGATTCGCTTATCGTGCAGAGATGGAGGCCTTTATTAGGCTCGTCGCAGACGGCGCCGCCAGTCCGTGCACGGTGGGCGACGCCCGGACCGCTCTCGTCGTGGCAGAGGCTTGTCGCAAGGCCGCCGCCGAACAGCGACCCGTTCGTATCGAGGAGGTCGGATGAGCGATCTCCAGAGCAAGCTCGCCGGCGCCCCGATCACGTGGGGAGTAGGTCCATCCCCGGGCTGGGACCACTTCATGGACCGGGATCGGGTGATGTCTGAGATCGTCGAGGCAGGGTTCCCGGCGACCGAGCTCGGCCCCAAGGCCGATGCCGATCTCAGCGTCCGATTCCACGAGACGGTAGCGGCGGAGGTTGTGAGGTTTCCCGCTCCAAACGCGGGAGAGGAACGCGCCCCACACCGGGGCTCGACGGAGGAAGGAGCCGCGCACGCGGCTCTGCATAGACAAAGGAAGGAACACTGATGATTACGAACCGACGCGTATGGGGGGCCCTTGTGCTCGCTCTCGTGCTGGTCATGGCGGCGTGCAGTAGCGGCGACGACACAACCACGAGCGCGGGCGGCGCAACCACCACGGCCGGCGCCGACGCAACCACTACAACGGGAGACGGCGGTCAGGTGAGCCAGACCGGCTTTTCGTTCGACCTGATCTTCCACGACGCGGACGCGTCCGGCACGTTCTGGGGCGTGATGAAGGTTGGTTTCGATGATGCCTGTGACGTATACGGCGTGTCCTGCACCATGATCGGCGATCCCGACATCACCAAGCAGGCGGCCCTCGTGGACACGTCGATCGCCAACCAGGTTGACGGCATCATCCTGACGCTGCCCAATGTGGACGCGCTACGCGATGCCATCCAGCGGGCGGCCGACGCCGGCATCCCGGTGGTGACGATCAACTCGGGGTCCGACGTGTTCGCTACCACGCTGGCCATTGGGCACGCTGGGCAGGACGAATTCATCGCTGGGCAGGGCGCCGGGGCGCGGTTGGCCGCGGAAGGTGCGACCAACATCCTGTGCCCGATCCATGAGGCGAACAACGCTGCGCTACAGGCACGTTGTGCCGGCGTCGAAGCAGGGGCTGTGGGGGCCACGGTCAGGCAAGTGCAGATCGACGTCGCCAATCTCGATGCCGCGTTTGAGACGCTCAAGACCGAGGTCAGCGACGCGTCAGTCGATGCAGTGATCACGCTGAACCCGGACGTTTCGATTCGGGCCCGCGATGCGATAGCCGAAGCGGGCAGCTCGGCGATGCTGGCCACGTTCGACCTTGGCGAGGAGGTGCTGAACTCGATCGAGGCCGGCACGATTCTCTTCGCCGTCGATCAGCAGCAGTACTTGCAGGGTCACCTACCGGTGATCGCGCTCGTGCTGAATATCCAAAACGGCCATGTGATCGGTGGTGGCAACGCCATCCTCACCGGTCCCGGATTCGTCGACTCGAGCAATGTTGCTCAGGTCAAGGACGGTGTCGCCGCCCAGACGCGGTAGCGACTGACAATGTAGGGCTGGAGACGCCCCCCAGCCATGTCGGCAGGGGGGTCGTCTCCGACCCGGATGGAGGTGTCGCAACGTGGCAGATGACGTGTCGACGGTCGCCGACGATCGATTGATCGAGGCCGGCATTGTCAAGAAAGTGCTGACTCGTCCGGAATTCGGCTCGATCATCGGTGCGATAGCCGTCTTTGCGTTCTTCTCGGCCGTGACCGAGAACTTCTTCAGCGTGAATGCGGTCTCGGCGTACCTGAACCCGGCGGCGACGCTTGGAATCATGGCGGTCTCGGTTGCGCTCCTGATGATCGGCGGCGAGTTCGACCTTTCCTCGGGCGCGCTTATCGGTGGACTCGGCATCACGATGGCGATCCTGACCACGAGTGCAGGTCTACCGGTGTGGCTGGCCATGCTCCTGGCCCTGGCGCTCGCCGTCTCCGTTGGACTGTTCAACGGAATCATGGTGGTCAAGACCAAGCTGCCGAGCTTCATCGTCACGCTCGGCACGTTCTTCATCATCCAGGGTGCGGGACTCGGATTCGTTCGCCTGATCACCGGGCAGACGACCATTTTACTGAGCGATGAACTCGCCAATTCCGACATTGCCAAGCTGCTGTTCGCATCGACGCCGGTTGCCGGCATCCGGATCCCCGTGTACTTCTGGTTCGCCATCACCGCACTCGCCACGTACCTCCTGCTGCGCACGCGGTACGGCAACTGGATCTTCTCGGTCGGGGGCAACGCAGCTTCGGCGCGAGCGGTCGGCGTGCCAGTCAGTCGGGTCAAGATGATGCTGTTCATCAATGTGTCGGTCTCTGCCTGGTTGGTGGCGATGTTCAACACGTTCCGATTCGAGTCGGCGCAGATCGGCACCGGGGTCGGATCGGAGTTCGAGTTCATCATCGCCGCCGTGATCGGAGGCACTTTGCTCACCGGCGGCTACGGCTCGGCGATCGGTGCCTCGATCGGAGCGCTGATCTTCGAGATGGTGCGCCAAGGACTGGCTTTTGCGCGTTGGGAGGCCGACTGGTTCAAGCTCTTCCTCGGGGTCATGCTCCTGCTCGCGGCGCTGCTGAACGCATGGGTGCGCACCCGTGCACAGAGGGCGATGTCATGACGAATCTGATCGAAGTCGATTCCCTGTCCAAGCGCTTCGGGAACGTCGTGGCATTGAAGGACGTCTCTGCCCTCGTGCGAGCGGGGGAGGTGACCTGCATCCTCGGCGACAACGGCGCCGGGAAGTCGACGCTCATCAAGATCTTGTCCGGGCTGTACCAACCCGACGGCGGCGAATACCGCGTCGATGGCAAGGCGGTGCGGTTCTCCTCGCCGCGCGAGGCGCTCGAAGCGGGTATCGCCACGGTCTACCAGGACCTGGCAATGGTTCCCTTGATGTCGGTATGGCGCAACTTTTTCCTGGGTTCCGAAATCCAGAAAGGCGTGCCACCGTTCCGGCGGATCGACGTCGTGCAGTCCAAGACAACTGTCGTCGACGAACTCGGAAAGATGGGGATCGTCATCCGCGATCCCGAACAGGAGGTTGGAACCCTCTCCGGCGGTGAGCGGCAATCCGTGGCCATCGCCCGGGCCGTGTACCTCGGCGCCAGGGTCCTCATCCTCGACGAGCCCACAGCCGCGCTGGGGGTGAAGCAAGCGGGCGTGGTGCTGCGCTATGTGGTTGAAGCCAAGAGACGCGGTCTCGGAGTCATCCTCATCACCCACAACCCGCACCACGCCTATCCCGTTGGTGATCACTTCGTCATCCTGCGGCGCGGTGAGGTGTTCGGCGACTTCCGCAAGAAGGACCTCCCGCTCGAGCAACTCGTCCAGATGATGGCGGGCGGCGCCGACCTCGAAGAGCTCCACGACGAGCTGGAGAAAGCGGCCGAGAGCACAGGCGACGAAGATCTCGCCCAAGCCGCAAGCGACTTTGCCGACGAGGCTGACGACGCGACCGGCCATGGCCGCGACGATAGGACCTGATACCGCAACCCGGCCAGCAGGGAAAGTAGGCTGGCAGCGTCAGCTTCAAGATGCTCAGTTTGACCAGTCCACAACGACCTGTACCGCGTCGGTCGGAATGAGCCCGATGCCCGTGTGGACGATCCCGAAGTCGTCGAGCACGATTTCAACCACCGCCTCGGCGAAGACCTCGCTCGGGATGTCCTGTTTTTCTTCGCCTGCGAACCATGGGGTCTCCGGGTCCCGACCCAGAGCAGCCAGGAACGCAGGACGCATGGCCTGGTGGGCATCGCAGCTGAACTCGAGGTGATGGCCAAGCTCGTGGGCGACGGCGCGTTCCAGCAGCACCCGTGGGCCGGGAACTCGAACCGCCATCTGCGCACGTCCGGGGTCGTACTTCGCCCGGTCCTCGAGGTCGTAGTCAGCTACGAGCGTGATACCGCCGATGCAATCGAGGTGGGCGGGAAACTCTGTCAGGAAACGATCCCAAGTCTCCTCCGCCACCTCGCCGAAGTCGGCTGCGACCGAGTCATCGATGCGCAGTTGCGGCTCATCGGAACTGGCATTGAGCACGGCGAAAACCGACGCCACCGCGACTGCCGCGGCCGTCACGACGGCCAACACACCCACCACACGGCGCCCCCTCAGATGGGGCGCGCTGACGCGAGACAGCTCATGTCACCATGATGGCAGTCGACAAGGGAGACTCGAAGCGGACGGCTGGTTGGGCTTCGTGGAGCACCCGAAGACCAGCCTCACTCACATGGGGAGCCTCGGATCGGGGTCGAGCTGATCGAGCATGCCTCGCGCCCATGCGTGGGCAGGGTCATCGGTGAACTTCCAGATTCGGTCCTCCGAGGGTCCAGCCATGACGTTGAGAAAGTACATCGCATAACCAGGAGCTGGAGCGGAGGGCCCGTGATAGCCGCGGGGCACCAAGACGGCATCACCGTCGCCGACCCGATCGGTGGCGTCGATCGCGCCGTCAGGGGTGTAGACGCTGAAGAGACCCATGCCCTCGGACCGGTCGAACCGAAAGTAGTAGATCTCCTCGAGCGGCACCTCGTGATCGCTCCACTCGTCGTGTTTGTGAGGTGGGTACGAGGACCAGTTCCCTGGCGGCGTGAGCACCTCGACACAGATGAGCTTGTCGGCGTCGTGTATATCGGCACTCAGGAAGTTATTGATCTGTCTGGTGCCCACCCCACCCCCTCGCACCTCGATGGACACTTCGTCGGCCGGGACATAATAAGGCTCGATTCGACGAGTCGCCTCGGCGGAGCACAGTGCGACCTGGGTGTCGCCGGTGGCCGTCACTACGGCATCGCTCGAAACCGGCACATAGGCCCAGTCGGTCACCTCGCCGAACACGCCGGCCCGGCCTGCGAGGTCAAACGATCTGTGGTCCACCTCCACTCTGCACCCCCCGGCGAGTGGGAGCACGGCAACCTCGGTGGTTGAGGTGGGCACCACGTACGACTCGCCGGCCTTCAGGTCCAGGATCGTTAGCCCCGAGTAGGTCCAGCCGGCGGTGTCCGGCGTGATGACGCACGAGGCGCTGTCCAAGGCCAAGGACCCGGCCCGGTGGAATAGGCGGCGATCTCCAGGCTTCATCGATACAACCTCCAGTCACGGATCAAATGGGGGTTGCCCGCTCGACGAGTGCTTCTCGAACGCCACCCACGGTGCAGCTTGGAACGTTCCACTAGGCTGGCCAGCCTTCGAAGAGGTACGACGGGTGAAGGTTGGCTTGATCGAAGCGGGACGGGTCGGCACACACCACGCCTCGACCCTAGCGATGCTTCCCGCCGTCGACACGTTGTCGACAGCCGACGCGAAACGCGCGCACGTGCCGGCGAGCTCGGTTCCCGATGCCAGAGTCCTGGATCTCGACTGCCCGCCTCCGACCACCAGGACGCAGACAAGAACCTCTGTGTCGCAGGGGCATGCAATCGCGAAGAGAACAGAACCGTGCTGATGGAGGAGATCACGTGGCCGCCTCCTTCCTAGATCGCATCGCAGGAGCTCCGATCACCTGGGGGGTCGATGGTGCTCCGGGCTGGGGACACCTCATGGACCGTGACCGCGTTATGCGAGAGATGTCCGACGTGGGGCTGACCGCAACCGAGCTCGGCCCAGATGGCTACCTCCCGACCGACACCGACGAGCTCACCGACTTTCTCTCCGTCTACGACTTTGCCATCGTCGGTGGGTTCGTGCCGGCGCTGCTATATCGGCTCGATCGCATCGAGGACGAACTCGCCTATGTCGAGCGCGCAACCCGCCAGCTCGCTCGCGCAGGGTCCAGGACATTGGTGCTCGGGCCATCGGCGCACCACGACGGCTACGACACCTCGGTGGAGATGACCGAAGAGGAGTGGGCGATCTTCAACCAGAATCTGCGCCGCCTTCAAGAAATCGCAGACACGCAAGGCCTGGTCACTGCG
>Ga0255057_10000928_pt1 | contig 16933 bp, 15 predicted proteins | sample Cases_109_6_MG_FD_189022 | JGI IMG/M metagenome (GOLD analysis project Ga0255057, IMG submission 189022) | Seawater microbial communities from Amundsen Gulf, Northwest Territories, Canada - Cases_109_6 | ecosystem: Environmental > Aquatic > Marine > Gulf | place: Canada: Northwest Territories... | reverse complement strand
CACCGATCCCAAACCACAACCCGCTCATCCTCAGTGAACCTCGGCACGACAACCTCCTCGATAAGAGACAACACTCTCACCGACAGATGTTGCGTTCACCCCCAGAGACCACAGCCGTTATGTGCGGGTGCGCCGCTATCCATGTGCCCACTCTTCGTGTAGGTTGACTACGCAAAGGAAGGTCGTTTTGTAGAATACGGCCACGTGGCACGGGCGGGAGGACAGTCAATGAGACGTGGTAGACAGCGGAGCCGGCTTGTTGTTCAAATTGCAGTTGCAAGCATCATCGTTGGCGTGGTGGCTGTACCCGCTGTTGCAACGATGGGGACTCTGTCCATCACCGTGAACACGACTCTGAGCGAGGATCACTTCGGCAATATCACGATCGACGCTGACAACGTCATGCTGGATTGCGCCGATCACATGGTTACCGGCTCGAATGGCGGCTCTGGCATTGAACTCGTCGGCAGAACAGGCGTCACCGTAAAGAACTGCCATGTGACTGGATTCCATGCCGGCATTCAGCTGGTTGCTTCATCAGGCAACACCATCATGGGAAACACAGCACGCGACATGTTCGAAGGCATTGCCCTGGCTGCCGGATCTGACAATAACTTCATCGAAAGCAACGCTGCAGACGGCAACTTCTTTGATGGGTTCTTATTCCAGTCCTCTAGCAACAACACGATCATCGGCAACGAGGCTGCGGGGAACATCGCCCAGTTCAGCTTCGAGCTTGGGTCAAACGGAAACCACCTGGCTGACAACACTGCTGAGGGTGGTGTCGGGTTCCAATTCAACAACTCCGATGGAAACCACCTGGTGAACAACACGGCAGACGGAAGCTCAACGCCAGGTGATACAGGATTTGAGTTTTCCAACTCCTCTGGGAACACCCTGGAAGGCAACACCGTCAACGACAACGGCAACGGCTTCGTTCTATCTGACTCCTCTGGGAACACTCTGAACCGCAATACGTCTGACGACGGTGACGTGGGGTTCCTGCTTGAAGGCAGCAGCAGCAACATGTTGCTGCGCAATACGGCCTCGAGCGCAGGCTTCACCGGATTCAGGTTGGTCGAAGCTTCCAACAATTCTCTAATACGGAACCAATCGATCAATAATGACGAGGACTTCGGGCACGGGTTCCGACTGGAGGGGGCGGATTGGAATCATCTCGAAAGAAACACCTCCTTTGGTGGCGATGACTTCGTTCTTGATGGTTCGGAGTACAACACTTTGGTCCGAAACAGCGCCACCGGGGATCACGACCGCACCAACATTGAGGAGACCGACGGGTTCCTCCTTCTCAGTGGCTCCAACCACAACACCCTTGACCGCAACACTGCGACCAGCTCCGGCAACTCCGGATTCCGAATCGATGGATCGTCTGACAACGCCTTCGAAGGGAATCAGGCCTTTCGCAACTTCGGCAACGGGTTTCTCATTAGGAATAACAGCGAGATGAATACATTCCACGGTGACACTGCAACCCGCAACGGTAATGACGGGGAGACCGACGGATTCTTAATCGCGAACTCGTTCGACAACACGCTGGTAGGGGTGGTCGGAGACCGGAACTCGGGGAGCGGGATAGCCATCCTCTTTGGCTCTGACGAAAACCGAGTCGAGGACAGTCGGGTATCTCACAACACCGGATTTGGGATTGTCGTCTTCCTCTCCTCTTTCAACTCCATCCTGGGCAACACCGCTAATAGCAACGACGAGATTGGTATTGGCGTCAACGGGTCTTTCAACGTGATCGAATCGAACCGGGCATGCCACAACACCATTGTCGACGCCCGCGATGACGGCACAGACAATGTCTGGGAAGACAACACCTTCTGCACGACCGAAGGGATCAGCTAGCCAGAAGGCCGAACCAAGTCGCACATAACCGGCATTATGTGCGGCCTACAAGCCTTTGATTTTCAAGTGTTTGTCGCGATTCTGAGGCCATCAGGCCTTTGTTATGTGCTGGCCGCGGCGTTTCTCTTAGGCTGACGGTTCATGTTGGGACCTTGGGGAATCCATGTCGAACAACAGTGACGATCCACTCAGTAGTGAGGATCTGATACATAAGGCGAAGGAACGTCTCAAGCGATCTGACGAGGAGGCTCGCCAGGAGGGCGTTGAGGACGAGGCTGAACCGCCCGTGTCGGAGCTGGCCCACTACTCCAAAGCCGAGGCCACCTGGCGTGGATATGCGAGTGATTACCGATCTTTGCGTAGGTGGGCTTCAGAGATGCACGACTACCTGTTGCCTGACCTTGGCGACGACGGTGTGGCCATGCTCACCGAATCAATCAGACCCGAGATTGTGGCCGCGTACATCATCTCTAATCAGGATCGGTTGCGGTCGGCGACCATCGGCCGGCACCTGAGCGCGATCAAGCATCATCACAGTGAGCGCGGCCTCCCTGATCCAACGGCGGTCAAGCAAGTACGGAAGGCTCTTGATGCGATTGTGCGCCGTCATCAGTACGACCCGAAACAGGCGGGGCCGATCCGACTTCCTGAAATGCAGAAGGCTTTGGCTGAGTACGACCTCGCTACCAACAAGGGATGGCGGGACATGTCGATGCTGCTTTTTGGTTGGTGGTCAGCTCGGCGTAGGTCGGAGCTGGTGGGTATGGATATCGAACATCTCGAGTACCGCCCTGGGGGAGTGGTGTTGACGGTTCCGTTCTCCAAAACCGATCAGACCGGCGAAGGTCGCAAGGTGCCGATCAACCACCAGCACGACGTTGATTGTCCTGACGGTGTGCGGGGTTGCGAAGGCCATAACCCCTGTCCGGTCTGTTCGCTTCAGGAGTGGATCGAGGTTGCTGGTATCAAGTCAGGCCCGGTGTGGCGTTATGTGGACCGTTGGGGCAATGTTGGCACCGATCGGCTATCGGGTCAGACGGTGAGCCTCGTCCTGAAGGATGCGCTTGTGGTCGCTGGCATGAATCCGGCGGGCTACAACTCCCACAGTCTCCGATCTGGCTACGTCAGCACTATGGATGACCACGGTGTACCTCGGGCGGCGATTCGAGCGGTGAGCCTTCATCAATCCGAAGCGTCGATGGATGGGTACGCACGACCTGACCAGTTGCTTCGGGACGGTGCCGGGGCGTACCTCTCATCAGACGAAACGGTCTGAATGTCCACCAAGACAGTCGTCTCCAAGAACGCAAGTCTTGATTGGAGAGGGATGAGCTCTTCGATGGCTCGGCGGGTGCCTACTTTGAAGGGGTCTACTGGCCGCCAACAAGGATTACCAGATCCCGATGGTGCCGAGTGGGAGTGGTACACCGTTCTCAGCAATTCCGATGTCATGATCTCTGAGGTTGAGCCGGTCAAATCGTCAACATGCTGCTGATCCCCTGACGGAGAATCACCGTCCCCTACGCGGCGCCGCTCTTAGCCTCGGTTTGGCCGGTGCCGCTTTGGCTTCTCTGGCCACCATCATGGTGGTGTGGGGATCATCCAATCTTGGCTCACCGGAAGTTGGCGTGTTGATCAGGGTTGCCGGCATTCTGCTCGCCGTCTCCCTCGTTTTGCCGTCGTTGCGTAAGCCCTCGATGACAACACTTCTGTTCGCAGGCACAGGTCTTGTCTTGGTAATGCTGCGGCCGGGGTTGATCTGGGCAGCGCTTCTGGGGTGGGTTGGCTGGGTTCTGTTCAGCCGTCAGGCCAACACAACGGACAACGACTCATAAGCCCAGTCGAGATCCTCCAAGGCGACCGACGAATCTGATCCTGGTTGGTGGTGTAAGAAAGACGGCGCTCTTAAAGAACCACCAACAACGCGTTTTCGGTTTACCTGGTAAATCGGTCACACAACATCCAGAAACCGCCCAGTCGGGTGGACGCGCTGGTGCTTTACTCTGCGGAGAGTGAACGGACCATCAGTTTCAGCCTCAGCATGGGAGTGGACCCGTGAGTGGCTCAAGACTCCGTCGTTTTTGATAGTTGAGGGAGTAACAGTTGCGCTAATAGCGCTAGCCCTCTATCTGATCACAGATGAGCTCGGCTGGACTGCGTTTGCCCTGCTCGGCGGTGCGTTCGTGGTGATCGTCGCCTTTCTTTTCCGAATGATCATCAGCTGGCGTTCGGGCGACTTACAGAAAAAATTGACCGATGTTCAGAAGAACATGCACTGAGATGCGAGTGGTGATGTCAAGATCGCCTGACGCCGCGTGGTAGATACCGACTAAAATGAGGGTGTCGGAATGAGTACTACAGACTCCGATATTTTACAGGTTGCGACCTTGGGCGCGCCCAGGTTGGGCCACCTGACGATTGGCTACCAATGACCGACGAACAACAGCGTACGTTGGAAAGGACCTCGCGGCAGTGAAAGGCTTGGCTCCCTACAGCAGACGGGTTGGGCGCCGGGCAACCTCTTGGCTTCGGCACCTTCCGAGCTTTCTCATTATCGGTGGGATTCGTTGCGGCACGACGTCACTGATCCGCTACCTCGACCGGCATCCATCCGTTGGGATCTCCGCAACCAAGGAAGTCCACTTCTACGACTGGTATTTCCATCGCGGTGAGAATTGGTACCGCTCATGGTTCCCCTTGAAGGTGATGCCGGGCAACAATGACATGATCGCGGGAGTTTTCTTACCGACGGTGCTTGTTCAGGAAGGTCAACTAGTCGCGTTTACCTCCATGTTTGATTCGGGATCCCGAACCGCTAATCCTTCAACGAGGAGAGTGCGGACCAGTTCTGACATGTCGATATCTTCTTGCTCGGCGACGCGTTTCAGGCTTATTCGTATTCCGTCAGGAACGCGAACCGGCAGCGGCTGCGGATATCGGCGTGCTGTCAGGGACATTGTGAGTACAGACTAGCGGCTGGGGGTCTCATAATGGTCACACGAAGTGGGTAGATGCAGGGATTTGGTGGTATCTGGGTAGAGAAGAGACAGGACAGAAAACGGCCATGTTTATCAGGTAAACACAGGAGAAAGGCCTGGTAGGAGTCGAGCCGCGGACAGGATTTGAACCCGTGACCACCTGATTACAAATCAGGAGCTCTACCAGACTGAGCTACCGCGGCGCCGATCAGATGGTATCGGCACTGGAATGACTCGGCCAAGAGGGTGATCACTGCTCGGCTATCCAAAGCGGCAAATCCCCTGGTAGGAGTGGGCGCAGAAATACCCTGGCGGCGATGCTGAAACCCGAGGAGAGGGTGATCCTCGACTTCGAACGAGCCTGGTGGATAGAACCCGGCCCGAAGGACCAGGCGATTGAGTTCGCTCTGGGTCTATCTGCCGCGGCCTACTACGAAGTTTTGCTTGGCTTGCTTAACGATGAGGTTGCTTTTGAATACGACCCGCTGACGGTCAAGCGGGTACGGACGTTGGTAGAGAATCCGATTGGTAAGGAATTGGCGATTTAATGACGAGCAAAGGCAAACACTCAGGTGACGGATCTGGAGCCTTCTACCGCGACCTTGCTATGATGATCCTCGGGATTCTCCTTGTGGGCGCAGCCGTATTTTTCGTCCTGTTTCTCCTGGCCGACAATCCAACGACGAGTTCGACGACGGAGATTGCCGCCGCTACCACGACCACTACGGATGCTCCGTCAACAACGGACGTTTCAACGAGCACCAGTTCCAGCTCCCCGGCAACCACCACAACCACGGTCCCGGTGCGCCCGCCCGATGAGGTGCGTGTCTCGGTCCTCAACTCGATTGGCGTTGCCGGCGCTGCTGGTCGGCTGACCGCGGAACTAAGTGACGCTGGGTATCAGACTCTTCCCGCCGGGGATTACTCACCGGAGCAGAACCCGTCTCGGATCTGGTACCGACCGAGTTTCTCCGCGGAGGCCAATGAACTACTTGTGTTCGCTCCCGGCGCTCAAGTGGAGCCACTGCCCGAGGCTGATCTCCAGCCGGGTGCCGACGTGATCATCATTCTCGGAACCGGCTACGAGGAATGACCCATCGGGCCGTGGGCGCCGGTGGCGGCCGCGGCGCCCATATCGGCGTGCCGAGGATATGGCTCTTACCCCTCACCGTCGTGGCCGGGGTTGTATTCGTCACGGCAGCCGGGTGGCTTAGCTCGTCGATCATCCTCGATTTTATTGCATGGTGGCCACTTTGGATTCTGTTGATCGGACTGATCCTCCTCACCAGAGGTCGGCGGATCTGGAGGGTACGTCTGTCGGGCATCATCCCGTTGGTTGTGACAGCTGCCCTGATCGTGTTCACCGTCGGACACGTGTTGGGGTGGCCGGCCATGCCGTCATCTTCCCAGCGTCTTGTCGGGCCAGCGGCCGGTTCGGAACCGCTTGCAGCGCTATCGGCGCGAGTTGATGGAGCGATCTCTCTGACTCGTGGGTCTGGCTTCTTATACGAAGTTGATCCGATACGCAGAGGTGGAGAGGTCGGAATCCCAAGCGCGACCGAGCAGGTACAGGGGTCGAATGTCTCGATTCTGCTCGAAGCCCCACTCGATCCGGGACTCTACCAATTCGCAGGCTGGGATATCACGCTCTCAGATCTGCCTACGTGGAATCTGACCCTCGAGGGTGAGATCGAAGCTGATCTTGGCGGTCTTGATATGAGTGGCTTTCAGATCTTTGGGTCCGGCAGGGTGATCTTGGGCCAGGTGGCGACCATTGTTCCGGCCACAGTGGCCGGAACGTTCGAGTTGGTGATTCCCACAGGTGTGCCGGCACGAATTGTTGGCACGGCCTTTGTTCCCGAGTCTTGGGACCAACTGAGCGACGGTGCCAGGTCGTCTACTCCTGGTGACGGCTGGGTCATATCAGTGCCGGTTGGGAGTGTCGTGACTGTCAGCGAGGGCTAGACGTGGCTTGCAATCATTTCGCAAGACGGACGACTGGGGGTCCCCGGGTCGCTAGTTACACTCCCGCGCATCGTGACATCTGAACGGCTCAAGAAGACCGCCCTCATCATCTGGATCGCTGTTGGAGCGATGATCCTGGGGTATGTGGCGCTTGTGGTAGCCGGCTCCGTGCGTGTGATCTGGCTGCCGGTCGCCTTCGCCGCGGGCTTGGTGTTTCTTCTCGAGCCGGCCGTCAGGGCTTTCGAGCGCCTGAGGATTCACCGAATTCTCGCAACAATCCTTGCGTTCGTTCTGCTGGCAGTTCTGATCATTGCCGTCCTCGCAGTTGTTTTTCCCACTGTGCGTTCACAGGCTCTGGAACTCGGCCAATCGCTCCCAACCCTGTATGTCGATGTGATCGATTGGATGCGAGAAACGGGCGCGAGATTCGGTGTGGACGTCGACACGCTGTTGAGCCAAGAGGCAATCGAGGAATGGTTGAACGATCCGGCAAACCAGGAGACGATTCAGCAGATCGTGTTTGGTTTTGGCGCAGGCGCCGGTCAGGTCATTCGCGGAGTTACCGAGAGTCTTGTCATCCTATTTCTTGCGCCGGTGCTTGCCATATATGTCCTCATCGACCTCGATAGGTTCAAGAAAACCTCGGTCGAGCTGACTCCACCCAAGTATCAGGAGGAAGTTGCTTACGTCGGGGGCGAGGTGGGGGGTGCACTTGGGTCGTTCGTCCGTGGTCAGCTTCTGGTTGCGTTCATCGTCGGTGTCGCATCGAGTATCGGTATGTGGATCATCGACCTTCCGTTTTGGCTGCTGATCGGGATCCTCGCCGGATTCCTAAATCTCATCCCGTTCCTCGGCCCCATCGTCGGTGGAGCGCTCGCCGTGCTCGTTGCATTATTGAACGGTGACCCCTGGCAGGCGGTTTGGGCTGTTGTCATATTCGTGATCATCCAACAGATCGACAATCACATCATCACACCGATGATCCAGAGGACCCGTGTGCAGCTCTCACCGCTGGTGATTGTTCTTGCGTTGGTGATCGGAGGAGCCGTGGCGGGACTGTTGGGTGTCCTCATAGCGGTCCCGCTGACTGCTGCGATTCGCATTCTCGTTGGGCACGTATGGCGGACTCGAGTTCTTGGTCAGTCGTGGAAGGAAGCAAGCGATGCCATGATCGAGGTGACGGAGCCACCCGAGCGTCTGGCGAGAATCAGCCGGAAGGCCCCTACCAACCAGAGCAGACTCTTCGACACCCAGGAGACAATCCTTCCAGACGAGGATTCCGACCCCGAGTCCTAGTTGTATGTGCACAACGGATCGGAATCCGCACCATCTTGCTATAGCAACGGTTCGAAATGTGATTTCGTCAGACTTCGCCGAGGTACGCCTGACGCATCTGAGGGTTGTTGAGCAGACCCTCAGCGGTGTCACTCAAGACGATCTTGCCGGTTTGGAGCACGTAGCCCCTGTCAGCGATCGACAAGGCCATGTTGGCGTTTTGCTCGACAACGAAGACCGTTGTGCCGGCTTTGTTGATCTTCTCGATGATGTCGAAATTCTGTGCCACCAAGACCGGTGCCAGGCCCATCGAAGGCTCATCCATCAAGAGCACCTTGGGTTGAGCCATCAGCGCCCGCCCCATCGCAACCATCTGCTGTTCACCGCCGGAGAGTGTTCCAGCCTTTTGGCTTAGCCGTTCCTTGACTCTGGGGAAGAGCTCGAAGATCCGGTCGTAATCGTCACTGAGATCCTCTCCGGGTCGGAGGTAGGCCCCGATCTCCAGGTTCTCCTTGACGCTCATCCGCTTGAACAAGCGGCGATTCTCGGGGACCATGGTCACGCCCCGGCCCACACGCTCCGCCGTGGTCCACTCGTTGACTTCTTCTCCATTCAGAGTCACCGTGCCGTGGGTCGGCTTGACGTATCCGAGAATCGTCTTGAGCGTGGTCGTCTTGCCCGAGGCGTTGCCACCCAGCAAACAGACCATCTCCCCTGGGTAAATGTCGATGTCGACATCTTTGAGGATGTGAACCACGCCATAGTGGGTGTTTACCCCCCGAAGCGAGAGTATCGGCTCTCTATTCGTCATCGGGTTTCTCTGCGGGACGACCCAAGTAGGCCTCGATGACGTCCTCGTTGGCTGCCACGTAGTCGTAGTGGCCCTCCGCGATCTTGACGCCATGGTCGAGGACCACTACCCGATCCGATACGTCTTCGACGACTTTCATCTCGTGTGAGATGACAATGACTGTCAGCCCTCGTTCGTCCCTCAGTTTCCCGATCTGCTCGGTCAGCTCAATTGTTTCCTTGGGGTTCATTCCAGCGGTGGGTTCGTCGAGAAGTAGCAGTCGGGGCTCGGTGGCCATCGCTCGGGCAATCTCAAGGCGACGCCGGTTGGCGTAAGAAAGGGCAAAGGCCGGTTGATCGAAGCGATATCCGGCCAGCCGGGTCCCAAAGAATGAAAGGATTTCTTTGGCCTTTTCCTCGGTCATCTTCTCTTCCGCCCGCTGCTTCTTTGTTTGAAGAATGGCACCCAACATCCCCGCCCGCGTTCGACAGTGTTGTCCCACCATCACGTTCTCGAGGACGGTGAGGTTGGGGAACAGCCTCACGTTTTGAAAGGTGCGAGCAATTCCACGTCGGGTGATCTCGTTTGGGAGGTGGTGGGCGAGATTGTCACCATCGAAGATGATGTCTCCTTCGTCGGATGGGTACAAACCTGAAATGACATTGAAGAACGAGGTTTTCCCTGCGCCGTTTGGTCCGATTACCGAGACGATTTCACCGTCATCGATGTGGAAATCGACACCCCCGAGAGCCTGAACGCCACCAAAGGCTTTCTTGAGTCCGACGATGTCGAGAAGTGGCATCAGGTGGTGGCCTCCACTTCGTCGTTTCCGAAATCGCCACCTTTGTCGAGCCAAGCATCTTGTTCGAGCTCTTCGAGATGGAGCTCACGCGATCGGCGCACGGAGGGGAGTAGACCTTCCGGGCGTTTCAGCATCATGAAGACCAGGAGAGCCCCATAAATCAACAACTTGTATTGGGCGAACTCGGCGAGAAGACCCTGCGACTTGGGCCCTCCGAGGATTCCGATCAAGACGAAAGCCCCTACTGCTACACCGGGAATGCTTCCCATCCCACCGACGATCACGACCACGAGAATGATGATGGACACCAGAACATCAAAAGAATTGGTGAAGATGACGCCGACCTTGGCCGCAAATAACGCACCGGCGAATGAAGCGACGATTGCCCCAGTGACGAATGCAAGCAATTTTGCTTGGATTGTGCTGATGCCTGTGGCTTCGGCAACGTCCTCGTCTTCACGCATCGCAGCCCAAGAGCGACCTACACGCGAGCCTTCTGCTCGGTAGGAGATGTACGCGGCTATTGCTACGAAAAACAGCGTGAAGTAAATGAAGTACTGGGGGTCGATACCGCTGATTTCCGTGCCAAAGAATGGAATGCCTGGTATTTGTCGAACACCTTGAGCACCGCCGAAAATGGGCGTTAGCCAGTCGGACAACAAAAGAATCCGCACGATTTCGCCAAAGCCGAGGGTCACGATTGCCAGATAATCCCCCCGCATTTTCAGGACCGGCGTTCCGACTACGAGACCGGCTAAAGCAGCCAGAGCCATGACGATAGGGAGTGCGACCCACCAGCTGAATTCCGGGTTGATCGTGCCACTGAGTGGAGAGGTGAGTACAGCAATTCCGTAAGCACCAACGGCAAAAAAGGCCACATAACCAAGATCCAACAGACCTGCGTAACCGACCACGATGTTGAGGCCCAGACCTAAGAGAACGAAAAAGGCCACGTTGATGAGGAGTTCGTTGACGATGCCGCCCAGCACAAAAAGTGGAAGCAGCAGTACAACTACCCCGAGTAGATATGTTCCCCAGCGGATACCGCTCCACTTGTCGGCCTTCTGGACCTTCTCGACCAAGATCTTGGACTTTCCCTGGAAACGGCCCGATAGCCACCAAGCGACGGCTCCAATGACGACGGCGGACCACGGCAGAAGACCCCCGTTGGGGGCGTAAATCACATCGAGGACAGGATCGATTTCGAGGATGTCGTTCACTACTCCCTCAAACAGAGCGAAACCAAGGACCCAAATCGTCGCTTGTCCGATCCCTCTCCGCACAGAATCGGATTGTCCGAATATGAACCCGCCCAGACTGCCGGCTACGCCCGTCACCAAAATGAGAACCAGAAGACCGATCGGCACGCCGAAACCGAAGGTCATGATCTCCACCATTGCGGGTCTCATGTTGGGAAAAAACTGAGTCATGTCGAAGGTGTCCACTATCAGCACAAAAACGGAGGTGACCAGTCCGGCAAACAGACCAGCTATGAGCCCGGAGACTGCTCCGGCCCGGGAATCTCGGATCGGCTTCTCGAGTGGATTGGGCCGTCCGCGTGCCGAAATCAGCCCCACAAGGATGGGAACGCCCAGCAGGACGACATATCCCATGAGAATGAAGGGTTCAACGAGGACTCTTTTGTTGAAGTTCTCGATCATTCCTATAGCCGCCGTGAAACTCATGGTGATCCCTGCGATAAGGCCGAGACGCCTGGTGAAAGCGAAGTCCTTCACGCTCGGTCCTCCGAACCGAGACGCTCACCGAGGAGACCTGACGGTCTGAAGATGAGGACAAGGAAGAGAGCGGCAAAAGCGACCGCATCCTTGAGCTGAGAAACGGCCGGAATGCCGAGACCACCAAGGACCAGCAACGGCCCGACACCTTCGAAGAGCCCAAGCAGGACCCCTCCGAGCATGGCGCCGGGGAGGTTTCCGATGCCTCCCAAAACGGCTGCAGTAAAAGCCTTTAGGCCGGGGAGAAATCCAGTTTGGAAGTCGACTACCCGGAACAGTAGAGCCCATAAAAGTCCAGCAACGCCTGCCATTGCTCCACCCACTGCGAACGTGACAACGATGGTGCGATCAACGTCGATTCCCATCAAACCGGCGATCTCCTTGTCTTCGGCCACCGCCCGCATGGCTCGTCCGGACTTGGTCCTGGTGACGAAGTACCAGAGACCGACCATCGAGACCATCGCCACGACGAATACCAGGACTTTGGTCCCCTGGATTGGGATGCCAAAGATGATGACGTCTTCGCCCAGCGCTCCGGGAGCGGGTGGGTAACTCTGGGAGGCGACTCCAAATAAGCCTGCGAAGGCGTACTGAAGGAAGAAGGAAACACCGATCGATGTGATGAGAGGGATCAGTCGAGGGGAATTGCGCAGTGGTTTGTATGCGATTCGTTCGACGAGAACTGCGACAATCGTTGAGGTCATCATTGAGATGATCAGTACGAAGAGGACCGCTGCGAAAGGGTTGGCGTCCCAGAATCCGTTTTCGAAAAGCAGTGTTGCGGCGATGAACCCAACCATGCTCCCGGCCATGAACACTTCCCCGTGGGCGAAATTGATAAAACCGAGGACTCCATAGACCATTGAGTAGCCAAGGGCGATCAGCCCGTACATGAGGCCGGTGCTTGTAGACGAGATAACCAGATCACGCCACTGAACCGCCGTAAGTCCTTCACCGGCTATGTAATTTTGGACCGATCCAGTGATGCCAACGACGATTGCTATCAACGCGGCGACGCGAATAAACCAGAGAAATCCGTCTACCCAATTGAAGCGGAAGCGACGTGCGGTGGGCTTGGTTTTGGCGGGGCTAGATGACACTTGGCTCGTGGAGCATAAAGAAAAGCTCCGGTCCTTGTGGACCGGAGCTTTTCAGCTATTTAGATGTGTCCTCAGGCTGTCGGATCGTAGGTGTACAAGATGTTGGTCTTGGACGCCAGGATGTCGTCGAGGTTGTCGTGTTGGAATATCGAAATGACCGGTACTCCACAATCTCCGAACTCATCACAAGAGATGCTCCCGATGATTCCGGCGAAGTTCGATGTGGCGGTCAATTCGTCACGCAGCTTCTGCCGATCGATATGGAGTTTGTCCCCATCGACTACGCCCACGGCTTCGATCGCCGTTAACAACATGGTTGTGGCGTCATAGGCATGCGCCCAGAAGTCCGCACCAGGGTCTTCCCCGTAACTGGCGCTGTAATCAGCGAGGAAGTCCGCACCGGTCTTGCCCGTGGCTTCGTTCACATTGCTGAGGAACTGGGTATTCGGTCCAGAGAAGTACATACCGAGTGACTCGGGAAGCTCCATGAAGTTCTGGACACTAAGACCGTCAGCACCCATCATAGCCACGTCTTCCATGCCTTCAGTGCCTGAAGCCTGCTGAAGGATGGCTGTTCCCTCGTCCGGGAAGATCGGGAAGAACAGCAACTCTGGCTCACTGGCTGCGATCTCAGCGAGGATGGGGCCCATGTCGACGTCACCGACAGCGACGGCAGTATGAACCGTGATAGTCCCACCCATTCCGATGAAGTTCTCCGCGAAGGCGTTGGTTAGCCCGTTGGTGTAGCTGGAGCCGTCGTGAACAAGCGCTACCCGGGTCAGACCGAGAGTCTCAGACACGAAGGTCGCCGCCCCAGCGCCCTGGAAGGCGTCGTTGTGAGCAGTTCGGTAGTAACCGGGGAGATTGTCCTCACCCGCTGTTCCACCGAGGTCAGAAGTGAGCGCCGGCGAAGTGTTCGAGGGTGAGAGCATGACCATGCCAGCGTCGCTTATCAGCGGCATGGCCCCTTGAGCAGCGCTGGAACAACTGGTGCCGATAACACCAACAATTGATGTATCAGCGACAATCGTCTGCGCGGCCTGTTGTCCACCATCTGATGAACAAAGATCGTCGAGTGGCGTTCCCATGGTGACGTTGTGACCTTCGATGACCCCATAATCTTTGATGGCAAGTTCGATACCACGTTGGTTGGGTATCCCCAGGAACTCGACACCACCTGAGATCGCGTTGAGAGACCTGATCTGGATGTCCTCGTCGCCCTCGACTGTTACCGCACCGAGTGGTCCGGCTTCGAAGTCAGCCCCACTGCCACAAGCGGCGGCGACAAGGGCAAGGGCACCGAGAGCCGCGACTAAACGCATACTCGTCTTTTTCATCAAAATATTCCTCCGTTGATAAGACAAAAGCACCGAAGTGCGCTGTCGTCGCAGGACTTTAGACCCAATATCGGGACTGAGACGCCTCGAGTGGGGCCAGATGCCACCGAATCGCCTACGGTTTGAGTGTGACAGGCGATATCCGGGTCATCGAGGACGGTGCCGATCGACGTACGCGAGAGCGACCACCAACTCCTCCCTGGGTTTGGATCCTGGTCGGTTTGGCTATCGGGGTCGGGTTTGCAGTGGTCTTTGCGACACCGTCATCGACAGATCCGGTACCCGATGCGGTTGTCGACACTGTTGATGAATTCGCTCCTGTTGCCCTCTCGGATTCGCCGGTTGGAGTCGCTGGTTCGGTTCCCGGATTCCCTGACGCCATCGTTGCAGTAACTCGGAGCGGACGTCAGAACCTGGAGCACCTGCTTTGGCCTGTGGCCGGCAACCCCGTAATACGGCCACTGCCGGTTGGGGCATTTGGCGACGCCAAGTTTGATGTGACCGGCACCTGGCTTGCCATCTCCACACGTGTCCCAGACACGGGTGAGACATTTCTGTCGATGGGAAAACCTGCGTCTCTACGACCTCTAGCTTCGGACGTTGGAGGTTTCGCCTGGCACGACAGCCAATCAGGTCTGCTGGCTTACACCCAGGTCAGCGACGAGGGCCGGCAGCTGAGAGTGTCGAATGCCGGACGCGAGCCTCAAATCGTCGTCGCCGATATTGGGGCCACAGGTCAAGTGGCCACGTGGGGTGATTGGGGTTGGGCCCTTCAAGACGAGTCCGGTCTAATCACCATCCTCAACCAAGAAGGTGAGATAAGGACAACCCAAGGAACGGTTCTCGACTCTCACCCTGACGGCTCGATCCTGGTTTTCGACGAACAAGGCGCAGGGTTGATATTGCTCGGCGCAGACGGCACCTCCCGCACGGTTGACATCGACCTGTCAACGATGGGCGGTGTGTCCGCTGGTGCGATTTCTCCCGATGGCAACAGTGTTGCCGTCATAGGAAGTCTGGGGCTCAACGTCACCGCGATCGCCGGGGATGGGCCCGAAGTGAGAGTTCCGTTCACCTCGAGCATCAGCAAGGTCAGCTGGTCGTCTGACTCTGGGTTTGTGGTGATCCCGTTTCTTAGTGGTGTCATTATTGTCAACATCGACAGCGCCGAGACATATGAGATGCTCAGGGAACACACGGTGATCGAGGCATCGGTGATCCCGCTCAGTCGCTGACGGTTTCCGGGGGCTCTCGCCCTAGGGTGCCGCCAATGTCTAACGCTTCGCCACGCGTTCACGTCCTGACCTCTGGATATGTTGGTCCACGGACCGCCTCGACTGTATCCCTGATTGAAGCAGTCGATGGGCTGGTAGTGGTCGATCCCGGGATGGTCTCGGCGCGTTCGGTGATTCTCGATCCGATATCGGCCCTGGGCCACGTTCCCGAAGACGTCACAGACGTGGTGATCTCACATCATCACCCCGACCACACCATCAACATCGCCCTCTTCCCCAACGCCCGTGTCCACGATCACTGGGCTACCTATGAGAATGATGTGTGGACGAGTCGTCCCGCTGAGGGCTTCGAAGTGGTCGATGGAGTCACCCTCTGGGAAACACCTGGCCACACACCCCAAGACATCACCACCATCGTCGAAGAGTCTGATGGTCTGACCGCCCTGACTCATCTGTGGTGGTTCACCGCCGGGCCCGAAGAGGATCCTTTTGCTACCGATTCCGGCGCTTTGCACGAGGGCCGTAGACGGGTGCTCGAGACCGCGGCCAGGATCATCCCCGGTCACGGTGAGTTGTTTGTCCCCGACGAGGGGACACCCCGCTGATGGGGGTCACGTTTCTCAATGCACCCTTTCGAGGGCTCACCTGGAAAACAGTCCTCTTTCACCTGATCGCCTTCCCGGTTGCGATTTTCTACTTTGTGTTGACCGTGACCGGTATCGCCCTGTCGGTGGGTCTCCTCATTGTTGGAATCGGGTTCTTCCTTGGTTACGGCGTGCTTTGGCTGATTCACGGTATGGCTCCTGTGGAAGGATGGTTGGTCTCCAAACTGCTCGATACCCCGATCAGAGCCGGCCTTCCCGAGCCCAGCGGTTCCTTTTTGCAGCGGTACAAGAGGATGTTCAGCTCTCTTTCGACATGGTCAAGGGTTGCGTATGTTCCGCTCAAGCTGCTCACCGCGGTGGTCGGGTTTGGCTTTGCGACAACCGCGGTGTCATCGCTTGCCCTGTTGGCGACACCGTTTCTCTATCAGCGGGAATGGTTCGATATGTCGATCACCAGCAGTTGGAGCGTCGATACCCTGAGTGAGGCCATCTTGGCCGCCTTGACCGGTCTCGTGGTCAGCTGGATCTTCTTCTATCTGTCCAACCTGACCGGTCGCCTGACTGCGGTCTTGGCCAGGGCGATGATCAGCGATCCAACCGGGGTGGTGCTTTGATGGCCGGTCGTGAACCCACCGAGGAGATCGCTCCAGTAGACGCATACCAATCGGCGGCGGAGGGCACGGTTGTAGATGTGAGCGACGAAGGGATCTTCCTCGATCGCACCGTTTTCTATTCGCGTGGTGGAGGCCAGCCCGGCGATGTGGGGACGATCACGTGGTCGGGCGGTTCGGTGGAGGTCATCGACACGTTTCGCAAGGATGGAATGCCGTTTCATCAGGTTGCCGTAGGGGCTGTCCTCCCCGATCCGGGAACACCTGTTGAAGGTGTGATCGACTGGGAAAGGCGCTACATGACAATGCGTACCCACACTGCCCTCCACGCACTGTCTGGCGTGGTTTACCGCGACTTCGGCGCCAAAGTGACCGGTGGGAACATGACGCCAGGCGAGGCTCGGATGGATTTCGAGCTCGATTCGATTTCGGTCGAGTTCGGGCGGGACGTCGAGCGCACTCTGAATGGCGAGCTCGTGAAGGGGTATCCAACCGAGATCGTGGTCATGGCACGTGAGATCGCCCTCCAAGACCCCGACCTGATTCGCACCAAGGTCAATCTCATCCCCGATTTTGTCAAAGAGATCAGGGTTGTCGACATCAAAGGCCTCGATCGACAGGCCGACGGGG
>Ga0255057_10000927_pt1 | contig 16936 bp, 19 predicted proteins | sample Cases_109_6_MG_FD_189022 | JGI IMG/M metagenome (GOLD analysis project Ga0255057, IMG submission 189022) | Seawater microbial communities from Amundsen Gulf, Northwest Territories, Canada - Cases_109_6 | ecosystem: Environmental > Aquatic > Marine > Gulf | place: Canada: Northwest Territories... | reverse complement strand
CACCCTGAGTTGGTTCGCCGCTGGAGCCGCGCGCGTATTCAGCGATATCGGCGCAAACGACGATCGCCTGGCTGCCAGCGCCATCGAGCGCCAAATGACGAATCGCGCCCTTCATGCCGTAAACGCCGCCAAGGCAGGCATGTTTGAATTCCGGGACCTCGCAGCTGCGCGAAATGGGCGCTCTGCCGCGCGCCTCCAGCGCCCGGTCCACCATGCCCTTGACGATGATCGCACCGGCCGAGTTGTCGGTGCTGGATTCGGTGCCGAGCCCCAAAAACTTCACGCGGCTCGGGTCGATGTCGTACTGGTCGATCAGGCGTATGACGGCCGTCGCCGCCATCGTGTAGACGCTGTGATTGGGAGCGCGCACCCGGAAGCTACGCCCGACCACCTCTCGAATCTTGGGCCACTGGTTGTTTGTCCAGGCACACCAATCCTCCAGCCATACCTTGTACGGCGGAACATAGGCGGCGAGGCCGCTGATTCCGATGGATTTTGTCTGTGGGCTCTTATTCATAGGCGGGATGTGTCCAGCCCGGGAATATTAGAGGTCCCGGGCATGGCACTCAACTACTTATTACATGGCGCGCTTGCCCGGATATTCAAGCTCACTCCACGATGACCGTAATTGGCTCGGACAGGACTGGCGGATTGTGCGGAATATGCAAGTAATCTCCCAGCAAAAGTTGCAGCGTGTGGGTGCCTGGCCCGAGATTCAGTTCGGTGGAGGTGCTTGCATCGCCAAAGTGCACATAGTGCTCGTTGGCCGGAATCGGCAGCCCCAAATCGGGGAGGCCCGCATCGATAATCAGGTGATGATGGCCCGACTGCGGCGCATTTTCGCCGGCTTTCACGACGTCCATGCCCTCAATACCGAATTCCACCGTGATCGGGTTAGTCAGCGTATCGCCATCCGCCGGACTTATGAAAAATACGCCCGCGCCGGCAATTGACGCCGTGCGCGGCAAGGCGCTCGATTCTTCTTTGGACGCCGCCGCAGCCCCGTCGGTGGACGGCGCCGCTGCCCCGTCGTTTTCCTGTTGGCTACAGGCGGTCGCGGATATAGCCAGAATGGTCGAAAACAGAAATATGCTTGCTCGCGAATAAATCATCTTTGTTGCCTCGATTTTGCGCTAATTGGCTTTTTTGAAGGCTATATGGAAAACACGGCAATAAGAGTGGCGCCCAGCATGACCATCGTGAACCCGATCAAATAACTGATCACCAACGGAACGTATTTCAGGAAGCTTATCGCGCGTCCCTGTCCATAGACCTTGCGCATTGCGATGAATAAATAGGTTGGTATATAGAATGCCGCGGCGATAACAACCAATGTGAATAAGCCTTCCGCAAACCCGATCCAGCTACCGAGCCGCGTTAGAAGAATCTGCAACGACAGGATCAGAAAGAAAAACGCGTGGAAATGTACAAAAAACAGCAGGTGTTCGACGTAGTAACGGCGCGACAACGGGTACAGCAGTTTAAGCACGAAGGCCATTAGCGGCAGCAGGATGATCAGGGCGGCCGGTATGTTCGATAATATCGCCGCGCGGAGGCCTTTCGTGCCGGCATCATTGATGCGTTCGCAGACATCCTTAACTCGTTCTTTGGTCATGCGGCGCTTTAGCCAGTCGGGTGAGTCGCCCATGTCGAAGTCGTCAAGCGTGCAGGAGCCCAGCATTCCGGGCTCATCGTCGAAGGTGATGTTGACGCTCTGGCCGTCGTCTTCATCGTCAAACGTGATGTTGAGCGACAGGTCGTCCTCGTCGCTACCTGGCGATTCAGTATCGGACGACTCAGTATTCGGCGACTCTGCTTCTTCCGGCGCAATGACCTGCTCGCGAAACTCGGGCGGGACGGACTCAAGATCGAGAACACCTTCGTCGACGAGCTCTTGTATTGCACGGCGGCCCTCATCTCGCGCCTCTGCGATTTTCTCGTCTACCTCCTGCTCGGTCATGCCCGGTGGCGCCTGCACCTCGGTTGCAGACTCCGCTTCAGGCTCGTACAAGATGGCGAATTCGTCTTTGGGGTTGAAGAATGCGACGACGAAAAATACGACGCTGAGTACGAGGTACATGCGAAATGGCGGCATGTAACGTGCCCGCCGCCCTTCGAGGTAATCCTTGGTCAGTAGTCCCGGGCGAATCAGGAGTGGGAGTAACGTACGCCACAATCGCGAATCCAGTTCGAATAAATCGCCGAACGCATCGCGTAACAGTTCAAAAATACTGATGAAACGGCTCGTTGCCCGCTGGCCGCACTGCCCACAGTACTGGCCGACAAGTTCTGTGCCGCAGTTCAGACAGCTCTGCGAGTCCCCTTGTCCGCTCATGTCAGATTGACCTTCTTAGCCCGTTTTCTTTTTCTTGTTGGCTTTCTTTTTCGTGGGTTTTTTCTTCGCTGGTTTCTTAGTCACTTTTTTTGCTGCTTTTTTTGGCGCGGCTTTGCGTGGTGTCTCTTTTTGCGCCGGCGTCGATGCCTGGCGGCGGAGCTCCTCTGGCGCGAAATCGTCAACGGCAAGCAAGGTCGTGACCTTGGCGTGATATTCACGCAAGGCAGCGGCTTCCTTGTTGTCGATGACTTTCGCATTCAAGCCTTCGTCGATCTGCAGTCCAATATATTCTGCGTGCACAAGGCCTTCCTTGTGCGCTTTTCGGAGGCGCCGCTCCAGCGGGGCACAGGCTTCGGAGAGTTCCAGCGCTTCCTGCAACAGACCGAGCGGGCTGCCTGGCTCCAGTGTCGTATACGCGAACTTGCTCAGGCGTTCGCGCGCCTCGCCAGGCGTACTCATGAGATCGACGATTTTTGCGCCGATTTCATCGGCCGGCGCGGAATAGGTGCGTCCGCGCGGGAATATGAACATGCGCAGGAACCTGGCCGCCCAACGATTCGGCAGATTTCTCAGAAACGCATGCAGCGCTTCCTGGGCCTGGTACATCAGTGTTCTCACCGACCATTCGACCAGCGGCAGGTCCGTCGCTCTGCGCCCCTGGTTTTCGAAGTGCTTGAGCACGCAGGAGGCGAGATACATTGAGCTCAGAACGTCGCCAAGGCGCGCCGACAACAACTCGCGTTTCTTCAAGCCACCGCCCAGCGTCAGCATTGCAAAGTCGGAGGCGAGTGCAAATGCGGCGCTGTAGCGATTGATGTTCTGGTAGTACCGCCGGGTTGGTGTATTCAACGGCACCCGGCTGAACTTGCCATGCGTGAGTGCGAGGAACAGCGACCTTGCTGCGTTGCTGATCCCGTAACCGAGGTGTCCGAATAATGCGTCGTCGAACTCGGCGAGGCCACGTTCCTGATCTTCGTCACCTGCCGCCTGCAATTCGCGCAATACAAATGGATGACAACGAATCGCTCCCTGGCCATAGATGATCAGGCTGCGCGTCAAAATATTGGCTCCTTCGACTGTAATGGCGATCGGCGCCGCCATGTAGCCCCGCGCAAGATAATTCTTAGGCCCCATCATGATGGCTTTGCCGCCATGTACGTCCAGCGCATCGTTGCCGACAAGGCGGCCATACTCAGTGCAGTGATATTTCAGTATGGCCGATGGAACCGCCGGTTTTTCGCCCTGGTCAATCGCACCCGAGGTAATCGAAACCGCCGCGTTCATAATGTAGGTGTGTCCGGCAATGCGCGTGAGCGCTTCGCCAACGCCTTCAAAATTCGAGATTGGCGTATTGAACTGCTTGCGAATTTTCGCGTAAGCGCCGGTCGCGTAGGAGGCGGCCTGGCCACCACCGCAGGCGCTCGACGGCAAGGTGATCGCGCGGCCGACCGATAACAACTCGACGAGCATCTTCCAGCCCTTACCGGCCATCTCCTGCCCGCCGATGATGTAGTCCAGCGGTACAAAGACGTCTTCGCCGGACGTCGGGCCGTTCTGGAACGCGACCGTTAGCGGGTAGTGGCGACGGCCAACCGTGACGCCATCGGTGTCAGTCGGAATAAGAGCGGCGGTGATGCCGTATTCGTCCTTGTCTCCGATTAAATGGTCCGGGTCGTAGAGCTTGAACGCGAGACCGAGCACGGTCGCGACCGGCGCCAGCGTGATGTAGCGCTTGTTCCAGTTGAGCTTGATGCCGACGATGGTTTTGCCGTTCCACTGTCCCTTGCAAACGACACCCGAATCGATCAGCGACGCGGCATCCGAACCGGCCTGAGGTGACGTCAGCGCGAAGCAGGGAATTTCGGAGCCGTCCGCGAGGCCGGGGAGGTAGCGGTTCTTTTGATCTTCAGTACCGTAGTGCAGCAGCAATTCCGCCGGCCCGAGCGAATTCGGCACACCGACCGTCGACGATGCCGTCGCGCTGCGGCTTGCAAGTTTTTGTATGACAACGGCATTGGCATAGGCAGAAAACTCAAGGCCGCCGTATTGCTTCGGAATGATCATCGCGAAAAAGCGATGCTTTATCATGAAGTCCCAGACGGGTTTCGGCATGTCGGCGAGTTCGTGACCTATTTCCCACTCGTCAAGCATCTCGCACAGTTGTTCGCAGGGGCCATCGAGAAACGCCTGTTCCTCGTCGGATAACTCAGGCGCGGGATAGGACATGAGTCGGTCCCAGTCAGGCATGCCCGAAAACAGCTCTCCGTCCCACCACACGTTGCCCGCTTCGAGCGCCTCGCGCTCGGTGTCTGACATCGACGGCAGCATCGTTCGATAGATGTCGAGCAATGGCTTTGTCAGCTTCGCCCGCCGGAACTCGATCATGTTCGGTACGATCATGACACCGAACGCAATCCACAAAATCAGCAGCCACCACCACGACCCGCCACCGAATATGGTGTACGCGATCAGCCCCGCGCCGACGACGCTTGTCGATGTGCGCAGGTCAATCCGCTGGTAGGCAAGGAATACGCCGCCGCCGATGAACAGCAGCAGCCAAATGAAAGGCATGGCGAAATCGGACAAGTTCAGGTCCTCACAATGTGTCTACGGACTACGTTACAGAAGTTCCTCGATCGCTGCGCGTTCCTCGCGCAACTCGGCCTCAGTGGCGTCCATGCGTTCGCGACTAAAGTCGTTAATCTCCAGTCCTTGCACGATTTCGTAGCTGCCACTGCTGCAGCGTACCGGGAAGGAATAGATGATACCGGGCTCTACGCCGTAGCTGCCGTCCGCCGGAATCGCCATGCTGACCCAGTCTTCATCCGGAGTCCCGAGCGCCCAGTCGTGCATATGGTCGATGGCTGCGGAAGCTGCTGATGCCGCTGAGGATGCCCCGCGGGCTTCAATGATCGCCGCGCCGCGTTGTTGAACGTTTGGAATGAAGTCATCGGCCAGCCATGCCGGGTCGATCAGCCCAGCCGCATTCTTCCCCTTTACGGTCGTTTGATTGATGTCAGGGTACTGAGTTGCAGAATGGTTGCCCCAGATCGTCATGCGCCGGATATCGGTAACGTGGCTGTTCGTTTTTGCCGCCAGCTGCGCCATGGCTCGGTTGTGGTCGAGACGAGTCATGGCTGTGAAGTTGCCCGGCGCGATGTCAGGCGCATTGCTGCTTGCTATCAGCGCATTCGTGTTGGCGGGATTGCCGACAACCAGGACACGGATATCGCGGCTGGCGTGATCATTCATTGCCTTGCCCTGCACCGAGAAAATCGCAGCATTCGCTTCGAGCAAATCCTTGCGTTCCATGCCCGGCCCACGCGGTCGGGCGCCGACCAGTAATGCGTAGTCGGCATCCTTGAACGCAACATTCGGATCGTCGGTCGCAACAATGCCTGCCAATGTGTCGAAGGCACAATCGTCCAGTTCCATGACCACGCCGCTCAGCGCGGGCAGTGCCGGTGGTATCTCAAGAAGTTGGAGAATGACGGGTTGATCTGTGCCGAGCATTTGGCCCGATGCGATACGAAACGCGAGTTGATAGCCAATTTGGCCGGCGGCGCCCGTGATCGTGACGCGAACTGGTGATTTCATTGCTGCTGTCCTGCGGGTAATCAGTCGATGTTTGGGGCGGCGATTCTAGCACCCGCGAGGCCGATTCGGCACTGCGCTTTGCTGCATCACGGCAGCTCAATGCCCGTCAGGGCAGCTGGAAGTCAGGGAAAGCCTCCTGCAATTGTTCGCGCTGCAAGCTGGCCAAGTCATCGAGGCCATCGTCTTCCAGCGCCTCAATGCATTCGAGCCAGGATTCGGGCGTCGTTTGCGCCTCTTCGTCACAAGGCGCTGAGACGGCTTCGGCGGCCACAAGACCGAGCGAAGAAACAGCCGACGTCCTGTCGTCGGGCTCTTTGTTCTTGCCCTCGCGCATTCGGGCCATCGCGTCGGCTTCTTCAACGATGGGCGAGTCATTTATCTCGAAACTGTCGGTGTCCGCGAATTGCTGTTTGGCAGCCAGATCCGCCTCTGCTGCGCGAGCAGCCGCGGCCGCCGGCGAATTGATGGCCTCGGCCGCGGCCGGCCGCGAACTGATGGCCTCGTCCAGGGCTGTCTTGCTGAGTTGTGGGACGGACTGCAGATTGACTCGCCCGTCTTCGTCGATGGTTTTTCTGGCTCGACGTTCCAGTTGTTCCGGCTCGTAGCGCGCCTCCTCGTCAGCTTTGGGGCCATTGTCCTTGTTTGCCGTGTCGGCGCGAATTTCTTCGAGCGCCTCGGTCTCGCCGAGCGCCTCAGGTTCGCTTTTAAGGCCCGTAGCGTCACTCGGCGACGCCGGCATCGATATCACCGCGGGGTCGACTTGCGGCAGATCGGAGAGTTCGACAACGATTGCGAGACAAAGCGCGATCGTCGTCGCCCAGGCCATCGGGCGTAGCCAAAGGATCGAACGCGAGTAGCGGCTACCGTCGTCTCTCCTGGCCCGGCGAAGCACGGCCTCGTCAAGCTCCGGCGGCGTGCTCTCCGCGGCAGATTCGCGGTAGGTCCGCGACACGAGCGGATCGGCAACACCGTCGGTGTCAGTATGTGATCGCTCTTTGGTCATGATGTCTCCGTTGGCTCATCGATTGCTAGACGCAACTTGTTGACTGCGTAGCGGAGCCGGCTTTTGATAGTCTCGCGATTGACGCCCGTGACGTGAGCGATCTCGTCCAGAGACAATCCGCCTTCCTCATGTAACAGGAAGACGTCGCGTTGCTCGTCGGGTAAATCTCCCAGCGCTGACTCGAGTCGGCGTCTTGCCAGACTGCGCTCGGCCTCGATATCGGGTCCCTCAGCGGGGTTTCGTTGTGTATCTGGCTCAACGTCGGCCGTGTTCTGGTGGCGCTGGTTGCGACGAATGTGGTCGATAAAGCAGTTGTGGGCGACGCGATACAGGAAAGTCGTGAATTTCGCGGTCGGCCGATAGCGTTCGCGTGCCTTGATGATCTTGCCCCAGACCTCCTGGAAGAGGTCCTCGGCCGTGTCACGGTGGCGGCAAAGCCGCAGCAGGTATCGGTAGAGTGAATCATTATGCCGCCGGTACAAGGTTTCGAACGCCTGCACGTCGCCGTCCTTGTAGCGCAGCATCAGGGCACTGTCTTCGGGGGCCGGATCCATGGCAGGAGCATAGGCCACCGCTCGTGTTCGGGAAAGCGGCAGGCCGGCCGGATTCAGGGTCTGTGCGGTAATCATGCCTATATAAACGGGCTGAAATAGGGGCCGGGGTTCGGAAAAAGCCCAATAAAGGCTTGCAAATGGAAATATCAGTGTTATAGTCAACTATAACACTAGTTCACCAAGGGGCAGCTGTGCTGCCGGGAGACACCATCATGCGAGCCACGCTTGCACATTACACAAACGATATCGTCAGTCTGCTTGTCATGGCGCTAATGTCGATCGCATTGATCGCCGGACAGGCCGGGGCGGCACAGCATGCTGCGAGCGAGCAGACCGACGGTGCCGCCGCGCAGGTACTGGTGATAGACGTTGATCTTAAGTTTCGTCAAGAAGGCGAGTAAAGAAACGATGGATCCAAAATGGAATGAAGACCAGCCGATTTATCGGCAGCTGCGCGATCGCGTCGTCGCAATGATTCTCGAGGGCGTTTTGGGCGATGGCGATGCCTTGCCTTCGGTGCGCAATGTCGCTGCCGAATATCGCCTGAATCCGCTGACGGTGCTGAAAGGCTACCAGGAGTTGGTCGACGAAGGCCTCGTTGAGAAGAAACGCGGCCGCGGCATGTTCATCAACGACGGCGCCCATAAGCAACTTCTGATCGACGAACGGCAGCATTTCATCGACAAGGAATGGCCGACCATCCTGGAAAGGATCGATCGTCTGGGTCTCGATGCAGCGGAGCTTCTCGAGACCGCCAAGAATTCCAAGAACGCGAAGAAAAAAGCAGGTGACGACAATGAGTAGCCTGGTAAGCGCTCGAGATGTATCGAAGAGCTTCGGCGACGTTCACGCTGTTGACCACGTCAGTTTTGAGATTGAGAAGGGCAAAATAATGGGCCTGATCGGGCCGAACGGCGCGGGCAAAACCACGTTGTTGAAGGCTTTGCTGGGACTCACGGATTGCGACGGTGAACTCTCGGTCCTCGGTCTCGACCCGTTCAGACAACGCAAGCAGCTCATGCAAAACATCTGCTTCATTGCTGACGTTGCCGTTTTGCCGCGCTGGATCCGCGTTTATCAGCTGCTCGATTTCGTCGAGTCAATACACCCGAATTTTTCACGTCAACGTGCCGATGATTTGCTCGGCAAAACCAAAATCATGCGGCAGTCGAAAGTTCGCCAGTTGTCGAAGGGAATGGTCACACAACTGCACCTCGCCATCATTATGGCGGTTGATGCGAAGCTACTCGTACTCGACGAACCAACGCTGGGACTCGACATTTTGTTCCGCAAGGAATTTTACAGCAATTTGCTGAGTGACTATTTCGATGGGGAGCGCACCATTCTGATTACGACGCACCAGGTTGAGGAAATTGAAAACCTGTTGACCGACATCATGTTCATTGATGACGGTCGGATCCTGCTCAATACAACTATGGATTCCTTGCACGATACTTTCGCGCAAATTGTGACGTCGGGCGACAATGCCGCCGAGGCAAAGGGCCTGGCACCGATCTACGAAGCTGAAATGTTCGGCAAAACCGTGATGATGTTTGAAGGCGCAGACCGAGATCGTCTGCGCGCTTTGGGCGACTTGAGCACGCCATCGGTGGCCGATCTGTTCGTCGCCAAAGTGAAGGGAGCAAGGGCATGATCGGGCATCAGCTGGCACTGTTAAAACGGGAGTTCTGGGAGCATCGCTCGATCTGGCTGACGCCGGCGGTGATTGGAGTCGTTATTTGCCTGCTGACCGTCACGGGGCAAGTTTCCGTTTCGGCATTTGGCGAGGCCGTCGATCTCGCGATACTGGGCGCTTCCAATATCGATCCGGTTCAACGCAGGATCGTACTAATGGCCTTGTTTGGCGTCGTAACGACCATTTTTGCGATTGGCGCCGGGATCGTCGTCATCTTTTACAGCCTCGATACGCTGTACGCGGAGCGGAAAGACAAGAGCATTCTGTTCTGGCGCTCGATGCCGGTCACTGACGCAGAAACCGTTATTTCTAAACTGCTAATTGCATTGCTCGTCATTCCACTGGCGTTTGTCGTGGGCGCGATGATCACCGAGATCGTCGTAATGATTCTGATGAGTATCTGGATAGCGATGCAAGGCGGAAACGCCGGGCACCTCGTGTGGGGTTCGGCGCCGCTCGTGGATATCTGGCTTGCCAGTTTGTTCATGGCAATCGCAATTCCGATCTGGTTGTCGCCCTTTATCGGTTGGTTTTTGTTTGTATCGGCGTATACCAAACGATCGCCGATGCTAATGGCATTCCTGCCGTTGTTGGTTGTGCCAATGCTTGAGAAGTTGATTCTCAAGAGCAATCTGCTCTACGACGCGATCATTACCCGAACGTCCCAGCCGCCGATTGCCGATGCAGAAGGTTGGGAGGTATTCGAGAATTACGAGAACATGCAGATAACCGAGGAGTCGGTCAGCCTGCTGGCCAGTCTGGATATGATCGGATTTGCGACCAGCCCGTCAGTGTGGGCAGGAATCGTGGTCTGTGGGCTGTTCACAACCGCGGCCATTTATGTCCGTCGCTACCGCGACGAGAGTTACTAGTCTTCAGGATGCCGGTCTATATCGTATTTGCGCAGCTTGCCGCGAAGCTGGTCATAGCTCAATCCAAGCAGTTCGGCTGCCAGGCTTTGGTTGAAGCGTGCTTTTTCCAGCGCGGCGCGCAGCAACTCCCGCTCGGTATCTTTCAGTCTTTCCGTGAGATTCGTTGGTAGCAAGGGTGCGCGTTTCGGCCGTGCGCCAGGCGTCATTAGCTGAGCCGGTGCCGCTGCAGGAAGGTAGGGGGAGTCGAAAGGATCGAACGCGATGTTCATGATCACTTCATCCGGGTCCGGCGATCGATAGACTGAACGCTCAACCGTATTTTTAAGCTCCCGCACGTTGCCCGGCCAGTCGTGCCTAAGCAAAGTCGACGAGGCGCGCGGCCCGAATCCAGGAAACAAGGGTCGTTTGAGTTCGCTCGACATGTTGATCGCGAACGCATACGCCAGCGGCAGGATGTCCTCGACTCTTTCTCGCAATGGCGGAACCGTAATAACATCAAATGCCAGTCGGTCGAGTAAGTCCTCGCGAAACGTACCATTCGCCGCAAGCACGCGCAGATCCGCATTGGTCGAGCCAACGATACGAACATCGACAATGAGCGTGTCGCTGCCGCCGACTCGCTGAATTTCCCCATACTCAATGACACGAAGAATCTTTTCCTGCATGCGCAACGAAATCGTCGCGAGTTCGTCGAGCACCATCGTGCCGCCATCGGCTCGCTCGAAGTGACCGATATGCATTTTCTGTGCGCCCGTAAAAGCGCCGGCCTCGTGGCCGAATAGTTCTGACTCCAGGATCGATTCGGTCAAGGCGGCACAGTTGACCTTGACCATGCTGCTTTCCCAGCGATCAGACAGGAAGTGCAGGCGCGAGGCGATGAGTTCCTTGCCGGTACCGCGTTCGCCGACGACGAGCACCGGCTTGGACAAGGGCGCAGCACGCGACACATGCTCCAGCATCTCAAGGAACGCGGGAGCCTCGCCGATGATGGGTTGAACGGGTCGGGAAGCAGACATTGGTCAATTTACCCATATCATGGCGAAAAATACCAATTATTGGCGATGGCCACCAAAATTGAGGCGAGAATTTGTTGGGCGAAAATTTGTGGAAAGTCAATTATATCAATAATTTAGGATCGGACTGCGGTGCTTGGCACGGATGCTGCAATATGTACAGTGACATTGACTAACAAAGAGGACTTCCCATGGGCATTTTCACGAGATTCTCAGACATCGTGAACTCCAACATCAACGCGATACTCGACAAGGCTGAAGACCCCGAGAAAATCGTGCGGCTGATGATCCAGGAGATGGAGGACACATTGGTCGAGGTGCGCTCGGCCGCGGCACGCTCGATCGCAGACAAAAAGGATTTGAATCGCAAGCTCGAGTCGCTGGACGGCGAAGAGCAGGACTGGGATGACAAAGCAGAACTCGCCGTGCGTAAAGGCAGAGAGGACCTGGCAAAAGCCGCGCTCGTAGAAAAGTCTCGCGTCGCGGCTGCCACGGACGCGATAAAGCGCGACTACGTTGCGGTCGATGAAGGCCTTGCCAAACTAAACGAAGACATAGCACGACTCGAGGCAAAGTTAGCGGATGCGAAGGCCAGGCAGAAAGCGCTGCTCGCTCGTCACAAGACGGCTAACAGCCGCCTGGCCGCACGCAGAAAAATTCATGACTACAAGATCGAGGACGCAATGGTTCGCTTCGAGCAGTACACGCGTCGAATTGACGACGTTGAGGGTCGTATTGAAGCCTACGACCTTGGCTTGCCGAAAGATCTGAACCACGAATTCGCGAGCCTTGAAGCCGAAGAATCCGTGCAAAAGGAACTGGACGATCTGAAGCGGCGCGTTTCCGGCCAGCAAGCGGCGGAAGTTGAGTAGCAACGATGAGCGAACTAGCTATTGTCCTGTTTTTGACAATCGTCATACCGCTGATTGTTGTGCTGCACTTCATCACAAAATGGAAGCAATCCCGCGAGATATCGGGTGATGACGAGAAGTTGCTTGAGGACATGTACGAAATGTCGCAACGCATGGAAGAACGAATCGTCGCACTGGAGACGATTCTCGAAGATGAACTGCCGGACTGGAGGAAAAAAATATGAGTCAACGCACATGGAATATTGACCACGGTCCTATGCGCGGTTTTTACCGCGATCGCGAGAACGGCTGGGTTTTTGGCGTCTGTGCCGGGCTCTCGGATCGTTTCAATCTGAATCTTGGCGCCGTACGCCTGATTGCTGTCGTAAGCCTTTTTCTCTTTTTCTGGCTGACCGCAGCGATTTACCTGGGTGCGACGGTCCTGATTCGGGAAAAACCGCTGGTTTACTCGGGGCATGAGTCCGAGTTTGAATTTTGGCGTCGACGGCACCGTGATTACTGGAGGAGTTCATGATCCAGTCCGCGTCGATTCCGGACCGTCGATTTTATCGCAGCGCCGATCATTCTGTGCTCGGAGGCGTGTGCGGCGGGCTTGCGGAATATTTCGGCTTCAATCTGAAAGTGACGCGGATTCTGGCGGTCATCGGTTTCCTGATGAACCCGCCGCTTGGCGCGATTGCCTACCTGGCCGTCGTTTTCCTTGTGCCGGCGCGATCAACGAATGCGCTGAAGCCGAAAATCGACCCCGAGTTTCGCAAGGCATTGCGCTCATCCCCGTCGCAGACAATGAGTGATGTGAGACGTCGTTTTGGAACGCTTGATCGTCGTCTCGCAAGACTGGAAAAGTATGTCACCTCATCGCGCTATCAGCTTGACCGGGAATTCCGCGATCTGGAACATTGATTTACAAACGAAATAAGGGAAATGCTTTATGAACTCACTGTTTTTTGTCGTTTGTATAGTCGCTATCGCCTGTATTGCGAGCGTGCTCAGGGAATACTTTAAGACACGAGCCAGAAAGGTAGAGAGTGGCGCCGATGCTGACGAGACGCTTGCACAAATGGAAGTACTCGAGGACCGCATTCGCGTCCTCGAGCGTATCGTGACTGAAAACAAATTCGATCTCAGACGGGAGATCGACAAACTCTAGCGATTTCTACTCGCTCTGATTTTTGTAATCGCGTACTTCTTCATTGAATCTCGCCGCCGTTAACTCCATTTCCTCAACCGCTGCGTTGTACTTTTTGGTCATCGCAGCTTCGCGATTGGCGAGTTCTTCGTCAGTGGGTGCCATCAGCGCGGCGACTGCATCCTGCTCACCGGTATCGATACACTCGAGGTACTCGTCCATTGCCGCCATATAGGCCTTGACTGACTTTTGCCCTGCAAGCATGGCTTCCTTGGTCGCAGTAGCGCCATTTGGAAGTTCCGCGCGCTGTGGATAGTCGCAAGCGAACGCGAACGGTGAGAAAAACAGAATGGCGGCGGCAATCGTAATCTTTGGTTTCATAGTCTTTATGCTTCTCGTATTTTTGGCTGCCGAGCCCGGCAGTCAGGATGACCAGTTGGGCCTATTCTAAGCAGGATTTCGGGGCGAGTGAAGGGTCAATTCATCGGGTCAGGCAAACAAGGCGCGGTAGGCGTCGGTTCCGTCCGCCTGGGCCAGCAATAGCTCGAGATAATTGTCAGAACTCATCGGGTTACCGAACAGCAGTCCCTGCCCATAGGTGCATCCCAGTGACTGCAGGAAATTGAGCTGGTCCTCGACCTCGACGCCCTCGGCCACGACGTCCATGTGAAGATTTTGCCCCATTTGCACTATCGTGCTGACCAACGTCGCATCGTTAGGGTTGCTTGCCACGTCGCGAACAAAGGACTTGTCGATTTTGAGTGTGCTGATCGGAAACTGCTGCAAAGCGCTTAACGACGAGTATCCAGTTCCGAAGTCGTCAATGGCGAGGTGAAGCCCAAGCGCATACAGTTGATCGAGCAACTTTATTGTTCGCTCCGGGTCTTCCATCAATGTCGTCTCAGTGATCTCGAGCTCGAGCGACGTTGGCGACACCTCGTAGCTGCGGAGTATCGAGCTGATTCGATTGGTGAAGTTTGGCTGCCGCAGTTGCTTCAAGGACAGGTTTACAGAGACGCGCCCTGGCGACGATACGGAACGTTGCCAATAGCGAAAATCCTCACACACTTTATCGAGAACCCATTCGCCAATCTCGATGATGAGATTGGTCTCTTCGGCGATTGGAATGAAGTCAGACGGAAGAATTAATCCGCGCTCGGGCAGTTCCCAGCGAACCAGCGCCTCAGCCCCAAAGACCTCGCCAGTTTCAAGATTGTATTTCGGTTGATAGTGCACGAGCAATTCATCGCGTTCGAACGCGCGTTTGAGTTTGCTCTTTGTCATTAGCCTTTCAACCAGGGCCTCATTCATCGCCGGTTCGTAGTATGCGTGCAGGTTGCCGCCGGCATTTTTCGCGTGATACAGCGCCGCATCCGCATTGCGTATTAAGTCAATAACATTCGCGGCGTCCTGAGGGTAGAACGCGATGCCCATGCTCGCCGTCATGAACACTTCATGACCCTGAACGGTTAGCGGGATGGCGAGACTGTCGAGCAGCTGCTTGGCAAGCCCGTCGGTCTTTAGCTTGCCTGCGGCGTCAGCGCTGGCGGCTTCTACGATGACCGCGAATTCGTCTCCAGCAAGGCGGCCAATGAGAGACTTTTTGGGTAGTCCCGCCGACAGCCTCTCGGCAACGGTTTCAAGTGCTGTATCACCTGCCAAGTGGCCGAACGTATCGTTAATTTCCTTGAAGTGATCAATGTCGATATAAAAAAGACACAGTGTTTTACCGCCGCGTCGCGCCCGCGCAATGGCCCTTTGCAACAAGTGTTGGAACTGCATACGATTCGGAATCTTCGTGAGTGAGTCGATGCGTGCGAGATATCGTATACGCTGCTCTGCACGCCGACGTTCGGTAATGTTCTGCGCCGCGTAAATGCGATCGCCTGTCTCAGCCTCTTTTCCCTCAAGCGCTGAGCAGGTGTACGACACTGGAATTGACTCGCCGAACTTGCTCTCGAAGAAGGCCTCGCGCGGCAGACCACTTGGCGCATCATCGACCGGCGATTTGCTTTTCTTGGTATTGACCACGTAGTCGATCGAGGTATCGACAAGTTCATCCTGCGTATAGCCGAGCAAGTGAGTTGTGGCCTTGTTGATGCGCTTTATTTTTCCTTCCCGAGTCGTAACGATAATGGAGTCGTTCATACTCGAAAGTATGCTGTCGACATAGTTGCGGCTGATGGTCGTCGCCTGCAGCCGGTCACGCATTGCATTGAATACCGACGCGAGATCGCCGAGCTCATCACCATGAGTCTCCGGCAACGGCTCCCCAAAATCGGATTCCCTCAGTTTCTCAGCTTGTCGTTTGAGCTCCCGAATTCTTGAGGTCTGGTCGCGTACCATGAGCCAGATCACGCCGCCGCAGACGATCAGCGTCGCGAGTGTGCCGAATCCGATCCAGACGTAGCTGATTCTCCGGCTCGCGACTTCCGTTGCCACAACTTCAGACGCGAAAGTGATCGATTCGGCATGGAGTTGTTCGAGCAGAAAGGCACCAGCGAGCTCGCCCAGATTCACGCCATCGGCAGCGACCGGCACGACGAGAACGAGCTCATTTTCCAACCAGGTAGCCGATCCCGTGAGTGGCGCGGCCGGGAAAATACCGGATTGCAGGATTTGTGAATCCGGATTCGTAAATCTAAGTCCGGCAAGCAATTCGTCACTTGCCTGAGCTCGATTCAGGCTCTTGAGCACGGCCCCCGAGTTGTTGATATCAATGTCGAGCGCCAGGGCATTCGCGATGCCAGTCATCTGCGAACGTATGCGGCGCTCGAAGCTGGCTTCCAGAAAGGTGTCGTGTTCAGCGGAACTTCGGGCAACGATTTCACTCGCAAGCCAGCGGTATTGCCCGTAGAACATCGACAGCATAATGACGGTCACACCGACGCCGAGGATCAGGGCGAAAAGCAAATATCGCGGTATTTTGCTTGCGAGCATGATGTGAGCCTGCGGGCCTTTTGTAATTATTTTTTGGACTTACACGGGGTCCAAAAAGTGCCCGCGGCCAGTGTAGCACCCGGAAAGCTACTCCATATGCGTAATTTACAGGTTGGTCAAAACAAGAGGCAGAAAGCCTTAGTCTGACTGGCGCTTCTCGACGAACGGGGTGGGCTCGCTGCGTCCGGCAGTTTTCATAATGCCCTCAACGATCGCGCCTTCGGCTACGGCTATCGCCTCGCCGGCAACCGTTCCGGTAATTTTGGCCGTATCGGTAATCTCCACCCGACCTTCCGCAACGATGTCGCCTTCCACATGACCGGCGATGATAACGTTTCCCGCCTTAATTGTGCCGCTCCAGTAACCGCTTTGCGCGAGCGTTACTGTCCCCTCGAGGTCGCAGTCGCCATCGATCTCTCCGGATACTTGAAAGTCGCCGCCACCTGTAATCACGCCGGTGATCTTGCAGCCTTCATTGATTAGCGTTGGGGGACCGCCCGCTCCGTCGCGGAGTCGGCGAATACGTGATTCACTCATATTCGCATAGTACCTGCAGTATGCGTTGGTGTCAGTCTGGATTTGAGCGCGCGGCCTTATTTCTTTTCGATGTAGCCGTAGCCGATCGATTCGATTGTCACGAGTACCCCGCCCTCGAAAATTAAACGCTGCATAAACTTTCGTGGTCCGAAGTTGTAAATGTATTCGGTGATAACGACTTGTTGGTGCAGATTGCCGTAGCCGGGATAAGTGCGCCCCGTGCTCAGGCCGCCCGGATAGCTGTTCCGCCAGCCAATGTTGTAAGCCTGAATCGTGTACCCGAGGTGTCGAGCCGTTGTCGGCTCGCCACAAACGGCGATGACCTGCTGCTCGTGCATGCCGTCCTTGACGAGCTTGCTCTTGCAACGGAAGGCGTGAGCCGGTTGCG
>Ga0255057_10000926_pt1 | contig 16938 bp, 12 predicted proteins | sample Cases_109_6_MG_FD_189022 | JGI IMG/M metagenome (GOLD analysis project Ga0255057, IMG submission 189022) | Seawater microbial communities from Amundsen Gulf, Northwest Territories, Canada - Cases_109_6 | ecosystem: Environmental > Aquatic > Marine > Gulf | place: Canada: Northwest Territories... | reverse complement strand
AATCTGGGGGCATCGATATTCCCCCGATGGAGTGCACTGGCCGCGAACGCCGCCAGTCGAGAACAGAGGGAGTCCATCTCATGGGGTGCCGCCTGCAGCGCAAGTCCCCCTTCGATTGGCGTACGCTTGTCGTTTTGCAACATCGTTTCTAGTTGATCGAGCTCACGGTCTGTCAAAAGTCGGAGGTTTCTCAAACGATGCGCAGCTACGCTGGGGCTCGTGCCGTAGTAGTGAGCCGCGCGTAGGACGTCCGACAACGTGATCGGGTGACGACCCCTGCGCTGGCGACCATCCACCCGTCGGCTCTCGCCCGTCGTGTCGCGACCGTCGCCCTCTGAAAACACGGATAGCACCGTAGGACCAGCGCGTCCCAGTGTCTCCTTGCCGAGGGTCTCCACGTATCGACGCAGGCCATGCTGGGGCATCAGAAGGCTGCTGGCGAAAGCATCGGCCCTCACCTCCGCAAGGTCCGGCGCTACGCCAGAATTGCATAGGCGCCACGGCCCTTCGGTATCGAACAAGAAATGGGCAAGTCCATGTGCGTATCTGAAGCGGCGGTGTTCGAGACCAAGGTTCTTGTCGATCACAACAAGAGGCCCGTGATCCGGTTGAGCGATCGAAATCGAGACGATTCCTGTCGGCAGAGTTGCCTTGGCCGCACGAACGCCTGACGTCATGAGCAGTTCGTCAACGAAACGGACGGGCCCCTCTCCAAGTGCCAGGCGACGCCGCTCATCCTCCGCGATGCGATATCCTTGCCGCGCCGCTTGCCACGGCGTACTAACGCGTTCAACTCGGTACGAAGGAAGCGAGTGTGCAATGGTATCGATCTCGAGTCTTGCTTCCAGATCGGTGAGAGCTCTCGCGATCGCGCACACACCGGCGAAGGAACTTGGGCCCTGATCTGCCGCGAGATCTGGATGGGAGCGGAACAGGTCGGCAACGCCATCCACTTCCTGGTCGTCGGTAGCCGGGGCAAGAAGCTCGCTGGGGCTACAGCCATAGAAGGCGGCTAGCCGTCGCAGCTCTTCGGCCTTCAAGGAGCGCCGTCCCGTCTCGATCTGGGCGACGGTGGCTCGCGAGACGCCAAGGTGAGACGCGACGTCGGCCTGGATGAAGCCACGCGACGTCCGCGCCTTCTGTAGAACAAGCCCTAAATCATGTGCGTTCCCAGCCATATCTGGTTTCTCGCGGCCCCTCCCGTGGGAAAGAGCGTCTAACATCTGAATCGACGGCAGTCAATGATGTTACGCATTCTAACATCGCATCTGACCGCGACGGACGGCCGCTTTTGCGCAAGGGGCTGTGGCCTGGTTGTGGAAAAGTGCGCCGGTTCGGGGGAAAGCCAGTCTCAAACTCTGTTTGGATCAAGACAACAGGGGGCCTGAGGGGCCTGGGGCCTTCTTTTGCCGGTCTGTCATGAGTATGGTGGTCGCAGAGGAAATCCATGCGCGTGAAGGTGAACGGCGAGACGCACGAATTCCACGGCGACCCGAATACCCCGCTCCTATGGTATTTGCGCGACGAGTTGGGGCTCACGGGGACGAAGTTCGGCTGCGGCGCGGCGCTTTGTGGGGCGTGCACCGTTCATCGAGACGGGGCGGCGATTCGGTCCTGCGTCACGCCGGTCGTTTCGCTCGGAGATGCGGAGATCGTAACCATCGAGGGACTGGATACGGACGTCGAGCACCCGGTCCAGCAAGCCTGGATGGAGCTTGGCGTTCCGCAGTGCGGCTATTGTCAGCCCGGTCAGATCATGCAGGCGGCAGCGTTGCTGGCACAGACAACCGATCCCTCGGACGACGAGATTGACCAGGCGATGAACGGGAATATCTGTCGCTGCGGCACGTACACGCGAATCCGGTCTGCGATCCGGCTTGTGAAAGAGCGGAAGCCGTGAGCGTCATCGAGAACGTGAGCCGACGAAGGTTCATCATCGGCATCGCGGCCGCGGGAGGACTCGTACTCGGCGTGTACCTCGTGAAGAGATCCGGCGGCCGGGTTTCTCCGGAGACCGGTGGGGCTTCGCCGAGCTTTGAGCCCAACGTGTTCGTCGTCATCGCACAGGACGGCGCTGTCATGGTGGTTTGTCATCGTTCGGAGATGGGGCAACAGGCGCGGACCAGCGTGGCGCAAATCGTGGCTGACGAGCTGGACGCCGACTGGACACGGGTCGTCGTGGCCCAAGCGGAGGGCGACGCGAAGTACGGGGATCAGAACACCGACGGTTCGCGGAGCGTGAGGCGCAACTTCTCGAGATTGCGCCAAGCGGGTGCGAGCGCGCGCACGATGCTCGAGCAGGCAGCCGCTGGGCTATGGGCGGTACCGGTGTCCGAATGTCATGCCGTCAACCACGAAGTCGTTCACGGGCCAAGCGATCGCAAGGTTGGTTTCGGCGAGCTTGTGGAAGCGGCCGCAGCTCTTGAACCCCCACCCGTAGAAACGCTGAAGCTCAAGGATCGCAGCGAGTGGCGCTACATCGGCAAATCGACCCCGAGCGTTGATCTTCAGGAGCTGGTCGGGGGTCGAGGCATCTTCGGGATCGATGTGCAGCTCGAGGGAATGAGGGTCGCGGTCATCGCGCGGCCCCCTGTTCTCTTTGGGAAACCGAAATCGGTGGACTCCTCCGCTGCGCTCGCGATTCCCGGCGTCGAACGCGTGGTGGAGCTTCCCGTTCTCGAACCGCCCGCGGGTTTCAAACCGCTTGGCGGCGTGGCCGTCGTCGCCACAAACACGTGGGCGGCCATCCAAGGTCGCCGCGCGCTCAGAATCGAATGGGAAGGAGGGTCCAACGCTTCCTATGACTCTGCTCGCTACCGAGAGAAGCTCCTCGAGACCGCCCGCCGCAATGGGCGAGTCGTCCGCGACGAGGGGGACGTCGAACGCGCGCTTCGCGAGGCGCACAAGACCCTCAGTGCGGAGTACTACGTTCCACTTCTTGCCCAGGCGCCGATGGAGCCGCCGGTGACCACGGCTCGTGTCGCCGATGGGCGCGCCGAGATCTGGTCTTCCACCCAGGCCCCTCAGCTCACGCGTCGCCTGGTGGCCGAAGCTCTGGGCGTCGACGAATCCAACGTCCAGGTGCACGTGACGTTGCTCGGTGGCGGATTCGGGCGGAAGTCAAAGCCCGATTTCGCGGTTGAAGCGGCTTTGCTCTCGAGTAAGGTGGGGGCGCCTGTGAAAGTCATGTGGACCCGTGAAGACGATCTTCGCAACGGCTACCCAAATTCCGTGAACGCGCAGTATCTCGAAGCGGGGATCGACGGCCAAGGGCAAACCACTGCTTGGCTTCAGCGCACCGTGTTCCCGCCGATCGGCTCGACCTTCAAATACGGGACAAAGCTGGCAAGTAGCGGGGATCTCGGACTAGGCTTCGTCGACAATCCGTTCGATGTCCCGAACATGCGGCTCGAGAACGGCGAAGCCGAGGCCCACGTCCGTATCGGTTGGTTGCGTTCGGTGGCAAACGTGTACCACGCGTTCGCGACCCAATCTTTCGCGCATGAGCTCGCGGCTGCTGCTGGCCGCGATCCGAAGGACTACCTTCTCGAACTGATAGGGCCGTCACGCAAGATCGACCTGGCTGCCATGGGCGTCGACTACCCCAACTACGGCGACCCGATCGAAACGTATCCCATCGACACTGGGCGGCTATCGAACGTGGTGCGGGTTGCGGCCGAGCTGGCCGAATGGGGGCGGGATCTACCCAGCGGCCGCGGGCTCGGGATCGCGGTGCACCGCAGCTTCCTGGCATACGTCGCGACGGTCGTCGAAGTAGAGGTCTCGGCTCGAGGCGAGCTCACCATTCCCGCTGCGTGGGTCGCGATCGACGCCGGTACCGTCGTGAACCCTGACCATGTCCGCGCCCAGTGCGAGGGAGGAAGCGTATACGGCTTGAGCTGCGCCTTGAACGCCGAGATCACCGCGACCGGCGGCATCATCGATCAGGAAAACTTCGACACGTATCGGGTGGCACGCATCGGTGATGCACCGAAATCGATCACGGTCCACATCGTGGACAGCACCGAACCGCCTGCCGGGGTGGGCGAACCGCCGACACCACCCTTCGCGCCGGCCCTCTGCAACGCGATCTACGAGGCCACGGGCAAGCGTATTCGGACCTTGCCGATTGGCGATCAGCTTCGCGCGTAGCGGAAGAGGTCTGCAGTTGAGCAGAGCATCGGACACCGTCACGCCACGACCACCAATCAGTACGTTCATGCACGCCGTCGCGCGGCCGAGTCGGTTCTTTCGGGACAAAATTCGGGACAAATCGAAAGTAAGCCCGAGGTACACTGGAACGTCGCGCGCGGTAACCCTCCGAAATCACATCAGTGCGAGGAGGGGGACTCGAACCCCCACACCCTAAGGGCACTGGAACCTAAATCCAGCGCGTCTGCCAATTCCGCCATCCTCGCAATGTCGTGATTCCCGAGCGTTAGCACCTCCGTTGGACCTTGCCAGTCACCAGAATCGGCGTCGGTAGCCAGTTGGGTTGCGATGGGAAGCCGTTTATGGGGCGTTGTTCGCCGCCTGGTTCACCCAATAGTTCAAGACCTCGAACTGCTGGCCGCCCGGATCGGTGTAGACGTAGCTGAAGAGGCCGAAGCTGTAGCTGTTGGCTGCGAAGTTCTCGGCGTCGAGGTTGCCGACGGTGCCGGTGTAGTTGGTCTCGCTTCCGCTGCTGAGGGTGATGGTTGTGCCCTCGCCGTACCCGACGCTCATCCCGGTCACGACAACACCCGCGGTGGCCTTGATATCCAGGCTTGCGTTCCAACTATAGGAGGAGCCCGTCGACGTCTCTTCGAAGACACTGACCCCGACGCTCACGTTGCCGCCGCCCTCGCCGACGTCGACCTCGCGTGATTCGATTCCCTCGAACTGGCTGAGCAGCGAGCCCTTTTCCCCACGGGTGGGATAGCTCGCCGGATCTCCCGCGACGTGCTCGAACACACGGTCGTCGACATGAAATGCGTCCGGTGTGATCGCCTCGTTGTAGAACGCTCGCCTCGTGAGCACCGTGATCGGCTCGCGCGGCAGCGAGACCACGACCTCGCCTCCGACGAGCTCTGGGTTCGGGTGCGAAACGATGGTGTACGTGTACTGATCGATCGGGATCGTCGTGAAGAGCACGCCGTCTTCGATCGGCCCGGTCGTGTGCTCCACGCGCTGAGTCAGAGTGTATGCGGTCCCCTGCACCTCCGTGGCTTCCGCCGAGAACGTCGCAATCGCCTCGACGCCGCCTACCTTGACCCCGAGCACCGCAAACTCGACCGAAAAACCAACGCTTGCGCTTGCCGTGATGGTCTGGGAGTTCTCCTCGCTGGTCGTCGTGCTCTCGGCGGTCCCGTACGAAGTGCGGCAGGCGTCGGCGCTCTGGCCCCACGCCTCGTTGCAGGGCGCTGCCGCCAATGCCGCGATCACGATCGGCTCGGTAAACACGAGCTTGTACGTCCCGTTCGAGTACTCGAGCGCGATGCTATCGTCGTCGACGTTCACCGGAATGATCAACGGATTGTCGGCTGCGGAGGTGGAGACGATGCGGTCGATCTCGTTGAACCCGTCGACCATGTCGAGGGCCCACACGCGAACGTCATTCTGCGCGTCGGAGATGTAGATGATGTCTTCGCGCTTGTCGGAGTTCACGTCGCCGACCACCATCGCGCTGTCCTCGTAGCCGAAGCGCCTGCTCCCGTCGCCCGATTCCCAGATGATCTCGCCGTCCGGGATGGCGTAGGCTTCGGTCCACGGCGCTGCGTTGATGAAGTCTTCGAAGACGAACTGGTTGGCCTGGATCTCGTCGATGCCGTCGCCATCGATGTCGAGCGCATTCACATGCAAGTAGTTCAGCCGTAGAGACTGCCCCGACTCGGAAAGCCCCTGCCACTGTGGATCGAACTTCGTTGCGGTGACCTGCTCGAAGTTTCGCTTGGCATCGTCGAGCACGGTGATCTGGTATCCCCAGCTTTTGATCGACGTCGTGGTGCCGGAGATGTTCGTCAGGCCGCCCAGCACCAGCTCGTCCAGCGGATCCTCATCGAGATTGCCGAAGGACACGTCTCCGACTTGAGCGGTGAACACCTGTGCGTCCACCTCGGCGCGGATCGGACCGGCAGAAAGCTCCGCGCGGCCTCGGCCTGCGTCGTCGAGGACCAAATACTGGCTACGTCCTTCCGAGCCGTTCCTTTCGTTGAAGACGACCGCAAGCTCCTGCCCCAAGTCGTAGTCGGGGTTTCCAGCGTCCATCGCCATGTGATACGTCCATCCGGCCATGGCTGGCGTGATGGTGACGCTGTCGCCGGTGACCTCGAGCCCCCCGGCGGTCTGCTCCAAGAACGCGATCTCACCACCGGTTGCGAGGACGATGCCGACGGCCAGGTCGTGCGTGGAGTCGCCGTTGAAGTCACCGGCGGCGATTGCCAAGCCAACCGGCTCTTTGTCGCTCACGATGATCGGCTGTGACCGGGCGAAACCATCCGCCTCGTCGTCGATGATGATCAGCTCGATGAACGGCTCGTTGAACTCGTGATAGACGACCGCCAGCTCTTCGATCCCATCGCTGTCGAAGTCGCCGGCTGCGGCGGCGCGCACATGCTGTGGGTTTAGCCCGGATGAAACGATCCAAGGGGTCTCCGACTCGGGAACGCTGTGCAGAAGCTCCGCATCGAAGTTGTTGTTCTGATCGGGTCGCTCCTTGGCAATCGAGAGCTTGCTTCCCGCGGCGAGCTCGGTTTCGAAGCCGAGGAATGCGAGCTCGGCGAAGCGTTCGATCGCCGATGACGAACCAAACGGCGCGTAGTCCTCTGGCAGCGGGTCCCCGTCGCTGTCGAGACGCGGCGTTTGAGTCGTGTCGATCTGGAGATTGTCGAGGGCGTCTTCGACCGTTTCGGCGGGCGTGATCCGCGTGCCGCCGCCGCCCCCGTCGTCACCCCCGGAGGCGCACGCCGCAACGCTAAGAGACAACCCTACCAGAAGGAGTCGCCCAACGAGTGCGCGACCCACGAAACCAAAACGCATAGTCATCGTGGGAGGCTAACCCCTCCCCGTTTGCGGGCGCAATTCACAACTCGACCAAATGATGACCGATTGTTCCTCGTTGGCGTCCGTTGGCGCCTTTTGGGCACGAATCAATCGAACACGTGCCCGTGCTCGTAGCGTTCGTCCAAGCCGGCGGCTTCGGTGAGCGCGGCTACGTTGGACTTGGTGAAGAAGCCCTCGTAGCCGTTGCAGCGCTCGATGTACTCGGTGATCAGGATCGAATACTTGGAGTGCTTCGAAAAGATCTGCTTGAGGTCGGGCTCGTCGCCGCAGGAGCCTACGACGTGCGCCAAGAACGGGATGTCGAACGACTTGAGCTCTCCAACCAGGTAGTCGATGTTCTTTTGCCCGCTCGGGTGGTCACCATCAAGAACTTGGTACGCGATGTGATGCATTCGCCGACCATAGTTTCGAACAAAATCCTCAGTGGGCATCGGTAACCCCTCGAAGGAGTTCACGAACGATGGCGTATTGTTCGCCGTGAACACTTTCGCGGGCGAGTGCGTTTCGTCATCGACGTGGGGGTTGCGATTGACGTTCGTCGACGAGTTCATTTCACCAATGTTGTACGCGCCCCAAAAATAGTAGTTCGACATCGTCAGGAACTCGAGGAGCGCATCCTCGCGCTCACCGGCTAGGATGCGCGTCGCCATGTGGTCGGGGCCGACTAGTAGCTCGGCGATCTCAGCTTTTGCCGAGCGTTGTTCCGCTTGGTCGAGCCTTTCGAGCTCGCTACCGGTCAGCTCGAGCTTCTGCCCGAAACCGATCGCGTCGGTGTCTCCGAGGTCGATGGCAGTGTAGCCGATTCGGTTTCCCGTGAAGTCCGACGGCACCGTGAACGTGAAGTGTTCGTTCGCGAAGAACGGGTCCGTCTCTTCGCCGGGATCGTGAAAGCGGATCTCGTGCGATTCGAGAACACGACGTGTCTCTTTCAAGTCCTTCGTGGCGAAGACCTCGCCCACATAGCGCGCATTCGGCTTCGGACGCGCCTTCGGGTAGAGCATGTTGAGTCGCGTGAGGTCGTCCGTGTAAGTCGCGCTCAGGGGCTCGAGCACGATCATGCGGGGCTGCTCGGGCTTTGCGGTGAGAAAATACACCTTGTGCGTATCGTTTAGCCGGGCGCAATCGAAGCGGTAGGGCGACATGGTGTAGAGCTCTTCGAGGTACGGCAGCCCCTCACCATGCTCGACCTGAATGACGACCCCTCGCATGTTCTCAAGAAGATCCTCGAGGCCGCTCGCTCGGCGCCGCTCGTAGATCTTCATGCGATACTCGTTGAAGAAGTCGGAGCTCTTCTTATCGCCCTTGGGCCTGACCGTCATGATGTCCAAACTCATCCTTCCTCCTTACGGGGCAGCGTCATGGGTGCGTACACCGGCTCCCAGCGCCGCCCGTCGATTCGAGCACGCATCTCCTCTTCCGGGCAAGCCTCGGCCAAGCCTTCAGCCTGCGCCTGTGCGGCCACCGCGTACGCGATTTCGGTCGAAACCTCGCGAACCTCGTCGAGGGCTGGCAAGAGCGCTCCGTTCTGTCCTCGTAGCGCCGGCGCTTGGCGGCTCAATGCTTCAGCTGCAGCCATGAACATCCCGTCGGACACGCGGCGGGCACCAATCCCAAGGATACCGAGCCCCATCGCAGGAAAGATGTAGCTGTTGTTGCACTGAGCGATGGGGTACGCGCGGCCATTGTGCTTCACCGTCTCGAACGGGCTCCCGGTGGCGATGAGGCCCCGGCCCGCCGTCCATGCGATCAGATCTCCCGGCGTCGCTTCAATTCGAGAGGTGGGATTGGACAATGGAAAGATGATCGGCCGCTCGGTATGCTGCGCCATCTGTCGAACCACATCCTTGCTGAAGGTATTAGGCTGGCCCGATACGCCGATCAGCACGGTGGGACGCGCGTTTTTCATCACGTCGAGGAGCGAGATCTCACCCGAGCTGCCGCTACCCCAAGATGCAACCCGATCCCTAGCTTGCAACAGCTTCGTTTGAAACGGCAGAAGGTTCGTCAGGCCGTCATGCAACAAACCCACGCGGTCGATCATGTAGAAACGCGACCTCGCCTCGGCGTCTGATAAACCCTCCTTGACCATCGCAGCCACCATTTGTTCGGCGATCCCGCATCCCGCGGAGCCTGCGCCGAACATCGCCACATTTTGCTCGGAGATCTTTCCGCCTGCGACCTTCACGGCGGCAAGCAAGGTGCCCACCGTCACCGCGGCGGTGCCCTGGATGTCGTCGTTGAACGTGCACAGTTGGTCGCGATAGCGTTCGAGCAGAGGCGCAGCATGTTGTTGAGCAAAGTCCTCGAACTGCAGCAGGACGTTCGGAAACTTGCGCTTCACGGCTTGCACGAAGAGGTCGACGAAGTCGTCGTACTCGTCACCCGTGATCCGCTCGTGTCGCCAGCCGATGTACAGGGGATCTTTGAGGCGCTCTTCGTTGTTGGTGCCGACGTCGAGGATGACCGGCAGCGTGCCTTCAGGGCTGATGCCCGCGCAGGCGGTGTAAAGCGAAAGCTTTCCGATCGGAATTCCCATGCCGCCCACGCCTTGGTCGCCGAGTCCCAGGATGCGCTCGCCGTCGGTCACAACGATCACGTCGACCCTTCGAACCGGCGCGCGGTCGAGGACGGCGTCGATGTCGTCCCGCTCCGGATACGACACGAAAAGACCCCGTGGGCGCCGATAGATCTCGCTAAACTGCTGACACGCAGCTCCGACGACCGGCGTGTAGAGGATGGGCATCACCTCGGTCAAATGGTCGTGGACGAGTCGATAGAACAGCACTTCGTTCGTATCCTGGAGGGCGCGCAGGTAGATGTGTCGCTCGATGTCTTCGTCTTTGTGCCGATAGGCTTCGTAAGCACGCTCGGCTTGCACATCGATGTCATCGACGTGAACCGGAAGGAGCCCGACCAGGCCGAGCTCTTCGCGCTCTTCCCTGCTGAACGCGTTGTCCTTGTTGAGCAGAGGGCACTCGAGGAGCGACTGGCCCGTGACCTCGACCTCGATCGGTTTCATCGACCAACCATACGCGTGAGCGATTCGTCCGTCACGTCTCCAATACGTTTCGGATTGCCAAATTGGCAACCGCTTCTGTGCATCGACTGGGGAATAGAGTGTAACGCACCCCCGTTGCTCACCGTAGGACACATCAATAGGTGGGGGCCCGCATGAAGCTCGAGATCAGCACACCGCAACGACCGACACACGACACCAGCCATGACCGCCTCTCGGTTCTGAGGGATGCTCACCGAACGCTCATCGCCCTTGCGGACGGGGCAGGCTCGGCGGCGGCGGCCCAGGCTGCGGCTGCCCGTGCCGTCAACGAGCTCGCTCGATGTTTCCGAAGCGGCGTACTCCCCGACAATCCTCGGGACTGGGAAATGGTCCTCGAAGGGATCGACCACATCGTGCTGGGTGATCCCGCGGCTGGCGAGACCAACGCGCTCGTGATGCTGGTGCAGCAGGGCCTCGTGATGGGGGCGTCTGTCGGCGACAGTCTCGCGTACATGGTTCCCCCCGCGGGCGATGCGCAACTCCTCACGCCTCGTCCTCGCAAGGGACCTCGGATCGGTACAGGGATGGCAAGGCCGATCGGTTTTGGCCCCGTGCAACTCGAAGGCAGGTTGATCACGCGTCGGACCGGTAGGGACGACTCCGGCGATTCCCCGTTCGCCACCGCCGCAGCCTGAAGCCGCAGCGTCGGCAATCTCATCCGCCGTTGACGACCTCGACCGCCCCCTATAGAACCGGGCGTGGCCGAACCGACGGGTAAACGAGCGGGGCGTGTTGCCCGATGAAGTTACCGTTCCCCATTGCAGAGGCTACGCACGCCATCGCATCTGGCGCGGTCCAATCGACCCGCTTGGCGAGTCGGTTTCTCGAAGCCCAGCGAAAGAGTGGGCCACTGCTCCTTGCTGCGACAGGCGTTGGGGCAATGACGGGCGCGATCGCCGGCGTGTTCCACCTCTTGATGGACTGGGCCGAGCGCTGGCGCGATACGCATTGGCACTCGGACAACCTGCTCATCGCTTGGGTGCTGATCCCCACAGCCATCGCTCTGTGCGTGCTCCTCTCGGTGCGACTGGTGAAAAAGCACGCGCCCGAAGCGGGAGGAAGTGGGGTGCAGATCGTCGAAGGTGCGCTCGACGGTGTTCTGCCCATGCGCTGGAGGCGCGTCATTCCGGTCAAGTTCGTCGGTGGAAGCCTTGCGCTGGGCTCCGGGCTCTTGATGGGCCGCGAAGGACCCTCGATTCAAATCGGTGCAGCGGTCGGTCAGGGGTTCGTGGACCTCCTACGGCTCCCGAAGACGATGATGCACACGCTGGTGGCATCGGGCGCCGGGGCGGGGCTCACTGCGGCCTTCAATGCGCCGTTTGCAGGGATTCTTTTTGTGGTGGAAGAGATGCGCCCGCAGTTTCACTACAGCGTTCTGTCGGTGCAGGCCGTGGTGCTCGCTTGCGCGGTCTCCGATGTGGTGACGCGTTTGATCGTGGGGGACGCGATGGCGATCACCATGCCCATTCTCGAAATGCCCGAACGGGGGACGCTCTGGCTTTTCGTCGTCTTCGGGGTCTTGTTCGGCGTGCTGGGATTCGTGTTCGAGCGGCTTCTCCTGCGGAGCGTGGACTTGTTTTCGGGGCTTCGGCGCGGATCCTTGATCGCCGGAATCGTCGTCGTCAGCCTCTCGATCGGATGGCTCGGCGCGCTCGACCTTCGCTTCATTGGCGGCGGTGAGGACGTGCTCGAGGGCTTCCTGACGGTGAAATCCGCCATGTCGGTTCTCGGGATGGTGTTCGTCGTCCGGTTTCTAGCGACCATTGCGAGCTACTCGACCGGTGCACCCGGCGGACTCTTTGCTCCCATGCTGGCGCTCGGGACCATCGCCGGTGTCGCCTATGGAGAGGCCGTCCACGCACTTGGCCTGGGCGGCGCCCTGGTACCTGCTCACTTCGCCGTAGCAGGGATGGGCGCGTTCTTTGCTGCCGTGGTTCGCGCTCCGCTCACGGGTATCATCCTCACCGCCGAGATGACTGGGAACTTCACTCAGATTCTCCCGTTGATGCTAACGTGCATGGCCGCGACGATCACCGCGCACGGCCTCGGCACACGCCCCGTATACACCGCATTGCTCGAACGCGCGCTCGCTCACTTTGGAAAACCCAAGCCAGAAGACTCCAAGCGTGAGGACGAACGATGACCGGAATGTTCAACCCTGCTAGTCCGCAAGCAGCCGCGATCTCGGATCTGTTCATCGCTGTTCTATGGGTGTGCGCGGTGATTTTCGTCATCGTCGCGTCGATCATCACCTACGCGGTCGTTCGATCCTTACGAGAGCGGGCACGCGGCGAAGAGCCTCCCGATGCCGTCGAGAACGAGAACGGTTGGCTCGAGGTAACTTGGACGGCCATCCCGCTCGCAATCGTCGCCGGGATTTTCGTCCTCTCGTTCCGCGCAACACACCTATCGGACCCACCCCCCGACGGCCCGCCAGACGTCATCGTGCGAGGCCACCAGTGGTGGTGGGAGATACAATATCCGGGTACCGGCGTCATCACAGCCAACGAGATGCACATTCCGGTCGGCAAGAAGCTGCACCTTCAAATCGAGTCCGCCGACGTGGTGCACGACTTCTGGGTGCCCGCGCTGTCTCGTAAGATCGACATGATCCCGGGGCGTGAGAACCACCTCGTCTTCGAGGTCGAACGCACCGGTAGGTACGTCGGCGCGTGTGCCGAGTTTTGCGGAGACCAACACGCATGGATGCGAATCGAGGTGGTCGTTCACCCACAAGCCGAGTACGACGCATGGCTTACGGCACAGAGGTTGCCCGCCGATCCGCCCGAAGACGAATCGGCGCGCGCTGGGCTCGCGTTCTACGTGGGCGAAACTTGCGACCGCTGTCACACGCTTCGCGGACCCCCTACCGATGCGCCTCCAATCCAGATCGGGCCGGACCTGACGCATTTTGCGAGCCGCCGCCTCTTCGGTGCGGGCGTCCTGGAGAACAACCGAGCGAATGTCGTCGCGTGGCTGAAAGATCCCCACGCGTTCAAAGAGGGCTGCCACATGCCCAACTTTCAGCTCTCCAATCAAGACGCGGCGGATCTTGCCGCGTATCTCGAGGGGCTCCGATGACGCTCGAGACCATAGAGGCTGAAGCCGAAGAATCGGGGTTTGTCTCCTGGGTGACCACGGTCGACCACAAGCGCATCGGGATTATGTACATCCTGACTGCGGGTCTCTTTTTCGTCATCGCCGGCCTCGAGTCGCTGATCATGCGCATCCAGTTGGCCGTGCCCAACAACGATTTCGTGTCGGCGGAGCTCTACAACGAGGTTTTCACCATGCACGGCACGACGATGGTGTTCCTCGTCGGTATGCCCTTGATCGCGGGCTTCGCGAACTACCTGGTGCCACTGATGATCGGAGCCCGAGACGTCGCGTTTCCTCGCTTGAACGCCTTCAGCTTTTGGCTCGTTCCGTTCGGCGGGTTCATGCTTCACTTCAGCTTCATGGCGGGCGGCGCTCCCAACGCCGGCTGGTTTTCGTACGCGCCGCTCAGCGAGCTCCCGTACAACTCGGGCCAAGGCGTCGACTACTGGATCCTCTCGCTGCTGGTCCTCGGCGTCGGGTCCATTGGAAGCGCGATCAACATCCTCGTGACGATCGTGACCCTCCGCGCGCCGGGGCTCACCATCCCGAGGCTTCCGCTCTTCATTTGGATGATCTTCGTCACCGCCATCTTGACGATCTTGGCCATTCCGGCGCTGAACGCGGCGATCGTGATGCTGCTCATCGACCGCCAACTCGAAGCGGCCTTCTTCCTACCGCAACGAAGTGGCAGCGCGGTCCTTTGGCAGCACTTCTTCTGGGTATTCGGTCATCCCGAGGTGTACATCCTGATCCTACCCGCCTTCGGAATGATCTCGGAGATTATCCCCGTCTTCTCGCGAAAACCGATCTTCGGTTACGCGTTCGTCGCGGCTTCAACCTGTGCCATTGGCGTGTTGAGCCTCGGGGTGTGGGCCCACCACATGTTCTCCGTCGGCATGGGGCACGGCCCCGATCTCTTCTTCACCGCGGCTAGCTTGCTCATCGCCGTACCCACGGGTGTCAAGGTCTTCAACTGGTCCGCCACGATGGTGGGAGGCCGGCTCCAGTTCCGGTCAGCGATGCTCTTTGCGATCGGTTTTCTCGTCGAGTTCGTCATCGGCGGATTGAGCGGAGTGACGCTCGCTGCGGCGCCGATCGATTGGCAAGTCACGGACAGCTACTACGTCGTCGCGCACTTCCACTACGTTCTCTTTGGTGGAACCGTCTTCGGGATGATGGCCGCGGTCTACTACTGGTTCCCCAAGATGTCGGGCCGGATGCTCAACGAGCGGTTGGGCAAGGTTCATTTCTGGTTGACCATCGTCGGTTTCAACATGACCTTCTTCGTGCTGCACTTTGTCGGGCTGATGGGCATGCCGCGACGTGTGTTCACCTATCCAGATCTCCCAGGATACACACTGATCAACATGACGGCGACCATCGGCGCCTTCGTCCTCGGGGTTTCGATCCTCGTCATGCTCTACAACGTCTGGACGAGTCTCCGGCACGGCGAGAAGGCTGGCGACAATCCCTGGGACGCCTGGACGCTGGAATGGGCGTCGAGCTCACCTCCGCCGCCCCACAACTTCGAGAGCGTCCCCCCGATTCGCAGCCGTCGGCCGTTGTTCGACCTTATCCACGGTGCTCCGGACGACGCTCGCCCGGCTGCCGAGGCCGAGTCGTCGCCGCCCCCGGCTCCCATCGTCTCGGTCACGGCCTTCATCGCCTCCGAAACGGCGTTCTTCATCATGCTGATTTTGGCCTTCGTGGTGTACAACTTCTATTCCTTCGGGGATGGCCCGGGGCCGCTGAACATCGAGCGTGCGGGCGTGTTTACGGTCGCCCTTCTCGCCAGCAGCGGGACGATGATCATGTCCGAACGAAGCTTAAGAAAAGGCAGTGGCGCAGCGACCTGGTGGCTGATCGTCACGATCCTATTGGGCGTGACGTTCCTCGGTGGCCAGGCGTGGGAGTACACCGATCTCTTCACCGGTGGCGTGACGCTCGAGAGCTCACTTTTCGCGAGCACCTTCTTTACACTGACCGGGTTTCACGGCCTCCATGTGTTCGTCGGGCTCATCATACTCACGATCGTCTCGCTGCTACGCCGAAACGGGGGCCTTAGACATAAAGAGGGCACCATCGTGAAGGCCGCCGGCTACTACTGGCACTTCGTCGATGTCGTTTGGATCTTCGTGTTCTCGATCGTGTACCTAGGGAGGATCATATGACCACTTGGCAACTCGTGACCGACCTCTGGCGCTTCGATTCTCCTGCATGGCTCATCGCCTTCGTGGCGCTCGTGCTGTATCTCTGGGCGTTTGGGGTCCGCCTCAGCGCGCACTTGGCTGCCTTCGTCGTTGCGACCGTGATTTTTCTGCTCGCCACAGTGTCACCGATTGCAGTACTTGCCGACGGCTATCTATTTAGTGCGCACATCGTTCAGCACTTGTTGCTTCTGCTGCTGATTCCTCCCTTGCTGATCGCAAGCCTGCCCCGAGACCGCGTAGCGGCAGCACTTCAGCGTCACGGCACCCGCTTCATTCAAGATACCTTCGGACGCGCGCCGATGTCCTGGATGTTCGGGTTGGGGATCATGTGGCTGTGGCACATTCCCCCGTTGTGTAGCGCCTCGGTTACTTCCACTCCGGTGTACGTGCTTCAGTGCGCCACGCTCTTGCTCGCGGGTTTCGCATTCTACTGGCCGGTGATGAACCCCGTGAAATCGGAGCGCCTCTCTCCTCCCGGCGCAATCGTCTACCTCTTCACGGGCTGCCTCGGCTGCACACTGCTGGGCGTGCTCCTAACCTTTGCGCCGGTGTCAGCCTGCCCGATCTACATGCATCCCGTAGACACCCTGGGGGTGATGCCGCTGCTCCAACAGCGATGGCAGATGACACACGCGGCGGACCAGCAGATTGGAGGGCTCATGATGTGGGTCCCCGCCTGCATGATCTACCTCGCCGCCATTTTGGTGATCACCCGGCGTTGGTTGGCGGAGGGCTCGGCCGTCACAGCCGGAAGGGGCAGTCATGGCATCGGTTAGCCCGGACGATCGCAAGGGCTGGACCAAACCCGGTCCTGCTCACATCCCCTCGCCTAGCTTTTGGCCGGCGGGGCTCGCCCTCGGGATCGCCTTGTTCGTGATTGGCCCGGCCTTCGAGTACGTCATCCCGTGGCTCTTCTTCGCCAGTGGCCTCCTTCTCATGATGTTTTCGCTGGGCGGCTGGATTTTGGTCATCCGAAAAGAGCTGAGGAGTCGAGATGAGTGAACAAGGCAATAACCCCGAGACGGATCCATCCCGGAGGCGTTGGCTCGCCCGACTCTCGCTGACGCTCGCAGCGGCAAGCGGAGCCATCATGGGCATCCCCGTGGTGGGCTTCGTGTTCGGTCCGTTCACAAGAAAGGTAGAGGGAGTCTGGCGCGATGTCGGCACAGTTCGAGGCTTTGAGATCGGAAAAACAGTCCAGGTCGAGTACGAGGACCCTTCACCGTTGCCCTGGGCGGGAGTCACCGCCCGCACGGCTGCATGGTTGCGACGAAACGGCGAGAACGAGTTCACCGCGTTTTCTGTCAACTGCACGCACCTCGGCTGTCCGGTTCGATGGATCGACACCGCGGACCTCTTCATGTGCCCCTGCCACGGTGGCGTGTACTACAACGATGGTACCGTTGCGGGCGGACCTCCACCGCGCCCACTGCCCCGCTATCCTGTCCGCATTCACGACGGCTTGGTCCAAATCCGAACGAGCCCTATCCCCTTCACGAGCTATCCGAAGCCGAAAGAGGAGGTCTGAGG
>Ga0255057_10000924_pt1 | contig 16947 bp, 20 predicted proteins | sample Cases_109_6_MG_FD_189022 | JGI IMG/M metagenome (GOLD analysis project Ga0255057, IMG submission 189022) | Seawater microbial communities from Amundsen Gulf, Northwest Territories, Canada - Cases_109_6 | ecosystem: Environmental > Aquatic > Marine > Gulf | place: Canada: Northwest Territories... | reverse complement strand
ACGGACCGCATTGTCCAAGATCACCCGAAGAGTGGAATCCAGGTCCGAAAGTGAGTCAACAAGCGACCGCAGAACCTCAGTAACACTCGCCCGCTCGGCCTGGTAGTCAGCCTCGTCGAAACCCATCCCGCAACGCTAACGACCACCACCAACCCCCGCACACAACCGGCATTATGTACGGCTGCAGAACCGGATTTACTTGCTCCTCTGATCGGATCGTTCGACAAGTCTGATCCGGACAGAGGGGTGGTAAATGTGTCAGGAATCATCCCGTCCGAGACAAAGGGCTCGTGTATCACACTGGTTCGACCAATAAACGACCAATAATTTCGATTTGGGAGTTGTAGCACCTCACAAGGAAACCCCCTCTACCAGGGGGTTTCTAGTCGGGCTGGCCGGATTCGAACCGACGACCTCGTGACCCCCAGTCACGCGCGCTACCAAGCTGCGCCACAGCCCGCATACTCGAAATCTCCTGTATTCACTTGATTAAACCGTCAGGGTGAAGATTTCTCGAGGATTTCTTGTCGCGATTGTGTCGCGCTATTCAGGAGACATCCTTCACTTTGTTGTCGAACAAGGCGGGAAGGATACAACGGTCAGATCTGTTCAGAGATTCGGCCGACAGCCTCGCTCGTTGGCGACCTGGGCGATGAGCGCCCTCTCCCGGGCACAAGGCCAAGGACCCCGGTTCTTCCTGGGTTAGGGGGTCGGGGTCTGGACATCAGAATTCTTGCTGCCCTTTCCAGGCAACAAGTGAAAGACCCCCGGTTATGTCCCGGGGGTCTTTCGTTCGTCAAGCGAGATGTGAGCTATGACCCGGGGATATGCATCAACATAAGTTGCCCGGATTCGCGTTTGATCAACGTTCCCGGCACCGATTCGGTGTCCTCATCGACGTTGACACCGTGTCCCTGCACATCGAGGATCCATCTACCGCCGCCGAACCACTCGGAGACGTCGACGATGCCGCTGGACTCGCCGTCGGAGTCGTTGACCGTGGCAACCACGCGCCAGTCGCCCTGACGCAGCCGGAGCTGCCAGATCTTGGCGTCGTCGGTGTCCTCTTGAACCATCAGACTCTTCTTGCTGGTGTCGATGTTGTCGGGGCTGATGAACGGCACGAAGTTGGCCTGCGAGTCGTCATCGCCCTGCGCCAGCTTGGTGAAGCTGTCGACCACCTTGGCGTCGTCATCGCTGAACTCGAACCGGAAGATCGCACCGTTCGGCGATACCGAAGTGCCGGACGCGCGGTGCAGTCGCCCCGTCGCAGGATCGGGCTGGATTCCACTGCCGCCGGTGTCGGCCATGTAGACCACACGCGGGTTGTTCTTGTCGTAGGCGATGTCTTCGGCGCGCACGAATTGGAACACGTTGTTGGCGTTCGACCAATTCTCGAGCGCATCCTGTGGTAGGTCAGCGGTGGTTCCGCGGGCGATATCAGCCGGGACCGGGATGAACTCTCCCGTCAGGTCGTCGCCGTACTGCACGTCGTTGTAGTCGTTGGCGCCGTTGAACGGCTCGGTGGGATCGACTGCTACACCGTTTTTCCCGGTCACCCGGAACGCCCACAACGTGCCCTCGTCGTTGAACACTGCGTCCTGGTCATCGGCGAGGTACATGTACACCTGCGCCGAGGGACGGCTGAACGTGTCGTCGGTGGTCAACATCGTGAGCTGATCGAAACCAGGAAGCGCGATCGTGTTCTCGTGATTCAGCCGACCCATGCCGGCGACCTGTGTGTAATCACCGGTCTCGGTGTTCAGAACGACCGCATAGCCGCCCTGGCGAGTTCCGTCACCCGGGAAGGTATCGGGCCCGTACGTCGCGCCTGTCGGCACCGCGAGTCCCGCGTCGTTGGTCTCCTCGTTGGCGAACAACGTGTAGTCGGAGAAGCCCTCAGCTGGACCAGCAATAGAAGCAGAGCAGAAACGAAGGAAGCCGGCTTCTGGCCCCAGGGGTACATCGGCGCTCAACACCGCGCCTTGGTTCTTGCCGCCCTTCGTAGTCAACGTGAGTCGTGAAACCGACGCGTCCTGGAAGTCACGGCTGCCGAAGAATGGCACGGTTGTGTTCTCGTGAACCACGTAAACATCAACAGTGTGCTTCTCGGCTCCGGGCCTGACCCCGATCCCATCGGGTAGACCTTCGAACAGGAAACTGCCTATTTCTTCGCCGCTCGAAATGATGGCCTTGACATTTCCCGGCACCGCCATCGTTATGAATGGGTCTTCCTCGGTGAGGAACCCATCGGTACCTGGCCCGGCACCTGCCACTGACACCGGCAATAGTGCAAACGCCACGGTCATGACGACAATTAGCCGCCAGGCGTTCTTCAATCTTTGTCTCACCATTCATCTCCTTAAGCGATCCAGCGACCAGAAGTCTTCGTGGTCGAATCTACAACCGCGGAGAGTACTCATTCGGCCCGCCCCGTGCTGGTTCGCTTGCTGTCGGGGCCGACCTCAAGAATCCACCTCCGACAAGCTGCGGAGCCCCACGTCCGTGATATTCGGTGGGGTGCATGATTATCGTAGACCTCCATGACTGAAGTTATTGGAGACATCTTCGGGCTTGCCATAGGGATCGCGGTCAGCCCCGTTCCGATTGCTGCGGTGATCCTGATGCTGTTCGCCAGCAGGGCTCGGACGACCGGACCTTTCTTCCTGATTGGTTGGCTGACGGGGATCACCCTGGTTGTTACCGTTGTCCTGTTCGTGCCCGGACTTGGAGGCGATGCGGGCGAGCCGTCAACAACCAGCGGGGTGATCAAAGGCATCCTTGGGCTGCTTCTCCTTTTCGCCGCCATCCGTCAATGGATGTCGCGGCCTCCTCCAGGCGCTGAAACAACGATGCCTAAGTGGATGGCAGGTGTGGACACGATGGGAGGCGGTGGAGCTTTCGGGCTTGCATTGGCACTCACCGTCCTGAATCCCAAGAACCTGCTCCTAGCCGCGGCAGCAGGCGCAGCGATAGGTGCCGGTCAGCTGAACACAGGTGAGACTGTCCTCGCGGTTGCTCTATTTACGGTCGTTGCATCCTTGACGATCGCTATCCCGGTCATCGGCTATCTCATCGCCGGTGAACGCATCCAACCGGCGTTAGACACCACAAAAGACTGGATGATCCAAAACAACTCAGCAGTAATGAGCGTCCTGCTCCTCGTCTTCGGAGTGATACTGGTCGGCGACGCCATAGGCATCATCTGGGGCTAGGCGCCCGCCAACATAGTCGGCTGGGGAAGTATGGGTCTGGTGGTTTCCATCGGCGGGGCGGTGTTCGCCGGTTGAACTGTTAATGCCAGCTCGGTCGGGTCGCGGCCGCAGTTTCGGTGGTTTGCCACCCGTTCGCCTCCGCAGCCGTTTACGTGCGGGTCATGTCTCGTATCGTTCAACGAGTACTTCGATCTCGTTGAGAAGTGAATCGGCAGCATTATCCAGATCGTCGTCCGGTCTGCTTGCTGCGATCTGAACAAGCTCACGGATAGGACCGAGAACGTCGATTAGATCCCCGTCTTGGGCGGCAACTGCCTTCGCTTGTTGCAGTGTGAGGGGAATCACTTCGTTGTGGCGCATTCGGGTCAGGCCTTGAGCCAGTATTTCTGGAGGAATCCGGTCGGCCGACACGTAAATACCCACAATCTCCCTTTGGCCACCGGAGCGCATCTCGATCTTGTCCTGCAATCCGGACATCCAACCAGTGGCCTTGGAATGCAGGTGGGACTCATCAAGGCCAACCAATACCTCGATTCCGCCGCCTGCCGTGGGGAGAACAAGGTCAATGACATCGATCCCGCCGCTAGCTGCTTTCTCGCCGCCTAATGCTTGACGGAGCTCACTGATGGCAAGACGCCACTCTGTTTCATCCAACCTGTGCCTCAATGATTCGCGGTTCGACCAATCGTACCCTTGCGACCGCCCGCGGTGATTTGTCGTCATTCGATTTGAGCTAAGTCAGTTTTTATGGGGCTGGGGTTCGAATTGTGATGTGGAATCCGTGATTTGCACGAGTCATCAGGTTTGGTGTTCGACTTCGCAGGCTGCCGCCAAGACTCGGTTGGGTTGGGTGGGTTGTGCAACCCGTCGTCACCAATTGAAATAAGAAACTTGGCGTAGAACAAGGTCCACGATTGGTCAGCATTCTGAGAGGAATATGCCTCTTCAGCGTTGAGCAGACTCTGGATGATCTCCGACCGTGTTGGGTCGCCATCGAGGAACGCGCCGACTTTGTTCTGCAGGTATTGCGAATACCACAGTGTCCATTCCGGATCTGCTCCGTCGGTGGCCAAGAAGGCCTCGTGGTGGCTGTGCCCCTTCTCCATCAGCAGTTCCGCTAATCCAGAAATTCGATCCTCGTCGTCCATTTCGAACATGGTATATCGACCGACGGCCTGATAAATCCACTAAACCCCGGCACCCAGCCACCCATCGCCAGCGGTGTGTGCGGGCTGGTGTGGTCCGGCGGGCGGTAAGTGCGAGAAACCGTCAACTACCACCAGGGGATTGACGGGTATGTGGGAGTGGTAAGACGGACCGATGAGGGAATCTTGCTACGACCCCCATCACGCGCGCCACCAAGCTGCGCTACTGGCCTAGGAGACCCGGACGGTAGACCCGCCGACACGTCCTGGTTAAGCGAGTACCTCACCCTGCCGATCACTGGTCGGGAGGTTGTGTTTGAGGGATATAGCCATTCGATCGATCGGCGCCACAGTGGTGCTGCTGGGTATTGCCCTGACGGCGATGCTGCAGGTCGATCGGGGAGGGGAGCCCAGTGCGATCTCTCTGACCGCAGAAGAGCCGACCAATCCCTCCACCGCCGGCGCAATCAGCACATCTTCCGATGCCCCAACCACAACCGAACTGGAGCCTTTCATATATCGCGTGGGTGTTCTGGCGGGCATCTCGACATCAAACTTCTGGGCGTTTTATGGCGACCAGGCCTCGGTGTGGAACGCTTACATCCTCGGGCCGACGAAATCCGCTCTCTTCTCCCTCGATGAGGTGGGCGACCTGCAACCGGAGCTAGCGATGGAGCAAGTTTCGCCTGTATTCGACGCTGACGGATGGCGTGTTCGTCTCATGCTCAACGACGAATTTGCCTGGAGTGACGGACAACCAGTCACCGCTGACGATTTCGTATTCACATTCGAGACTGTGCGCTCACTCAGCCTCGGCGGATCGTGGGCCGATGCTTTCCCTGCAACCATTGAATCGGTGCATGCCGATTCCGACTACGAGCTCAGAATCGAGTTCGTCGAGCGCCCTGATCTGGCACTCTGGCCGCATGGGCCGGGTTTCGCCCCTCTAATGCCGGCACACGTCTGGAAAGGTCATATCCCGACGGAACAAAAGGCTCTCTACGGACTCGATGACATCTCGGATGTCGGAGGAGGGCCTCTCTTCATCTCAGAAGTGAACGAGGATCTGGTCGTGTCAAATGCCAACCCCGGATACCCAGCCCCATCGACTCCCGACCGTGTCGAGTATCACGTCTATGCCAGCGAATCCGCAGCTGTAGAGGCACTCACTGCGGGAACAATCGACACAATCCTCTCGCCGAAAGGCTTGACGGCGGCTCAGGCAGAAGAGCTGTCGTCACATTCGACCGTTGTCGTCGAAACAAGTCCGGCCAACGGGATCAGATACCTGGGGTTCAACCTTGATCGAGAACCCATGAACGACATCGCCTTTCGCAACGCTCTTGGATTGTTGATCGATCGCGCAAAACTTGCGGCAGATATCAATCCCAACGGAGAAGCCACATACGCATTCGTGAGTCAATCGAATTCGAGATGGTTCGATGATGAGTCCGCCAATTCCATCGCAATTGGATTTCAGGGGAAGTTGGAGGACCGGCTCGCGACAGCTCTCGAAGGACTCCGAACTGCCGGATACACCTGGGGTACCGAGCCAACTGTCGGCGCCGACGGTGCGGTGGTCGCTGGAGTGGGTCTGAAGATTCGGGGCATAGATCCGGCGCCGCTGACCATCCTGACCACGGGGGATGCCCATGATCCGTGGCGTCCTCAATACGCTGCCAAGATCGCTGAGACACTCGGCTGGATTGGCTTCGACGTTCGCCCGGTGGAGACCGATTTCGACACTGTCGTTGATCTCACCTTCACTCCTGGCGAAGACGACCTTCTTCACTACGACATGTACCTACTCGGGTGGACCTTGGGCAACCCTTCACTTCCTTCGTACTACCGGACTCTCTTTGCCAAGGACGGAGCCCAGAACAACACTGGATACACCAATTCCACCTTCGCCTCCCAGCTAGCTATCTACGAAAACTCTTTCGATGTCTCCGAGGCGCGCGATGCGCTGTGGGCCATGGAGAAGACGCTGGCAAAAGATCTTCCCTACCTGCTTTTGTATTCCAGTTTGATAATCGAGGCCTATCGCTCCGACCAGGTCAGTTACGACGGTGTTGTGGGTCTAGGAGGCAGACAGGCCCGGCTTGGTGGAATCGGAGAGGTGGGACCGGCTTCCTGACGCTGCGCGGTACTGTCGCCACGTGTCCGAAGAACAGGTGTCTAATCGAATAGTCACCATCCCCAACATCATCTCCTTCATCCGATTGCTTGGCGTGCCGGTGTTTTGGTGGGTTCTTCTTGTTGAGGAGAACGTGGGAATGGCCGCCGTGTTCATATTTCTCATTGGTTGGACCGATTGGATCGACGGATACCTAGCTCGTCGTTTGAATCAAGTGACCAACCTGGGCAAGGCGCTGGACCCGATCGCTGATCGATTGATGATTGCCTCAGCGGTCATCGGTGGCCTTATCGCCGGGGTGGTGCCGCCGATCATTGCCATCCTTCTGATCGTTCGAGAACTCTTCATGGGAGTCGTTGCTCTGATTCTCGCCACCAAGGGAGCCGGCACGCTAGAGGTGAGGTACTTGGGCAAATTATCAACCTTCATCTTGTATGGAGCCATCCCCGCCTTCTATCTCGCCGAAGCCGGGTTCCTCGAGCCCCTGATGACGACGCTGGGCTGGATTGGGGGAGTGGTCGGTCTTGCTCTCTACTGGTGGGTCGCCTTTCAGTATGTTGGCGACGCCAGGGTCAAGCTGGCGGATGTAGAGTTCCCGGCCATCGCCGAGGAGAGTTGATGCAAACACCCGAAGACCTTTTCTACACCGAAGAACACGAGTGGGTCCGTCGGGTTGGTGAATCGGTCGTCCGTCTCGGTATCTCCGACTATGCCCAGGACCAGCTTGGCGATGTTGTTTATGTGGAGCTACCCAACGAGGGGGACAAGCTAGCGAAGGAGGATCTCCTGGCCGAGATCGAGAGCACGAAGTCGGTGGGCGAGGTCTACGCGCCGTTTGCCGGCCAAGTGGTCAAAGTGAATCAATCTCTCGCCGACACGCCAGAGCTGGTCAACACCAGCCCCTACGACGAAGGGTGGATTGCCGAGCTTGAACTCGAAGGTGAGTTCTCAGAGGATGGTCTGCTCGATGCAGGGGCATACGGCAACCTGACCGAATAGTGGGTGATCTGTCACACCGTTTGGGTGACGGGCCGCTGTTACCGACACAATGTCGGAGGCTACCTATCATCTCTGCCCATGACGGATGACCGTGCTCCCGAGTCGCAACCTGAGGTAGAGGTCGAAACTGACCCGACTGTGTTCTATGTCCCAATCACGGATCGGGGCGAACATCCTCTGACCCGCGACGAAGCGGCACATGTAGAAGGCCTCAGTGGATTTGCGTTGGTTGTGGAACGTGGCCCTCGAACCGGTATGACTTATCTTCTTCGTCCTGGAAATACCACTGTCGGACGTCACCCGGAAAGCGACATTTTCCTGAACGACGTCACCGTGTCGCGGCATCATTGTCGGTTCAAAATCAGCAACGCGACGATCACCGTCGAAGACAGTGGGTCGACAAATGGGACCTACGTCAACGACGCCAGAGTGGATGAGGTTGACCTGAAAGCCGGCGATGAAGTGATGATTGGACGCTTTCACTTTGTCGTTGCCCACGGAGATGCCTGAATCCGCACTTAGCATCGGCGAGGTAATCAACCTCCTCCGTGACGATTTTCCCGATGTGTCGGTGTCGAAGATCAGGTTTCTGGAGAGTCAGGGACTGATCAACCCGAAACGGTCTGCAAGCGGCTATCGGCAATTTGAGGGCGACGACGTCGCACGACTCCGTTTCATCCTGCAACAACAGCGAGACCACTTTCTCCCTCTCAAAGTGATCAAGTCGAAGCTGACGCTTTGGGAGCGGGGGGAGGAGACCATCGAAGGCACAGGGCAATCATCCTTGAAGCTCGAAGACTCGGGTGAGCCTCTCGATCGGGCCAGTCTTCTCCAGCGTTCCGGTTTGACCGACGATGAGCTCAAGTCGCTCATTGAGGTCGGTATTGTTCGACCCATCCCCGGCACCACAGTTTTTCCGACCGAAGCCGGTGTGGTGGCTGCCGAGTCAAGACGTCTGATGGAATACGGTCTCGAGCCGCGCCATCTCCGAGCCATCCGGTTGTCGGTCGATCGTGAGTCCGATCTTCTCGGTCAGTTAGTGACACCATTGGCCAAAGCTTCCAATGCTGATAGCCGGAGCCAGGCCAGAGAAATCCTGGAGGCTTGCTCGATCTCCGTGAACGCGGTCCACCGGTCGCTTTTGTCCATTGAGCTGAAACAACACCTCTCGACATGAATCGCCCCGCCCGCTGGTTCGCCCTCGTGGTGACCTTCACACTCTTGGCTGCTACGCCCGCTTTAGCTGCACCTCTGACATTTCCGGCTCTGCATATCGACGGGTTCCCCAGAGGTGGTCCACCAAACATCACCGCAGCGACCTGGATTCTGTACGACGAGACCAGCGACGCGGTACTTGCTTCGTTCCTACCCGACCAGGAGCGACCGATGGCGTCGATCACAAAGATCATGACAGCTCTGCTTGCCGTAGAGCGTCGTGATCTTGGTGAGATAGTGACCGTCAGCGTCAAGGCCGCCAATACCGGCGAAAGGGAAATTGAGCTGTACGCCGGCGAAGAATTGCCGCTGAGAGCTTTGGTCAAGGCGGCGATGATTCACTCGGCCAACGACGCTGCCACCGCGATTGCGGAACACGTGGGTGGATCAGTCGAAGGTTTCGTGACCATGATGAATGCTCGCGCACAGGAATTGGCGATGACCGAGACGTCGTTCGCCAACCCTCACGGACTGGATGCCCCGGATCACTATTCGAGTGCCCGCGACATGCTCGATCTGAGCGTCGAGGCAATGAAACACGAAGAGTTTCGCGATATCGTTCGCTCCGAGCTCCTGGTTTTCCCGGATGCTCCCGACGGTTCGGAACGTCGCGGAACGACGACCAACCTCATGTTGGGCGACTATCAAGGAGCCTCGGGGATCAAGACCGGTTTTACTTCCACTGCGTTGCTCACATTTGTCTCCACCGCCATTCGCGATGGGCGGCGTTTGTACGCGGTCGTTCTCGGCTCGGAAGGTCGACGTGCCCATTTCGCCGACGCCGGTGCACTCTTGGATTACGGATTCGGTCAGTTGGGAATCCATGGGACGCTTTCGACCACGAACCCGTATGTATCTCTCCAAGAGCGGGTGTCCCCCGGCCCCATCTACGCAGAAACCAACCTCGAGACCTTTGTCCACCTGGCCGGCCAAGGTCTGATGACGAGCCCGCCGAGTCCCAGCACCCCTCTTCCGGACATTGAGCCATTGCCCATCACTGTCGTCGATCGCCGGCCCGAAGATGCGCCCGACGGAGTCCTCTCGGCCATTAATTACTGGTGGACTCTGGTGGTCGGCCAATGACGCTGCGTGAGTTCCCGTTCGCGAGTGAGGCGATACCTGAGCAAGACCTCCGTTCCAGGGTTGTCGAGTTGGGTCAGGCGATTTCCTACGACTACCAGGACAGGGATCCGCTTTTTGTCGTGATGCTGAAAGGAGCGGTGCCATTCGCAGCCGACCTCGTTAGAGCGGTTGAGTCCTCCACAGAGATCGATTTCCTCGGTCTCAACCGTTTTGGCGAGAGTGGTCGAATTGCGATAGCCGTCGATCTTTCCACTCCGGTTCTCAATCGAAACGTGGTCATTGTCGACGACATCATCGACACCGGTCTGACATTGACAGTCCTTCGCAAGATGATGATCGATCGGGGTGCAGCAAGCGTTGCTACAGCCGCGCTTCTTGATAAAACTCGGAGACGTGTCAGCGATGTCCCGATCGAATATCGAGGATTTGAGGTCGGTGACGAGTTTCTGCTCGGTTACGGACTCGACTGGCAGGGCTACTACCGCAATCTCCGGTCGATCTGGGCGGTTCTCGATATGGAGTCCCTTGTCGACGACCCTCTGCTCCTTGCCCGGGAGCTAACTCCCTTCTGAGCTGTCTCCAGCAGGGGAACGGGTGATATCCTCGGCCCAATGGCAGGCGACAGCGGCTTGATACCGCTCGAAATCGTGGGAGTCAGGGTGGAGCTTCCTTCGAATCAGCCCATCGTGCTGTTACGGGAGGTTGATGGGACTCGATACCTACCAATATGGATCGGCGCCAGCGAGGCCACTGCCATTGCCACGGCCATGGAGGGTGTTCAGCCACTTCGACCCCTGACCCATGACTTGATGCGCTCGGTGATCGACGCTGTCGGCGCACTGGCGGTGCGGATAGTGATCACTGAGATGCGTGATTCGGTGTTTTACGCCGATCTGGCCCTTGACGTTTCCGGGAACGAAGTCGAGATCACATCACGGCCATCGGATGCGATTGCGCTGGCTGTCCGTACCGGGACACCGGTCTTTGCTGCGTCGGCGCTTCTCGACGAGGCCGGAATCCACTTCGAGGAGGACACCCGGGAGGAAGACGAAGTCGCCCGATTCAGAGAGTTCCTCGAAGAAGCGACTGTCGAGGACTTTCTTGGGGGCGACCAGCCCGAACAGTCTTGAATCTTCGCCGGCGGATAGTTTACGGGCTCGAGGCCCTGGTGGTGATCGTCGTCGTTGGCACCGTTGGCTACATCCTGATCGAGGGTGTTGCTGCATTCGATGCTCTTTACATGGTTGTGATCACTGTCACCACCGTTGGCTTCGGGGAGGCCTTCGAACTATCCGACCCCGGACGGCTCTGGACGATGTTCATCCTCATCAGCGGCTTCGGCATTGCTATCTTCACGGCGGTTGCCTCGATTGAGTATCTGGTCGATCTGGGCTCGCTCCGGAAGAAGGCGAAGATGCAACGGCTAGCTGCCCAACTGAGAGACCACATCATCATATGTGGCTGGGGACGTGTCGGTAGGGGAACTTGGTCAGAACTGAATCTGAGGGGTGCCGATTCGGTAGTTGTCGAATTCGATCCTGACCGAGCCGACTCAGCGGCTGCTGCCGGGGCTCTGATAATTCGCGGTGACGCCACTCATAACGACGTCCTCGAAGTTGCCGGCATTCATCAAGCGCAGGCCTTGATCGCCTGCGTCGCCGACGACTCAGACAATCTGGTGATTGCCTTGTCCGTAAAAGCTTTGCGGCCCGATCTTCGTGTTATCTGCCGAGCGACTGACATGGAATCCGAGCGCAAACTGCGTCTCGCAGGTGCTGATGCCGTGGTAGCTCCTCAGGCGGTAGGAGCCGAAAGGCTGGCCGCGCTCGCCCTCCAGCCCGAGCTGTCTCAGATCTTCGATGTCGTCGTCGGCGACAGCCCGGTGGAGTTTCATGTAGAGGAGCTGGACATCGAGTTGGATTGTGCTGTTGACGGTCAAACCATTCGCGAATGCGGTATCAGACAGGCTTCTGGTGCGCTGATCCTTGCAGTCGAAGGTGAGGCCGATGAATTCACAGTCAACCCCGGCCCCGACGTGCGATTGACAGCCGGAGACCGACTTGTTGTCGTGGGAACCAAAGATCAGGTGCGTAAGGCAGCCGACATCGTCCGCTCCGGCTCATAGAGTTTTCCACAGCAAGCGTTGACATTGAGTCATGTTTGGCGGTAGCTTTCATCCCGAAGAGTTACACACGTGTAACCAATGGAGGCTGGAATGACCAAAGAGCGAAACGTTGGCTATCGCGCACCACAAGTGTGCAAGCTTGTTGGTATCACCTACCGGCAGCTTGATTATTGGGCGCGAACCAGGCTGATCGTCCCCTCGTTACAGCAAGCAACCGGTTCAGGATCACAAAGGCGTTATTCCTTCACTGATGTAGTCCAACTCAAAGTGATCAAGCGACTTCTCGATGCCGGGATGAGTCTCAAGAAGATTCGGTCAGCCGTTGAAATCCTTCGAATACAACTCGACTTGGACCAGCCCTTGGCAAACGTCACGTTGCTTAGCGACGGACAGACCATCTACGCAGCACATTCCGAGCAAGAAGTAGTTGACGTCTTTAGGCGTGGTCAGGGTGTGTTCGGGATTGCTATCGGCCCGGTGCAGGAAGAGGTGAAAGGGGCCATCCATCAGTTGTTTCCAGACGAGGCCGATTACACCGGGGCAGTAGAAGCGGGAGTCACCTGATCACCGACCGCCCCCCGGCGAACGAAATCCAATTCGCTCACAACAGTGAGCGGCAATTCGCCCTGCTTCTCGACTTCTATGGCGTTCCGTGGGACTACGAACCGGAGAGTTTTCCGATTCAGTTCGATGAAGATGGCGAGGCGATCAAGTATTTCACGCCCGACTTCTATCTTCCGGACGATGATATGTACATCGAAATCACGACCATGAACCAGAAGCTGGTCACCAAGAAAAACAAGAAGGTCAAACGGCTCAAGGCCATTCACCCAGATGTGAACTGCAAAGTGTTTTACCAACGCGACTATCTGCAACTTGTTGTGAAGTACGGTCTCGAGGAGCCGGACCATCTGGATGAGTCGGTGCCTCTGACTCGCATGCCTGGCCGACCCGAGATCACCCGTCTTGAAGAGCGAGGAGAGCGTCTCACCGGGTGAGTTCGTCTCACCGGGTGAGTTCGTCCAGCAGATGAGTTCGTCCAACAGATGAGTCGCTCACCTCTCCATGAGGTCAACTCGAAGCTAGGCGCTCGGTTTGTCGATTTTGGCGGCTGGCAAATGCCGGTGCAGTACCAGTCCGTTCTTGGCGAGCACCGGGCAGTACGTGAGAGAGCAGGGTTCTTCGATGTAAGCCATCTTGGACGCTTTGAACTGACCGGTAGCGGGGCCCATCACGCAATTCGCAAGCTGCTCTGCAACGACATCGAAAGAGTTGATCCAGGCAGATGTCAATACACGATGATCCTCAACGACAACGGGGGAATCATCGACGACCTCATTGTCTGGTGGTGGGATGAAAACCATTTCTGGGTACTGCCCAACGCCTCCAACCACGCCAGAGTGACGAGCGAATTCGCTGAGCAGCCGAACTGTATCGTTGCCGATCTCCAGACATCCACTGTGATGGTTGCGCTCCAAGGACCAGAGGCCATCAAAGTCTTCGAAAAGGTGTTGGGAGAAGCGCCAAGACGGTTCCGCACCGCACAGATCGGCTGGGAAGGCGGCGAGGTGTCAATGGCAGGAACGGGCTACACGGGCGAAGCTGGTGGAGAAATCTGCACCGATCCAGCTACCGGTGTGAAACTAGTTGAGGCACTTGTCGCCAGCGGTGTGACCCCGTGCGGTCTGGGGGCCCGAGACACGTTGCGACTCGAAGCCGGGTTGCCACTCTGGGGTGAGGACATTGATGAAACCACCACTCCTTATGAGGCAAGTCTCAACTTTGCGGTCAACCTCGAGCACGAATTCAGAGGCAGGGCAAGGTTGATCACACAAGCCCAAACCGGCGTCGATCGTTTGCGCAGTGGGTTCATCCTCGAAGAAAGGGGAGTGCCCCGCCGAGATTATCGGGTGAGAACCGCCGACGGTTCGAATGGCACGGTGACTTCCGGGAACATGAGCCCATTGTTGGGGAAAGGCATCGGTATGGCCTACCTTCAGCCACCCCCGACCACTGATGGTGATCGAGTGGAAGTCGAGATTCGGGGCAAATGGGTCGCCGGGCGGCTGGCCAAATCACCATTCCACAAGGCTTGACGTGGCCGATCCGCGGGTGGACCGCCCGACCATGCCTCCAGGCTACGGAATCGAGGATGCAACCGAGTACATGTCCTGGCCATCAGTTGAATCAAAGTTGACAGACGCCGCCCACTACTGGCTGTCAACAGTCAGCCGAGACGGTTCACCTCATGTCGTGCCCAGGTGGGGGGTCTGGATCGACGGAGGCTTCTGGTACGACGGGTCAACTGACACCCGTCACGTGCGAAACCTCGAAGAGAATCAACAATGCGTCCTTCACCTCGAGGATGGTGCGGCGGCAACGATCGTGCATGGTCGCTCGCAAACGGCACAGACGGTATCAGCTGTGTGGGGTGAGAGACTGTCCGTCGAATTCCGAAGGAAGTATGCCCCCGAATACTCACCAGGGCCCGATGCCTGGTCTGGGGAATCGGCTGGTGGCTTGCGGTCACTCCACCCTCGTCTTGTGATCGCGTGGACAAAGTTTCCGATCGACATGACCAGGTTCAAATTCGATTAGACACCCCTAGGATCGACATAACCCGAGCAGGAGCCCATTTGACGAGTGTTGCCACTCCCGTCCCGCATGACAGCATAGGAACCGAACTGGTTAGGGAGTGGTCACCAGAAGGCGAAGCGCGGGCCGTGGTAGTTCTGGTACATGGCATCGCCGAACACTCAGGCCGCTATGAACGAACTGGTGACCTGTTTGCGGCAGCCGGATACCACGTCCGTGCGTTTGATGTGATTGGTCACGGAGCCTCTGGCGGTGATCGAGTCGATATCGACGACTGGAGTCGATTCCACCATCAGATCGAATCACATGTGTCTTGGGCGAAAGAACTGGGTGTTCCAGTGGTTCTGATGGGTCACTCGATGGGTGGTCTGTTGGCGCTCGGTTACGCACTTGATGGTCGAAACGAGCCCGATCTCCTGGTCTTGACGGCGCCGGCCCTGGGAGGTGGAGCGGGCTGGCAGAGAGCTCTCGCCGGACCAGCGTCCAGGCTCGCACCGAAACTCTCAATGCCTCAAGGTGTCAAGGGTGAGCAACTGTCTCGGGATCCAGATGTTGCCGAGGCATATTTCTCAGATCCCCTTGTGCACACGTCCGCAACGGTTCGTTTCGGCAAGGCAATGTTCGATGCGATGGATGACGCCATTGCCAAGGGCGAACAACTCGCCGTACCGACACTGGTTCTCCACGGTGGTGCAGACGTATTGGTTCCACCACAGTCGTCTGCCTTCATGGCGGAGCTACCGAACTGCGAACGCCGTCTCTACCCGACCCTTCGTCACGAAATCCTCAACGAGCCGGAAGGTCCTGAAGTGGTGGCCGATATCATCAAGTGGGTGGACACCAGAATCTGATGTCTCTTCCCCAGAGCATGGCCAGATTCAACCGGTTGGTGACCAATCGCATCACTCGTCCCTTCGCTGCCCGGCTGGGTGGTTTTGCGGTGTTGCACCACCGAGGGCGGAGGAGCGGTGCGATTTACGAGACGCCTTTCAATGCCTGGAGACACGAAGACTGGATCGTCGTAGCACTCACATACGGAGACGGTGTCGATTGGCTCAAGAATGCCAGGGCCGCCGACGAGTCGGTCATTGTCATGGGTGGAAAGACTGTCAGGGTGGGACGTCCAGTTGATCTTTCGACGGACGATGGGATGGCGTTGATGTCGAACTTCGCCCGACGCGTTCTGGCGATGATGAAAATCGACGGATTTGTCGATTTTCCGGTGATCAGCCAGACCAGCTGAGCAATACCTTTCCAGACTCGCTGCTCTGAATTGCTGTGAAGGCATCTTCGAAGTCATTGGCAGCGAACCGGTGAGTTATGACCGGGGAGATGTCCAGACCCGATGCGATCAGGACATTCATCTTGTACCAGGTGTCGAACATCTCTCGCCCATAGATCCCTTTGAGATTCAACATGTTGAAGATCACAAGACGCCAGTCGATGGCAAAAGGCTCGGCGGGGATGCCCAGGATGGCAACGTTCGCTCCGTGGATTGTGTTGTTGAGGATGTCCTCGTACGCAGCCGGGCTGCCTGAAACCTCGAGCGCCACGTCGAAGCCCTCGGCCATGCCTAGCTCCTCCTGCACAACAGCTAAGTGCTCAGCTCGCACATCGACAGCTCGAGTTGTGCCCATGCGAAGCGCGAGAGCCAACCGATAGGGATTGACGTCAGTGACCACCGTGTTGCGTGCACCGGCATGGTTGACGACTGCCGCAGCCATGAGCCCGATCGGCCCCGCGCCGGTGATCAACACATCCTCGCCAAGAACGGGGAACTTCAGGGCCGTGTGAACGGCGTTACCGAAGGGGTCGAATAGGGCTGCGATCTCAGGATCTGTTCCGGGGTCATGTCGCCAAACGTTGGTTTTTGGGACAGCGACATAGTCTGCAAAAGCACCCGGGAGGTTGACGCCGATGCCTTTGGTGTCCTGACAGAGATGGCGTCGACCAGCCAGACAGTTGCGACAATGGCCGCATACGACATGACCTTCCGCGCCGACGAGTTCGCCTTCGCTGAAACCCGCAACGTTCGCTCCCATTGCCACAATGTGGCCGGAAAACTCGTGCCCGACTGTCAGCGGGGTCGCAATAGTCGACTTTGCCCAGTCGTCCCAGTTGTAAATGTGGAGGTCGGTGCCACAGATACCGGCAGTATGAACTCGGATCAGGACCTCATCGGGACCTGGGGAAGGTATCTCGACCTCTTCGAGACGCAAGCCGGCCCCATTGGAATGCTTGACCAAGGCGCGCATGTTCACCACGCCGTATCCACCTCTGCGCCAGCTTGGGAATAGCTCGGTGCGATCCGGGTCTCCCAAAGACTGCGTTTCGTCTCGTAGTCACAGAAAGCCGCTTCCAGTGATCGCTTTGTTATCTGCGCCAGATCGTCTGTGTTCAGTCCATGGTGGACCCGTGCAAAATCGAATTCAT
>Ga0255057_10000923_pt1 | contig 16948 bp, 12 predicted proteins | sample Cases_109_6_MG_FD_189022 | JGI IMG/M metagenome (GOLD analysis project Ga0255057, IMG submission 189022) | Seawater microbial communities from Amundsen Gulf, Northwest Territories, Canada - Cases_109_6 | ecosystem: Environmental > Aquatic > Marine > Gulf | place: Canada: Northwest Territories... | reverse complement strand
CAGATAGTTCCCCAGGTGCAGATTGCCGGTGGGCTGAACGCCCGAAAAGATGCGCCCCATCGGCGGCTCTCCGTTTCACTGGCTACCAGCCTGGCGGCTGGACGCGGCAAACGTCCATCTCGCCGGGCGGCCGCGCGGGGTTATCGCCGCTCCTCCCGCCCTGGTCAAGGGCGCGCGCCCGTCGTCAGGCGCGCTTGAAGCTCGCCCTGATCTCGTCGATCCGCACCGCGCCGAATAGCAGCGCGCCCGCGCCATAGAGGAGCATTCCACCACCGACGAGCAAGAGAAGGCCGGTGATTCTGGTCAGCGGATCGGCATAGAACCAGTCGTTGAGGGCCTCCTGCGCCAGCCAGAGCGCCACGGCCATGACCAAGCTGGCCAGCGCGATGCGCGGCAGCCGGGCCTTGGAGCGTCGGTCGAGCGCGAAGAAGCCGCGCCGTCTCAGCGCCAGCGCCAACAATCCGGTGTTGAGCCACATGGCCAACGAAGTGGCGAGCGCCAGGCCGACGTGCTTCAGGGGCCAGAACAGGGCGAGCCCCAAGGCGATGTTGGCGACGACCGAAAGGACCGTAATCTTGAACGGGGTCTTGGTGTCCTCTCGCGCGAAAAAGCCGGGCTGCAGCACCTTGACCAGAACGAATGAGGGCAGGCCGAGGCCGAAAGCGGCCAGGGCTGCCGCCGTGGCGTAGGCCGCCGTGCGGTCGAAGGCGCCGCGCTCGAACAGCACGACGACGATCGGCAGCGGGATCACGACCAGGGCGAGGGCGGCGGGAAGCGTCAGCAGCATGGCGAGTTCGAGGCCCCGGTTGAGGCTCGCTGTTGCGGCCTCGTCGTCGCCGCCACGGATCTTGCGGGTCAGGTCCGGGAGAAGGACGACGCCCAGGCCGATGCCGATCATGCCGAGGGGCAACTGGTAAATCCGGTCGGCGAAGTAGAGGAAGGAGACGGCGCCCGCCTGAAACGAGGCGATGATGGTCGCCACCATGAGGTTCACCTGCATGGCGCCGGCGGAGAGGATCCCCGGAACCATGAGGCGCAGCAGCCGGCGCATCCCCGGCGTGAGCCGCGGACGCGGCAGCCGCAAGCTCATGCCCGCGCGCGCCGCGGCCACGTGGAGCATGAGGAATTGCGCGATGCCGGCAGCCGCGACAGCCCAGGCCATCACATGCCCGGGCGCGCCGGCGAGCGGAACGACGATGGCCAGGGCGGCGATGAAGAAGATGTTGAGCAGGACCGGCGCCGCGGCGGCGGCGGCGAACCGGTAGAGTGAGTTCAGCACGCCGCCCAAGAGCGCCGCGAGGGCCACGAACAGGAGGTAGGGAAAGGTGATCTGGCCGAGCTCGACCGTGAGCGCGAATTTCTCCGGATCGTCGGCGAAGCCGGGCGCCAGGACGTAGATGACCCAGGGCATGGCGGCCATCGCGGCCGCCGTTAGGGCCAACAGGCCGGTCAGCAGAACCGCCAGGGCCTGTTCGGCGAAGGCTTTCGCGGCGGTCGCGCCGCCGTCTTCCAGGCGGCCGGCGAACAGCGGCACGAAGGCCGCGTTGAAGGCGCCTTCGGCAAAGATCCGGCGGAACATATTGGGCAGGCGGAAGGCCACGAAGAAAGCGTCCGCCACCATCCCGGTGCCGACGAAATAGGCGATCAGGATCTCCCGGACGAAACCCAAGACGCGGCTCAGGGCCGTATAGCCGCCGACGGTGGCGAAGGAGCGAATCAAGGCCATCTGCTAGTAGTGATCCTGGGCTAGACGATCGTTGGGCCGGGAGGGTGTCCTCGAAAGGGGCGGGATCTATTCGGCTGGGGTGTCGGCCTGTGAAGGCGCCTTCGGTTGCGCGCGCGATGGCGCCGGCGAAACCGGCTCGCGATGGGCCGCGGCGGCGCGTCGCGGCTTTGCCGGACCGGGCGCCGTGGCCAAGACCTCCAGGAGGCGAGCGCGAATGGGTTCGAGTTCGTTCGGCTCCTCGATCTTTCGACCCGTGGCATCCTGGAGATAGAAAACGTCGACCACGCGTTCGCCATATGTCGAAATCTTGGCGGTACGGATGGTGATATCGAGCTCGGTCAGGGCCTGCGTCAGGCGATAGAGCAGAGCCGGCCGGTCGCGGCCGTTCACCTCGATTACCGTGTGGCCGACGCTGGCCTTGTTGTCGACCAGGACCCGCGGCTGCACCTGGAAGACCGAGTAACGGCTGGGAATCGGCGACACGCGCCGCGCCAGCTCCTCATCGGTCTTCAGCCGCCCGGCGATGGCCTGCTCAATGTGCGCCGAGAGGCGCGCCAATTTGTCCGGCCGCGCCAGGGGGCCGCCGGTGATATCGCGGACATAAAAAACGTCGAGCGCCATGCCGTTGGTCAGCGTGCAGATCTTGGCCGCGTCGATGGTGGCGCCCGAGACCGCAAGCGCGCCTGCGATCTTGGAGAACAAGCCGGGCTGATCCGGCGTGTAGACGGTGACCTCGCTCACCTCGCGGTAGTTGTCGATGCGCGTGTCGACGATCAGGTCGCGGCCCTCGCGTTTGGCCTGGTGCAGGAGCGCCGCGTGGCGCAGATGGGCTTCGTGATCGAAGGTCAGCCAATAGGCCGGATCGCCGCGCGCCAGGTGGTCCTCCAACTCGGCTTTGGGCCAGTCGCCGAGCGCGTCGCCAAGCCGGGCTTTGGCGCGCTCGGCTCGCTGTTCCCAGGCTTCGGTGGCGAGGCCGCCGCTCAACACCTCCTCGCTGCGCCAGTAGAGCTCGCGCAGCAGCGCGGCCTTCCAAGAGGTCCAGGTCTTGGGCCCGACGGCGCGGATGTCGGCCACCGTCAGGACCAGGAGCAGGCGCAGCCGCTCCATGGACTGCACCAATTCGGTGAAGCCGTGAATCGTTTGAGGATCGTCGATGTCCCGGCGGAAGGCGGTGTTGCTCATGGCCAGGTGGTGCAGCACGAGCCAGGCCACGGTTTCCGTCTCTTCCGCGCTGAGGCCGAGGCGCGGGCAGAGCTTATGGGCGATCTCGGCGCCGGTCAGGGAATGATCGCCGGGCCGGCCCTTGGCGATGTCGTGGAACAGGATCGCGAGATAGAGCACGCGCCGGCTCAGCACCTTGTGCACCACCTCGGTGGCGATCGGCGCCTCCTCGGCCAGCCCGCCCTGCTCGATCGCGTGCAGAATGCCGATCGCGAAGATGGTGTGCTCATCCACCGTGTAGTGGTGGTACATGTTGTACTGCATCTGCGCGACCACGCGGCCGAAATCGGGCATGAAGCGGCCGAACACCCCGGCCTCGTTCATGCGCCGGAGCGCCGTCTCCGGGCTCTTCTCGGAGGTCAGGATTTCCATGAAGATGGCGTTGGCCTCCGGGTCCTCGCGGGCGGCCCGGTCGATCCGGCGCAAATTGCGCGTGATCCAGTGCAGCGCCCGGGGGTGGATGTCCAGCTCGTGGGCCTGGGCCACCTTGAAAATGCGCAGCATCTCGATGGGTTTTTCCTCGAAGGCTTTGGCGCTGCGTACCGTCAGGCGGTTGCCCTCGAGCGGAAAGCCGTCGATCCGCCGGCGCCGGGTCAGGTTCGCAAGGCTGAGCTTCGACGGCCGTTTCTGCTCGGCTTCGAGCGCGGCGCAGAAAATGCCGGTCAAGGCGCCCACGTCCTTGGCGACGAGGAAGTAGCGCTTCATCAGGCGCTCGACGTCCTGGGTTCCGGCGTGGGCCTTGTATCCCATGCGCGGCGCGATCTCCTTCTGAAGGTCGAAGGTCAGGCGCTCTTCTGCGCGGCCGGCCAGGTAGTGCAAATAGCAGCGCAGCGTCCAGAGGTAGTTTTCGGCCTTTGCGAAGCGCCGCACCTCGCCGCGGGTGAAAACGCCGCGCGGGACCAGCTCCGCGATATCGTTGACCCGATAGAGGTATTTCGCGATCCAGAACAGCGTGTGCAGGTCGCGCAAGCCCCCCTTGCCTTCCTTGATGTTGGGTTCGAGCACATAGCGCGAGCCGCCCAGGCGCGCGTGGCGCCGCTCGCGCTCGGCCAGCTTGGCGTCGATGAAGTCGATCCCGGTGCCGCCCTGCAGCGCCTTCTGATAGCGCTGCCAGAGTTCCTGGAACAGCTCCCGGTCGCCCGAGAGAAAGCGCTTTTCCAAGAGGTTGGTGCGGATCGTCATGTCGGCCTTGGCCTGGCGCAGGCAGTCGTCGACCGAACGCACCGCATGACCGACCTTGAAGCCCAGATCCCACAGCAGGTAGAGGATCGATTCGATCACCTGCTCGCTGCGCGGCGTCACCTTGTAGGGCATCAGGAACAAGAGATCGACGTCCGAATAGGGCGCCAGCTCGCCCCGGCCATAGCCGCCGACGGCAACCAGCGCCAGACGCTCGCCGGACGACAGGCTGCCCAGGGGGTAGAGGCGCTCGCTCGCGAAGCGGTAGACGGCCCGCAGGATCTGATCCACCAGAGTGCAGCGCTCGTGCACCGTCCGGGTGCCCGACAGCTCGGTCTCGAAGCGCCGCCGGATGGCTTCGTCGCCGCGGGTCATCGCGGCCTTGAGCGTCGCCACCAAACGGGCGCGTAGCGCCTCGGCCGGCAGATCGGCCGCCATGACCGCCTCGATCTCGGCTTCAAGGTTGCGCAGATCGACGATCGTCCGCTTGGCGCGGATTTCACCGTCACTCGATTGTTTCGTTCGCGACTCGTCCATCCCGTCTCGCGCCACAGTGGCCCCGGCGGTCACCAGCGGCGACCCCCATCAGGCATTATGCCACGAAAGTGCGGCCCTTTGCCCCTCAGTCGACCTTCTTGTGCAAGAGGCTGCGGAGTTCGTAAAGGATCTCCAGCGCTTCACGGGGCGATAGCTCGTCCGGCTGCACCGCGGCGAGCCGCGCCTCGATCTCAGAAGGCGCGTCCGCATCCGCCCTCGACGGTTTTGCCGGCGCGGCGGCGAACAGCGGCAGGTCGTCGACCAGGCGCGCCAGGGCGCCGGCCTGCTCGCCGCGTTCGAGGCTGTGCAGCACCTCCTGGGCGCGGGCGATCACCGCGCCCGGCAGGCCGGCGAGCTGCGCCACATGGATGCCGTAAGAGCGGTCCGCCGTGCCGGGCGCCACTTCGTGCAGGAAGATCACCCGGCCCTGCCACTCCTTGACCCGCATGCTGTGGCAGGAGAGGGCCGGAAGCTTCTGGGTCAGGTTGGTCAACTCGTGATAATGGGTCGCGAAGAGGGCGCGGCAGCGATTGACCTCGTGCAGGTGCTCGACGCTGGCCCAGGCGATCGACAGGCCGTCGAAGGTGGCGGTGCCGCGGCCGATTTCGTCGAGGATCACCAGCGAGCGCTCGCTCGCCTGGTTGAGGATCACGGCGGCCTCGACCATCTCGACCATGAAGGTCGAGCGCCCGCGCGCGAGATCGTCGGCCGCGCCGACGCGGCTGAACAGGCGGTCGACCACGCCGAGGTGCGCGGACTCGGCCGGCACGAAAGCGCCGATCTGGGCGAGCACGGCGATCAGCGCGTTCTGCCGCAGGAACGTGCTCTTGCCCGCCATGTTGGGGCCGGTGACCAGCCAGATCCGGCTGCTCTCCGCGAGCCGGCAGCCGTTGGCGACGAACTGGCCTTCGCGGCCGGCGGCAAGCGCCCGCTCGACCACCGGATGGCGGCCGCCCACCACCTCGAAAGCCGTCGAGCCGTCGACCAGCGGCCGTTGCCACCGTTCGGTTGAGGCCAGTTCCGCCAAGGCCGCAGCCACATCGAGTTCGGCCAACGCCCGCGCCGCGCGCGCGGCGTCTTCGGCGCGGCCCGTCACCTCTCCCACCAGATCGTCGAACAGCTTGAGCTCGACCGCCAGAGCCTTGTCGGCGGCCGAGGAGATCTTCTGTTCCAGATCCGCCAGTTCGACCGTCGTGTAGCGCACGGCGCTGGCCAGCGTCTGGCGGTGAACGAAGGGGGCCTCGGGCCCGCTCGGCAGCTTGTCGGCCTGGGTCGGGGTGACCTCGACATAATAGCCGAGCACGTTGTTGTGGCGGATCTTGAGGGAGGCAATCGCGGTCTCCGCGACGTAGCGGCTTTGCAGGTTTGCCACCAGTCGGCGGCTTTCATCGCGCAGGCCGCGCAGCTCGTCCAGGTCCGGCGCGTAGCCCGGGGCGATGAATCCGCCGTCGCGGGCATGAAACGGCAGCTCGGGCAACAATGCGCGGGCCAGGCGGTCGACCAGGACGTGGTGGGCGCCGAGATCCTCGCTGACCCGGCGGATCTCCTCGGGCTGCGGCGCGAAGCGCGCCTCGTGCAGCAGGGCCTGCAGATAGCCGGCCGTCTCCAGGCCCTGGCGGACGGCGGCCAGATCGCGCGGGCCGCCGCGGCCCACCGTCAGGCGCGACAGGGCGCGCATCACGTCCGGCCCACGCCTGAGGTTTTCCCGGAGCGCCGCGCGCAGATCGCCCTGGTCGACCAGGTACTGCACAGCCTCGGCGCGGCCGGCGATGTCATCGGGGTCGGTCAGCGGTGCGGCCAAGCGCTCGGCCAGCAGCCGGCCGCCGGCGCCGGTCACCGTGCGGTCGATGGTTTCCAGGAGACTGCCCTTGCGGCCCCCCGAAAGCGCCTGGACCAATTCGAGATTGCGCCGGGTGGCGGTGTCGATCTCCATGACCGCACCGCGTGCCAGGCGCGCCGGGGGCGCCAGTCGCGGCAAGCGGCCCTTCTGGGTCAGCTCGACATAATCCACAACCGCGCCGGCGGCTGCCAGTTCGGCCCGGGTGAAGAGGCCGAAGGCATCCAAGGCCTGGACGCCGTATAGCGCCTGCAGGCGGCGGCGCGCGTTATCGCTGTCGAACCGCGGCGCCGGCAGCGGGCTCAAGACCGCCTTCCACTCGGCGAAGGCCTCGTACAACGCCTGGTCCTGCAACAGCGCCTCGGAGAGCAGCAGTTCGCCGGGCCGGAGCCGGCTCAGCGCCGCTGCCAGGTCGGGCGCCGCCAGGGCCTGGGTCTGGAACTCGCCGGTGGAGACATCGAGCCACGCCAGCCCCAGCTCGCCGCCAGCGCGAGCGAGGGCGGTCAGATTGTTGTGGCTGCGGGCGTCGAGCAGTTCGTCCTCGGTGATGGTGCCGGGCGTCACGAGGCGCACGACCGCCCGTTCGACCACCGATTTGGGGCCGCGCTTCTTCGCCTCCGCCGGGTCCTCGACCTGTTCGCAGATGGCCACCTTGAAGCCCTTGCGGATGAGGCGCGAAAGATAGCCGTCGGCGCTGTGCACCGGCACGCCGCACATGGGAATGTCCTCGCCGAGGTGCTGGCCACGCTTGGTGAGCGCGATGTCGAGGGCTTCGGCGGCCAAGCCGGCGTCGTCGAAGAACATTTCGTAGAAATCGCCCATGCGATAGAACAGCAGGCAGTCCGGGTGCGCCCGCTTGATCTCCAGGTACTGGGCCATCATCGGAGTCATCGCGCCCGGCGTTTTAGCGCCTGGCGCCCTTGCGCCGGACTTTCGGGCGGCGTTCTTGCGGCCTCGGGTGCCACCAGCGTTTGCGGTGCTGGCGGGTTCCTCGGCCCTCTCGCGGGACGCCGGTCCAGCGTTCTTCGAGATCGAGTCCGGGCTCACGTCGGGCACGGCGAGGCGGTTTCCGTCTGTGATAATTCCATTGCGGCGGACCTTATCATGCCGCCCCCCGCCTGGCAGCGACTTTGCGGCCTCTAGGCAAGACCGTCGGTCCGGGGCAGTATACAGGCTGGAAGCGTAAACGAGGGGACGGTTCAGTGTCGGACGGCCCGCCGGTCGATCAACAGGACGTCGTGCAAACCGCAGTGCCGGAGTTGGTGGGGCGGTTCGCCGATCGCGAATCCTTCAAGTCTGCCGTCGAAGATCTGCGCGCCGCCGGTTTCGAGCGCAGCGATCTTTCGGTGCTGGACACCAGAGAGTCGCTCTCGGCGAGCGAAAGCGCCGGCGATGCCTGGGCGCAGACCCTGGCGGGTCTGATCGGCGAGGTGAAGTATCTCGGCCCTCTAACCTCCGCCGGCCTGATCATGATCGCCTCTGGCCCCGTCGGCGCCGCGGTATCCGGCCTCGTCGCCGCCGGCATCACCGGCCTTGCTCTGCGCGAGCTGCTCGACGACATCAAGGCGACGCCCCATACCGAGGCCTTCGCCCGGGCGCTGGAACACGGTGCAGTACTGCTGTGGGTGCGGGCGGCGACCGACGAACGCCAGAGCCTCGCACGAGAGTTGCTGGTCAAGCACGGCGCGGCGGACGTCCATCGGCACCTGCGCGAAACCGGCGTCTAAGCGCTGCATCATCGCCGGCGCGCGAACTTCGGCGGGCGTTGCTGATCGTAACAAGGGCGGCGGAGTTCCATTCGGAAGACAAAATGGACATAAAAAAGACGTCAGGGCCGAGCAGAAAGAGGCCCAACATAACCGAGGAAGAGGCGCTCCACCTGCACGCCAGCGGGCGGCCGGGCAAGCTCGAGATCCAAGCGACCAAACCTTTGATCACTCAGCGGGACCTGGCCCTGGCCTATTCGCCGGGTGTCGCGATCCCCTGCGAGCGCATCCATGCCGATCCCGATACGGCGTACGACTACACGGCCAAGGGCAACCTGGTCGCGATCGTCAGCAACGGCACGGCGGTCCTCGGCCTGGGCAATCTGGGCGCGCTCGCCGCCAAGCCCGTGATGGAGGGCAAGGCGGTCCTGTTCAAGCGCTTTGCCGACGTCGACGGCTTCGACCTGGAGGTCGATACCGAGGACGTGGACGAGTTCGTCAATTGCGTGCGCTTTCTCGGGCCCTCGTTCGGCGGCATCAATCTGGAGGACATCAAGGCGCCGGAATGCTTCATCATCGAGCAGCAGCTCAAAGAGCTGCTCGATATCCCGGTATTTCACGACGACCAGCACGGCACCGCGATCATCGCCATCGCCGGCCTGTTGAACGCCCTGGATCTGACCGGGCGCGAGGCCTCGCGGACCCGCATGGTGATCAACGGCGCCGGCTCGGCGGGAATCGCCTGCGCCGAACTGGCCAAGGCGGTCGGACTCGCGCCGGACCGGGTCGTCCTCTGCGATACCCGGGGCGTGATCTACCAGGGCCGGCAGGAGGGGATGAACCAGTGGAAATCGGCCCATGCGGCGCCGACCGAAGCGCGCAGCCTGACCGAAGCCATGGTCGGCGCGGACGTCTTCTTCGGCCTTTCGGCGAAGGGCGCGGCGAACGGGAAGATGGTGGCGGGCATGGCCGACAATCCCATCATCTTCGCCATGGCGAACCCGGATCCGGAGATCACGCCCGAAGAGGTGGCCGAGGTGCGCGGGGATGCCATCATGGCCACGGGACGGTCGGATTACGGCAATCAGATCAACAACGTCCTAGGCTTTCCCTATATCTTCCGCGGCGCCCTCGACGTGCGGGCCTCCACCATCAACATGGAGATGAAGGTCGCGGCCGCCAAGGCGCTGGCGGCGCTGGCGCGCGAAGACGTGCCCGACGAGGTGTCCCGGGCCTATGCCGGCCAGCGGATGCGCTACGGGCCCGAATACATCATCCCGGCGCCCTTCGATCCGCGCCTGATCGTGGCGGTGCCGAAGGCGGTGGCCGAGGCGGCCATGCAAAGCGGCGTCGCCCGGCGCCCGATCGAAGACATGGAGGCCTACGAGCAGGAACTGACGGCGCGGCTGGATCCCACCGCCGCGAGCCTGCAGAGCCTGTTCGAGGAAGTCCGGGCCAAGCCCCGGCGCATCGTCTTCGCGGAAGGCGAGGAGGAAAAATCCGTCCGCGCGGCGATCGCCTTCCGCGGCGCCGGCTACGGCACGCCGCTGCTGGTCGGGCGCGAGGACCGTATCCGCAAAACCTTGGACGCCATGGGCCTGGAGAACGATTCGCTCGAGGTGCACAACGCCCGCCTGTCCGACCACAACGCCGCCTACACCGACTATCTCTTCAAGCGGCTGCAGCGGAAGGGGCACCTCTATCGCGACTGCCAGCGCATGGTGAACCAGAACCGCAATGTCTTTGCCGCCTGCATGGTGGCCCGAGGCGACGCGGACGCCATGGTCACGGGACTGACCCGCAGTTTCATCGTCGCCTTCGAGGACATCCTGCGCGCCTTGGATCCGAAGGAGGGTCACAGGGTTTTCGGCCTCTCGGTGATCGTGACGCGCGGGCGCACGGTATTTCTCGCCGACACCACGGTCCACGAACTGCCGGACCCGGAGCAACTCGCCGACATCGCGATCCAGAGTGCCGCCCAGGCGCGCGCCATGGGTCACGAGCCCCGGGTGGCGCTTCTCAGCTATTCCAACTTCGGAAATCCCTTGCGCTCAACGGCGAAGCGCATTCGCGATGCGGTGGCGGTGCTGGATTCGCGGGTGTTGGACTTCGAATACGACGGCGAAATGCAGGCCAACGTGGCCCTCGACGGCGACTTGATGCGCGAGCTCTATCCGTTCTGCCGCCTGTCCGGCCCCGCCAATGTGCTGATCATGCCGGCGCTGCATACCGCCAACATCTCGGCCAAGCTCTTACAAAAGCTGGGCGGCGGCCACGTGATCGGGCCGCTCCTGATAGGCATGTCGAAGCCGGCTCAGATCGTGCCGCTGGGCGCCACGGTCAACGATCTGGTCACCGTCGCGGCGTTGGCCGCCTACGACGCCATCACCGAATCGACGCTGCTATAGGAAGGTCGCCAAGATCGGGCGGCGGATTAGCGCCCCAACGCACGACGGCAGGCCTGCGCCACCTCCTCGCCGAAGACACAGAAGATCACCCGCTCCAGGCCGTCGTTTTCCTTGAGCCACGCGCCGACCGTGTCGACGGCGACTCCAGTCGCCCGGTCGACCGGGTAGCCGAAGATGCCGGTGGAGATGGCCGGAAAGGCGATGCTGGCGAGCCCGGCCGCCTTGGCCAGCTCAAGGCTCATGCGGTAACAGCCGGCGAGCTGTTCGGCCTCGCCCTCCGCGCCGCCGCGCCAGACCGGACCGACGGCATGGACCACGTGCTTGGCCGGCAGCGCGTAGCCGCCGGTGATCCGGGCCTCGCCGGTCGGGCAATGGCCGATCGCCGCGCATTCGCGCGCCAGCTCCGGGCCGGCGGCCCGATGGATTGCGCCGCAGACGCCGCCGCCGGGCGCAAGGCGTTCGTTGGCGGCATTGACGATGGCGCCGACCTCGATCTTGGTGATGTCGCCGGCATGGATCTCGAGACGGGAATCACTCATCGCTGCCGCTCCCTCTGGGGGAAATAAGGCGGGCTATGGCAGGTCGCTGCTGTCGATTTGGCTGGGCGAGGGGATGCCGACCAGATTATAGCCCGCATCCACGTGATGCACGATGCCGGTGACCCCGGCCGAAAGGTCCGACAGCAGGTAAAACCCGGCGTTGCCCACTTCTTCAAGCTCGACATTGCGCCTGAGCGGCGCGTGCTGTTGGCTCCAACGGAACACGAAGCGAGCGTCCGCGATGGCCGATCCGGCCAGGGTGCGCATGGGGCCGGCGGAGATGGCATTGACCCGGATACCCTGGGATCCCAGGTCGGCGGCAAGGTAGCGCACGCTGGCTTCCAGCGCCGCCTTGGCGACGCCCATCACGTTGTAGTTGGGCGTGACTCGCTCCGCTCCGAGGTAGGTCAGCGTGAGCAGCGACCCGCCGTTCGACATCAGCGCCGCCGCCTGGCGCGCGATCGCGGTGAAGGAATAGCAGGAAATCGCAAGCGTCTGGGCGAAGTTCTCGCGGGTGGTATCGATATATCGGCCCTTGAGCTCGTCTTTGTCGGAAAAGGCGATGGCGTGGACCACGAAATCGAGGCTGTCCCAGTGGTCGCTCAGGCCTTCGAAAAGGGAGTCGAGGTCGGCCGGTTTGTCCGCATCGCAGGGCCGCATGAACTCGGCGCCAAGGGATTTGGCGAGCGGCATCACCCGCTTTTCGAAGGCTTCGCCCTGATAGGAAAATGCGAGTTCCGCGCCTTGAGCATGCAGCGCCTTGGCGATTCCCCAAGCGATCGAGCGGTCGTTGGCCACCCCCATCACCAAGCCGCGCTTGCCCGCCATCAGAGGCGCGGCGGCCTCGCTGCGCCGAGCGTCCGGGTCGCCATTCGGCTCTGGCACGCCCTGCAGGCTGGGTTTCTCCATTCAGGTTTCCGCCTTCTGGAGCCTGGGTTATGCCTCGTAACGCTTGAACGCGAGTGTGGCGTTGGTGCCGCCGAATCCGAAGGAGTTGGACATCACACAGTTGAGATGAACATCGTGCTCGCATTCGCGGACGATGGGCATGCCTTCGGCCTCGGGATCCAGATCCTCGATGTTGGCCGAGGCGCAGACGAAGTTGTTCTCCATCATCAATATGGAATAGATGGCTTCATTGGCTCCCGCCGCGCCCAAGGCGTGGCCGGTGAGCGACTTGGTCGAATTAATTCGCGGCATCGAGGTCCCGAAGACCTCCTTGATGCCTTTTAGCTCGATGGCGTCGCCGATCGGGGTGCTGGTGCCGTGGGTGTTCACATAGTCGACCGGCGTGTTGCCGATCCCTTGCAGCGCCATGCGCATGCACCTGATCGCGCCGTCGCCGGAGGGCTGAACCATGTCGTAGCCGTCCGAGGTGGCCCCGTAGCCGACCAGCTCGGCATAGATCTTGGCGCCGCGGGCCCTCGCGTGTTCCAGCTCTTCGAGCACCACCACACCGCCGCCGCCGGAGATTATGAAACCGTCGCGTCCCGTATCGAAGGCCCGCGAGGCCGAGGCAGGTCGGTCGTTGTAGTTCGACGACAGGGCGGGCATGGCATCGAACAGCACGGTGATGGTCCAATGCAGCTCTTCGCCGCCGCCGGCGAAGACAATGTCCTGCTTGTCCCATTGAATGAGTTCGGCGCCATGGCCGATGCAATGGGCGCTGGTCGCGCAGGCCGAGGTGATGGTGTAGTTCATGCCCTTGATCTTGTAAGGCACGGCGAGGGTCGCGGTGTTGGTGTTCGACATGGTCCGCGGCACCATGAAGGGCCCCACCCGTCGCGCGCCCTTTTCCCGCAGCGTGTCGAAGGATCGCAGCATGTTCTGGGTCGACGAGCCCCCGGAGCCCATAATGATGCCGGTGCGCTCGTTCGAGACCTCTTGCTCCGTCAGTCCCGAATCCTCGATGGCGTCGCCCATGGCGAGATAGTTGTAGGCCGCGCCGTCGCCCATGAAACGGCGAAGCTTGCGGTCGAGCACGTCCTCGATGGTCAGTTTGATCGAGCCGTGGACGTGCGAGCGGAAGCCCAACTCCTCGTACTCGGCGCAATACTCGATGCCGGATCGGCCATCCTTGAGGGATTGGACGACTTCATCCCGATTGTTGCCGATGCTGGAGATGATCCCCAGGCCCGTGACGACGACCCGTCTCATACCCGGACCTTAAGCCGCCTCTGAGGCCGTGAACAGGCCGACTTTCAGATCCTTGGCCTCGTAAACGGTCTCGCCGTCTACCTTCATGATGCCGTCGGCGACACCCAAGACCAATTTGCGCATGATCACCCGCTTGAGGTTCAGGTGATAGACGACCTTCCTGGCGGTCGGCAGCACCTCGCCCGAGAACTTGACCTCGTTGACGCCGAGCGCGCGGCCGCGCCCCGGCGCCCCCAGCCAGCCGAGGAAGAACCCGACCAGCTGCCAGAGCGCATCCAGGCCGAGGCAGCCCGGCATCACCGGATCGTTCTCGAAATGACAGTCGAAGAACCAAAGGCTCGGCTTGATGTCGAGTTCGGCGATGAGCTCCCCCTTGCCGTGGGTGCCGCCCTCGGCGGAAATCTTCGCGATGCGGTCGACCATCAGCATCGGCGGCAGCGGCAACTGGGCGTTGCCGGCGCCGAACAGCTTGCCGTGAGCGCACTCGACAAGCTCCTGATAAGTGAAGCTATTCTTTCGTTCCGTCACGACCCCACCTCTGCAGCCTGCCAGCCGGCCGCGCCCCAGCGCTTGCCGTCGGATACCGTACCGCGCGGAATATAACATCGGCGCGCCTCGTGCAAGCAATCGTCATGCTGCGGCGCGGCGCGGAAATTGGCGGCCCACGGCGACGGCTCGGTCCTGGGCCGCTCCGAACGGCTTGGCTAGAGGCTCAAAGGCGGTTTAAAAATATTCCAAGAAGTCGTGCAATTCGTTGTTTTTCACTCTTTAAACAGATAAGTATGGGACTATATAGCGGCTATGACCAGAGAACGCTCATATAGCGGGCTGATCGCGCGCCTCAAGGCGGGAGGACTGCGCCCGACCCGACAGCGCCTTGCGTTGGCGCGGCTGCTGTTCGAGCGAGAAGATCGGCATCTGACGGCCGAACAACTTCATAGCGAAGCTCTGGAAGCCGACGTCAGGGTGTCGGTCGCCACCGTTTACAACACGCTCCATCAGTTCACCAAGGTCGGCTTGTTGCGCGAGGTCGTGGTGGAGCCCGGCCGCTCATACTTCGATACCAATGTGGACGATCATCACCACTTCTACTTCGAATCCACCGGAGACTTGCAGGACATTCCAAAGGATCAGCTGCACGTCGCCGAGCTGCCCGAGCCGCCCGGGGGCACCAGAATTGCCCGCGTGGACGTGGTCGTCCGCGTCCAAGACATCGAGCCCTGATCCATCTCAATAAATAACCGCTTAAAAAATAGTTTGGAATAGTTCTAAACTGTTGACAGGGCGGGACCTCGCGTCTATTTACGGAACAAGGCGCGACGTGAGCCCGGTCGCAGTCTACATCCCTGGGCCGCGTCCAGCCAAAGCACCTCCGAAACCAATTCAGTTGCAAGCATCCAACGCCACCAGGGGAGAAACCAATGCCGGCACTCAAGGGATCGAAAACCGAGAACAACCTGAAGGACGCTTTCGCGGGCGAGAGCCAGGCCAATCGCCGCTACCTCTACTTCGCGCAGAAGGCCGACGTCGAGGGCTACAACGACATCTCCGCGGTGTTTCGCTCCACCGCCGAGGGCGAGACGGGCCATGCGCACGGGCATTTGCAGTATCTCGAAGAGGTCGGCGACCCCGCGACCGGCGAGCCGATCGGCGATACCTCGTTGAATTTGAAGGCCGCCATCGCCGGCGAGACCCACGAGTACACCGACATGTACCCGGGCATGGCGCGCACCGCCCGCGAGGAAGGCTTCGACGAAATCGCCGACTGGTTCGAGACCTTGGCGAAGGCGGAAAAAAGCCACGCCGGGCGGTTCCAGAAGGCGCTCGAAACCATGGTCGACTGAACCAACCGTCGCCTGCCGTAGCGTCGTCGCCTTTCCAGCCGCCGCTGGCGCAGGCCGGATCCAACGCTCGGTCAGTCGACTGGGACCATCGACTGGGACCATCGACTTAGGGCTCGGGTGTGCGGTACGCAGATTTACGTAGACCGCGCCCAAGCACCTTTGCTGACATCGCCCGCGTCCGCTCGTCCCATCCCTGCGCGGCAACCAACGCACCGGGCGGTGGCTCTGCGTCGCATGAGGAGCTTTTGACATGCGCGAAGGCAGTCTGGATGCCCCGACGCGTCACGCCATCGACTGGAACGATCCGGACTTCACCGATCCGGAGAAGATCGATGCCGAATTGCGCCGGGTGTTCGACATCTGTCACGGCTGTCGGCGCTGCTTCAATCTCTGCGAATCCTTTCCGCGCCTGTTCGATCTGATCGACGAGTCCGAAAGCGGCGAACTCGACACGGTCTCGAGCGCGGATTTCAAGCCGGTCGTCGACGCCTGTACGCTCTGCGACATGTGCTTCATGACCAAGTGTCCCTACGTGCCGCCGCACGAATTCGACCTCGATTTTCCGCACCTCATGCTGCGCTACCGGGCCGCCGAGGCGCGAGAGGGCAAAGTGGACTTTCGGGTCGGGCAACTGACCGAGACCGACCGCAACGGCCGCCTTGCGGGCCGTGTGGCGGGCCTTGCCAACTGGGCGAGCGATACCGGGAACAAGCTGACGCGGCCGCTCATGGAAAGGGCCGTGGGCGTGCACCGCGCGGCGGCGCTGCCCAAGTTCCACGGCAAGACCTTCGCCATGCGGGCCAGGACCGAGGCGCCGGAGGTCAATCGCGGGGCCCCCGCCTTCGGGCGCAAGGCGGTGCTCTACGCCACCTGCTTCGCCAACTACAACAATCCCGGCATCGGCTTGGCGGCGCGCGCGGTCCTGGCCAGGAACGGGGTCGAAACGGAAGTGATCTATCCCGCCTGCTGCGGCATGCCGCAGCTCGAGCACGGCAAGATCGCCAGGGCGGCCGATGCGGCTAAGCGGGTCGCCGGCGCGTTCGCGGCGTGGATCGACAAGGGTTACGACGTGATCGCCCTGGTGCCCTCCTGCACCCTCATGCTGAAGTTCGAGTGGCCGCTCATCCTGCCCGAGGACGCCCAGGTCAAGGCCTTGTCCCAGGCGAGCTACGACATCAGCGAGTATGTGGTCGACATCGCCAAGAAAGAGGGCCTAGCCGAGGGCCTCGGCCCGCTGCCCGGCGGCGTGGCGGTTCACATCGCCTGTCACGCCCGGGCCCAGAACATGGGCCACAAGGCGGCCGAGATGCTGCGCCTCGTGCCCGAGGCCGATGTCGCGGTGATCGAGCGCTGTTCGGGCCACGGCGGATCCTGGGGCATCATGAAGGAGAACTTCGAGGTCGGGCTCAAGGTCGGCCGGCCGGTGGCGCGGCAGGCGGCGGAAAGCGGCAAGGCTTTCATCGCCTCGGAATGCCCCTTGGCCGGCGTCCATATCCTGCAAGGCATGGAGCGCCTGAAGGGCGGCGATGCACCCCCGGCAGGAACCGCCAGCCACCCGATCGAACTTTTCGCCCGGGCGTACGGCGTCGGGGACTCAGGCGCCGACTAGGCGCCGCCCGGCGGGCAGAAACGAGGACTGGAATGACGACGAATATCAAGCGTGAAGTGACGCGCGGCGATATCCTGCCGATGGAGGTCTACGAGGCCGAGCGCCGGGACTGGCGGCGCAAGCTGGCCGAGGTGAAGCGCGACCGGCGCGTCGAGGTCGGCCCGGTCGCGACATTCTATTTCGAG
>Ga0255057_10000920_pt1 | contig 16959 bp, 14 predicted proteins | sample Cases_109_6_MG_FD_189022 | JGI IMG/M metagenome (GOLD analysis project Ga0255057, IMG submission 189022) | Seawater microbial communities from Amundsen Gulf, Northwest Territories, Canada - Cases_109_6 | ecosystem: Environmental > Aquatic > Marine > Gulf | place: Canada: Northwest Territories... | reverse complement strand
GGTTAGAAAGCCTCATGGCCGCCCTGGTGGAGTTCAATCCCCTCTTCGAGATGATCCCAGGCACCGCCCCAAGCCCCCGCACATAACCGGCAATCTGTGCGGCTTCGAGAAAGATTTCACGAATGCCTTAACCGACTACTCGGAGCCTCCTGTGACCCAAAAGGTCGGCCATGCGATCCACATCACCGGCAAACCTCGAGGAGTAGAGATCGAGCGTGGTGCTTACCTGAGCATGGCCCAGCAGATCGCTTATTGACCGAGGTGGTGCCCCAGCTTGGGCGAGCATCGTGGCGTACGTCTTTCGCAAGCTGTGGAACGTGTTCGGTGACTTCAGGCCTGCAGCATCTACTGAAGGGCGGAACACTCGTCTGGAGAAATTGGACCTTCGCAGGTAATGACCCCGAGGGCTGGGAAACATCAAATCTGGCAGAGACCAATCTCGAATCTGGCGCTCTAGGGCATCTTTGATTGAAGCGTGAAAGACCGTTACCCGATTGCCGGCACGGCTCTTCGGCTCTTTCACTTCGAAATGACCTGCTGTTTCGCTCAGGCTCTTGTCGACCCGGACGAGGCCGCCGTCCAGATCCACGTCCTGGGGAGTCAGGGCAGCCATCTCTCCCCACCGCAGGCCGGCACCTGCTGCTATGAGAATCGCAGCCGAATAACCAGACCAGATTGTTGCGGCCTCGTCTGCGATCAGTCGCACTTCGTCCAAGGTGAAGACGATTTCGTCTGCTCGACTGGCTCTGCGAGTGGGAACCCGGGAGAGTTCGATTGGGCTGGAATCGGCATACCCGAGACGCCTCGCCTCATTCCATATATTCGAAAGGACCGAGCGGAGTTTCATGATGCTTGCGTGCGCAGCCCCACCCTCCGCTTGCCGCCTATATAAGTCGTCGATGTCCTCTACCCGCACGAGGGCCAAGCGGCGGGATCCGAGTGCGGCCAGGATGTGGTTGTCCAGTTGGCCCCTCCAACTTGCCGCAGTCGACCTTGCCACTCGAGCTTCAACTGCTGGCCACCACTTATCTTCAACAAACCGTGTGACCGTGATTGCCGGCAGCGAGCCTCCGTCCAGATGTAATTGCTCTCGACGAATACCGTCACGAAACTCCTTCGCTTCGGTTTCCGTGGAGAACGATCTTCCTCTTCTGCGTCCGTCCAGCGTGCTCCACCTCACCTCCCACCTACCGTTGCCTCGCTCCCTCACTGATGCATGTGACATTGCCGTTTTCTCCCCTCGACTAGATGAGCGCTGCGTAGTCGGTAGGCACTTGTGTGTGTTCCCTCAGCCACGCCTCGAGTACCGAGCGCCGGATTCGGACCGTGCGTCCGACCCGGATGTGCTCAATTTCTCGGCGTCGCAGGTAACGCCGCACCGTCGATTGCGACATCGACAGATAGTCAGCCGCCTCAGCAACAGAAAGAAGCTGGTCGTCCAAAACGGGAGCCATACCGGGACCATCGGAGGATCCCGGTGATCTCTTGAGCCAGGTTGCGTCACGAACCGTGACGCAAGTGTGACGCAGTCGACTTGTCCACAGCCAGGCTGACCAGGGGGAAACCCCATGAGTACTGGCGTCTTCGCTAGTGGGCCTGCCTGGATTTGAACCAGGGACCTCATCCTTATCAGGGATGCGCTCTAACCAGGCTGAGCTACAGGCCCAAGAGGGTGAGAGTGTAATCGGGTCGCCGGGCGAGGGAATGCGAAGCTGCAGCGCGGGCTTATCATGCTCGACGCTACGGGGATGTAGCTCAGCCTGGCAGAGCACCTGGTTTGCAACCAGGGGGTCGTCGGTTCAAATCCGTCCATCTCCACCGACGAACTCGAGAATGCGTCGCCTAATCCCGACTGCATCCAGGCCGTGAGCAGCCTCATGTTCGGCCGGGGTCCCATAGTGCCGGTACTCCCCATTGGGGACACCGATAGAAAGCAGTCGGTGCGGCCGATCGAGCAAGGCGGCGGATACCTCAGCGGCCGATGTGCCTTCGAGGTAGGGCTCGACAAGGACGACGTCATCGGAGATCGAGTTACGCAATGCCGGACGGTCGAAGGGTCGCACGGTGGCGGAGTACAGGATCGTCACATCCAGGTCACTGGTTGCCTCGAGAACCGCATCGAGCGTCGGCCCGACCGAAATGACCGTCGCAACCGCCCCCTCCCGCACCAAATGGAATCGGCCCGGGGTAATGGGCATGGCGCTCCGGTTGGCAGCCTCCGTGAGCCTCACATAGACCGGCTCCGTCCCGGTGGCAGCGTGCCTGAGTAGAACCTCCACTTCATCTGCATGCCCCGGAACGTGAATCTCAAAGCCGGGAAGCGTGTCGAGTAAGGCGATATCGCCGGGCGACTGATGGGTGCGACCCTCAGCGGCGGCATCGTATGAGGCTCCGATCGAAACGAGGACCGCGCCCACCCCTTGATGAATCAGGTCGAGCTTGATCTGCTCGAATGGTCGCTCAATCAAGAACGGCGTATATGAGTGGACGAACGCCCTCAAACCTCCGAGCGCCAGTCCGCCGGCCACGCTGATCATTAGTTGTTCCCGGATCCCCACGTTGATGACCCGATCTGGATGGCGAGCGACGGCACCTATTTCTTCAAACCGCCCCACCCCGATGTCGGCGAGCACCACGGCTACTGCCGGGTCGGTATCGAGGAGATCGGACACCACCTCCGCAAAGCGTTCTCGTTGGCTGACTGCACCCATTAGTACTTGCCCTGTACGACGGCGACAACGGCTCTCGGCGACCCCGCGTGGGCCGCGCCGAGAGCATGTTCGATTGCGTTGTGATCGCGGCCATCAACTGTCGCAGTCGACCAACCTTCAACCTCGAACCGGCGGGCGATTCCACCCGGCCAGGCGTGCGAGCTCGAATTGTTGTCGATGACAACGACGGTGAGCCGGTCGAGGGCGTAGCGGCCGGCGAAGGCAATGGCTTCGTGGTTGCTTCCCTCATCCAGCTCCGCATCGCCGAGTAGGCAGAACACCCGAGCCGGCGAGCCATTGATGCCCAGCGCAAGTGAGCTACCAACGGCGACAGGGAGCCCGTGACCGAGTGAGCCGGCTGCGAATTCAACTCCGGGGATGAGTGTGGCGTCGGGATGATGCCCGAGCGGGGAGTCGAAGGTCGCAAACGTGTTGAGCACGTCGGGCAAGATGAAGCCCTTGGCCGCCAACACGGCGTAGTAGGCCATCGGTCCATGACCTTTCGAGAGAAAGAATCGGTCGCGATCTGGATCTGCAGGGTCGCGTGGATCAATGCTCAGAATCCGGTCGTAGAGCACCCACACCACATCGAGAGTGGATGTCGCGGCGGTTGAGTGTTTTTCATCACCCGTCATCCGGGTCATGAGGCTGGGGAGATCGTCGTATCTGAATTCGGTTTGTGTCGTCATGTGGGCACCATACAACTTAAAGGTAACTTGAAGTCAAGGGCTAATCTGATTACATGGAAGATCAATTGACGATTGGTAAATTGGCTACACGGGTGGGAGTTGCAACCTCAGCTCTTCGTTTCTATGAGTCGAAGGGGTTAATCGAGTCCCGACGAACTGAAGGAAATCAACGCCGATACCCCCGGGCAACCCTGCGAAGGGTCTCGGTCATCAAGGCCGCTCAGGCCCTGGGGTTAACACTGCAGGAAATCCAAGAAACGTTTGAAGGGCTGCCGGACGGCCGCACACCCACGAAGCGAGATTGGCAGCGCTTGTCCCGACGTTGGAGACAGCGCCTCGATCAGCAGATCACCGACCTGGAGGCGCTGCGCAAAGACCTCGACGGCTGCATTGGTTGCGGGTGCCTGTCCTTGAAAGTATGTTCGCTGTTCAACCCCGGTGATGCGCTGGCGGAGCGGGGCCCGGGACCGCGGATCCTGATGGGCGAGCCGTCTCTCCTTTCCTTGGGGGAAGGTGGGGCCATCCCAAAGGGCCGGTGACGGAAGAGGGGAACGGCTCACTCCGAGAACTCCTCCCCCTCCTCACAGTCCTCCCCAAGGAGGACATAGACAATTTCGCGTTCTAGAAATCCTGCTGCTCCCCCCTTACACTCGGTGGCAGCCAAGCTAGCGGAGAGAGGGAAAGCGATGGCTGTTTTAGCTGTTACCCATGAGGTCGAGGATTACGACAACTGGCGCAAGGTCTACGACGACAACGATGACATCCGTGAAAAGTACGGCATCGGAAGCGGGCGCGTATTTCAGGATGTCGACAATTCCAACATGATTACCGTCCTGGCGGACGGTGAGCTCGAGGCGTTGAAGTCGTTCGCCAGCTCAACCGATTTGTACGAGGCGATGAAGGCCTCGGGCGTCGTCGGGCTGCCGAAAACAACATTCCTGCAGGACGTCAGCTAGCTCTTCGGGGCCGGCGGGTTCTAAAAAACCTGCCTCAAGCCAAATGGGTGGCCTGCCGATTCCATAACGGTGGCCAAGAAATCAATGGAGCGAGCGCGCTTCGAGACGTCCCGGCGGGGCTACGCCCGGGGTCAGGTCGAAGAAGCGATAGCGGAGTACGAGGAAACCCTCGACGAGGCGTCGCGGCGGATCGCCAGCCTGGAATCTGAGGTCGAGAAGCGCAAGGATCTCGAAGCCGTCGCCATGGATCAGGCTTTCTTCTCTCTCCTCGAGGTCAAAGAGAGAATGCTGGCCAACGCTGAGGACCGTGCCGAAGCAATTCTGGCTGATGCTCGTGACCGCGCCGGCGCGGTAGACGCCCACAGCGGTTCCAGGCCTTCCTCAATTCTCGACGACGCCGAACGACAAGCCGACGAACTTCTCCAGGCCGCCAAGGATGAGGCTGCGCTTGTTCAGGAAGAAGCCGAAGACCGCATCGGGGCTGAACACGAGCCCGACGAGATGATCAAGGCCGCCCGTCAGAAGGCCAAGGAAATAAAGGCAGCCGCCGAAAAGGACGCTGAAGAGTCCCGGGTACTCGCTGCCGAACTGATCGCCAAGTCGGAAAGGGAAGCAACCGACGCTCGCCTAAGAGTTGAAGAAGACGCAGAAGCCACCCGGCAGCGGGCCGTCGAGGAAGCCGAAGTCACCAAACGCGAGGCCGAAGAGCACGCTGCCGCCCTGACCGCCGAGCTGGAGCAAGAGGGTGCGGAGCTCACCCGGGGAGCCGAAGAGCTGGCGCAGGCGGCCGAAGCTGCCAAGGCGAAAGCCGATCAACAAGCCCGCGAAGCGGACGCTCTGAACGAAGCGGCAGCCAAGGCTGGAGCGGAGATCAAGCGCGCGGCCGAGAAGCAGGCCCAGGCCATCGAAGCCGAAGCCAACGCGATTAAGGAAGCAGCCGAAGCCCAGAAGGCCGAGGCTTACCAGCTCGTCGAGGCAGCGAGCAAGGATGCAGTCGGAACCGCCGAGAAAATCCTCGCCGATGCCCGCTCCGAAGCCGGGCCGATTCGCAAGGAAGCCGAAGACATGCGCAGCCGGGCGGAGACTGAAGTTGCGGAAGCCACCGCAGTGAAGCAAAGGGCGCTCGACAAAGCCCTGGCAGAGATCGACGGCCTCCGCAAGAAGGCGGAGACCGAAGCCGCCAGGGCTCTGGCGGTCAAACAGAAGGAGCTCGACAGCGCGGCAGCGGAGGTCGAGAAGGCCCGGCGCCAGGCGGAGAAAGCGCTGGAGAAGGCCGACGAGCGGGCCAACCGCGAAGCCGGCAAGATTACGGAGAAAGCCAACTCCGACGCCGATGCGCTGATTGCAGAGGCCATGCAGGATCGAGAAGCGGCGACGGCCGCGCGCCAAGAAGCGGAGTCGGCGCTCGACAGAGCTAACACTGCGGCCGAGCAACAGTTACAAGACATCTTGGCTTCGGCCCAGAAGGAGGCCGATGCCATCATTGCCGAGGCTAGCGGTCTGAAAGAGGAGGCTGCCCTGGCCGTCGAGCGGGCCACCGATGAGGCCTCGCGAGTGAGCCAATCGGTCCGGGACAAAGCGAAGGCCGACGCCGAGAGCCTTCTCGCCCAGGCCGAAGCTGAAGCCGAGCAAATCGCAACCGAGGCAGAAAGCAAGGCGCTGGAGATACGCATCGGTGCCGAATCCGGGGCCGAAGCCACTCGCAACGCCGCCATCGAAGAAGCCGAGACCATGCGGGCGCTGGGCCAAGCAGACCTGGATCGTGTCAAGGCCGAAGCCACCAAACTGCAAGAAAGCCTGGGTCCCATGCACATAGAGGCCGAACAAATCGTGGCCGAGGCCGTGGCAAGGGGCGAGCAGATCGAGCAAGAAATAGCCGCTAAGTCAGAAGACCTCGACAAGCGACTAGCGGTGGTAGCCGAGCGTGAGCAGAGTCTCGCCAACGCCAAACGGGACGCCCAGGAAATCCTTCATGACGCCCGAACCGAGGCCGAGTCCATCAGGGCCGAAGCAGAAGTAGTTCTCGGCTCCGCCCAGCAATCATCCCGTGATGCTCAAGCGGCCGTCGAAAGAATGAGGTCGACAGCTCAGTTCGGTAAGCCGGACACGAAGCGCCGCCGGCGCCGGGGCTAGTGCCGCGAAGGACGGGGGCGGACGGGAAGAACCACCGGGCCATCCGGGCCTTCCAGCACCTCGACTGCGGCGTCGAAATACTCCTCGATCAACTTCGGCTCGAGCACTTCAGCCGGTTTTCCCGAGGCCACAACCCGGCCCTCGACCAAGACAATGAGCCGATCTCCGTAGGCGGCGGCGAAAGTCAGGTCGTGCAGTGTGCTTATGACTGCCAGGCGATGCCGGTCACGTAGTCGATGCACCAGCTCCAGTACCTGCTGCTGGTGACCGAGGTCTAACGCCGTTGTCGGTTCGTCGAGCAAGAGGACGGAGGCATCCTGGGAGAGGGCTCGTCCCAGAACCGCCCGCTGCCGTTCGCCGCCAGAAAGCGAGGTGATCGGCCGATTCGCGAAGGGCAGGAGGTCGAGATTGCCGAGAACCTCGACGACTCTCGCCACATCCGCCGGGCCTTCTGTGCCCCAATACGGGATATAGGGCGTCCTCCCCAGCATGACGTAATCCGAGACCGTCATGCCCTCGGGGATAACCGGAGTCTGGGGGACGACCGCCACCTGGGCAGCTATGTCGCGTCGGCGCATGTCCCGCAGCAAACGGTCGCCGATGGTTACGTCGCCCTCGGCCGGCAGTGATCCAGACAGAGCCCGTATCAGTGATGTCTTACCCGACCCGTTGGGTCCGACGACAACCACCCATTCCCCGTCTTCAACCGACAGATCCACATCATCGAGCACCACTGTGCCGTTGTAGGCAGCACTTAGCCGCCGGCAGCTCACCCTGGTCATCGTCTGGCATCCGAAGACGCAGCCAGAATAAAGGCGAAAAAGGGCGCCCCCACGAAGGCAGTTACCACACCGATGGGCAGCTCTCCACCGGACCGCACGGTACGGGCAACCAGGTCTGCCAGCATCAAGAACGCGGCACCGCCGGCCAGCGAAAGCGGCAGCAGCCGCCGATGAGAAGGACCCACCGCCAACCGCACGATGTGCGGAACAATGATGCCGACGAATCCGATGAGCCCACTGACGGCCACTGCGGCAGAGGTCCCCAGCGTCGCCGTTATCACAACTGTTATCCGCACCCGGGCCGGGTCAATCCCGAGAGTGGCAGCTTCCTCCTCCCCCACAGACATCACGTCCAGGTGCCGCCTGTGGGCCAGCAACACCAGCCACGTCCCCAGGGCATAGGGAAGCAGCAGCCGCACCTCACCCCACCCGGCGGTTCCCAAGCGGCCGAGAATCCAGCTGAATACTTGGCGGATGGTGTCGGCGTTCTGTTGCTGCACGTAGGTCTGTATGGCCGTGAAGAATGCCGCCACTGCCACACCCGACAAGATGAGCGTCGCTCCAGTGCGACGGGTTCCCCCGAGTAGTGCCAGGGCATACGCGGAAGCCACTGCCACGAGGCCTCCGACGAAAGCGAACGGTGCGATGGAGGCAGTGGGCAGAGCCGACACGATGGCGATCGTGGCGCCGAGCCCCGCCCCGGCGGCGACGCCCAGGAGGTAGGGGTCGGCCAGCGGATTGCGGAAAACCCCCTGGTACGCTCCACCGGCTCCGGCGAGAGTCGCCCCCACCAACCCGGCGAGGGTCATCCGCGGAACCCGCAACTGCCAAACGATGGCAGCATCCTGCTCGCTCAGCCCCGAGTCGATAGAGATGAACGGCAGGTGATCAAGCGTCTCCCGGATGGCTCCCCATGGGTCAATCCCCGCTGGTCCGAGCACCAAAGAAGCAAGCGCCGCGCCTACGAGGACCAACCCGACCACGGTGATCGGACCTAATCGCAGCCGAGTTGGCCCGACGGGGAAGACAGCCGTACTCACCGTTGCGCGTCGCGGACGGCGTTGAGGATGTCCTGCATGAGGTCGATGGTCCGCGGGCCCCAGCGCCCACTGATATCAGCGTCTATCTCGATGATATGGCCTTCTGCCACCGCCGACAGAACGTCCCACCCGGGACGGGCTGCCACGGTTTCGGCGGACGCTCCAAACGCCGCATCACCGAGGAATATGAGATCCGGATTCTGATCGAAGATGAACTCGGCAGATAGCTGCGGAAAAGCACCACCGACCTGGGCGGAGTCGGCAATGTTCACCAGACCCAACGACGAGTAGACATCGCCGATGAAGCTGGCCGAAGTGGCTGTGTAATAGGTGTCGTCGACCTCATGAAAAAAGCGCTGCCCGGTGATCGATTGAGCGTCTGCACTAATCGCCCGAGCGCGCTCCTCGGCGCGAGTCGCCAGCGCCTCACCTGCCCCCGACACACCCAACGCATCACCGATCACCCGGAACTGTTGGTACATGCCGTCGAGATCGACAGGTGGGCCGAGGAGGAGGAACGGGATGTCTACAGCTGCCAGCGCGGCGGATTCGCCCTGAAAATCGAACGCGATGATGACGAGGTCCGGATCCAGCGCCGCGACCTCCTCAACGTTGAAGCTGAAGGAGTCGATCTTGGTTTTGTCGGCCGCGGCGGGTGGGTAGTTGGAGAACAAGTCAACGGCAACCAGCTGCGTTTCGACGGCCAGCTCGTAGATGATCTCCGTGTGAGTCGCCGAAAGGGAAACGACGCGCTCGGGCCGAGATTCGATGGAGACCGGGCCCAGATCGGTCATCACCTCCACTGGAAACAATGCAGACACTGTCGTTGTGGGAGCCAACGTGGTGGACACAACGGTCGTAGACGAAGTAGACGGAGTTGTCGGAACTGTGGTAGTCGAATCCGCGGAGTCGGTGCCGCAGCTCACGGCAAGGAGCGCGAGAACTGAGATGGTGACAAGGCTTCGGACCGGGAACATGGCTCACCCTTCTTTCGAGAGTTACCACTCCGACTGGGGCAGGCGACCTGACTCATCCCTCGACGGGCTTCACAGTTGCGGGACAGTACCGGATTCAAACCGGATTTCGCTCTTGCGCTCGGGGAGACCCCAGCGGTGTGTTGTGAGGGAAGCCTAACTATCCCGCCCTACACTGCCAACGTGGAGACTAAGAAGCTCTCGGCACTTCTGGCAGGCCTGGCAGCCCTTATCGGCATCGTCCTTGCCCGAAAGCGCCCGGTGAAGCCCCCTGCACATGACGGCAATTGGGAGCCCCGGAGATGAGGGTGGCTGTTCACGCCACGTCGACAATTGGCAAAAGGGCTCTGCGGGTGCTCCAGGGTGAGCCACACGTGACCGAAGCCGGATTTTGGGAGCCAGAAGAAGCTGAGGGTAAGACCCCCACGATCAGCGATCTACGATCCGTGGATGTCCTGGTAGCGGAGAAAATCCCTCCCAAGAGCCTGATAGAAGCCGCTTTAGAAACTCGCACTCACCTGGTGATGGCCGCCAACGAAGGCGGCGACCTCGGTAGCAGCTTCGCAGCCGAAGGCATCTCGCTTGTCCTGGGAGCCAACCCCGCGGCCGGATTGGCTTGCTGTCTGGCAGCCCAGGAGGCTGCGTTCATGGACGAGCCGCTGGAGGTTCGCCTGGCGTGGACAGTCCCGGGTCGGCTTCGACGCCGAGGCGAAGCGATCCCGTTCCCGGATCCGGTGGGCTCCATGTGGGCCCGTCCCACCGACGCGATCGGTTGGGTCCAGCGCGATATCCCGGTGCAAGCATTCGCGGCCCCGTTGGAGTCAAGCTGGCAGGCGGCAATGGCTCAGGTGTCCGGTGCGGTGGACGACGGTGTCCAACGCACCATCGTGGGAACCGCAGACGACGGGGAGTTCCTAGCGGCCATCGCGCTGGCGGCCGCCGTCGTCCCCACCGGCCAGCACGCGTACGGGCCCGGTATGTGCTGGGTATCAGAAGCGCCCTCCCCCTACCTCGACAGGGCTCTGGCTGGTGGGATCGATGTCGCCAGCTATCACGACCGCACCAGTGCATAGCGACGGCGGTCCCTAGAGGAACTCGACTCCCTGGGCCAGGGGCAGGTCTCCACCCCAGTTGATGGTCGTGGTCTGGCGCCTCATGTAGGCCTTCCAGGCGTCGCTTCCAGCCTCTCGCCCCCCGCCGGTGTCCTTCTCGCCGCCGAAGGCCCCGCCGATCTCCGCACCCGATGTGCCGATGTTCACGTTGGCGATCCCACAGTCGGAGCCCACGTGCGAAAGGAACCTCTCCGCGTTTCGCAGTGACTCCGTGAAAATTGCCGATGACAACCCCTGCGGCACGCTGTTCTGGACGGCGATTCCATCTTCGAGATCGGTGACCTCGATTATCCACAAGATTGGAGCAAAGGTCTCCTCCTGGACGATCGGAGCTCCCTTATCGACGCGTACCAACGTGGGCTCGACGAAGTGACCCGGCAGGCTGTCGAGGCGGTTGCCCCCGTAGATGATCTCCCCGCCTTGCTCCTGGGCGATCTCCAAAACCGTCATCATTTGCTCGACGGCCCGCTGGCTGATGAGAGGACCCATCAACGTCTGCGGCTCTAGCGGGTCCCCAATCTGGATCTGCTTGTAAGCGTCCACCAAACGGGCAGCTACCTCGTCGACGACGTCCTGGTGCACCAGCAGGCGCCGCAGCGTTGTGCACCGCTGCCCCGACGTGCCGACGGCGGCGAATGTGGCAGCCCGCACAGCGAGATCGAGGTCGGCGTCGTCCATCACAATGATGGCGTTGTTGCCACCCAACTCCAGGAGGGGTCGCCCCATGCGCGCGATCACGGCAGGACCGACCTTTCGACCCATGTCGCAGCTACCAGTCGCCGAGATCAGAGGGACCCGCGTGTCGTGAACCAGATTGTGCCCTACGTCCTCATCGGTGCCGATCGCAAGATTGAACACACCCTCGAAGCCGGACCCCGCCATTACGTCGTGGCAGATATTCGTGACCGCAACGGCGGCCAGGGGGGTACGAAGAGACGGCTTCCAGATCATCGTGTCTCCGCAAACTGCGGCAATGAACGCGTTCCATGACCACACTGCAACCGGAAAGTTGAATGCTGAGATGATCCCGCACACACCGAGCGGGTGCCACTGCTCATACATTCGGTGTCGGGGACGCTCACTGGCCATCGTCAGGCCGTAGAGCTGGCGAGACAAACCCACTGCGAAGTCGGCGAGGTCGACCATCTCCTGCACTTCGCCTTCACCTTCAGCAAGAATCTTGCCGGACTCCAACGAGACGAGGGTTCCCAACTCTGTTTTGAGATCACGCAGCGCATTGCCGATCTGACGGACATACTCACCCCGCTTAGGAGCCGGGACCATTTTCCACTCCTGGAATGTGTCCGTCGCTGCAACTACCGCCTTCTCGTAATCGGCACCGGTAGCCCGCATCACCGAGCCGATGGCAGCCCCGGTGGCCGGATTGGAACTCACGATGGCGTCGCCGGAAGCTCTCTGCCACCCGCCGGCATAGATCCCGCTGGCGGCTTCGGCGATCCCGAGTCGCTCAAGAACCGAACTGCCTGGCACTGTCATCACGACCGCAGGCTACTCAATTCGACCCCGGCCGAGAACGAGGATCAGGTGGAGACGGGAGTCTCCTGGGTTGGGAGGTCCTGGAGCGGCCCATTGACGCTCGGTGTTGCCGGCGGCCGGGAGGGGCGGACAACATCGGTGGGCCGGGGCGGCTCGTAGATCTCTTCGAGCACCACAAACTCCAGACCGCCAACGACATCAGAAATGAGGTTGTAGAACACAGCAGAGATCGTGGCAAAACCTGTCAGGGCGATGGTGGAGACGATGCTGAAGAAGACCATCACCCTGAAATACGATGGCCCGTCCAGATTGATGTCATCTTCGAACAATGAAAGACCGTTGATGGACTTGACGATGTCATCCGGAATGCCACTGTTGCGGAGCAGGGACCAGGCAAACACGATGCCGATGGATAGTGCCATCACTACGAGAACGTTGAAGATGGCGGTGACTTTGAGGACGGTCCACGGATCGATCTTGCGTAAGACCCGTCGGACTCTACGGACTGCCATTGAACCCCTCTTTGGATCGGGCGAGATTGTACTCCCAATCGACGTTCGGTCTATGCACTCGGGTTCCCAGTTGCTATTCCTCTTCGGGCGGCACCAGCGTGAAGGCCGTAACGGTTGCGCCGTCTTCCAGATTCATCACCTTCACGCCTGATGCGGCGCGTTTTTGCAGGCTGATCGATTCAGCCGCCGTGCGAATGACGATTCCGTCGCTCGACATCACGAAGATCTCCGAATTCTCGGTAACTGCCCGGGCCGCCACCAGCTTCCCGCGGCCGGCGACGGGCTTCACGGCCTTGACGCCGTAACCGCCCCGCTTTTGCTTGGGAAATTCCCTCATCTTGGTGCGCTTGCCGTGGCCGTTGTCGAGCAGCAACAGCACTTCGTCGCCCTCACCAGACTGGGCGGCCGAGATGACGTAGTCGCCTTTCCGCAGCTTGATGCCCCGTACGCCCTGCGTGCTGCGGCCCATGGAGCGGATGTCCTCCTCTGCAAAGCGGATGCCCTGGCCGTTGCGGGAAAAGAGCAGCAAATCGTTGTCACCTGACGTGGTTCGCACTGCCACTACCTCATCACCTTCCACGAGCTTGATCGCTATGAGACTGGACTGGCGAGATTCGTAGTCGGCGAACTTGGTCTTCTTGACAAGCCCATTGCGTGTGGCGATCACCAGGAAGCGGGAGGTTTCGTAGTCGCGGGTGTCGACGACGGCCTCAATACGTTCGTCCGCCTCAATCGGCATCACCGACTGCGCCAGCGCGCCCTTAGCGGTTCGATCCTTGCGAGGAATCTCGTGCGCCTTGATCCGGTGCACTTTCCCCTTGCTGGTGAAGAACAACAGATAGGCATGGGCCGTGGTGTGGAGAACACTCTTGACGACATCATCCTCAGTCACCTTGGCTGCCTTGACTCCGCGTCCGCCGCGACCCTGGGCACGGTAGGTGTTGGCCACCACTGCCTTGATGTACCCGGCCTGAGTGACGGTTACCACCAGCTCCTCATCCGCAATCAGGTCCTCCATCGAGAACTCTCCGTCGTCGGGAACAATCCTGGTGCGGCGGGGATCGCCGAACTTCTCTTTGATATCCGTGAGCTCTTTGGTGATGAGCTTTTTACGCTTGGCCGGGCTCTTGAGAATCGCTTCGAGAGCTTTGATCGTCTTGGCAAGCTCGGCATGCTCGGTACGAAGTTTGTCGCTTTCCAGGGCAGTCAGGCGACGCAATGGCATGTCGAGAATGTGATTGACCTGAATCTCGCTCAGCTCGAAGCGTTTCGTCAACGCTGCCCGCGCGGCCTCAACGTCCCGTGAACCGCGGATGATTTTCACTACTTCGTCGATGTTGTCAACCGCAATCAGCAAGCCTTCGAGGATGTGGGCCCGGGCCCTGGCCCTCTCGAGTCGGAAACTGGTCCGCCGTTCCACGACTTCCATCTGATGGTCGAGATAGTGCTTGACAGCATCCACCAGACCGAGAGTGCGGGGTACCCCGTCCACCAGGGCCACGAAGTTGACGCTGAACGTATCCTGTAGCGGCGTCAGTTTGAAGAGTTGATTGAGGACCACCTGGGGCTGTGCCTCACGCTTGAGCTCGATTACCAGCCGGGTGCCCACCCGCGAGCTCGACTCATCGCGAAGGTCGGCAATGCCCTGCAGACGCTTGCTATTGACCAGCTCGGCGATCTTTAGCATGATGCGATCATGGGAAGTCTGGTAGGGAATCTCGGTGACGATGATGGCGGTGCGGCCCTTGCGGATCTCATCGACATCGGTGGCAGCCCGCATCTTGACCGATCCCCGACCTGTGCGCAGCGCCTCCTTGACGCCGCTCGTGCCAACGATGTAGCCGCCGGTCGGGAAATCAGGGCCCTTCACGAACTCCATGAGATCCTCGACTGTGGCCTGGGGATTTTCGAGCATATGGATGCACGCGTCGATGACTTCGCCGAGGTTGTGTGGTGGGATGTTGGTAGCCATTCCGACGGCAATCCCGGTGGAGCCGTTCACCAACAGGTTGGGGAAGCGGCTCGGTAGGGCTACCGGCTCCTGGTCTTCCCCGGAATAGTTCTCCTTGAAATCAACCGTGTCCTCGCCGATCCCTTCGAGCATGTGAGTAGCCAGGAACTCCAGGCGGCACTCGGTGTACCGGTAGGCGGCAGGGGGATCATCGACGGTACCGAAGTTGCCCTGCGGCAGGATCAGCGGGTATCGGGATGAGAAATTCTGCCCGAGACGAACCAGGGCATCGTAAATTGCTGAATCACCGTGTGGGTGATATTTACCCATGACATCACCAACCACGGCAGCACTCTTCCGGAAGGGTGTCCCGGCGCGAATCCCGTTCTCCTCCATGGAATAAAGGATCCGGCGGTGAACCGGCTTGAGGCCGTCGCGCACGTCGGGGAGCGCCCTTGCCACGATGACCGACATGGCATAGTCCAGAAACGAGGTGGCCATCTCATCGCGGATGTTGACCTGCTCGATGACGTTAGAACCGTTAGCTACCATTAGATGTCGAGGAACCTCACGTCCTTAGCATTTCTTTGGATAAACTTGCGCCGGCCTTCGACGTTGTCCCCCATCAAGGTGCTGAAAATCTCATCCGCATCGAATGCATCCTCGAGCCCAACCTGCATCAGAGTGCGCGACTCCGGATCCATTGCGGTTTCCCACAGCTGGTCGGGGTTCATCTCACCTAAGCCCTTGAACCGGTTGATTGTGGCCTTCTTGCCATTGAGTTTCTTGCGAAAAGCCTTGAGCCCGGCTTCATCCTTGATGTAGGTGACGTTCTTGCCGTGCTTGACACGGTACAGAGGGGGCTCGGCAATATACACAAAGCCCGCTTCCACGAGTTGCCGCATGTGCCGGAAGAGAAACGTCAATAGCAGTGTGCGGATGTGGGCCCCATCGACATCGGCGTCGGTCAGCAACACTATCTTGTGATAGCGGGCCTTCTCCAGCTCAAACTCATCGCCGATGTTGGCCCCAACCGCCGTGATAATCGCCTGAATCTCGGTGTTCTGCAGAATCTTGGGCAGACGTGCCCTCTCTACGTTCAAGATCTTGCCTCGAATGGGCAGAATGGCCTGAACGCGGGAATCTCTGGCCTGCTTGGCAGGCCCGGCCGCCGAATCACCCTCAACGATAAACAGCTCGCTCTCTTCCGGATTTCGCGATGAGCAGTCGGCCAGCTTTCCCGGTAGTCCTGAGGACTCCAGCAGGCTTTTGCGCCTTGTCAGGTCACGGGCCTGGCGGGCAGCCAAACGAGCCCGGGCAGCAGTCAGGCACTTCTCAACAATCTTGCGGGCCTCTCCCGGGTGCCTTTCGAGCCACTCCGGAATCGCTTTGTTGAGCTCAACCTCGACGAAGGACCGTATTTCTGTGTTGCCGAGCTTGGTCTTCGTCTGGCCCTCAAACTGCGGCTGAGAAACTCGCACCGACAGGATGGCTGTAAGCCCCTCCCGGATGTCCTCGCCCTGGAGGGCGAGGTCCTTTTCCTTGATCAGATTCTTCGACTTGGCGAAGTCATTCACGGCGCGGGTGAGGGCACGGCGAAACCCCTCTTCATGCGTTCCGCCCTCATGGGTATTGATGTTGTTGGCGAAGGTGAGCACCGTCTCCGTGTAACCGGTGGTCCATTGCATGGCCAGCTCAACCTCGGCATCACTAGAAACTCCTTCGGCACTCAAAATGCGACCGTGCAAGGGCTCGCGACTGCCGTTGAGGTGCTTGACGAAGTCGAGAAGACCCCCTGTGTATTTGAAAACCTCCTCCTCAGTCTCTCCATCTCGCTCGTCGCGGAGGCGTATCTCCAGACCACGGTTGAGAAACGCCATCTCCCGCATCCGTGCTGAGACGGTGCTGAAGTTGTACGTTGTGCCCTCCCCGAACACATCCGGATCTGGCCAAAATGTGATCGTGGTACCGGTCCGTTTAGCGGCTTTGACTCTCTTGATCTTCGCGTCAGGCCTGCCGCGGGTGAAAACTTGCTCCCACAGCGACCCGTCACGAACTACGTGAGCTTCCAGCCTGGTGGCCAGAGCGTTTACAACGGACACCCCGACACCGTGCAAGCCGCCGGACACCGTGTAAGCGCCGGCTTCGAACTTTCCTCCGGCGTGGAGTGTCGTGAGGACGGTCGTCAAGGCAGACTCCTTGGTCTTCTTGTGCTTATCGACCGGGATGCCGCGTCCGTTGTCCTTGACCCTGACCCCGCCGTCGTCCAAAAGTGTCACCTCGATGCGGTCGGCGAAACCGGCCATGGCCTCATCAACGGAGTTATCGACGACCTCCCAGATGAGGTGGTGAAGACCCTTTGGGCCGGTAGAGCCAATGTACATTGCCGGTCGTTTGCGGACGGCCTCTAGCCCTTCCAGAACTGTTATGTCACTGGCGTCATAGGACGCGTCAGCCGTATCAGTTTTGGTGTTGGTGGCCAAAGTGGAGTGCCCCGCTGGGGTATTTACAACAGTGTGATTATACCATTTCCAGGTTACAAAACCCAAGCTAAAACGGGCACAATCGGTGGTTTCTGAGGTTTCCTCCAGGTGTCACGCTC
>Ga0255057_10000917_pt1 | contig 16968 bp, 15 predicted proteins | sample Cases_109_6_MG_FD_189022 | JGI IMG/M metagenome (GOLD analysis project Ga0255057, IMG submission 189022) | Seawater microbial communities from Amundsen Gulf, Northwest Territories, Canada - Cases_109_6 | ecosystem: Environmental > Aquatic > Marine > Gulf | place: Canada: Northwest Territories... | reverse complement strand
ACTCCGCACAGGTGGCTCGTCGGTCTGCCGATCCAAAACCGGCAGATTTTCCAGTATCTCACCATTCCGCGTTAAAGCCAAAAGTGTTGTATCCGGGACGCAGTCACAGCGTACGAGAAGCGACGTCTAGACCCTCCGTCCGCAATTGCGGTTGGCGGGAGCCCGCCGGCGTTCGGTAATGCCATGCGTTACGTGCCAGCGGAAAAGAGGCGCTGACTCCCAGGTTCGTGGATTTCATAGTTGAAGACGGCGAAAAGGATCATTTCGATGCTGGAGCGATTGGCGAAGACGCTCAGGGGCGCGCGCGCGGCTCGCTTCGCCCAAGTGGCGCTTGATGGCGTTGGTCGTGCGTGACCTCTTGCGGCGGGTCGGCTCTTTGAAGGTGGAGCCGGCAAGCGGTTCGTCGAGGTCGACCCTCGGGCCGGCGACGGCCTTGGGATCGGGTTCTTCCCTGCGCCGGGCGAAGGCGCCTGAGGCCTTGCACGCGGCCACCAGGACACCAGGCATTCATGATCGCATGCAAGGCCGTGCGCGAGGGGGTGCTGTCCTAAATAGGGAGGGCGGCTTGGTCGGCGCTCAAGGCCCTCCGGTTCCATCGCCTTGATGACCGCGAAGGCCTCAGGCGAACACCTGATCCTCACGGCCTGTGGCATGGAGGTATAGGTGCCGATCCCGGGGGCAGCCCTTGCCTTTGCCTGACAAAAAAATCCGATGCATCACCCAGAAAATCGCCCCCGTTGTCCAAACTCTTCTAACAGCGTACACTTTCCCCAGCAAGACCTGGAACTCAGAGAACCTGCCCTCGGGCCTCCCTGGGCGCAAGTCTACTGTGGTGGCCGTGTTCCCGGTCCCGGCAAGGAGCGGCAACCGTCATGGACGACTTCCTCGCCGTCGCCCTGATCGTGGGCAAGATGATCGTGGTCATCGCGATCCTTCTCGCCCTGCCGATCCCCCTCACCTGGCTGGAGCGCAAGATCGCGGGCCACATTCAGCAGAGGCTGGGGCCCATGCGGGTGGGCTGGCACGGATTGCTGCAGCCGGTGGCCGACGGGATCAAGCTGTTGACCAAGGAGGATCACATCCCGGCGGAGGCCGACCGCTTTCTCTTCACGCTAGCGCCGATCATCGCCCTGGTCCCGCCGTTCGCGGTTTTCGTGGCGATTCCGTTCGGCGACCGCGTCTCGCTCTTCGGCGCCGAGATCACCCTCTATCTTTCCGACATGAACGTGGGGCTGCTCTATATCCTTGCCGTGCTGGGGATCGGAACATTCGGGGTGATCCTCGCCGGCTGGGGGTCCAACAGCAAGTACGCCGTCCTCGGCAGCCTGCGGACCTGCGCGCAGATGATCAGCTACGAGATTCCGATGGGATTCTCGGTCATCGGCGTGGTCATGCTTGCCCATTCCATGAACCTGCTGGACATTGTCGAGGGGCAGGCAGGGATCTGGAATGTTGTCTACCAGCCGCTGGGCTTTTTCGTGTTTTTCGTAGCCGGGCTCGCCGAGGCTCAGAGAATCCCGTTTGACCTGCCGGAGGCGGAGGGGGACCTGGGTGCCGGCTATCACACGGAATACAGCGGGATGCGGTTTTCCTTCTTCATGATCAGCGAGTACCTGATCGTCGTGGTCTTGTCGGCACTCATTGTGATCCTCTTTTTCGGCGGTTGGAACGGGGTGTTGCTCCCTCTGCCGCCGACCGTCTGGTTTCTGCTCAAGGTGGGTTTTTTCGTCTGGGTTTTCATGTGGTTCCGGTTCACATTTCCCCGTTACCGTTACGACCAGTTGATGACAATCGGGTGGAAGGTCCTGCTGCCGTTGTCCCTGGCCAACATCCTGGTGAGCGGGGTCTTCTTGTTCTGAACCGTATCGCCAAACCGCGAGACAAGGAAATCATGTCGTACGCTCTGAACAAAATGTCGGGTTGGATCGGGTGGGCTTTCTTTTTGGACTTGCTGGACGGCCTGTCCCTGACCTTGAGCTATATGTTCTCGAGAACCGTCACGATGCGCTATCCGGATAAGGAGAAGTGGCTGCCTTTTCCCCGCCACCGCGGGCACCACTTCCTGAAGACCGACGAGGCCGGCGAGTTGAACTGCGTCGCCTGCGAGCTCTGCGCTAAGATATGCCCCTGCGACTGCATCACGGTGGTCCCCCATGAAGACGAAAAGGGAAATCGCCGGCCCCTTGTATTCGACATCGACCTCGCGCGATGTCTTTTCTGCGGGCTTTGCGAGGATGCCTGTCCCGCCGATGCCATCGCCCTCGGGCAGCATTACGAATACTCGGCCTACGACACGAAGGCGCTGGTCGTGGGCAGGGACACGCTCATGGCCATGCCGGGAAAGGCGGAGGGCGGCGGCGGGGTCGTCAATGCGCGGCTGACGACCGAAAACGGCGTCCGCGTGGTCAAAACCGGGGTGGAGGACGGATCCGACTGGTGGCGCCGGATCCGGCGGCGATGATCGGCCGACTCGCATCTCGCCTTCACACTCGATCGCGAACTGAACTCTCCATGATGAGCTAAAGGGAACACGACATACCGGCATGAGGCGCTACGGGAGCGAAATGCCGGCGGGGAGCCTGCGCGCAGGCATCTTTCGAAGGGGGGAATTTCATGGAAAAAGCCTTCTTTCTTCTGTTCGCGGCCGTGGCCATCGGATCGGGGTTAATGGTCATCATGGCGAGAAACCCGATCCACAGCGCCCTTTCGCTCATAGTCAGCCTCGTTCAAGTGGCCGCGATCTTCGTTCTTCTCGGATCGCCCTTCCTCGCAGCCATCCAGATCTTCGTTTACGTGGGCGCGGTGATGGTCCTGTTTCTGTTCGTGATCATGATGCTCGACGTCCGCAAGGAGGCGCGTACGAGATTTCTCGAAAAGGGGATCGCGCCGGCACTGGTCGTTCTGGTTCTTCTTGGCGGCGAAATGATTGTCCTTTTGCTGGGCAGCCAGCGGTTTCCGGTGCTCTCCGCCGGCGCCGCGGGCAGCCTCGAGGAATTGAGCAAGACCCTTTTCACCGACTACCTTCTCCCCTTCGAGGTCGCCTCCGTCATCCTTCTGGTCGCCCTGGTCGGGGCCATCCTTCTGGCGAGAAAGGAAACCGATTGATGGTCCCGCTGTCGTGGTATCTCGTGCTTGGCGCGGTTCTGTTCGTTGCCGGCACGGCGGGCGTTCTGCTGCGGCGCAACGTGCTCATTGTGCTGATGTCGCTGGAATTGATGCTCAATTCGGTGAACGTCAATCTCGTTGCCTTCTCTCATTTCTTTGGCGATTTCCGTGGCCAGATCATCGCCATTTTCGTGATCGCCATTACCGCCGCCGAGGTCGCCATTGCCCTTGGAATCCTGGTCGCCCTGGTGCGCAACAAGGCCACCCTCGAGGTAGACGAAGTGACGATCTTGAAGGGATAAAGGGTTGGAAGTCGTCCATTCGATCAGACCCATCCTGGCCATCGCAGTTTCCCTGCTGGCCGCCGGGGCTATCCTCGGGCTCCGCGATCGCGCCAACTTCAGGGACGCGGTGTCTCTGATCGCGGCGGTCGTCAAATTCCTGATCGTCATTTCCATGGCGCCCATCGTGCTTGGCGGGGGAACCATCGAGATCACCCTGTTTGAGATCCTGCCGGGCGTCGATTTCGCGTTTCGGGTGGACTCGTTGGGAATGGTGTTCGCAACCATTTCGTCGCTGCTGTGGATCGTCGCCGCGGTCTACTGCATCGGCTATATGCGAAGCCTGAAGGAACACGCACAGACGCGGTTCTTCGCCGCTTTCGCCGTAAGTCTGTCGGCGGCTGTCGGCGGGGCTTTTGCCGCCAACCTGTTCACGCTGGTGATCTTCTACGAGGCCCTCAGCCTCGTCACCTATCCGCTGGTCTATCACCGGGAAACCGAAGAGTCCTGGCACGGCAGCCGGCGGTACCTGGTTTACCTGGTCGGCGCGTCCAAGACCTTCCTGCTTGCCGGTCTGGCGCTCACCTACCAAATGGCGGGGACGCTGGATTTCAAGCCGTCCGGGCTGTTCGACGGGGTCACCGCCTCGCCACTGCTGCTGAGCGCCGTCTACTTTTGTTACCTGGCGGGCTTCGCCAAAGCCGCCATCATGCCCCTGCATGCCTGGCTGCCCGCGGCGATGGTCGCGCCGACGCCGGTCTCTGCGTTGCTGCATGCAGTGGCGGTGGTCAAGATGGGCGTGTTCTGTGTGCTCCGCGTGGTCTTCCACGTGATGGGGGTGGGGCTGATGGACGACCTGGGCCTCGGAATCGCCACCGCTTACCTCGTCTCCTTCACTATCATCATGGCCTCGATTTACGCGCTGACGCGAGATGATCTGAAAGCGCGCCTCGCCTATTCCACGGTCAGCCAGTTGTCCTACATCATCCTCGGCGCGGTGCTGCTCACGCCGAACGCCATCGTCGGCGGTGTCGTCCATATCGCCGCCCACGCGCTGTCCAAGATCACGCTCTTTTTCTGTGCCGGCTCCATCTATTGCGCGTCACGCCGGAAGAACATCAGTGAACTCGCCGGAATCGGCCGCAGGTTGCCGTGGACCATGGCAGCCTTTTTCATCGGCTCGCTCGGCATGATTGGGGTCCCGCCTGCGGGCGGATTCATCAGCAAATGGTACCTGGTGCTGGGATCGGTAGACGCGGGAGAACTGGTCTTCCTGGCGGTTCTGCTGGTGAGCTCCGTGCTCAACGCCGCCTACTTCCTGCCAGTGGCCTACACCGCCTTTTTTGATAAGGAAAAAACAAATCCGGTGGGCGACGGCCCCGATGAAATCCATCCCAAAGATATTCGGGAGATTCCCCTGGTCACCATTCCCCTGGTGGTCACGGCGCTGCTGTCCCTGGTCTTGGGGATCTTCCCGGATTACTTCCTCACCCTGGCGCGGGGGGTCGTGCCATGATCGGGCGGATCGTCCGCTTCTTCGGAGATGCCGAGCACGCCAAGCGGCGGCGTTGGCTGCTCGCCGCCACGCTGCTGGCCGTCTTCGTCGCCGACTTCTTCGTCTCCAGAGAGCATGTCGCCTTCTTCTGGGACGCCATCTCCGGGTGGGCGGCGCTGTTCGGCTTCCTCTCCTGCGTCGCCATCATCTTCGTCAGCAAGGCTCTGGGCCACCAAGGGCGGCTCATGCGGCGCGAGGACTACTATGACTGACTGGGTTCATCCCGGGGTGCTGTTCGTCGTCGGCGCCTTGCCGATCCCCTGGCTCGGCGGACGCCTGCGCCAGGCTTGGCTGATTCTGGTCCCGGTGCTCGCCATCGCCGACGTGGCGACCCTGGCGCCCGGAGACTACGGCGCCATCGATTTCGCCGGCGTGGCGCTCCTGCTCGGCAAGGTCGACAAGCTCAGCCTGGTGTTCGCCTGGGTCTTCACCATCATGGCGTTGATCGGCACGGTGTACGCGCTGCACGTCCGGCGGCCCGAGCAGCATGTGGCCGCGTTCCTGTATGTCGGCAGCGCGCTCGGCGTGGTCTTCGCCGGCGATTGGTTTACCCTCTTGGTGTCCTGGGAGATCATGGCCTTCGCCTCCGCTTATCTGATCTTCGCGGCGGAGGAGGCGCCGGCCGTGCGTGCTGCGTTCCGCTACCTCATGGTCCATGTCACGGGCGGCGTCCTGCTGTTCGGCGGGATCGTCCTCCACGGCCTGGAGACGGGGTCTTTCCTGTTCGGCCCGTTGGGTGAGGAGGGCGGGCTCGCTTACACGCTGATCCTGGTGTCTTTCATCCTCAACGCGGCAGTGCCGCCGCTCAACGCCTGGCTCACCGATGCCTATCCCGAGGCCACGGTCACCGGTGCCGTTTTCCTGAGCGCTTTCACCACCAAGACCGCGGTCTACGTGTTGATCCGGGCCTATCCGGGCGCCGAGGTCCTGGTGTGGCTGGGCGCGGTCATGGCCATTTACGGCGTCGTCTACGCGGTGCTGGAGAACGATGCCCGACGCCTTCTGGCCTATCATATCGTAAGCCAGGTCGGCTACATGGTCGTCGGTGTGGGCGTCGGTACCGAGATGGCCCTCAACGGTTCCGCCTCCCACGCCTTCGCCCACATCATTTACAAGGGACTGCTGTTCATGGGCGCCGGCGCGGTCATCTACATGACCGGGCGGCGCAAGCTGACCGAGCTGGGCGGGCTTTACAGGACCATGCCGCTGACGGTGTTCCTCTATATGATCGGCGCCTTGGCTATCTCGGCCTTTCCCTTTTTCAGCGGCTTCGTCAGCAAGTCCATGGTCATCGCCGCGGTCGCCGGGGACCACCGGGCGGCCGTCGTGTTGATGCTCACCGTTGCCTCCTCAGGCACCTTCCTGCACACCGGGCTGAAGCTTCCGTACTACATGTTTTTCGGCAAGGACTGCGGATTGCGTCCCGCGGAGCCGCCACCCAACATGCTGATTGCCATGGGACTGGCGGCCGTGCTGTGTATCGGCATCGGGGTATTCCCCGGCGTGCTTTACGCCCTGTTGCCCTACCCGGTCGATTTTGCGCCCTATACCGGCGCCCACGTCACCGGCAGTCTCGGCATCCTGATGTTCACGCTGCTGGGCTTCGTGGTGTTTCTGAAATCCCTTGACCCCGAACAGACCATCAGCCTCGACACCGACTGGTTCTACCGCCAGGGCGCCCGCCTGTTCATGTGGTTCGCCGAGAAACCGGTGGCGCGCTGGGAAGGGGCGGTCAGTGCGCTGTCCGACACGGTGGTGCTGAGGGTTCTCCATGCCTCGGCACGGGGCGGCCTCCTGGTCGATCTGAACGTCGTCGACGCCATCGTCAACGGTGTGGCACGGACCGCTTTGGCCTGGGGTGCGACCTTCCGGCGCCTGCAAACCGGGATCGTGACCCATTACGCCGCGGCCATGATCGGTGGCGTGCTGGCGGGCATGGCCGTCTACGCGGTGGTCTGGGCCGGTTGAGGGGGGCGGAACAGTCATGACGGAAATCCCCATCCTCAGCCTCGTCGTCTTCCTGCCCGCGGTCGGCGCCGGCGTGCTGCTGTTCGTGCGCGACGACGCGGCCGTGCGCTGGACGGCCCTTGTGTTTGCCGTCGCTGACTCCCTGCTCACGATACCGCTGCTGTTGGCATTCGATACGACCACCTATGCCATGCAGTTCCGCGAGACCGTCGCTTGGGTGCCGGCGCTCGGAATCTCCTATTCCCTGGGCGTCGACGGGATCAGTGTGCTGTTCGTGTTCCTGACCGCGTTTCTTGGCTGGATCTGCGTCGTCGCGTCGTGGCAGGCCATCGACAGCAAGGTCAAGGAATTCATGATCAGCCTCCTGGTCATGCAGAGCCTGATGCTCGGCGTCTTTTGTGCGCTGGACTTGTTTCTTTTCTATGTCTTCTGGGAAGCGATGCTGATCCCGATGTACATCATCATTGGCGTCTGGGGCGGCGATAACCGGGTCTATGCGGCGTTCAAGTTCTTCCTCTACACGCTGGCGGGCAGCATGCTGTTCCTGGTCGGCATCCTGGTGTTGTATTTCCAGGCCGGGGAGACCTTCGACATTCTTGTCCTTATGGAGCAGTCATATCCTTTCGAGATCCAGGCATGGGTGTTCCTGGCCTTTCTGGTCGCCTTCGCGGTGAAGGTGCCCATGGTGCCGCTGCATACATGGCTGCCCGACGCCCATGTGCAGGCGCCGACGGCAGGCAGCATCGTGCTCGCCGGAGTGCTGCTCAAGATGGGCGCCTACGGCTTCCTGCGCTTTTCGCTGCCCATGTTGCCCGAGGCCTCGCACGCCTTCGCGCCGTTCATCCTCGTCCTGTCCGTGGTGGCGATCATCTATGGCGGCTTCCTGGCTCTGGCTCAAGACGACCTGAAGAAGCTGGTCGCCTATGCGAGTGTCAGCCACATGGGCTTCGTGACCCTGGGGCTGTTCACGTTCAACGCCAAGGGGCTCGAGGGCGGCGTGCTGCAGATGTTCAATCACGGCATCACGACGGGGGCCCTGTTCCTGTTTGTCGGCCTGATCTACGAGCGCACCCACACGCGGCGCATCGCCGATTACGGTGGTTTGATGAAGGTGGTGCCGGTCTATGGCGTGCTGCTGGCCGTATTCACCCTGTCTTCCATGGCCGTGCCGGGCACCAACGCCTTCGTTGGCGAGTTGCTGGTGCTGTCGGGCGCGTTCGGCGCCAACAAGGCCATCGGCGCCATTGCCGTGGCCGGCGCGATGCTCGGTGCCGCCTACCTGCTGAGGATGTTCCGCCAGATGGCGCTGGGCCCGGTTGTATCCATCGGTGGGCGCCAGTTGTGGGATATCAACGCGCGGGAGATGACGGGGATCCTGCCCCTGGTGGTCTTCGTCTTCTGGATCGGGTTTTACCCCAAACCCTTCCTCGAAATCCTGCATGTGTCCGTTGAACACCTCCTCGTGCAGACCCAGGTTCAGGGCCGCTGAGGGGAGATGCCGATGGATATGAGCGCGGTCAAGCAGTCGGTCATCGCTAGCGGGCCCGAGATTATCGTCGTCTTCGGCGCCTGCATGCTGCTGATGGTCGGACTCATCGCCGAGAAGCGATACGGCCGGCTGCTCGTCGGGGCGTCGCTCGCGGTGGTGATTGCCGCCGCGGCCACAACCTTCGCCCTGGCCGGGGTCCCGCGCACGGCCTATGGCGGCATGTTCGTCATCGACGACTTCGCGATCTTTTTCAAGATGGTGCTCTATCTGGCCACCGGGCTCACCGTGCTGATGTCCGGCCGCTACCTGGAGGAGGAAGCGATCGCCCGCAGCGAATATTACGCGCTGCTGCTCTTCGCGCTGTCCGGCATGATGATCATGGCCTCGGGTCTCGACCTGGTGACCATCTACGTCGGCCTCGAGCTCCAGGCGTTGTCCCTCTATGTGCTCACCGGGTTTTTTCGTCACGACCCGCGTTCCAACGAGGCGGCGTTGAAGTACATCATCCTCGGCGCGGTTTCCTCGGGGATCTTCCTCTACGGCCTGTCCTTGGTTTACGGCCTCACCGGCACCACCCAGTTGCCGGACATAGCCGCCGCCCTGGCCCACGGCCGGGCGACCGATCCGGCGCTGATCCTCGCCACGGTCTTCCTGGTCACGGGGCTGGTCTTCAAGGTCGGCGCGGTGCCCCTCCACATGTGGGTCCCCGACGTCTACGAAGGTGCGCCGACGACCATCACCGCCTTCCTGTCGGTGGCGTCGAAGGCCGCCGCCTTTGCCATCGTGCTGCGCATCTTCCTCGATGCCCTCGCGCCGGTCACCGAAATCTGGACCGTCGTCGTCGCGGTGATCGCGGTGCTGACCATGGCCTTGGGTAGTTTCGTCGCCCTGGTCCAGACCAACATCAAGCGGATGCTGGCCTATTCGAGCATCGCGCACGCCGGCTTCGTGCTGCTCGGCCTGGTTGCCGGAGGACGCGACGGGGTGGCCAGCGTCATGCTCTACCTGTTGATCTATGCCTTCATGAACCTCGGCATCTTCGGCACCGTGGTCATGATGCGAAAGGGCGACGCCCGCGGTGAGATGATCGCGGACTATGCCGGCTTCGCCAAAACCCACCGAGGTTTGGCCCTGCTGATGCTGATCTTCCTGTTCTCGCTGGCCGGCATCCCGCCGACCGCGGGTTTTTTCGCCAAGTTCTACATTTTGGTCGCGCTGATCGAGCAGGGTTACGTGGCCCTCGCGGTGATCGCCGTGCTCCTGAGTGCCGTGGCCGCCTATTTCTACATCCGCATCGTGATGCTGATGTACATGAGGGAGCCAACCCGGTCCTTCGATCTGGCGCTCACACCATCGCTACGCCTGGTCCTCGCAATTGCCGGGCTGGGGACGGTGGGTATCGGTGTCCTTCCCTCTTGGTTCCTCGATATGGCCCAGGGAACTATTCTAACCGTGATGCGTTGACGCGCCGATGTGTTTGCCCCAACTGGGCATGGTCTCGACTCTTGGCATGGGGCGCGCGCTGCACTCCGGGCACTTATGACCAGGCGGTTGGTTTGGCGGCCGCCCTGTGAAGATCGAAGGCGCGGGTGCGACACTTTCCGTGCCCGGTTACGGCAATCGGGAGCCGTCGCCTATTGATCGTGGTGTCGACGGTGGCGTGGTTCGACAAGAAGCGTCAAATGGAGCGCAAAGTTGACGGCAAGCAAGGTTCTTGAAAATCCCGTTGCATCGATTCTATCGGTGCACAGGCGAATATCCCCACGCAAGTTGTCATTATGTTCGGCGACCACCGATGCTATAATTTAGCGAGTAAGCGCCGGTGTGATCTGCTGAGCGCGTTCCTGGCGGTTCCGGCGTGAAGCTTCTCGGTTGACAAGAGGCGGATCGACGACGATGCCGATTGATTATCTTCCGGTGTTCCTGATGGTGGGCGCGGTCTCCGTCCTGGCCCTGGCGATTCTCTTCGTATCGTCGCTGGTGCGTCCCTCCAATCCCTATCCTGAAAAGAACCGCCCCTACGAGTGCGGAGTCGACCATTGGGGCGAAGCGTCGGCGGGAATGTTCAAGGTCCACTACTTCGTCATCGCTATCCTATTCGTGGTCTTCGATGTGGAAACCATGTTCTTGTTTCCCTGGGCCGTGGTCCTCGAGGAAATCGGCTTGTTCGGCTACATCGAGATGTTCGTGTTCATCTTCCTATTGTTGGTGGGTTTCGTTTATGCCTGGGCGAAAGGAGCACTGGATTGGGAAAGCTAGAAAACCGTTTCCCCGATAACGTCTTTTTCAGCACCGCAGACAGCCTCATCAACTGGGGGCGGAAATCCGCTCTGTGGCCTGAGACCTTCGGGATCGCCTGCTGCGCCATCGAGATGATTTCGGCCGGATGTTCCCGTTACGATCTGGACCGTTTCGGCATCGTGTTCCGGGCCTCGCCCAGGCAGTCGGATGTGATGATCATCGCGGGCACGGTGACCAAGAAATTCGCCCCGGTGGTCCGGCGCCTCTACGACCAGATGCCGGAGCCGCGCTGGGTCATCGCCATGGGGACCTGCGCGATTTCCGGCGGCGTGTACAACACCTACGCCGTGGTTCAGGGCTCGGAGTTGATCGTTCCCGTGGACGTGCACGTCCCCGGCTGCCCGCCCCGGCCCGAGGCCCTCATGCACGGCTTCGTCCTGCTTCAAGAGCAGATCCAGCGGACCCACGTGCTACGAAGGGGCGGCCCGGAACACGCTGCGGTGAGCTAGCCGTGGGCGGGCCGAATCTGCGCGAGAGAATCGAGCATCGTTTCGGCGGACGAGTGCGCGACGGAGGTCTCCCCGACGGGATGCAGACTTTCCTGGTCGATCCCGATCTCGTCGTCGAGTTGTGCCAGTTCTTCAAGGACGATCCGGAGCTTCGCTTCGACTTCCTGTCGGATATCTGCGGGGTCGACTATTACCCGGAGGAAGACCGGTTCGAGGTGGTCTATCACCTCTACTCCATCGCCTTCAGATGGCGGGTTCGGATCAAGTGTCGGTCCGGCGATCCGCCAAAGGTCCCCTCTGTGGTGGGCGTGTGGAGGACCGCCAATTGGCACGAGCGCGAGATCTATGACATGTACGGGATCGTGTTCGAGGACCACCCCGATCTCCGGCGAATTTACATGTGGGATGAGTTCGAGGGATACCCCATGCGCAAGGACTTCCCGGTGCGGGGCTACAAGGATGCCTACAACCCCTTTGGGGATGAGAAGACCGCGGCCGCGCCGTCCGACACTGGCGGCGGCGAACGCTGACCCAGGGGCTCGGCGGCCCCTTGCGAGCGAGTGTGCGAGATGACCAACGTCACCGTGCTGAACGAGAAAGAGCAATCCGGCAGGGTCACCCAGGAGGTGCTTCTGAACCTGGGGCCCCAGCACCCGAGCACTCACGGGGTCCTGAGGCTCATCCTTGAAATGGAAGGTGAAATCGTCTCCCGGGTGGATCCCTTCATCGGCTATCTGCACCGGGGGACGGAGAAGCTGGCCGAGAACTTCACCTACACCCAGATCTTCCCCCTCACCGACCGGCTGGATTATCTCTGCCCGCCGTCGAACAACCTGGCCTTTGCGCTCGCGGTGGAGAAGCTTCTTGGCATCGAAGCGCCAGAGCGGGCCCAGTACATCCGTGTGATGACGGTGGAGCTGGCGCGCATCTCCGGCCATCTTCTGATCGTCGGCGCCCTGCCCATGGATCTGGGCGCCATGACCACGCTGCTCTATACCATGCGCGAGCGGGAGATGGTTATGGACCTGATGGAGATGATCTGCGGGGCCCGGATGCACACGTCCTATTGCCGGGTCGGCGGCGTGCGCGAGGACTTGCCCGAGGGCTTCCCGGAACGGGTCAGGGAATTTTGCCGGATCCTGCCCAAGCGTTTCGCCGACTACGAACGGCTCGTCGCCCGTAACCGGGTATTCCTCAAGCGGACCAAAGGGATCGGGGTGATCAGCGCTGAGGACGCAATCGACCTGGGGCTGAGCGGCCCTAACCTGCGGGCCTCAGGGGTTGACTGGGACATGCGGCGGGACAACCCCTATGAGATCTATGACCGGCTGGATTTCAACGTGATCGTTCGCGAAAACGGCGACTGCTACGACCGCTGGATCTGCCGGATCGACGAGATGCGGGAAAGCGTGCGGATCATCGAGCAGTGCATGGACGCCATGCCCGATGGGCGTTTTATGATCGATATGCCCACGGTGGCCTTCCCGGTGGACAAAGACGTGCTTCGGTGCTCGATGGAGACCCATATTCATCACTTCGAGCTGTCCGCTTTCGGATTCAAGGTGCCCGCGGGCGAAGCCTACGTGAGCATCGAAGCCCCAAAGGGAGAGCTGGGCTTCTACATCATCAGCGACGGCAGTGAGAAGCCCTACCGGATGAAGGTGAGAGCCCCGTCGTTCGTCAACCTCCAGGCGCTGATGGGGTGCGCGACCAATATGAACTATCTCGCCGACGTGATCGCCATGTTGGGAAGCCTGGATCCTGTCATTGCCGAGGTCGACAAATGACGACCGCTTCGGGGACATAAGTCATGGCAATGGGCCTGAGGGACAAGATCGAAGAGGTCGCCGGGCGATACCCGAATCGGCGCTCGGCGATCATGCCGGCTCTCTATCTCGCCCAGGCAGAACACGCCGAGCTCTCCGGGGAAGTGTTGCTGGAGGTCGCGGACGTCCTCGACGTGCCCGAAATCTGGGTTTACGAACTCGCGACCTTCTACGACATGTTTCACACCGAACCCGTCGGAAAGTTCCACATTCAGGTTTGTACAAACGTCTCCTGCCTCCTCCTGGAGGCCGAGGGCATGGTTGCCCATTTGGAAAGCCGGCTGGGGATCGAACGTGGCGATACGACCCCCGACGGGCTGTTTACGCTGTCTACCGCGGAGTGCTTGGGCTCCTGCGACACGGCGCCAGTCATGCAGGTGAATTACACCAATCACGAAAACCTGAGCGCGAGGCGGATTGACGAAATTCTCGAGAAACTGAGGGGCGCGGTAGGGGAATAACCGCGGCTGCGGATCAGCGATGGTGCGCCGACATGTTCGACAAGGTCCTGTTGAAGAACACGGATGTTCCGAATGGCCATGGTATTGAGGCCTATGAGGCCGCGGGCGGGTACCGGGCCTGGGCCAAGGTGTTGCATGAGTACCAGCCCGACGAGCTGATTCAACTGGTCAAGGATTCTAATTTGCGGGGTCGCGGAGGCGCCGGTTTTCCGACCGGAGTCAAGTTTGGCTTCGTGCCGAAGGACCCGGCATTGCAGAAGTATCTCTGCTGCAACGCCGACGAGAGCGAGCCGGGCACCTTCAAGGACCGGGTGATCATGGAAAAGGATCCCCACCAGATGATCGAAGGCATAGCGATCGGCGCCTATGCCATCGGTGCGGACAAGGCTTACATTTACATCCGGGGCGAATACGTTCTGAGCATCGAAAGGACCGAGGCAGCCCTGAAGGAGGCCTATCGGAAGGGCTACCTGGGCGAGCGCATTCTGGGCACGGATTTCAATCTCGAAATGTTCGTGCATTGTGGGGCCGGTGCCTACATCTGTGGCGAGGAGACAGCACTGCTCGAATCCTTCGAGGGACGCCGGGCACAGCCCAAGTTGAAGCCGCCATTTCCCGCGGTCGCAGGGCTGTACGAGAGTCCGACCGTCATCAACAATGTCGAAACCCTGGCCTGCCTGCCCCACATCGTCCAGCGCGGCGCAGACTGGTTCCGCGGTATCGGACCCGAGGGAAGCCCCGGGCCCAAGCTCTACTGCCTGAGCGGCCACGTCCGAAAACCCGGGCTGTACGAGCTGCCCATGGGCATATCGCTCAGGGAGCTCGTCGAGGACCATGCCGGAGGACCGCGCTCCGGCGGCAGGATCAAGGCGGTCATCCCTGGCGGCGTCTCGGCGCCGATGATTCCGGAAAGCGGACTCGACGTGGCCATGGACTTCGACTCGCTCGCCGCCGTCGACACCATGCTGGGATCGGCCGGGGTGATCGTATTGGACGAGACGGCCTGCGTGGTGCGGGTCGCCAAACGGTTCACCGAGTTCTTCAATCACGAATCCTGCGGCAAATGCACCCCCTGCCGGGAAGGGTTGGACTGGGCGGTCAAGATCCTGCGCCGCCTGGAAGACGGTCGGGGAAAACATGAGGACTTGGACCAGCTCGAACGCCTGTGCGGCAGCATCTTCGGCAACTCATTCTGTGCCTTGGGCGATGGCGCGGCTTGGGCGCTGCGCGCGGCGCTCAAGCATTTCCGGGACGAATTCGTTCGTCACATCGATGACGGGCGGTGTCCGTTCCACTGACGGCGGGCCGAAACACAGGAGCGCGGAATCGCCATGGCCATGGTTACCATCGACGGGAATGAACTCGAGGTCGCCGACGGCACCTTGATCGTCAAGGCGGCGCAGGACCAGGGCATTTCAATTCCCACCTTTTGTTATCTGGAACGGCTGCCGCCATTGGCGTCGTGCCGCATGTGTCTGATCGAGATCGAGGGGCAAGGAAAGCTGCAGCCCGCCTGCGCCACGCCGGTAGCGGATGGCATGGTGGTGAGGACGGACACGTCCCTGGTCGCGCAGACGCGGGAATCCATGCTCGAAATGCTGCTGGCCAACCATCCCCTCGATTGCCCGATTTGCGACAAGGCGGGGGAATGCGAACTCCAGGACCAGGTTTTCGCCTACGGAGCGGGGGAGAGCCGATTTCGCGATGAGAAGCGGGTGTTCCGAACCGAGGATGTCCTGTTGAACTCGGTCATCGTCTTCAATGCCAACCGCTGTATCCAGTGTCAGCGCTGCGTCAGGATGTGCGATGAGGTGGTGGGGGCCGTGGCGCTCGGGACCATCGAGAAGGGCATGGATACCGAGGTGACCGGCTTCGAGAATAGCCTTGCCGGTTGCGACCACTGTGGGAATTGCATCGAGGTATGCCCAGTCGGGGCGCTGATGAGCGCTCCCTACCGCTACAAGGCGAGACCCTGGGACCTCACCGAGACCGAGACACTTTGTAACTATTGCGGCACCGGCTGTCAGCTCACGGTCGGCATGCGCGACGGCCGTCTCGCCAGGGTGCGCTCCAAATACGAGACCGGGATGAACGGGGAGACCCTTTGCGTGAAGGGAAGGTTCGGCTTCGACGTCATCGACGGTGAACACCGAATCAAACAGCCGATGGTTCGAATGAATGGGAACCTCGTCGCCGTGTCCTGGGAGGACGCGGTCGGATACCTCGTCGAGCGGGTCAGGGGTGCCGTCGAAGAGGGCGGCGCTCGGATCGGAGGACTTGCCTCGCCGCGGCTGAGCAACGAGACCCTCTACCTGTTCCAGAAGCTGATGCGGTCGGTCTTTCGGACCAACAGCATCGACTCCTCGAGCCGCTGGGCGTCGTCGAGCCCGGCCGCGCCCAGCCCCTACGAAGCTCTGCCTTCGATGTTCGATGGGCTCTACGCCAGACGCCCCCTCCAGGAGGTCCTCGAAGCCGACTGCATCCTCGTCGTCGGCTCCAACGTGACCGATGATAACCCGGTGACCGATTACTTGGTGCGGGGCGCCGTGCGGAACCGGAGGAACAAGCTCTTCACCGTCTCGGCACGACCCTCCAGGCTCGACACCGAGGGCGCCGGGTTCTTGCGCCTGCTCCCCGGCGGGGAAGCCTGCCTGTTCGCCGCGCTCTTGGACGGGCTGGTCGAGGACGCCGCGACGGAAAAACCGTTGCCGACAGCCTTTCCCGACAGCGATGCCCTGGGGACAGATCGTACGGAGACGGCGGTTCCCGCGGCGCCGGCATGGCGGGATTTCCTGGCCGGCGCGATACCCGCCCTCGCGGCCGCGCGGACGGTTACCGTGCTGATCGGCACCGACCTGCTGCGCGCCCAGGAGGCGGCGGCGGCCTTGCGGTGGCTGCGCAAACTTGGCCGGGTCCTGGAGACCCTGGGAAAACGGGTCGGCGTGCAGTTTCTCTTCGATCGGCCCAACCAGATGGGCGCCTGGGAGCTGGGCGGGCTTCCCAACATGCTTCCGGGCTGGCGACCCGTCGATGATGGCCAGAGCCGTGCTGTCTTCGAGCAAGCGTGGGGAATGTCTCTCCCGTCCGAACCGGGTGCGGACTTCGGGCGGATGCTGGCCCAGTGCGAGGCGGGGGAGATGGAGGCGCTCTACGTCCTGGGTAGCGATCCCATTTTGTCCTATCCGGACGGCGCGCTGGTGGAGAGCGCCCTTTCGAAAGTTGGTCTCCTCGTCGTCCAGGACACCTACTTTTCCGAAACCGCTGGCCTGGCCGACGTGGTTCTGCCCGCCGCCAATTTCGTCGAGGAACCGGGCACCTTCACCAACAACGAGGGCAGGGTGCAAAGGGGGCGCGAGGTTCGACCGCCGGCCTTCGAGGCCATGCGCAACGTGGAGATTTTCGGTATCATTGCTTCAGCCTTGGGCCGCGACCTGGGCCCCACCGCGGCGGAGCAAGTCTTTGCGGAAATCACGCGGTTGGTTCCGTCCTATCGGGGGCTCAGATTCGAGGCATCCGACGGCGCCGGCGCGTTT
>Ga0255057_10000916_pt1 | contig 16971 bp, 16 predicted proteins | sample Cases_109_6_MG_FD_189022 | JGI IMG/M metagenome (GOLD analysis project Ga0255057, IMG submission 189022) | Seawater microbial communities from Amundsen Gulf, Northwest Territories, Canada - Cases_109_6 | ecosystem: Environmental > Aquatic > Marine > Gulf | place: Canada: Northwest Territories... | reverse complement strand
TGGGAAGCTCACCAACGACGAGATCGCCTGGCTCATCGCCGCCTACACCTCCGATGAGGTAGCCCACTACCAGATGGCGGCAATGCTCATGGCCATCTACATACGCGGCATGGATGCGGAGGAGCTGGCTGCCTGGACCACGGCAATGTTGCACTCGGGAGACACGCTCGACCTGGGAGACATCGACCTGCCGCGGGTCGACAAACACTCGACGGGCGGTGTCGGCGACAAGGTCTCGATCGCGCTGGTGCCTATGGTGGGAGCCTGCGGTCTCGCCGTTCCGATGATAAGCGGCCGGGGACTTGGTCACACCGGCGGAACTCTGGACAAGCTAGAGGCAATCCCCGGGTTTCGGACCCAGGTCGACCCGAGCGAGTTCCATCACCTCGTCGGCACCATCGGCATGGTCATGGGGGGCCAAACAGAGACGCTGGTCCCAGCCGACCGGCGACTCTATGCCCTGCGCGACGTGACGGGCACGGTGCCCTCCATCCCTCTCATTTCCTCATCGATCATGTCCAAGAAGCTGGCTGAGGACATCGACGGGCTCGTCCTGGATGTCAAAGTGGGGCTGGGAGCATTCATGCAGGACATTGATCAGGCCCGCGCCCTCGCCGAGACAATGGTCGGAATCGGTGCCAGCCACGACACCCCCACCGTGGCGCTGCTGACCGCAATGGATCAACCTCTGGGAACGGCGGTCGGCAACGCCAACGAAACGGCGGAGTGCATCGAGCTTCTACGCGGAGATGCACCGCCCGACATGACCGAGATCACCTACCGGTTGGGTGAAGAGATGCTGGTTCTGGGAGGTTTAGCCGCTTCCAACTCCGAAGCACGGGCGAGCCTGGAGTCCGCCGTATCGAGCGGGCTGGCGCTCGAGAAGCTCTCGGAGATGATCGTCGCCCAGGACGGCGACCCTCGAGTTCTCGAAGACCTGTCGATACTTCCCCAACCGCCGGAGTTTGTGGAGTATGAAGCGCAAGTGGATGGTTTCGTCACAGAATGCCACGCCCGGCGCGTGGGGATGGCAGCGGTCCGGCTCGGGGCAGGCCGTCTACAAAAGGAGGATGAGGTGGACCCGGCGGTCGGTATTTGGGTGTTCGCTAAGGAAGGCGAGCAGATTTCCAAGGGTCAGCCACTCGCGAGGATTGGCTGGCGAGACGGAGCCCGGCTGGGTGCCGCGCTGGAAGAACTCGAAACGGCGTGGACCATTGGCCCGGAGCCGCCGCCAGAGAAGCCACTGATATTGGGAGAGGTGCGATGAATTACGAAGAGCTCGAAACGGCCGCCGCCGCCATCAAGAAACACACCGGGCGGGACCGCCACGATGCCGCCCTCGTGCTCGGATCGGGGTTGTCCGACTACGCAGGCGCCCTCCCGGGGGCTATCGGGATCCCGTACGAGGAAATCCCCGGATTTCCAGTACCGAAGGTGGAGGGTCACGCCGGAAGCCTCTATTCGGTGGAGTTCGAGGCGGGTGGCTCGGCTCTGGTTTTCGCCGGCCGGGTCCATTACTACGAGGGATGGCCCTTCGACAAGATCGTATTCGGGGTGCGCACTGCGGTGTTGACCGGCTGCTCGATCGTGATGCTCACCAATGCTGCCGGCGGCGTCAACGAGTCATACTCCCCGGGCGACCTGGTCCTAATCAGTGATCATCTGAACCTGACGGCGACCAGCCCCCTGACGGGCCAAAACGATGAACGGCTGGGGCCGCGGTTTCCCGATCTAACCGACCTTTACAGTTCCGAACTTCGCCGGCTGGCCCTCCAGGTTGGCTCGGAGGTGGAGGTTGAACTTCATGAAGGGGTCTACGCCTGGCTCACCGGCCCCTCTTACGAAACGCCGGCCGAGATTCAGATGGTGAAGGTCATGGGGGGAGACCTCGTTGGCATGTCCACAGTGCCAGAAGCTGTGGCGCTGCGCCACATGGGAGCTGAGGTAATGGGAATCTCACTGGTCACCAACATGGCAGCAGGCATTTCCCCAACACCTCTGTCGCACGACGAAGTCACCGAGGTCGCCGGCCAGGCCCGCGAGAGGTTCACCCGCTTGCTGGACGCTCTGTTGCCCCGGCTGGCCGTACGTTAGTGGCTTCGGAGCTTGACCTTTCGGGCCCTCTCACGACCAGCGGACCGACGAAGAAGAAGGAAGAACACGATGAGTGCTCCGGGCGCGATGCGTTGTCTTACCTCGCCGTCGCTATGACACGAGTTACCCCTGGGAAGTTCCCGACCGCCGATCTACGCAACGGCATCACCGACCACCCCCTAGGATTTCGGACGCAACAAACCATGCAGCAAATAAGGAAGCCCGAATGAACATTGCCGTTTGCGTCAAGCAAATACCCGACCCGGCCAACCCGTATTCCCTGGACGAAGAGACCCACCTGCTGGTGCGCCCCGAAGACCAGGTCCTCGACGATACCGACCGATATGGCGTGGAGATGGGCTTGCAAATGGCCGACGCCGACGAAGACAGCACCGTCACCCTGATCTCCATGGGGCCGTCGGGGAGCATGCAAGGAATTCGCCAAGCCCTGGCGATGGGGGCCACCAACGCGCTCGTCATCACCGACCCTGCCCTCACCGGCTCCGGCGCGCTCGCTACCGCCCGGGTTCTGGCGGCTGCCATCAAGCGCAACCCGTTCGACATGGTCATCTGCGGGACCGAGTCCACAGATGGTTACAGCGGCGTGGTCCCCCAGCAACTGGCAGAGCTCCTGGAGGTCCCCGCCCTCACATATGCGCGCAAAGTGGAAGTGGCCGGGGGCACCGTCAGAATCGAACAACAAACTGTTGCCGGCTACAACGAGGTCGAAGCGCCGATGCCCGTTGTCCTGACCGTCACCGCCGGGGTGGTGGAGCCTCGATACCCAACCTTCAAAGGAATCATGGCGGCCAAGTCCAAGCCGGTAGAAGAGCTCACCATTGCCGACCTCGGCATCGACGAGGCCACCGTGGGAACCACAGGATCGGGCCAGGAGACCACCTCGGTAGAAGCGGCTCCCGAGCGGACCGGCGGGACCAAGATCGAGGACGAAGGTGAAGCCCACATCGCCATCCTCGAGAAGCTGCAAGAACTGAAGGTGGTGTGAGATGGAGATCTGGGTTTTCGCAGAGGAGGTGGCAGGAGCCCCGGCGCCGTTGGCGCTAGAGCTACTCACCAAGGCTCGCTCAGTCGGTCAGGTCGCCGCCCTCTACCTTGGTACGTCGGACGAGGGAGTCGCCGAGCTGGGCCGCCATGGCGCAGGCACGGTTTTCAAGATGAGCCCGCCGCCGGACGCTCTTCCCGCCGCGGCAGTTGCAGCCGCTATCGCTCAACTATGTGAGGCCGATGCCCCCGACTTGATTCTGTTCGGCCTGGCTTATACGGACCGTGATGTAGCCGGCCGCCTTAGTGCCCGGCTGGGCCGGCCCGTCGTCTCCAACGCTGTCGATTTTCGGCTCGAGGGTGAAACCGTGGTGGTCGTAAACGAGATATTCGGCGGCAGCCACCTCATGGAGACTGCGATCAGGGCAGAAGGCCCCGCACTGGTGATCGTCCGACCGAAGTCATTCAATGCCGAGCCCGGCGGGGAGCAGACGCCGACGCCGACCGACGTAGAGCTGCCAGATGTCGGCCACGCCGGGGCCGCCACGATCACGGCAGTCAACGTCGAGGAATCGGAAGGCCCCAAGCTGACCGAAGCCGACATCGTTGTTTCGGGCGGAAGGGGGCTGGGCGACGCGTCCAAGTTCGAGATGTTGGAGCAGCTCGCCGGACAACTGGGAGCGGCTTTGGGTGCCACGAGGGCCGTGGTCGATTCAGGCTGGGTGCCTTATTCCATGCAGGTCGGTCAAACCGGCAAGACGGTGAAGCCCTCGGTGTATATCGCCTGCGGAATCAGCGGAGCGATGCAGCACCTGGTGGGGATGAAGGACTCGGCAACCATCATTGCCGTGAACAAGGACCCGGACGCGCCGATCTTCTCAGTGGCCGACCTGGGGATAGTCGGAGACGTCCACCAGGTCATCCCCAAGCTCATCGAAGCGCTTTCGGCGGCCTAAGAGCCCGACCCTGCGAAGGCGTCGGCAAGAGCCCGCTTGGTCAGAACCTCGGCGAGGTGCACCCGGAACTCGCCGGAGGCATAAATATCCCCGAGCGGGTTTGCCAGCGCATCGGGAACCTGCGAAGCCGCCTGAGCGATGTTCTCTTCTGAAGGCGCCTCACCCACCAATGCTGCCTCCGCCGCTTGCGCTCGCTCCGGCTTGCCGGTTATGCCGCCGACCGCGATCCGGGCCGCGGTGCACTGTCCGTCATCGACGGTGACCACCGCCGCTACACCGACGACTGCGTAGCTCGATGCCGGATGGCGATGCTTGAGATAGGCGCCGCCCCGGCCGGCTGTTAACACCGGCACTTCCACCGACGTGACCAGCTCACCTTCTTCGTGTGCGGCCGTGAATAGGTCGACGAAGAAGTCGTCGGCCGCGATCGTCCTCTCACCCGCCTTGCCGGTGACAGTGATAGTGGCCCCCAACGCGGTGAGGACCGTCGGATAGTCGGCGGCAGGATCGGCGTGGGCAACACTCCCTCCGATCGTGCCCCGGTTGCGCACCTGCGGATCACCGATATGGGCGGCCGCATCCGACAAAATCGCGCAATCGGTCTGCACCACCTCCGAGGCGGCCACCGCCGCATGCTTGGTGAGCGCACCGATGGTGATCGAATCGCCGTCGCGACTGATCTGATCCAAACCTTCGATCCGGGTCAGGTCGACGATGGCCGCCGGATTGGCAACCCGCAGCTTCATGGCCGGCAGCAGGCTGTGGCCACCCGCCAGCGGCCGGGCGCCCTCGACGCTGGCCAGGAGATCGAGGGCCTCAGCCACGGTCTCCGGCCGGTAATAGTCAAACGGTGCCGTCTGCATCACTCGCCTCCCTTCTGCGCGTCCTGGATAGCTCGCCACACCCGTTCCGGTGTGAGTGGCATGTCGACCTGGCTGGCACCAAGTGGTGCCAGCGCGTCCATCACCGCGTCGTACACGGTGGGGGTCGACGCAATCGTTCCCGTCTCACCGACGCCTTTGACGCCGAGCGGATTCACGTCGGTGGGCGTCTCGGTCTTGCCCAATTCGAACCGGGGCAAGAAATCCGCTTTGGGAATGGCGTAGTCCATCATCGTGCCCGTCAACAGGTTGCCCTGATCGTCGTAATGAGCACCCTCCCACAGAACCTGCGCGGCACCCTGCACTACGCCGCCGTGGATCTGGCCCTCGACGATCATCGGGTTGATGATGGGCCCACAATCGTCCACTGCCACATATCGTTGGAAGTCGATTTCTCCCGTCTCCGGATCGACCTCCACCTGGGCGATATGGGTCCCGAACGGGAAGACGAAGTTCGACGGATCGAAGAACGAGGTTGCCTCGAAGCCGGGGTCAACTCCGTCGGGCAGGCTCCAGGCTGTGTTGGCAGCAAGAGCAACGTCCTGGATGGTCTTCCCTTCCTCTCGCGAGCCCTTCACCGAAAAGACGCCGTTCTGGAACTCAATGTCCTCGACGGCGGCTTCGAGCATATGGGCGGCGATCTTGGCGCCCTTGTCCTTGATCTGATCAATGGCGCCCATGATGGCTCCGCTCGCTACTGGAGTGGTCCGGCTGCCGTAACTCCCCCAACCCATCGGCGTGAGGGCCGTGTCGCTGTGAACCACCTCGACATCTTCGACCATCACGCCGAGTTGGTCGGCCACGATCTGGGCGAAGGTGGTTTCCTCGCCCTGCCCGTGCGGACTCACGCCCACCATGAGCTGAACCTTGCCGGTCGGATGAAAACGCACGATGGCGCTCTCCCACAGGCCGCCCCCGAATCCAACCGCCCCCGCCACTTCGGAGGGGCCCAGGCCACAGATTTCGGCATAAGTCGTGACACCGATCCCCACGAGCCGACCTTTGGCTCTTGCCTCAGCCTGCTGTTTTCGGGCTTCCTCGTAGCCGAACATCTCCAAAGCCTGGTCGAGAGCCGGCTCGTAGTTGCCCGTGTCGTAGATGAGTCCCGTTGCCACCTCATGACCCTCGGTGAACGGGGCAATGAGGTTCTTACGTCTGAGGTCGACGGGATCCATCGACAGCTCATTGGCCAACAGCTCGACCATGCGCTCGACCATGAAAGTGGCTTCTGGCCTTCCCGCCCCCCGATAAGCGGAAACGGGGGTGGTGTTGGTGAACACTCCGTATACGTCCTCGCGAATGGCGGGGATGTTGTACGGACCGGACAACATCAGGCCATGCAGGATGGTGGGTACTCCGGTCGAAGCCGTCGACAGGTAGGCGCCAAGATTCGCCCACGTGTGAGCCCTCAGCCCGAGAATGGTTCCGTCGCTTTTGGCCGCCAGCTCAACATCGGCAATGTGGTCTCGTCCATGGGTAGTGCCGAGATAGTTCTCGGAGCGGGTCTCGGTCCACTTCACCGGTCTCCCCAACTGCTGAGCGGCGAAGACGGACATGTTCTCTTCCGGATAGTTAGCAAGTTTCGATCCGAACCCACCGCCGACGTCGGGGGCGATGACGCGGATCTTGTGCTCAGGAACGGGAGTGGTGAGCGACAGGAGAAAGCGCGTGATGTGGGGTATCTGACTCGTGGTCCACAACGTGACTTCCCCCATAGCCGAGTCCCAGCGCGCCAGCACCGCTCGGGGCTCCATGGCGTTGGGGATCAGTCTCTGGTTGATGATCGTCTCCCCAACCACCACATCGGCCTGCTCGAAGGCAGCATCCACCTCACCACCGCTAACAGTCCAGTGGAAGCACAGATTGTTCGGCACATCGTCGTGCACGAGCGCAGCACCGTCCTCGGTGGCCTCCCGGGCGTTCACGACTACGTCCAAAGTCTCGTACGTGACGTCGACGGCGTAGGACGCGTCGCGCGCCTCCGCCTCGGTTTCGGCTATCACGATGGCCACCGCATCTCCCACAAACCGAACCTGGTCGATGGCGACCGGCGGGTATGCGGGGGTCTTGGTATCTGAATCTGGCACGACCCAGGCGCACGGCATCGCGCCAAACCCGGCATCGGCCATGTCCTGGCCGGTGAAAACACCAACGACGCCCGGCATCTTCAACGCATCACTGGCGTCAATGCCGTCGATATTGGCGTGGGCGAACGGTGAACGCACCACCACCATGTGGGCCATTCCCGGCTGAGTGAGATTGTCGGTGTAGCGGCCCTGGCCGGTGATGAACCGGGGGTCCTCGAGCCGCTGCACAGAAGCGCCGAAGGCGCGTTGGGTGGTGGTCATGCGTGGCTCCTCTCCGCGGCGCGGCGTTCAGCTTCGCGCAAGGTGATTTGGTGCTCCGCCGGCTCCAGCTCCCAGGGGCTGTGGGCCGACACCTGGCGCGACCCTTCTTCAACGGCGCGCACGATGTTCTCGTAACCGGTGCACCGGCACAGGTTGCCTTCGAGCCCGTGACGAATCTGCGCCTCGCTCATGTCGGGGATCGCTTCGACAAGCTTCACGGCGGTCATGATCATCCCCGGTGTGCAGAAGCCACATTGCAGCCCATGCTTCTCGGTGAAGGCGCGCTGCATAGGGTGGAGCTCTCCGTTGCGGGCCAGGCCCTCGATGGTTGTTACCGAGCTTCCGTCTGCCTGGACCGCCAGCACTGTGCATGACTTCACTGCGGCGCCATCGAGGTGGACCGTGCAGGAGCCGCACTGGCTGGTGTCGCAACCGACGTTGGTGCCGGTTAGGCCGATCTCGTCACGGATCAAATCCACCAGCAGCGTACGCGGTGGCACATCCCGCTCATAACTCGTTCCGTTGACAGTTACAGATACGTTCACAAAAGAGCCTCCTTGTCGAGGAGCGGATGATCATGAGCCAAACAACGGCTGAATGGTGGCGGGCGCGCGGCAGACCGGGGTACCCCGATCATGGTTCGGTCCTCTCGCCCAACGCAACTTCCATCAGCGCCATCGAGACTACACGGGCGGGCATGCCAGGGTCGAATGAACGTTGCGCGATCCCTCAGGCATAGTTCAAAGAGGTGGTGATGTCGATCGCGTCGCGAATGCTTCGGGCGACCGGACAGTAATCGGCGTGGAAATCCAGGACGCGGGCCACGGTCTCGTAATCCTCTTCGGCGACGCCACCCAGCTCATACGTCACATGAATGCGTTTGACGATGAGGACCTTGCCTTCCTTCTCGATCTCACCCACCGCTTCGGAAGTGAGGCTCCCATTGCTTGCGTTGATGCCGCGCGCCTCCAGCGCGCCCCCGAGGGTCCCGGTCAGTCACCCGGCCGCGGCCGCGACGAGGTAATCGAGCGTTGTGGCATCCGGCGGATAATCGTCCACGTCGACGCCATAGTGCTCGGCCACCTGACTGTGCACACCGAACGTGATGTGTTGCTCGCGAGCAGGCAGCCATGCCTTGCGTATTGGGCCTCGCACCCGCTCGATCTTCACCACCGACCGGTACTCGACGACCTCAGACATGGGATTGCCTCCTTCCGTTGGATTCGAGCCGATCGTACTCCGAGCGGCGCCACCGCGAAGCCCTTACACAGTTCGCTGCACCGGCCGGAGTGGCAACTGGTTGTGATCCTCTCCCCTTACCTGATGATGCTCCCTGGCTACGCTGATCAAGATGAGCGAAGAGAAGGATTACTCGGCGACACCGCTCACCAAGAAGCTCGGCATCAAGAAGGGGGCCAGGGTTGCCTTCGTGAACCCGCCGGTGCGGTTCGAAGAGGATCTGGCGCCGCTGCCTCCCGGCGTCGAGCAACTGACGTTGCGGGCCAAGGACCTCGATGTAATCGTCATTTTCGCCAAGTCGAGGTCGGAGCTGGCGGAACGCGTGAAAGTGGCAACTCGCCACCTGGCGGCCGACGGTGGTCTGTGGATCTCGTGGCCCAAGCCCTTATCCGGCTATACGACAGACCTGCAATCCAACGTCGCCCAGGCCATCGGCCTGGTGACCGGCCTGGTCGACAACAAGGTCGCTTCCTTCAACGACGCCTGGACCGGGATGCGCTTCGTAGTGCGCGTTGCCGACCGCGCGGCGTGGAGCAAACGCTCGTTCGACTAATGACAAAATCGTCTTATGTCGCGATCGCGCGTAAGAACCTCGCCTGAGCCAGCGCCACCAGGCGCATTCAATGATCACTCGAGCCTTAGGGTCAAGTAGAGGTCTAGCCCAGCGAGTAGGCGACTTACGTCACTGGGCGGTCGGTTGACGCCAGTCAGTGAAGCCTCCCGGCAGCAATACTTCGAGTGGCTGCTCGACCGGCTCGCCGTCGGCACCTTCGAGGATCACCCGTTGTACGCCGAACTCCACCATATGCTGCCGGCACTCGCCGCAGGGATATATCGCAGGGAGATCGGGCGAGATGACTGCCACCGTCTCGAGCTCGCGCTCTCCCGCGGCGATCGCGGTTCCGATCGCTACGGCCTCTGCGCAAAGGGAGGATCCATATGCGGCATTCTCAACGTTGGCCCCCTGATATCGGGCTCCGCTCTTTGCCACAACCACCGCTCCTACCCGGAGGTCGGAGTATGGGGAATAGGAACGGGAGGCCGCTTCGCGGGCTTCGTCCAGGAGCTCACGTTCTTCGGTCATGAGTGCAACCTAACCGCCCAGAAGCGCTTCCACGAACGATTCTGGTTCGAACGGCATCAGGTCATCCATCCCCTCACCGACACCGATTAGCTTGACGGGCACTCCCAGCTCACGCTCAACAGCCACAACCACTCCGCCCCGGGCGGTGCCGTCTAGCTTGGTGAGCACGATTCCCGTAACGCCAACCGCCTCTGTGAACGTCCTGGCTTGGGCGATGGCGTTCTGGCCGGTCGTGGCATCCACCACCAGAAGCGTCTCGTCGATCCTGCCGGCCTCACGACTCAAGACCCGGACCACCTTCCTGAGCTCTTCCATCAGGTTGTGATCGCTGTGGAGCCTTCCGGCGGTGTCGACTATCACGACGTCTGCCCCCGACTCCCGACAGCGCTGGTAGGCGGAGTAGGCGACGGCGGCCGGATCCGAGCCGGCCTCACCCCCGATGAACTCGGCTCCCACCCGGGAGGCCCAAACCTGGAGCTGCTCAGTAGCGCCTGCCCGGAACGTGTCGGCGGCGCCCAGCACCACCCGGCGCCCCGAGGCGCCAAGCTGGTGAGCCAGCTTGGCGATCGATGTGGTCTTGCCGGTTCCGTTTACCCCCACCACCACCACCGTGGCCGGCTTCGATTCCAGCTCGAGGGCGCGGGCCCGCTCGCCGAACAGGCCCACCAGCTCGTTTTTGAGAGCTTGGCGAGCTTGACCAGGATTTTCCGGCTTCGATTGACGAACCGCCTCGACTACCTGTGACGCCGTCTCCACTCCAAGGTCCCCCGTGATCAGTGTCTCCTCTAGTTCGCGCCACAGGTCTTCGTCGAGTGCACCTCGCCGCAGGAGAGCCGAGATCCTGTCTCCCACGGCGTGCCGGGTCCGCCCGAGCCGATCGCCGAGCGTCCTCTCGGGAGCTGCCATCGGCGTGGCCGGCGGTGCCGCAGAGCGGCGCCGCAGCCACCATGCGCCGGCAAGTACGAGCAAGACCAGCACCACCACGGCGATAACGATGATGGTCACAACTCAGACGCTCAAGTCGGTCATGCGCTTGGCCACGACCTGAGAGGAGCCTCCGGGTTCCATGGTGATGCCGTACAGAGTGTCGCCACTCTCCATCGTGTGTTGCTGGTGGGTGACGATGATCACCTGGGCCGAAGAGCGGAGCAACTCGACCAGCCTCAGGAACCGGCGAAGGTTGGCGTCGTCGAGCGCGGCCTCCACCTCATCCAGCACATAGAAAGGGCTAGGCCGAGCCCGGAACACTGCAAAGAGGAAAGCGAGGGCGGCCAGCGACCTCTCGCCACCCGAAAGCAAAGAGAGTCGGTGGACTTTCTTGCCGAGCGGCTGGGCATCGATCTCCACTCCTGTGTTCAGCGGGTCTTTCGGATCGGAGAGCCGCAATTGGCCTCTTCCCCCTGGAAACAGCATCGTGAAGTTCTCCGCGTAGAACGCGTTGATGTCCCGGAAGGCATCCTCAAATAACGTGGCCATCTCATCGTCGAGAGCTTTGATGACCTTGTTCAGCTCCGCTGCCGATTGATGGAGATCTGAGATCTGGCCCTCGAGAAACTCAGCTCGTTCGCTGAGGCCGGCATACTCCTGAGCCGCTAACGGGTTGACCGGCCCCATTCGGCGAAGGTCGGCTTCGAGAGACTCGAGGTGCTCGAACTTATCGATGCCAGGTTCGAGGCCTGGATCCTCCGCTGCCAGGGCTTGTTCCTCGTTGGCGTCGAGGTCACGGCGGAGGCCTTCGGCCACTGCTTCGCGGCGCACACGGAGGCCCTCCAACTCAACCGCCAGAGTGCTCAGAGTTTCCCTGGCCTCGCCGATGGTGGTCGTGAGCGCGGTGGCCTGACGACGGCTCTCATCAAGGCCCCGTACCGCGTTACCGGAGCTCTCGCGGAGCTCTGCTTGTCGTTTTCGCAACACGCCCACATGGGTCGATACATGCCGGAGGGCTTCCCGCGCCGTCGACTCAATGCTTTGAAGGCGGGCGATGCCGCCCGGATCGAGCTGAAACGAGACCGATCGGTGCAATTCCTCGACCACGATGGCGGACCGATGCACGAGCAACTTGCGGCGTTCGACCGCTGCTCCCGAGTTCGCCACAGCCTGCTCCCGCAAGCGCCGGGCCTGGTCGCGTCTCGAGGAAATCTCCTGCTTGCGCCTGGTCGTTGCTTCCCATGCAGCCTGCTGTTCCGCCTCATCGCCTTCGAGGTCGGCCAGCCGGCGGCGCAACTCTACGAGGCGCTCCTGGCGATGAAGCTCGGCCGACTTGAGAGCCTGCCGTCGATCGGTGAGGCGGGCAAACTCGGCAGTCGTTTCGGACACGATCCGCTCACTCCGGGAAAGTGAGGCGGCGGCACCTGCCAGTTGGGCCTCAACGGCCTCGAGGGCTTCCAGGCGGTCTCGTTCCTCGGAGCGAAGCGCTTCCAGAGCGCGGCGGGCCGTCGCTTCCCGGCTGGTTGCTTTGGCGAGCTCGTTCCCGGCCTCCTCCAGGCCGGCGCGGGCATTAGCCAGAGTCGTTTCCAGGCCGGCGGCGCCGGCCCCGAGCTGGATACCCAGGGCGGTGATCAAGTCGCCCTCGCGAGTAACTGCCCGGAGCTGCGGATGGCGCTGGATCAACGACCAGCCCGCCGACCAGCTATCTGCCACGACCACGTCCCCCAGCAAGCGCTCGGCCAGGTCACCGTCGGATTTCACCAGGTCGACAAGTGGGCGACCCGGGAGGCCGGCGGGAAGCTCGACGACGCCGCCGTCGCCATCGTCGGCCAGGAGCGACAACCGGCCGAACCGGCCGGTCTTCAGGTCGGTAACCGTGCGGGACATGCCTCCACCCTTCACAAGCAGGGATCCGCGCCAGGGACCGAGGGCCGCCGCCACGGCCGCAACCATGTCCTCGGGGACCTCCAGAAAATCAATCAATGAGCCTTTGACCGCGCCGCCCGTGTCCGCGGCCCGCACCGCCTCGGCATCCACGACGATCGTTTGCTCGAGGGCCTCAGCCCGAGCCCGGGCGGCCGCTACAGCCCTGGTCTGCTCACTGAGGGCAAACTCGAGCTTCTCCCAGTCCGCCTCGGAGGCAAGTCGCTCGACGCGCGCCTGCACATAGCCCTGCTGGGCACCGCCGGCCTCCTTGTCCAGCACTCGAATCTCTTCCTTGAGTTGTTCAACCGCCAGTTCGTCGCGCTGCCGAGTCCCGGTTACCACCTCGAGGCGGTGGGCGGCAGCCGTGGCCTCTTTGCCATCGCGCAACCCTGCTGCCTCCAGGGCTCGCAGGTCTCCGCGCAAAGCGGCGATGACGCCTTCCACGGGCAGAGCCTCCTGGTCGGCGAGAGACCGCTCCTCGTCCTCGAGGGCCTGGAGCGTGATCTCGGCGCGCTCGGCGGCGGCGTTGGCAGCCCGTTCCTCGGCCAGGGCCGTTTCCAGATCCCGGGCGAGGTCCTCCTTTTCGAGTTCCAGGTCGGCCAGGCGCTCGTCCGCCTGTTCGGCGCCGGACTCCAGGCTGCGACGACGCTCGAAAGCCACCTGGGAAATCCTCTTGAGCCGCTCTCCCGTGGTTTCCAGGCGGGCCGCGGCCGCTGTGTCTCTCTGCAGAGCGCGACCGGTCTCCCCGGCAGCCACTTCTAGCTTGGCCAGCCGCGCCTCAATCTTCTCCAGAGCAGACTTCGACTGGTTACCGACGGCTTCCGCCCCGTCGGCCTCTCCTTGACCGGTTTTCAGGCGGTTTCCCAACTCCCGGAGCTCTACGCCACCCAGGAACAAGCGCAACTGTCGAGCCCGGCTCTTGACATCCTCGTGCCGGGCAGCGGCATTGGCCTGGCGCTTGAGGGGGCGCATCTGCTTGCGAAGCTCTTTGAGGATGTCATCCAGCCGCTTGACGTCGCCATCGGTGCGCTCCAGCCTGGCGGCAGCGCGCTGGCGGCGTATCCGATGCTTGAGGACCCCGGCAGCCTCCTCGATCACCGCCCCGTGATCTTCCGGGCTGGCGTTGAGGATCGACGCCACTTGCCCCTGGTTGACGATCACATGTTGATGACGGCCGACCCCACCGTCTGACAGAATCTCCTGAATGTCCAGCAGGCGACACGGAGTGTCATTGATCCGGTATTCGGACGACCCATCGCTGTACAGCGTGCGACCGATCGTCACCTCTGAGAGATCGAGAGGAAGACGCCGCTCGGTGTTGTCGAAAGTGAGCTCGACTTCAGCCTTCGAATGCGCCGGTCGGGTAGTGGTACCCGCGAATATCACCTCTTCCATCTTCGTGGTTCGAAGGTGCTTGGGGGCCTGGGTGCCAAGCACCCATGAAACGGCATCGACTATGTTCGATTTGCCGGAGCCGTTGGGCCCAACGATCACAGTGACGCCCGGCTCGACCTCGAGGCGCGTTCTGTCCGCGAAGGACTTGAAACCGTGGATTTTGAGGGTTCTCAGATACAAGGCGGGGCCAGCCTACTACTGGTTTTTCGCGACTAATGCCACCAATGTAATTCAGCCGGCGTAGGTCGAGCGACCTATTCCGGAACTTCTCCCGGGGCCGAACCCATAGAGATTCTTCTAGTGAGAAGCAACTGTCCATGAAACGTGTCATTGCTAGTGCCGTCATCGGTGCAGCTGCAATATTCGGGGGCGCGGGGATCTTTGACGACAACACAGTACGCGGGGACAGCGGTGAGATTCTCGAAGGTGGAGGCCTCGGGGTCTTCGTGATGCAGACTGGAGACTGCTTCAACGTACCCGACGGATTACAGGTCGTCTCGATCGAGGCCGTTCCTTGCTTCGACCTGCACGACGCCGAGGTCTATGCCATTTTCGAGATCGAGGGGAGCGCCTACCCCGGAGACGACGCGATTGGCTCAGCTACCGACCTCGGGTGCTACGAGCGTTTCCAGGGCTTCGTCGGCCACGCTTACGAGACGTCGGTGCTCGACATCTACAGCCTGCACCCCCTCGAAGACGGCTGGGTCGAGCTCGAAGACCGGGAAGTCGTCTGCTCGATCGTCAACTACGACGGCTCCAAATTGATCGGGTCCCGGGCCGGCGCCGGGATCTAGGTGCTCTGATTCAGCGGATCTCGAAGCTGACGAACCTGGGGTCGGGGGCGGCCGGCACCACATGGACCTCGCTTATCACTGAGGCTGTCGGACCGTCGTGGAGCCAGGTGAGAAAGACCTGGAGGTCGTCGGGTCGGCCTTGAGCGAAGAACTCCACGCGACCACCTATGAGATTGCGGCACCATCCGGAGATACCGAGGTCGGCGGCGCGGCTCTGAGCGGACCAACGGAAGCCGACTCCTTGCACCACGCCATCGATGTGCACCCGAACGGCACTCAGCTCTGACACGACGGGCACCAAAACGAACTGCGCTGATTGATCACGGAGCGTCGGATAGCCGTGCCGCACCGCCGACAGGGCTCCCCTTCGCGCCCGTAGACCTTTAAGCGGTCGAGGTACTCGCCTGCCCTGCCGTCTGGCAACAGATAGGCCAGGTCCTGGAGGCTGGTTCCCCCGTATTTCAGCCCGGCCCGTAAGACCGGGCCGATCGCCTGCCTTATTGCCTTGACTTCATCGAAGGTCAATGACCCACCCGTCCGACCGGGCGCCACCCCGGCGCGGTAGAGAACCTCGTCCCCGTAGATGTTGCCAACGCCGGCGACGATCCGCTGGTCGAGAAGCAGGCTCTTGATCGCAGGCTTGCGCCCTTCCAGCCGGAGTGCGAGGGCTCGACTTGGTGGAAGATCTGTCAATGCGTCTGGCCCCAGCCGGGCGATGGTCGAGCCGGCCAGCTCCTCGGGGGTTAACACGGCCATGAAACCGAAAGTCCGGGGATCGACAAACCTGATTTCATGATCAGCCGTACGGATCACCACATTGGTGTGTTTTGCCTCCAGGTCCCCGGGCTCAGCGACTTCCATGCGGCCCGACATGCCGAGGTGCGTCACCCATGTGAGGTCACCTTCGACGTCGAAGAGCAGGAACTTGCCTTGACGGCGCAGGGCTTTCACACGCCGACCCTGCAAACGGTCGGCAAAATCTCTATCCCGTGGCTGCCGACGCAGCATCCGCGCCCTGCGCGATTCAGCGTGGACGATCCTCTTGCCGGCCAGGTAGGGCTCAAGGCCCCGCCGGGTGGTCTCTACTTCTGGTAGCTCGGGCACCCGGCAAGGTTATAGGTCGGAGGGTTGCTCAGCGTGGCGTTCTTGCCACCTGACGAGCTACGCGGTGGCGATCCGCCGCGGACCATGAAGATCGGCGTCGCGTGCTGGGCGGTCGAGATGGCCGTCAGGACGGCTACGGCTGGCGCGTTAGGCGAGCTTCGATAGGGCCTCCTCAGCGGCCGCTTGCTCGGCCGCCTTCTTGGAGCTCCCTGAGCCCGAACCCAGCACCTCCCTCGCGACTTCCACCTCGGCGTGGAACACCTTGTCGTGATCGGGGCCCTCGCCGGACACGTGATACTCAGGCTGCAAGCTTCGCTTGGCCAACACCTCTTGTAATCGCGTCTTGAAGTCGCCGCCGCCGGGCTGATCAGCCCGCTCGGCGATGGCAGCATCCAATAGGCGGACCGCCACCGCTGCCGCCGTCACGAAGTCGGAGTCGAGATAGATCGCTCCCAACACGGCTTCAAATACATCCGATAGAAGACTGTCCTTGTCGCCTCCGTCGGTGGCCTGTTCCCCTTTCCCCAAACGCATTTGTGAGCCGAGATTGAGGCCCCGGGCCAACAAGGCCAGCACCTCCTCATTCACAACCGCGGCGCGCAGCTTGGCCATCTGCCCTTCAGGCATCGATGGGTAGTCGGCATAGATCTTGTCTGTCACGGCCAGCTGCAAGACGGCATCACCCAGAAACTCCAGTCGCTCGTAGTCCACTGTCTGCGGCTCGTCCGCTCGGTACGAGCGGTGCGTCAATGCGGCCTCCAGGAGCGAATAGTCGTCGAAGCCGTAACCGAGCACGGATTCCAGCTCCCGAGTCACGCTTCCAGGCCACTCCTGATGCGGTCCAGCAGGTGACGCTCGGCCTCAGCTGCCGTGAGCCGCAGAGCATTGGCGATGGCTCGATGGGAAGACGACCCGTGGGCGATCGTCACCACCCCGTTTACGCCCAGAAGGCTGGCTCCGCCGTAGGTCTCCGGGTCGACCCAGTGGCGCAACGAGGCGACGTGGGGTGCCAGCGTCTCGCCCAGCTCAGGATGCTTCAGTAACAGGGCACCGAGCTCGCCGGCGAATGCATCCATTACGAGCTCCGACGTGCCTTCGGAGGTCTTCAATACGACATTGCCGGTGAATCCATCAGTCACTATGACGTCCGCTCGGTCGGATGCGATGTCGCGACCTTCGACGTTGCCCACAAACCTGATCGGTGCTTTCTCGAGCGCATCG